>Ga0194035_1001914_pt1 | contig 10525 bp, 6 predicted proteins | sample JunL2320m_MetaG_FD_148680 | JGI IMG/M metagenome (GOLD analysis project Ga0194035, IMG submission 148680) | Anoxic zone freshwater microbial communities from boreal shield lake in IISD Experimental Lakes Area, Ontario, Canada - Jun2016-L239-20m | ecosystem: Environmental > Aquatic > Freshwater >...
GGTGCCCCGCCGTGTTAATGCGTTTAGTTGTTGTAGCCGCCGCGGAACTCGAACTCCTCCAAAGGCACTGCGGCACCAGAGGGTGCGCCGAACGCGGTGTAGTCCATGTCCTCATAGCCTGAGAACGAGGCGTACATCGCTGCCTTGGCTTCTTCGGTTGGCTCCACTTTGATGTTTCGGTACTGCGGCATGCCGGTACCGGCCGGAATGAGCTTGCCCAGGATGACGTTCTCCTTGAGCCCAAGGAGTGGATCACTCTTCGCGTGAATTGCTGCATCAGTGAGTACCCGCGTGGTCTCCTGGAAGGAAGCCGCAGACAACCATGATTCGGTTGCCAGCGAGGCCTTCGTGATACCCATGAGCTCGGGACGCCCAGCCGCAGGTGTGCCACCCTCGGAGACGACCCGACGATTTTCGGCTTCGAAGGCACGACGCTCAATGAGCTCACCGGCCAAGAACTCCGAATCACCGGAGTCGATGATCGTGACGCGCTTTAGCATCTGGCGCACGATGACCTCGATGTGCTTATCGTGAATCGATACCCCCTGTGAGCGGTAAACCAACTGCACCTGCTCGGCGAGGTGCATCTGCACCGCACGTTGACCCAAGATCCGGAGTACCTGCTTAGGATCAACCGCACCGACGATCAGCTGTTCGCCTACAGCTACGTGAGCGCCGTCTTCAACCAACAAGCGCGACCGCTTGGAAACTGGGTAAGCGATTTCTTCAGCACCATCGTCGGGAACGACGATTAACTTGCGAGTCTTGTCAGTATCGTCAATGCGAACTCGACCAGCGACCTCGCTGATCGGGGCAACACCCTTGGGGGTGCGAGCCTCGAACAACTCGACAACGCGAGGCAGACCGTGCGTAATGTCTTCGCCTGCGACACCGCCCGTGTGGAAGGTGCGCATTGTTAGCTGGGTTCCGGGCTCGCCAATTGACTGGGCCGCGATGATGCCGATGGCCTCGCCGACGTCAACCAAGTTGCCGGTTGCCATCGACTTGCCGAAGCACATCGCACAGGTGCCAACCTTGCTTTCGCACGTTAGGACGGTACGCGCTCGCACCGACTCGACGCCCAACTCCACGAACTCTTCAAGGCGTGGTGTGGTGAGTTCTTCACCGGCGGGAGCGATCACCTTGCCACCAACTTCAACATCATGCGAAAGCACGCGCGATGCTACTGAGGTGTCGAGATTGTCGAGCGCAACTAATTTTCCATCGACGAGTCCAGCAATCGGCATCTCGGTGCCTCGGTCGGTACCACAGTCGACCTCGCGGACGATGACATCCTGTGACACGTCAACAAGGCGGCGGGTCAAGTAACCGGAGTCAGCGGTACGAAGTGCGGTATCGGCCAAGCCCTTGCGCGCACCGTGTGTGGAGATGAAGTACTCCAGCACCGAAAGGCCCTCGCGGAAGTTTGACTTAATAGGCCGCGGGATGATCTCACCCTTGGGGTTAGCCACGAGGCCACGCATACCGGCAATCTGGCGAACCTGCATCATGTTACCTCTGGCACCAGAATCAACCATGATGAACACCGGGTTGGTACGCGGGAAGTTCTCCTGCATTGCCTTGGCAACCTCATCGGTGGCGCGAGTCCAGATCTCAATGAGTTCTTGACGGCGCTCCGAGTCGGTAATCAGACCGCGTTCGTACTGCTTTTGCACCTTGTCGGCCTTCTCTTCAGAAGCCGCAAGGATCGCTGCCTTACCCGGAGGCGTGACAACATCGGAAATCGAAATGGTGACGCCCGAACGGGTGGCCCAGTAGAAGCCCAGCGCCTTAAGTTTGTCCAGGGTCGCTGCCACATCAACCTTGACGTAGAGCTCGGCGAGGCGGTTCACGGTCAGGCCAAGAACCTTCTTGTCAACCTTGACATTTACGAATGGGTAATCACTCGGCAGTGCCTCGTTGAACAGCGCCAGACCAAGAGTGGTGGTCAGGATAAACGGATCACCAGCGACCCAGCCCTCCGGCGCCTCCCAATTTTCTGGTGGCAAGCCGTCCGAGATACGAATCTTGATCTCGGCCTGCAGAGAAAGTGACTTGGCGTCAAATGCCATTATGCCTTCGGCAATTGACGAGAACGCCCGGCCCTCACCCAGTGCTCCCACCGCACCCGTTGTCAGGAAGTAGATGCCAAGAACCATGTCCTGGGTCGGAGTGGTGATCGGGCGACCGTTGGCCGGTGACAAAATGTTGTTGCTCGAGAGCATCAACACCCGGGCCTCTGCTTGCGCCTCCGCTGATAGAGGCACGTGAACAGCCATCTGGTCACCGTCGAAGTCCGCATTAAAAGCGGTACACACGAGTGGGTGAATCTGGATGGCCTTGCCTTCGATCAGTTGTGGCTCGAAAGCCTGGATACCCAATCGGTGCAGTGTTGGCGCACGGTTTAGGAGGACCGGATGCTCGGAGATAACCTCTTCGAGGACATCCCACACCACCGGGCGCGACCGCTCAACCATGCGCTTGGCGCTCTTGATGTTCTGGGCGTGATTGAGATCAACCAAACGCTTCATTACGAAGGGCTTGAAGAGCTCAAGGGCCATCTGCTTTGGCAAACCGCACTGGTGCAGTTTCAACTGTGGCCCGACAACGATGACCGAACGGCCCGAGTAGTCAACGCGCTTACCAAGGAGGTTCTGGCGGAACCGCCCTTGCTTACCCTTGAGCATGTCAGATAGTGATTTAAGTGCTCGGTTGCCTGGACCGGTCACCGGGCGACCGCGGCGGCCGTTGTCAAAGAGTGCATCGACCGCCTCTTGGAGCATGCGCTTTTCGTTATTCACGATGATCTCGGGGGCGCCCAGATCTAGCAGGCGCTTCAACCGGTTATTACGATTGATCACGCGACGGTATAGATCGTTGAGATCACTAGTAGCGAATCGTCCACCATCAAGTTGCACCATTGGGCGCAGATCAGGTGGGATAACCGGTACCGCGTCAAGCACCATGCCCGACGGTGAGTTAGTGGTACTCAGGAACGCCTGAACCACCTTGAGGCGCTTAAGTGCACGGGTCTTCTTTTGACCCTTGCCGTTGGTAATGATGTCGCGCAAGATGACCGACTCGGCCTCAAGGTCGAAAGTTTGAAGGCGCTTTTGAATCGCGGCAGCACCCATGCCACCGTCAAACCAGCGACCGTAGCGGTCACGCATTTCGCGGAACAGCATTTCGTCACCCTCCAGGTCTTGGACCTTCAGTGACTTAAAACGGTCGAAAACCCGATCAAGGCGATCAATCTCAGCGTCAGCGCGACGGCGGATCGCTGCCATCTCGCGCTCACCGGACTCTCGGACCTTGCGCCGGATATCCGACTTGGCGCCCTCTGCTTCTAGTTCAGCAAGATCAGCTTCGAGCTTCTTGGCCCGGGTGTCGATATCCGAATCACGGCGCTTGGCGATCTGCTTCTTCTCAACACCTAGCTGATTTTCCAGGCTCGGCAATTGCTTGTGGCGCTCGTCGTTGTCAACCCAGGTGATCATGTAGGCAGCGAAGTAGATGACCTTTTCAAGATCCTTAGGTGCTAGGTCGAGCAGGTAGCCCAATCGGCTTGGGACACCCTTGAAGTACCAAATATGTGTAACCGGGGCTGCAAGCTCGATATGACCCATGCGCTCACGACGCACCTTGGCTCGCGTGACCTCAACACCACATCGCTCGCAGATGATGCCCTTAAAGCGCACGCGCTTGTACTTGCCGCAGTAGCACTCCCAGTCACGGGTTGGACCGAAGATCTTCTCGCAGAACAAGCCATCCTTCTCCGGCTTGAGGGTGCGGTAGTTGATCGTCTCGGGCTTCTTCACCTCGCCAAATGACCACGTGCGAATGTCATCGGCGGTTGCCAAGCCGATGCGCAATTCATCGAAGAAGTTGACATCTAACACTTTGGTGTCCTTCGTTCGGTTCGGACTGAGATTGGAAATGCCCTAGAGGTTCTAGAGCTCGTCAACACTGCTGGGTTCGCGGCGGGAAAGATCGATGCCAAGTTCTTCGGCGGCGCGGAACACGTCGTCATCAGAATCTCGCATCTCGATGGACATACCGTCGCTGGAGAGCACCTCAACGTTGAGGCACAGCGATTGCATTTCCTTTACGAGCACCTTGAATGATTCAGGAATACCAGGCTCAGGGATGTTCTCGCCCTTGACGATGGCCTCGTAAACCTTGACGCGGCCAAGTACGTCATCGGACTTGATGGTCAAGAGCTCTTGCAGTGCGTAGGCAGCGCCGTACGCCTCGAGGGCCCAAACCTCCATCTCGCCGAATCGCTGGCCACCGAACTGCGCCTTGCCGCCCAGTGGTTGCTGGGTGATCATCGAGTACGGGCCGGTCGAACGTGCGTGAATCTTGTCGTCGACCAAGTGCAGTAGTTTCAGAATGTAGATGTAGCCGACCGAGACTCGACCCGGATATGGCTCACCGCTACGTCCGTCAAACAACTGCGCCTTACCATCAGCGCCAACTAGCGTGAAACCGTCGTCGGTTGGCAGTGTTGACTCAAGTAGCAATGCGAGTTCATCTTCGCGGGCACCGTCGAATACCGGGGTAGCCACTTTGGTACCACGCGGTGCGGACTGAACCTGCTCAGGTAGCCGAGCCGCACGTGGATCACTCGGATCCACCTTCCAGCCGGCAGTCGCGGCCCAGCCCAAGTGTGTTTCAAGGATCTGGCCAACGTTCATGCGGCCCGGAACACCCAGTGGGTTTAGCACGATGTCTACCGGCGTGCCATCTTCGAGGAAGGGCATATCTTCGACCGGCAAGATCTTGGAAATAACGCCCTTGTTGCCGTGCCGGCCGGCTAATTTGTCGCCCTCGGTGATCTTGCGCTTTTGCGCAATATAAACGCGGACGAGCTGATTGACACCCGGTGGGAGTTCGTCACCTTCTTCACTATCGAATACACGTACCTCGATGATCTTGCCGGACTCACCGTGTGGCACTTTTAGTGAAGTGTCGCGAACTTCGCGCGCCTTCTCTCCAAAGATTGCGCGCAGCAAGCGCTCTTCAGGGGTTAGCTCAGTCTCACCCTTTGGCGTGACTTTGCCAACGAGGACGTCACCCGGCACCACATCGGCGCCGACGCGAATAATGCCACGATCGTCGAGATCGGCGAGCACCTCATCCGAGACATTGGGGATGTCGCGGGTGATTTCCTCGGGGCCAAGTTTGGTATCGCGAGCATCAACCTCATGCTCTTCGATGTGGATAGAGGACAAGACGTCGTCCTGAACCAAACGCTGGCTCAAGATGATGGCGTCCTCGTAGTTGTGACCCTCCCACGGCATGAAAGCAACAAGCAAGTTCTTGCCCAGGGCCATCTCACCAAGATCGGTGGAGGGGCCATCAGCTAGTACCTGTCCCTTAATTACATGTTGGCCTTCGACCACGATTGGACGCTGGTTAAAGCAAGTGCCTTGGTTCGATCGATGGAATTTCTCCAAACGATGGGTGTACGTGCCCCCGTCGTCGTAGGCGATGGTTACCGAGTCAGCCGAGACTTCGGCGACCGCACCTTCTTGTAGCGCGGTGACAATATCGCCGGCGTCATAAGCCGATCGGAACTCCATGCCCGTGCCAACACGTGGCGCCTCGGCGCGAAGCAACGGCACCGCCTGGCGCTGCATGTTCGAACCCATCAGAGCGCGGTTAGCGTCGTCATGCTCGAGGAACGGAATCATTGCCGTTGCTACAGACCACAACTGGCGCGGTGAAACGTCCATGTAATCAACGTCGTTAGGCAAGATGTAATCCACATCGCCACCCTTACGGCGAACGAGAACACGATCCTCGTGCATTTTGCCATCCGCGTCGATCGGGGTATTGGCCTGCGCGATTACGTAAAGGTCTTCTTCGTCTGCGGTCAGGTAGTCGATCTGATCAGTGACACTGCCCTTGATTACCTTGCGATAAGGAGTCTCGACGAAACCGAAGGCATTGACGCGGCCATAAGTTGCTAGCGAGCCGATGAGACCGATGTTCGGGCCTTCAGGGGTCTCGATCGGGCACATACGGCCGTAGTGGGAGGGGTGGACGTCGCGGACCTCAAAGCCGGCACGCTCACGTGAAAGACCACCCGGACCAAGTGCCGACAATCGGCGCTTGTGGGTTAGGCCCGCGAGCGGGTTGGTCTGATCCATGAACTGCGAGAGCTGCGAGGTCCCGAAGAACTCTTTAATAGATGCCACGACCGGGCGAATATTGATCAATGTTTGCGGCGTGATTGCTTCGACGTCTTGGGTCGTCATGCGCTCACGAACCACGCGCTCCATCCGCGATAGACCGGTGCGAATCTGATTTTGGATCAGTTCACCGACGGTACGTAGTCGACGATTACCGAAGTGATCGATGTCATCGGTCTCACAGGAAACCTCTCCCCGTGGGCCTTCCATGGTGGTTAGCCCAGCATGTAAACGCACGATGTATTCAACCGTTGCCACGATGTCTTCTAGTGTTAGGACACTTTGGGTCAACGGCAGATCAAGACCAAGCTTCTTGTTAATCTTGTAGCGACCAACCTTTGCGAGGTCATAGCGCTTTGGATTGAAGTAGAAATTGTCAAGTAGGTTCTTGGCGTTTTCAACCGTGGGTGGTTCGCCTGGACGCAACTTGCGGTAGATATCAAGGAGTGCGTCTTCTTGGGTAGCAATATGGTCTTTATCCAAGGTGGCCATGAAAGTCTCGTACTGGCCGAAGCGCTCAACTATTTGCTCAGTTGTCATACCGAGGGCCTTGAGTAAAACGCTAACCGGCTGCTTGCGCTTGCGGTCAACGCGAACTGCTACGAGATCCTTCTTATCGATCTCAAATTCAAGCCAGGCACCGCGGCTCGGGATCAACTTGGCGATGTAGACATCTTTGTCGGTGGTCTTATCAACTGAACGCTCGAAGTAGGCTCCTGGGGAACGAACCAACTGCGAGACAACTACCCGCTCGGTGCCGTTGATGATGAACGTGCCCTTGTCGGTCATCAGCGGGAAGTCACCCATGAACACGGTCTGCGACTTAATTTCACCGGTCTCGTTGTTCATAAACTCTGCGGTTACGAACAACGGGGCGGAGTAGGTGAAATCCTTCTCGCGGCACTGGTCGACGGTGTACTTGGAAGGCTCGAAGCGATGATCGCGAAATGACAACGACATCATTCCGGCGAAATCCTCGATCGGACTGATCTCTTCGAAGATCTCTGTCAGACCCGAGGCCTGCGGGATCTCGGTATTGCCCGCGGCAATCGCTGCAGCTACTCGCTCTTCCCACTCGGGGCGCCCGAGCAGCCAGTGGAAACTGGCGGTCTGCAATGCGAGGAGATCTGGAACCGCGAGCGGCTCACGGATTTTGGCGAACGAAGCCCGACGAAGCCCGGGCGAAAGTGGGGTGACTTCTGAAGTGCGCGTGGCGGCCAAGAGTGGGTCCTTCCGAGGGCGCTGCTGTTGGTATCGGGCTGGAACTTGCACCTTCGTCCATGACAGTTACCCTGAATTGTCAAATGACAGTTCAGGCAGTTGGTCAAAAGGATGGCAGCGCAAAGCAGCAGTATACCCCTTGGGCAAACCGCTGTCTAACCCCCCTCGACCTTCGTCTCTCATCGAGGTGCCCAGGAGGCCCGGCGGCGACAGCGGTGACTTCTTAACCCTTAGCCGGCCTGCCCTGAGTACGTCATCGTGAAACGAGTTCGGTGCGGGATTCGCGTGCACCCAAATGGTGACGGTCCAAAGCCCCAGAGTCAAGTAGCCCCACGACTAATGTGACCAGAACGCAACCTTGGTGTCCGATTTATTGTGTTTTTTGTGGTCATCGGCCACCCAATTTAGACTCCGGCCCGGCTCGACAAACTAGACAAAAGGGGCGCCCCCGAAGGAGCGCCCCTTTTGTCGCGGCCGGGGCCGCTGAAATCTACTTGACTGAAACAGTGGCGCCAGCAGCCTCAAGAACAGCCTTCGCCTTCTCGGCTGCCTCCTTGGTGACCTTCTCCAGCACTGCCTTCGGTGCAGCTTCAACCAGATCCTTGGCCTCCTTGAGCCCCAGGCTGGTGAGCGTGCGCACCTCCTTGATGACCGGGATCTTGTTCTCGCCCGCAGCTTCGAGGATGACATCAAACTCATCTTGGTCAGCAGCGCCGCCGGCGTCGCCGCCGCCGCCAGCGGGTGCGGCAACCGCAACAGCAACGGGGGCTGCAGCGGTCACATCGAAGGTGTCTTCGAAAACCTTCACGAACTCAGAAAGCTCGAGGAGGGTCATCTCCTTGAATGCATCAAGCAGTTGATCGGTGCTCATCTTCGCCATGGTGGCGTCCTTTCGGTTTTCCGGTGGGGGGATTACCCCTAAGGGCCGGGTGGTGGTGGGCTTTAGCCCTCGGGGATTTCCTCGGTAACTACTTCAGCAATAACTTCGTCGTTGGCCACAGCAGCCTCGACAACTTCAACTTCTTCAGCAACAATTTCTTCGGTGACGTCTTCAGCTACCGGGGATTCAACTACCGGGGATTCAACTACCGGAGCTTCAGCTACCGGGGCACCTGCAGCTAGCTTGGTCTGGAGTGCACCAAGAGCCCTTGCCGTCTTGGCCAACGGCGCCGCGAACAACGCTGCGGCCTGTGACTGCTTGGCCTTCATGGCGTAAGCCATCTTGGCAAGCAGCACCTCACGCGACTCAAGATCGGCGAGCCGGACGATTTCCTGCGCACTTAGAATCACGCCATCCATCACCCCGCCCTTGATGATCAAAGCCGGGTTGGCCTTCGCAAAATTGCGAATCCCCTTGGCTGCATCAACCGCGTCACCCTTAATGAAGGCAATAGCGCTCGGGCCGCGCAAGAGGTCATCGATACCGGAAACACCGGCATCCTTTGCCGCAATCTTGGTCAAGGTGTTCTTAACTACTGCATATGTCACGGTGTCACCGAGTGTGCGGCGCAATTCCTTGAGCTGCGCGACGGTAAGTCCGCGGTATTCAGTGAGCACAGTCGCACTCGAGGTGCGGAAGTGGTCGGCGAGATCGGCAACGGTTGTCACCTTTGTCGGCCGGGCCATGGGGCTCCTTTCGTTGCGGTCCCAGCAAGCAAAACGCCCCGGCGCAGGCGCACGGGGCTTACGACCGCAATTTGCGCGGCCTAGCTTCGTAATCCTGCGCGGGCCGCCCGCTTGAGCGGGGCCTTCGACGCCATCCCCGGGGCTCCGGGGCTGGCGCGACCAGCGGTCTTTGGTAGTAGCAGGTTAAGGGACCTGCCCCATCATTGGCAAATCCTAGATTTCGTCCTCGGCCGTTAAGTTCTTGACCCGGTTAGGGTCAACTTGGACACCCGGGCCCATCGTGGCCGACATCGTGGCCTTCTTGATGTAGCGGCCCTTAGCGGCCGAAGGCTTAAGTCGCAAGACTTCTTCCAGCGCTGCAGCGTAGTTCTCGACCAACTGCTGCTCGGTGAAAGAAGCCTTGCCGATCGGGAATTGCATATTCGCGTGCTTGTCGATCCGCATCTCGATCTTGCCGCCCTTGATATCATCAACCGCTTTGGCGACATCCATCGTGACGGTGCCGGTCTTCGGGTTGGGCATCAAGCCCCGGGGGCCTAGCACCTTGCCGAGCGTGCCTACCTTGCCCATGAGGTCTGGGGTCGCTACCGCGGCGTCGAAATCTGTCCAGCCACCTGCGACCTTGGCGATGAGTTCATCTGAGCCCACAAAATCAGCACCGGCAGCGCGGGCTTCATCTGCTTTTTCACCGTTGGCAAAAACCAGGACCCGAGCGGTCTTGCCGGTGCCATGTGGAAGGTTGACGGTGCCTCGCACCATTTGATCGGCCTTGCGGGGATCTACCCCGAGCCGCATCGCAACCTCAACGCTCGGATCGAACTTCGTTGAGATGCCCTTCTTGACGATGCGGACGGCCGAAAGGGGTGAATACAGGGCGTCCTGATCGATAAGTTCTGCGGCCTTCAAATATGCCTTGCTGCGCTTCATCTCTGCTCCTTCGCAGGTTGTGGTCGGCGGGCCACGCTGGCCCTCCCACGCGGTTCAATTGCTATGCGGTAACGGTAATGCCCATCTGACGAGCGGTGCCTTCGATGATCTTCATCGCGGCATCAACGTCATTGGCATTGAGATCTGGCATCTTGGTTTCGGCAATCTCGCGCACCTGATTCTTGGTGATCGAGCCGGCCTTAACCTTCGGCGGATTACCCGAACCTTTTTCAAGACCCGCTGCCTTAAGGATCAACCTTGAAGCCGGTGGGGTCTTGAGGGTGAAATCGAAAGTGCGGTCTTCATAGACCGTGATCTCGACGGGAATCACATTGCCACGCTGGTTCTCCGTGGCCGCGTTATAGGCCTTGCAGAACTCCATGATGTTCACGCCGTGCTGACCAAGTGCTGGGCCAACAGGCGGTGCAGGGTTGGCCAGACCAGCTTGAATCTGTAGCTTGATAAGGCCGGTGACCTTCTTTTTCTTCGGTGCCATGGGGTGTCAGGTCCTTCGTTGTGGTGACCCGGAGACGGCGCCTCCGGGAGTTGGCGGT
>Ga0194035_1001915_pt1 | contig 10524 bp, 12 predicted proteins | sample JunL2320m_MetaG_FD_148680 | JGI IMG/M metagenome (GOLD analysis project Ga0194035, IMG submission 148680) | Anoxic zone freshwater microbial communities from boreal shield lake in IISD Experimental Lakes Area, Ontario, Canada - Jun2016-L239-20m | ecosystem: Environmental > Aquatic > Freshwater >...
AATGAGAAATATAGAGAGAAAATATGGTCTACTTTGTATGACCCGTTTTCAGTTATACCCACGAAACCTTGTAAAAAAGAGGCGGAAGAAGATGGATTGTTTGGGAAATGTTTATTAAAAATAAAAAAGGCTGCCGATGTTTAATGGCCTATAGAATCAAATCCTTTGCCCGTGTAATGATTATAATTATCAATTGCATTATTATAAGCTGTATAGAGCGGTGGATTTGCCATTGCTGAATTGCTCGCAGATAAATTTCCGCCCAATGAATACCCGGCGCTCACAGGCATATTATTTTGATATTGAGAATAACCGCCGCGTTGCTGGCGACGTCTTTGTCGTCTGGAAGAAGGTCTTCGTCGTCGTCGTCCACTAGAAGCCCTACTTTGCAATCTCCTCTTTAATCTGTGAGTGCCACGTCTCATTTTATATATATTAGTTATATTTTTAATTCTGCGTTTAAGTTTTCTAATTTTCATTGAATAAGAAGAACGACCACCAGACATGCAAATGCCTGGAACTTTTCCTGCCGCGGCATCCACGCCTGATTTTGCTCCAGATAATCCAGGCAATCCTGGTGTTTCATTGCTACTAAAACTGCCTGAATATGTTGAACCATTTGAATTAACATATGCAGAATTTATATTACTGTTTGGAACTACATTACCATATCCCAAAAAAGACATTATATAGTTAGTGTTTATTTTTTTCCATTTCTCTCTGTGAAATGACTCGTGCGCCCTTTTCTGCCAATTTTATTGGAGTCCATTTTTTAAACTTGTTATTATAGACGCATATCATATAATAAGACCTGTCCAAATAAACGAATTTATCAATGTTATCGTTTTCAAATTCTTCTTCTGAATCGCTTTCTTCTAATTTATCTAAATCGGTGTTTTCTTTAATATTTCTAAAGATAGAATTCATCATTACGCTTGTTGTATATGTCGGAATGTATGCTAACCCATAATAATAGTCGTCTTTTGAATTGTGAAATGTGTGCAATGTATATATATCGTTTTGAATGGTTGGTTTTATGTTAAAAACGACCTCATCTAGTTCTCCTCGTGGTTGTTGCTGCTGCTGCTGCGCCCTAGACTGTTGTTGCATCGGTCTTGATGGTGGTGGTGGTGGTGGCATCCTAGGAGGTGGTGGTTGTGTTTCTTGCAATACATATGAATGAATAACACTGTTTTCACAAATATATTTAATATGAGAAATATTATAGGCAACATTCGTCATTGTAGATTTTCTCTCTATAACAGGCAATCCAAAATGCATGAAACCGGGAAGATGGTTGTGGCCGAGGTCATGAGTGAAAAGGTCATTGCATAAAGACAATTTATTCATAATTCCGCCGGCGTTTATCTGTTGTCCCTTTCCCTTGTAATAATAGATTTCTTCAATGCAAAAAGAAGTCTCTGTCAAAATTGTCCCATAAAAAATAGTGCCGATTCCATAATTTAATTGACTAGATGCAATTGTATTTACGATATAAATGTTTTGTTTTTCCAAAATATAACACACTCGTTTATCTTTATAAATAGAAAACCATGCAAATGCTTTTATTCCCAAAGGCATTGCAATCATATAATTAAATGTATGAACTTTCTTATGAGTAATATTGTCATAAGAAAGTTTAATTTTTGGAAATCGTGAAAAGAGTTCATGTTTCTCGTTAGATGACAACATATATTATGAATGATTATTCTTTTAAATACTTGACATGCCACTCAACGATTTAATTGATTTTTTAAAAAATATTTTAATTCATTTTTCATTGTATCCTGAGTACTTGCACTAGAAGAACTCTCAAAAGAATCGGCAAAAGAACTACTAGAAGAAGATGGTATGATAGATTGAGGCAAATAAGAAGACTGTGACACGTGTATTGGTTGTCCTGCTGCCGCTGCCGCTGCCGCTGCCGTTCCCACATCGGAAGAAGGATTGCCTATAATGTTATACATGTTGTCATATTTTTGTGTTGGAGCATTTACTAAATCTTTCATTTTTGGAATGGTCAAGGTAGTTTTAAAAAAGTGAATCAAATGATGAATCAATAAAATAAATATAATGGATAAGACCATGCTTTGTAATATCCAAAATAGCATATGATTAGTGTAAAGAAGATAAAAACTCATAAATATACATTTTGATTTGTTCATCACATTTTTCTGCCAAGAAATAATAATTTTCGGCGATTTTATCAATCTTGTCATATTTTTCTTCAAATACAAAAGAGAGACCGAGTTTTTTATTTACAACAAAAGAAAATTTCACAGTATGCACCATCAAATGATTGTTTGGTAATTGATATACTTTTTCTCTCTTTTCAGTAGACAAATCAATGAGCAAATCATCCATGATAATGGGTTCTGCATCCACGAAATGTATTTTATAAAGAACATCTTTTCCCATATCTTTTCCCATAATAAAAACCCCTTCTAGAGAGAAGAATTCATCTGATTCATGTTTCTCTCTCTTGTGTGATTTCGCTTTCAAATCATTGAATTGAATGATGGATGTTGTGTATATTTTCATTGTTGATAATATATTATGAAAATGGTTTAAACCTATTCATTAATGTTATTTTAGTAATGTCATTGTCTTTAACAATTGTTTTAGTTGAAAAAAACGCCACATTAAAAGCACTAACCGTAAAGGATTTCAAAGAATCCGAGTTGTTTAAAAAATGTGGATTTAAAAAATCAGAGGATTTCCAAAAGCATATTGAATGGACGTGCAATGGTTATAATATCTCTGTCTATGGAAAGACAAATGGACGTGCAAACAATGAAAATAAATATGATTTCCCTCCACCGATTGACAATCTTCTTTTTTTCGGGACTTGTTGCATTGTTGCTAAAAAACTCGGAAAAATGGAGAATCTGACATTGGAGTTGTGGGAAAAAATCTATGAGAAATTATTTGGCGGATTTGAGGATTTATCATCATCTGCCTTGGAGGATGAAGAAGAAAAAGACGAACTTGAACTTGTGCCTAAAGAGAAGAAAACAAAAGATGGATATTTGAAAGACGGTTTTGTCGTGGACAGTGATGAAGAGGAGGATTCTATTTCAGATGGAGAGATAGAAGAATTAAGTAATGAATTAAAAACCGATGTAGACGAGAGCGAGAGCGAAAGTGAAAATTCTGAATTAAGCGAAGAATCGTATCAAGAATAGACTGGAATATTAAAAAAATTGAATTATATTAATTTAAATAGTAAACTGCTAATTAAATTAATATGTCGCAAGTAAAAATAGTTGACCACGAAGAATTCCGTTTCAAGATAAAAAATAAACTCAATGACATTATTGGCAATGATAAAATGTCATCAAATATGGAAAAGGGTATATTTAATTATTCTTTGAAAGAGGCCAACAATAAAAAGGTTGTTAAAAAATGGGACAATCCATATTTTGTGCAAATTTACATGGATAGGTTGCGCAGCATTCTCTATAATTTAACCAAACCAGGAAGTGTTCTTTTAGAACAATTAAAAACCGATTCCATAAAAGCACAAGATGTTGCTTTTATGACACATTATGAAATGTCTCCTGAAAAATGGAAAACAATGTTGTTGTTAAAGTCTGTAAAAGACAAGGGGAAATTTGAAACAAACATTGAAGCATCTACTGATACATTTACTTGTAGAAAATGTAGAGGAAATAAAACTACCTATTATCAGTTGCAGATTCGTTCCGCCGATGAACCTGCAACAACCTTTATTAATTGTATTGATTGTGGTAATAAATGGAAAATTACGTGAACATTGTGTGACCTTATGTGAAAACATTCCATATCCAAAAAGATGCCGAGTTGGTTCTTGTTAGCGGGCGTGGTTGTTCAAATTCTTGTGATGAGATTGCATTAGTAGTAACATGTTCATACTGACTGTCATTTTCTTGTGGTGACGGAGGTGACGGTGTCGGTATCGGTGTCGGTGTCGGTATCGGTGTCGGTGTCGGTATAATGAATTCTTTTTTTTCTTCTACTAGAGGCGTAATCCTTTCTTCTAATTCCAGAGGCGATTCTTCAAATACTTTTTCTTCATTGTCGGATTCGGAGGCATCTATTATTTCTTCTAATTCTTCTTCGGATGCATCTATTATTTCTTCTAATTCTTCTTCAAATGCATCTATTATTTCTTCTAATTCTACAGGCAATTCTTCAAATACTTCCATATTTAATTCTTCTGCGACAAAGGGTTCGCCTTTTACATTTTCAATGAATTTAATTTTATTCTCCAACATTGTTATTTTTTTGATAATCATGGCAAACCCAAATATAACAGCAATTGTTGCTATGTTATTTTTAAACATTTAAATAATTATTTTAAATTATTTAAATTCTTATTCCGTATAAAATATAATGGATTTCATAGTTTACAAAAAATCAGCTTTTACAGACAATATGGTGGACGATTTTTTATTGTGTGATTATTTAGAAGAAGACGAAGAAAAAGAAAATGAAAAACAAGAAAGCGAACTAAATGAAGAAATAGAGGACCAAGAGCCCGACTTTGCAGAACAAGAAGACATTCAACCGATACAATATGAGAGTGAAGAAGACATTCAACCGATACAATATGAGAGAGAAGAAGACATTCAACCGATACAATATGAGAGTGAAGAAGACATTCAACCGATACAATATGAGAGTGAAGAAGAAATGAAAGAACGATACATTGAAAAAAAAGAATACACTCTGGAAGAAGAAGAAATGAAAGAACGATACATTGAAAAAAAAGAATACACTCTGGAAGAAGAAGAAATGAAAGAACGATACATTGAAAAAAAAGAATACACTCTGGAAGAAGAAGACATTCAACCGATACAATATGAGAGTGAAGAAGAAATGAAAGAACGATACATTGAAAAAAAAGAATACACTCTGGAAGAAGAAGAAATGAAAGAACGATACATTGAGAGAGAAGAAGAAATGAAAGAACGATACATTGAGAGAGAAGAAGAAACATGCGACGACTCCGAATCTGACTCCGAATCCACAACAGAAGAAGAAGATGACGAAATTGAATTTCAATTAGAAGAATATAAAAAACTTATTATACAGATTGAGGATAAAATACATATACTTGAAACAAACAATTCAACAATGATTACTTCCAGTTTTTTCATCAACAAGGAGAAATACACGGCAAATATGGAAGAAATAAGTATTTTCAAAAAGAAGAAAAAAGAATATGAAAAAAATATGGAATTTATTTACAACTTATTACTAAATTAATATAATATATTTTCAAGGTCATTCACATTCCAATATTCGCACGCACCATTTGGCAACGGCCTTTTAATAATAAAGGGAATCTTTTTTTGTCTCAACTCCAATTCCGCAATAACAATTCCATCAATGACATTTTCAGGTATTGTGATGAATGCTTGAGCCCCCATATTAATCTGTTTTGCGCGTTGGCCCAAGATTCTCGCCCTTTCATATTTTGTCAAAAAGGGAATTGTTCTATGCAATGGGTCAATGATAATATTGTCTGAATCTCTCACAATAACAGTCAATGCAGCAATTTCGTCATAATTGTGATGCAAACATTCTGGATGAACTTCTAGCAAATAATTTTTATTAATGTCTATATCAAATTTTTGCAGATAATGCTCGTCCGTTTCTTCATCATCGTCCTCTCCATCGCTGTTGGATTCATAGTCAGTCTTGCCACGCCCAAGCGCCTTCTTTTGATCTTCGCTGCCGGTCGTCATCTTCTTCACTTTTTTGGCTTCCTTGGATTCCTTGGCTTCTCCTTCAATTTCTTGTTGATACAACGACTCGTCTCGCGCATCATCATCATCTTCATCATCTTCTGCCTCTGCATCATCATCGTCTTCTACATCTTCATCATCATCCAAATCATCGTCTTCTACTACATCTTCATCACCTTCCTCATACTTACCAGCTACATCCACAATGCTATTTTTCTTCAATTTCACAGAATTTATGATTGTTTCTTCTTCACTGTCAGATTCGCTGCTATCGGATTCATTGTTGGATTCATAATCGCTCATTATATTTATATTATCTAAAGATTGTTTTAAATAATATAAATCAATTTTTTATTTTCAGGTATTATGAACCTGTCTTCCAAACATTGTCGCATGTTGAACAAATATAAATATATTTCATATTAATGTCATCATATCGTATGTATAATATTTCCCGGTCCATCTCTTTTTTATTTGTTTCGCATTCCGAATTCGGACACAAAATATTATTTAACCGAGGCAATGTCGGATCTAATTTCGTGTATTTATTAATAATATGCGAAAACGACTGTTCATTTTTTTTAATTTGAGTTTTCAAGACACACACAGTGTCAACTGTCAAACTTGTATCTTCATTGCCACATTTGCGACAATAATACACCAGCGTGTTTTCATCCTCGGCGTTAATTCTAATGTAATACATGTTTTGACAATTCGTGCAAAAGTGCATGGTTGAATATAATATATTCTAATACTATTTTTTTAATTCAATTTTTTATTTACACCCTTGAAGAATTAGCATTCTTTTCTTACTTAAATCCTTCGGATTTATTATTTTTTGGGTAAGTTTAGAACCTTCACCGGGTTATATCCAATCCATCCCCATCCAGTTTAATACTGGCAAATTTAGTGTGCAATTTATTATAATTCACACACACATGCAACGCATACATGGACGTTTCTACATACTGGGTTTCAAGAACACTTCTCTCTGTTTTTCGTTTCAAAATAAACTCAAGTATCTTGGAATAATTTTTTATAAAGTGTTCCTTCATCGCAGGATAAAATATTTCAAACATTGGATTATATGTCGGTGCACGTTTTTCAATCATATCACATACAGCAACCTTTATATTTGAATATTCAATAATTGTATTGTATTTATGCAGGTCTTTGTTGTGTTGATTCACACCAGGCTCATTTAACAAAGGGTCTTTAGACAATACCATGCAAAGCGTCAATAACATAGTAGTAATGGTCTGACAAGAAGTCCATTGTTCCCCACTCCATGTGTTTAAAATAGAGAGACACACCTTGCCTGTTTTATACAAATTCGGGTGAAAACGAATATTATCACCGTGTGTGTGAAAGACCATTGATGGAGGACTATGTGGATAATCATGTGGATAGGCAAGTTCGAAAAAATAAAATCCGCCAAAATACGGCGTGTCTTCTGAACCCACAATCATGGCGTATCCTTTTAACATGTCCTCTTCATCGTGATGATAATAAATACCATTGTCGGTCAATGGATTCTTTACAATTTGAGTAATGTCTTTTACTAAACGATGAATGGTTTCTTTGCTAATTTTTTCCATATAATTTATTACACAGATTATATTTATATTATTTTTTGTCTGTAATTAGCATTTAAATTTATGCAGTTGTATATGATATAACCTTTATGAAAATTGACACCTGATACATGTTTTTAAATAATTCAATAATTAAAAAAAAAATGAAATAAAATAATGGGGTTATAAGATATATATATTTAAATGAATTCTCTACAAGAGTTTTTGCACAATCACAATGCTAAATCAGATAAATCAAATACTCTCTCCACCCATACTAGAATTGGTTCACCTGAACATCATATTTTCGGTGGTTCTTTCAGGATTGATTCGCAAGATTTAGAAAATTTTCACAGATTGTATTATCAGCATGTTTTCGTAAAAAATAACATGGAATATTTAACAGAAAAACAATTGGATGATGCAGGTCCGATTTTAGTAGATTTCGATTTTAGATATGATTATAGTATTACAGAGAGACAACACACGGAAGACCACATTCTTGATATGGTTCAATTGTATTTAGATGAATTGAAAAATATTGTCGTCATTACAGACCAAAGCGAAATCAACATCTACGTCTTTGAAAAACCAAACGTCAATCGTCTGGATGCTAAACAACTCACAAAGGATGGAATACATATGATTATAGGTGTGCATTTAAAACACTCTCTTCAATTAATGTTGCGCCAAAGAGTCATTGAAAAAATAGGCGGCATGTGGGATCTCCCATTGCAAAATTCGTGGGAAAATGTCTTGGATGAAGGCATCAGCAAAGGCACAACAAACTGGCAATTATACGGCTCTAGAAAACCAGACAATGAGGCATATGTATTGACGCATCATTATCATTACCAATATGACAACACTGAAGATGTCTATATAACATCCCATCGCGAAGTGGATGAATTGAATCTCGCCACTAATTTCATTCAAATTTCCGCTCAAAACCCGGACAATCCTAAATTTGAATTAAATCCTAAAATCATGGTTGAGTACATGAACCTGGAGGCACAATCCATGAAACAGGGTGGGACTTTGAAAAATCATCCCCGATTTAAATATCTCGGTGGTTCAGAATTAGCCTCTACTTACGATGTCATTAGTTGCAAAGAAGAATTGGAAGCAGAAGTCAATAGCATGTTGGAGAATGTGCATAGTTCTGATTATGACATTAAAGAAATACATGAATACACACAAATCTTGCCTGAAAAATATTACGCACCAGGTTCTCATTTGTTAAACCGTCAAGTGGCATTTGCATTGAAACGCACAGATGAGAGACTCTTCTTATCATGGGTCATGTTGCGAAGCAAAGCAGATGATTTTGATTACAGCACCATATCGACATTGTATCGTACATGGATGACTGCCTTTAATAAAAAAGGAGACGGTGTTACATCTCGCTCCATCATGTATTGGGCAAAACAATACGCATCGCCAGAAGATTATCATAGAGTAAAATCTAATTGCGTCAACACTTATGTGGATATTTCAATTAAATCTCAAACTGAATTTGATGTGGCAAATGTATTGCATAAATATTACAAGGATACTTATGTGTGTACCAGCATTAAAAACAAGCAATGGTATATGTTTAAAGACCATAAATGGGTCAATGACAAAGGATATACCTTGCGGTTGGCTATTTCTGTAACCATTCATAATATCTATCATGACAAAGCAAATAAATTGTATGACGAGATTTCTGCCATAGATACTAGCGACGAAGAAAATAGTAAAAAATACGAGAAATTAAAACGCCTGCATAAATCTATTGTGGAAATGTGTGGAAAATTGAAAAGAACGAATGATAAAAATAATATTTTTAGAGAAGCCATGGAATTGTTTTACGATGGCAATTTTATGAATAATTTAGACGCAAATAAATTGCTGTTGTGTTGCAACAACGGAGTCATTGATTTTGCAAACAAGGTCTTTAGAAATGGTTCGCCACAAGATTACTTGTCAAAATCAACCGGCATTGATTATGTGAAACTGGACCCGACGATTCATCAGGAAAGCATGGACGACATCAAATCATTCATGGAGAAATTGTTCCCTGTGGAAGAATTGAATGAATACATGTGGAATCATTTGGCCTCGTGTTTAATTGGAATCAATAAAAATCAGACTTTTAATATTTATCGCGGAAGCGGCAGCAATGGCAAGTCTATCCTGACGGATTTAATGACACAAACCTTGGGTGATTATAAAGGGACTGTTCCTATTACATTGGTCACTGAAAAACGAGGCAGCATTGGCGGGACTTCGTCTGAAATTGTTCAATTGAAAGGAATACGATATGCTGTTATGCAAGAACCGTCCAAGGACATGACCATCAATGAAGGTATTATGAAAGAATTAACCGGCGGTGACCCTGTTCAAGGACGCGCTCTATATTGCGACAGTGAAACATTTGAACCTCAGTTTAAATTGGTCGTGTGCACAAATTCCCTGTTTAAAGTAAACAGTCAAGATGACGGGACATGGAGACGGATTCGTCTATGTGATTTCATGTCTAAATTCGTGGATGCAGGCGAAACACATACAGACACGACTCAATATGTCTTTGAAAAAGACAAGACATTAAAAGAACGACTTCCTAAATTAGCGCCTGTCTTTCTTGCCATGTTGACTGAAATAACCTATATAAATGAAGGCGATGTCAAAGATTGCGATACAGTAAAAATGGCATCAAATAAATACAGAGAGAGAGAAGACCTCTTATCCAAATACATAAAAGAACATATTGCAAAGACGGGTATTGCAACAGATTTCATTAAAAAGGGTGAATTATTGATTGAAATGGCCAATTGGTATTCATTAGAAACGGGTGGAACTAGAAAACAATTCCCGACAAAAGAAGTGCTTGAACTCATGGAGAAGAACTTTGGTTTATGCAAAAATAATAGATGGACTTGCATAAAACTGAAAAAATATGACGAGATGCCCGACGATGACCCAAATACTGCATAGACACGATATGCCACGAACAATGAACCCAAAGACCCAAAGACCCAAAGACCCAAAGACCCAAAGACCCAAAAGACCCAAAGACCCAAAGACCCAAAGACCCAAAGACCCAAAGACCCAAAGAATTATATTGTTTTATATACATTTTTAGGAAACATTGCAATCAAATTCGTATAACGAATAAGCAACGCTTTATAGACTGGAACAACTACAAATGGATATAGTATAAAACAGATTAATAC
>Ga0194035_1001918_pt1 | contig 10509 bp, 8 predicted proteins | sample JunL2320m_MetaG_FD_148680 | JGI IMG/M metagenome (GOLD analysis project Ga0194035, IMG submission 148680) | Anoxic zone freshwater microbial communities from boreal shield lake in IISD Experimental Lakes Area, Ontario, Canada - Jun2016-L239-20m | ecosystem: Environmental > Aquatic > Freshwater >...
TAGTAATTTAAGCTATTAACATAGGTAGAGCTTTAGCTCCCATGTATTAGCTTTTAGTTTTTCTTTGTATTTTTTGTTTGTGAGCAACTAGCTACTAATTATATTTAGTATCTATTTGCTCACAAGCTAAAAATCCTGAAAAAAATTATATCCGACGATACCCTAGGTAGGAATTAGCATTTAGGTGAACGGGCTTTAGATACGCTATGTCCGTGTTCCAGAGGTCGTAGGCGGGGTTTTAGGTCAAAAGATGGGTAAAGTTCTAGATTACTGTGTGATACATCAGAACAAAAATAGTACAGTGCTTGTAACTTGACAAAATAGCAATAATTTGCTATTATTTACAGAGTAAAACACTAAAACAAAAACCATGACCGAAACACTAGAACAAAATCCACTAGCAAATCCAAATCAATTACCGCCCGAACAAAGCGGTGCTATACCTGCTATTGGACGTATTGGTTTATCGGGTGTTGAAGTGTCGGCAGGGCATTTTTATGGCAGTGATGAACAGTTCATAGGCAAGACTCCTGACGGCGAACACAGAATTATTATTGGCTCTGCTTCAGAAGAAGGTGGAACAGAAAAAGAAGTAGTTGGTGTTGGTAAGGACGTTGAATTGGCATTGCACGATAGCCTTGAAAAAATGCGTACCCTAGAAACGGTTCGTACACGCTCACTAGCACACATTGAGATGACTGACACGTCATTCGCCAGCTTTACTACCTTAGAGCACTACAACCCTAAAGTAGCTCCAAGCCGTGAAACATACCCTGTGCCTGACTACTTGAAAGCAACGCTTACTGACAGTGATAATGGTAATCACACGTATAACAACACAGTAGAGAAAGAAGGCTGGCAAACCGAGCTGCGTACTGTTCTTGCTGACTATCTTCAAAACGACACAGGCGGTCAACAGCTAGTAGAGAGCTTAAAGATTCGTTCATTAAGCCACCTAACTCCTGAACAAGCAGTGAAGCTTAGTGCAGCATTTGTACAAAATGTATCAAGATACACGAATGAAGACGTAGGCTCAAAAGATTTAACAAGAGCCGACCAATTAACCACAGCCGAGTTATTAAGAGAAGGTATAGCTAACAGAAAAGACCCTAATTGGAAGGGCAACGGTGTATGCAGAAATGTAGCCTCTAATGTAAAGGCTGTTTTTGAAGCACTCAAAGCAACTCAGGCTGAACTAAGTATGCTGAATAACACCTATGCTGTTTATGGTGCTGGTGCAGACGGAGCGGGATATGCAGATTCACGGGCAGACCAGTTTAGTACGAGCTTTGCGGAAAGAAGTGGACACGCATGGAATACGTTTGTAACTGTAGACAAGGAAGGATCGGCTGTTTCTACTATTATTGACGCAACGTGGGCACTAGGTAAAGACGCAGGTTCAGCCATTAAGCATTTAGACCGTACAGAAGTCCGAGCTGTCGGGCAACTTATGCAGTTGTTCGAAAAGAGTGAGGTAAAAACAGAAGCATTTGTTGGATTGACCGATTATGTTCAAAGGTTAATCAGAAGTACTTCTGTCAATCGCCAGCTCAGTGAATCTGGGCGTGAAGGTATCCGTGAAAACGTTACAACCGAGTATCTAAAGGCTGCTGCACAATTGCCAGAAATACCCGAAGATTTCAATTTGCCAGAGGCTATCGTAAGTAGTGCGTTTCGTTCGAGAGGTAAGCTTGAACACGAAGAAGTCGCAACACTATTTGCATTAGATAAAGCAAGCGGTGGTTTTGAACAAGAACGTATTAAGGGAGTAATTGCTGGCTACGACAGTAAAAGAAAAGTTCCTATTCCAGGCTGGAAGAGTGCCGAAAACCTAGTTTTTGCTGACGATGACTTACAAGCTTTAGCCTACGAAGCTGTGGGCGAGCAACGGGTTAGCCAGCTTTCCGAGCAAAGTGGTGCGTTTCGTGCACGGCAACGTGAGGTACGCCCCGAAACATTACCAGCGTTTAACGCTTCGGAACGACCCGCAGACGCTCAAGAGCTTAGTCATTTTGCAAGCCAGAATGGTATCCACGATAAAGACCCCAAAACGATTATGAGACAGTTCAATAACAGACTTAAAAAGCTTGCTGGTGATGAAGCTGTTTACGATGCAATTGTGGCTGGACGTAACGATTACGACCTTGCAAAGAATTTCAGTGGCATTGTAAAAGCCTTACGCAGTAAGCCTAAAAGCTAGGATATACTAAGTACATGAACTACGAAAAAATCTACGATGACGGCATTGTCATGCTTGAAGTTGACAAACCAAAACACTCTTACCATCTTAAAATGCGACCAGGCGTTACGACGCTTATGGTGCGTAACGGCAAAATCATTCTTATCGAAGACAAGAAAACCGACCATGACCACTGGCTCTGGAATTGTCCAGGTGGCATGGTCGAGCCTGATGAAACCAATGAGGAGGGTGCCGCCCGTGAATGTCAGGAAGAAACAGGGTTACGTCCTACTAAGCTCGAAAAGTTCGCCACAATCGCTACTGATTTCCCCGATACTTATGTTGAATATTACGTAGGGACGGAACTTATTGAAGGACCAAAAGCCCCATGGATTGAAGCTAGAGAGGGTACAGAAAATGTCGGGCAGATTAAAGAGCATACATGGAATGAGTTATATCAGTTTGCTCTGAACTACGAACTGCGTGATCCACGTTTTGTCGTGGCAGTATTAAAGCTTGCCAAGCAACCTGAGTTACTTAAGAAATACGGGCTAATCATTTAAGTTAGTCTGTTAGTTTTTTTTGTTGTTTTGCTACATATTCGTCAGAGTAACCCCGACCACCTCTATCAGTCGGTGGCATAGTCAGTTTTAGCGGAAGGGGAGTTATCCATTAACCAACTTCCGTAAAGCTGGTTCAAGTCTAATTGCGTGTGCCGAGCCAAATATAAGAAAGGGACTTTTACCTTTCTGCCAGTACTTCTGTATTTCTTTCAAAATGTGCTCGTCTCTAAGCTCACCAGACCTTCTAGCTAGGACATTAGTAACATAATCCTGAGGTGTGGGTGTAGTAACATCATAAATCCACTGGGTATCGTCCCAGTCTAACGGTTTACGGAACAATTCTTGATGAATTGACTCCATTCCACCTAGACTAAAATCTACATCTTCCCATTGGTAGGATTTTTTCATTAGCTCTAGCATTGATACGGCTTCTTTCTGAACGTCTGGTTTTTCAGTAAATCTGCTCCACCAGCTCAATTGCCGAATGAAGTAATAAAATACTACCTTATCTCTACCAAATTCATTTGCTAACTCGTTCGCCTCCCATATTCGGTCTGGTTCTGGTGAGGCAACCGGCACGCCATCTCGCCGTGCTAAGTGCACTACAAATTGTGCCTCGCCACCATCAATGATGGATTTAGTGCGATCCTTCGTATCTTCATCTTTGACTTCGTCAAAGCGACCCTCCACGAGGGCAATAGGATTTGTCGTTTGTGTAATAAATGTATTCCAGCGGTTCTCAATGTCTTGAAATTGTGAGTGGTCTGGATTATTTATATGGTCTGAGCCATAAAACAAGACCTTATGGTTATCATTACTCGCCTCAACAATATATGGACGTTGGAACCCCTCAGTTTCAATACGTGCGTATTCGTCGTAGCTTAATATATTGCTCATTTGCATAAATTATAGCTTGTAAGTGCATAAAGCGTTATATTCTATGCGTAATGCAATCCGTAATAGAAAACTGAAAGCCCTTGCCAACAGTGCTGTACAGTCTGGTTTAATTGCAGCCTTAATTGGCGGAATAAGTGCATTGTATATGCTCATTCGTGTCACAAAACGAACTAAGACAACTCCTCCATGGCTTTGGCTACTAGTTCATCGGAGTATCCACGTCCACCTCTATCAGTCGGTGGCATAGTCAATTTTAGTTCAAAAGGTAGTTGGGTTATAAAGTCATCATACCAATAGATAAACTCATACAATAAGTGTAGCAGAACAGATGAAAAGTCACTAAATATTGACAATAATCATTTTATTGGTTATAGTATTATAACTCTTAAAAAAGTTGGCGTTTACAGCGTAGATACTTTGACCGTACTTGGTTGCTTGGTCAAAGTGGAGCAAATAGCAAATCCACAGTAGGCAGATAATTTATGTATCTTCTGTTGTGACGGTTTGAGCAATCAGCCGTTTTTATTTTTTTAAGAAGTAATTTGACAATGTAGTAGTAATTTAAGCTATTAACATAGGTAGAGCTTTAGCTCCCATGTATTAGCTTTTAGTTTTTCTTTGTATTTTTTGTTTGTGAGCAACTAGCTACTAATTATATTTAGTATCTATTTGCTCACAAGCAGCTTAGTGTTACACAACCAGTGTAAAAATCTGTCTGTAAGTAAGAAGTTAAGTAACTTAATTAAGGTCTCATTTGCCCTAACAAGTTATTTAGCAAACTAGTGCAGTACAGCTGTCTGCATTGGTAGTAGTTAAGTATCCAACATACACAATTAGGAGGCTCGCTTGAACAAGCGACGCGGTATTTTGTCCATGCTTTTGACGGCAATCTTTTTTGCAGTCATTGCCTTAGTTAACATTGGTAGTCCGCCAGTGCAGGCTACTAGTGGATGTGTTGAATCGTCACATGTTGCCGCTCAAAGCGACGATGAATGTGATGATGAAGATGGCAAGTGCACAGATGATGGCTCAAGAGTCTTGGATTGTGCACCGCCAGTGCCAAAGGTAGACAAGTGTGACGACAGTGATAATGACAACTCGGATGTCAAAGCCGAACACGCTTCACAAAGCGACGAAAGCGATGACGAAGAGAACTGCCCACCACCAACGCTGCCAAAGGTAGACAAGTGTGACGACAGTGATAATGACAACTCGGTTATCAAAGCAGGACACGCTTCACAAAGCGACGAAAGCGATGACGAAGAGAACTGCCCACCACCCACGGTTCCACCGACAGTGCCACCTACGGTTCCACCCACAGTGCCACCAACGGTGCCACCAACAGTGCCGCCAACAGTGCCACCTACGGTTCCACCAACAGTGCCACCTACAGTGACACAACCGACAGTTTTGGTATTGCCGCCGGCAGTCACAGACACAAAACTTCCAGCTACTGGTGGTAGTAATACTGCGGAGCTAATTGCTATTAGCGTAGGGTTACTTTTGCTTGGCACATTGCTAGCAGTTGGAACAAGACGCCGTACAAAGCTCTGCTAAGCTAAAATAATGCAACGAGGGTGAGTCTTTACTCCTGGATGTACTTTATGTACATACTGGTTATAACCACGGTTATAACACCCTCTAAGCATTGTCTTAAAAAAAAGTTATCAAGATCATTCTTGAAAACAAAAGAAAGGCGCAACTAAGGGTTGAACAAGTTTGTAAGCTTACGCTTGCTATAAAACTTTCCACCCCCCCAATTACTACCTTGTCTTTCTCTCCTTAATCACATAGTTATGTGGTCAAAGAGAGAAATAGTTAAATTGACACCTACCTATAATGTGATATTGTATATTTAAGTATGGATACACAATTACCAGAACAGCAAGAAACACAAATAAGCTTTTTGGCGTCTGCACGAGAATTTGCGGCTCGCGGTCTTTTAGCGCTTGGCCTAAGTGTTGGTGCGCTTGCAGCAACAGAAGTTACAAGTACTCCAGACGCAACTTATGCAGATTACGAGTGCCCATATGCTCCGGTTCCAGATTATATAAAACAAATTAATTATGATGATGGTTCTGCAATGTTTGTTGGTATGTGCTACGGTGATAAACCGACTGATACTACAAAACCTCCTGTTGACACAACCCCCAAGCCACCTGCAACCCCCAAGCCGCCTAAACCTGCTGTGACCACACCCATAGCAACACAACCCTTAGCCACAGCTCCACCCGAGACAACATCCCCTGAAACTATTCCACCTACAACAGCAGAACCCGCCACAACCTCAACTACACCCGAAACTACCACCACAATACGAACCACAACAAGTGAGGTAGCACCAACGACCACACAAGCAGTTTTAGCCGTAACAACACCAGAATCAGGTAGATCAAACAATAATGTATTGCTTGGTGTTGGCGCAGCAATGACCGCAGTATCTGGACTATTTCTTTTAGCAGCAAGACGCCGCCGCGTAAACAAAAAACAGGCAACTGCCTAAATTTACACGTAGTAGGCTACTTTATTTAAAGCTCTATTGGTTTTATGCTATGCTTGTATGTAGATGAAAAAGCCTACGCTTTTGAGGGTATTAAGCATAGTCGCTGGTATAAGCGTGCTTGTATTTATGCTGCAAACAAATAAAAAAGATACCGCTAAACAGCCCGCATCGGCGCCGGTTGTACCTGTTCAGTCTGCAGAAGAACTAAAGGCAGCCCAAACAAGCGCAGACGAATACCAAAAAGTACAAGCTAGTACCGTCGGCAACAAAAAAGATTATGCGAACACGATTGCACTAAGTTATGCTTATGCTAGTAATCCTAAAAATGACTACCAAACTCGGCTCGATACGTACAGGGTATGTATACAAGCAGCTTATACAGCAAGCAACAATGAAAAAAAGGAGCTTTGCTATAAAGAGGCTACCACACTTGTTGCAAGTGTCACAGATACAGATGCTTTCAAGAAAGACTGGCAAAAAGAGCTAGATTCAGTATACAGTGGCACGATACTAACAACAGATAGTAGTAGTGATGATGTTCAATAATATTATAAAAAATAAATTTTATTATATCGTTAGTCTTGGTTTATTTTTTATACTGTTCTGCTTATTATTTGGTGGTAAGTCGTGGGCAATTAGTGGTGCTGGGTCGTATTTTCCTGACACCAGCCCCGCAGGGCAAGACCCTTCTTACGCAATAGTACAGGTAACAGGGTCAAATGTAACTAATAGCAAGGGTGTTAATAATGCCAACACAAAAATGAAGGCTCGTACCACGGTAGCTAATGTATATGTACCTAAAAGCCTCGAGGGGCAAACTATAAGCCTAACGATTGTAAACGGTTGCAATGGTACGATTCGTGACAACGAATCAAGTTTTGGTAGTACATGGTTTTATATAAATAATATGACTAATAACACAAATTTAGCTTTACGCACAACAGCATATGCTGGATGCGCATCTGCCGATAAAAATATACCAATCAGCTTTGTAGCTAGTTCCCTCGATACTACAAGTTCAAACTATGCCAAGTTACGCACATATGATAACGGGGTAGAGTACAATATTTATCAGTTTGTTGCTGACGGTGTAATGAATGAGTCTGGTTCGACGAAACGCTATTTAAATGCATTTGGGCTGAGCGCAATAACAACCGGTACGCAAGTTGGCATATCTGATGTTCCAATACGATGCGATAAGGCTAACTACTCTATGTCTTGCCCCACTAATAGGGTGTATAACGGCATTAACGGTAGCTGGGTGTACACATCGTTTTACGGTCCAAAACCTAGTTCGATCATGCCTAATTATAGTCAGCAAATTAAAATACGTAACAGCTGTAGTGTCGCCGGAGCAATTAGCTTTTATGACCTTGATGCAAGCGATAAGACCTTAACACAGACAAATATGAAAATTGTTTTACGAAAAAGTAATTCACCGGTAGACGTTGTTATGCTTAATGGTACGACATTTAATGAGTTGCCTATAGCAGCTATAGAAAATTGGAGACCAGGCATTACCGGAGTGCTTAGGTCGCATTCGTCGCCCGGCGTTTCAATTGGTGGCAATAATGATGAATACATGGATCTACCCGGTGGTGACCCAACTTTCACTCCCTTAGCAAACTTTCCGCCAAACGAGGACTACACCATCAGCGTTGAGCAAGTTGATAGCGATAATGCAATTCAGATACTGGCCGATATTGATCATTGTCCTGCACCTCCAGTAGATATTTGTACCAACATACCAGGGCTCCAAAATGTTATGCCTGTAGGATTTTCTGACCCGTTAGGAAGCAAGCAATGTACAAAACCAGACGCAGCACCAAAAATAACCTTTACACCTATTTGTGATGTCGCCAATAATCGTTTTTACATAATAGTCGATACATCTGATCCAGATGGTGGAACATCTACGGTAAGTTTTAGCGGTACAGGAATTCAGCCTTCGCCAAGGTCTCCACAAACAAGTAATTCGTTTATTATTAACAGAACAAATCCAGAAGTTGCAGCTACTTTGACTGCAAGCACAGACGGCATACGTCCAAATTATTTTAGGTCTCCACAAAAAGTTTCGGTTGGACCTGTTACATTTGTACCGTGTGTTTATAGTTTTAGTTTAACTCCTTTTAGTTCTGACCCTTCACTAGACGACGACGAGCAGCCAAAAATAATTACCAGTGTAAACTTTAGCACTACTTATGCATCGACTAGCCCAAGTGGCGTAAAGGGAATATTAGACGGCCAACAAACATATTTGATTAAAGGTGGCAAAAAACAGCCTCCTATTGATCAAGTTATACTAACCAAGATCTTTTTAGCCAGCGACAATATTAACCGTGGGCCGTTTAATATAAATTCAGCTTTGGTAGCAGGCGACATGATTTGTACTATTCATATTGTTAATCATGGTAAGGGTTTTGTAGATATTAGTGGTAACATAACAAACTACAAACTAGGCCCGCAGTTAAGCAGCCCGGCAAGTTGTGTGACTATAGTCAACAAGCCTTACCTAAGAACATACGGTGCCGACGTGGTAGCTGGTGGTGGCTTTGGGGGTAACTGTTCTTCTACTGTTGCCGAAGTAAAAGCATATTCTAAATTTGTTGCACCTACGGGTAACGTTGGTTCTGGGTCGCAACTTGGTGTGTTTGCCAGCAAAGATATAAGTGGATTTTTGAGTATGAGTCTTGCCAATGCCATTGGATCTGGCGCAGTAACTAATGCACGTAGTTTTGCTAATAAAACAATAGCAGGCAACGACTTGTCTGGTAAGTTTGGTCTTTCTAATTTGTTTGGCGGAAACTTTGGAACAAAGTTTTGTTCGGACGATTTGTGGACAGACAAAGGAGCGTTAAAAAACGCAACAGGGGCACCAATTAACACTTTTGCAAATGGAAGTTATTTAAGTAGTGCACGTAAGCTTAACGTTGGACCTGTTGGTGTAAGCAACAAAATCGCTATTTATGTAAATGGCGACCTACAAATAGACAAAGATATTGTGTTTGCTAATACGGCAAATTGGGGTTCGATAAATGCTATACCTTCTATATATATTGTAGTTCTTGGCAATATCTACATAGATTCGTCGGTTACTAAGTTAGACGGATATTATGTTGCACAACCTAAAAAAGATGGTAGCGGTAAAGAAATAGCAGGAACAGGCCGTATATATACATGTGCAGACAATGGCAAAGCTCCAAGTTCTAGTTTTATTGTTAGTTCGTGTAATAAAAAATTAACGATTAATGGTTCTTTTGTAGCAGCGCGCGTTAACTTTTTAAGGTCAAATGGTACGCTACGCACAGCACCGCTTGTTGGAGAACTAAGTAGTAGTGCAAATATTGCCGAATCCTTTGAGTTTTCGCCAGAACTGCTGTTGGCTGTTCCGGCAATCGCCCCAATAAATACTACTGGCACTTATGACTATATGGTAAGTTTGCCACCAGCACTTTAGCCTGTAGCTGTATGTCTATAAAATATGTCTATAATAATAAATAATCTGTTATCATAAGAACTATGAAGAAGAGGGTATTAAAATTTAAGCGTTCGTCTGTAAAAGACGAATCGTTAATGCCTAAACCATCTAAAACTCTTAAACCTAAAAAAAATCCACTAGTTATATTATTAGCTCTTAGTGTTGCCGTACTTGTAGTGTTAATAGCATTTATTACATCTACTATACTTAGTAACAGTTCAAAATCTGCACAAAACACTAAAGACAAACCAGTACTACTGCTTAGTAAGGCTGCTCCATATTTAGACAGTACAAACATAAAAAGTGTTAAAGATTTAAACGACCTAGAAAGTATTGTTAACCAAATAAAAACAATCAAAGATTATGAATCTAATCCAAACTTTATGTACGTATTAACATACTTTGAATTAACAACAGGCAATCCAGAACTAGCAACTAAATACCTAGACTTATTAAAAAAATCATACAAACAAGACGTAGGCTACAGTGAAGTTATTCGTTCAAAAACACTAACAATTGATCAACTAACTAATTCTGTTAATTCATTAGTTAAAAGAGCAGAACAAGCCCTTAAAAACATAAATAACACAGCCGTAGGACAGCCTAAAAAATGATAACAATACAAGATTTTAACATTAAAAAAGTTCATTTATTGGCATTATTCATAGTGTTACTGGCTTTGTTTACGGTAGTACCATCCAAAAAAGCAAATGCACTTGTTTTAAATCCAGATCCAGGATCAGGAATTCCTGCGTTTTACAGAAACTTTTTCATGGCGTGCGATGCCGGCACACAAAGTCCTGCTTTTGCTCCGTGGGTGTCGGTTGCTGGTCAACCCTGGAACACCAACATTACTGTGCCATATGGTGCTACATCTATTAGTCTTCAA
>Ga0194035_1001924_pt1 | contig 10494 bp, 9 predicted proteins | sample JunL2320m_MetaG_FD_148680 | JGI IMG/M metagenome (GOLD analysis project Ga0194035, IMG submission 148680) | Anoxic zone freshwater microbial communities from boreal shield lake in IISD Experimental Lakes Area, Ontario, Canada - Jun2016-L239-20m | ecosystem: Environmental > Aquatic > Freshwater >...
GAGCTGGGGCTGGAGCTGGGGTTAAGGCTTCGCATGGGGCGACTTGGGCTGGGCTTTGGGTTGTCTACCTTGTCTGGGGTTCGACCTACCTTGCGATCGCGGTCGCGATCGAATCGATGCCGCCCGAGTTGGCGCTGGCACTGCGGTTTGTGACTGCGGCGATCTTGCTAGCCGGATATCTCGCGGTCCGGCACGGCCCACGCACACTGCTCGTGCCGTGGCGTGAAATCCGGGGCGCCGCAATCATCGGCAGTCTGTTACTGGGCGTCGCCATCGGCACGCTCACCCTCGCCGAACGCTACGTCCCAAGTGGAGTCGCCGCACTGCTTGTCGCGATCAACCCGCTATGGATCGTGATCATGCGCAGGGCGACTGGCGACCACCCAAAGCTGATCACTTGGCTAGGCGTAATCGTGGGCCTGTCTGGAGTAGCGGTGCTCGTCATGCCCGGAGATCACGTCGCAGCGTTGGGCGGCGCCACCGCGACGCAGCGAGCGCTCTGGTCACTCGCGATCGTGTGCGGCAGTTTCTGCTGGTCCGTCGGGTCGTTCATCCAGCCGAAGATCTCAACTCCGCGAAATCCGCTGGTACTCGCCATGTATGAGATGTTCGCCGGTGCGATCGTGCTCGCCCTCGTGGGTACTTTCAGGGGTGAACGAATCGCCGACTTCGCGAACGCGAGCACTCGATCCTGGCTTGCGCTGTCCTACCTTGTGACCTTTGGGTCACTGCTTGCGTTCACCGTCTTCGTGTGGCTGGTAACGCATGCACCGCTCTCACTGATCTCGACCTATGCGTACGTGAATCCGGTAGTCGCGGTTGCGCTGGGGTGGTGGATCAAATCCGAGCCCATCACTGGGGGCTTGATCGTCGGCGGTGCGATTGTGGTGGGAGGTGTCGTGCTGGTGGTCAGCGGTGAGTGGCCGGCGCGTATGCACCGACAACACCAAGAAAGCGATCATTCGCCGTAACCTCGCCGATGGTCACACGCACACCGTCATCACCGTAGCGACGAACAGAGAGATTCACTTCTTCACACGCTTCGACGAACTCGTCGATACGGTCACCGAGCCGCAGCCAGACAAAGTTCGCCTGACTCGCCGGCAATCGCCAGCCCTGATCGAACATCGCTGCCTCAACTCGATCGCGCTCTGAAACAAGATGCGCTACCCGTTCGAGGAGAGCAGCCTCGGCATCCAGCGAGGCAATCGCTGCTGCCTGCGCGATTGTCGAGACGCCAAAAGGCACCTGAGTTTGCCGAAGTGCCTGTGCCACAGGCGGATGCGCGATCGCAAACCCGACCCGGATGCCGGCCAAACCGTAAGCCTTGGAAAACGTGCGCAAGACAGCAACGTTCGGACGGTCGCGATAAGTATCGATCCCGCGAACTGCTGCATCGTCGCGAACGAACTCGACGTAAGCCTCGTCGACAACAACCAAAACGTCGTCGGGTACCCGATCAAGGAACCGATCGAGATCGTCCTGCCGGACGATCGCGCCCGTTGGATTGTTCGGGGTACACACGAAGATCAGCCGAGTCCGATCGGTGATCGCGTCCGCCATCGCGTCTAGGTCGTGGCTCTCATCCGCGCGCAGCGGTACTTGCACCGCAGTGGCTCCGGCGATGATCGTCATAATCGGATACGCCTCGAACGAGCGCCACGCGAAGAGAACTTCATCACCCGGACCCGCAGTGATCTGCACCACCTGCTGCAGCAAGCCAACCGATCCCGTACCAAGCGCGATGTGTGAGGAAGGCACATCATGCCGCTTAGCTAGTGCCGCAACCAGATCGGTGGACATGGGGTCGGGGTAACGATTGGTGGCAGACGCAGCTGCCGTTATCGCGGCGAGGACGCCCGGGAGCGGCTCATGCGGATTCTCGTTACTAGAGAGTTTGTAGGGCGGCAGATCCGATTCACCACGGGGTGGACGTCCTGCGGCATATGCCGGCAGTTGCGCAAGGGTGTGCCGCAGCCGTGGGCCAGTCATAACCAGACCCTACGAGAACGCGTGTGCGGTGCGTGCCACGGGGTGCGCGCGACCGTCTAGCCAACCCGCAGGGCCTACCCTTGAAAGGTGACCGTTGTCCGTACTGCAGTCCCTGCCGATCGCAGCGCAGTTGTCCGCACTGTTGTGACAGCTTTTGCCCAGGATCCGGCTTGGGACTTCATCACCGCTGGTGATCGCGAACACGTTGCTCCGCCTTTTGCCGAGGCTTTGTTCGACTCGCGCGTTGGCAGCGGCACCATCTGGATCGCTGACAACGGTGCGTCGGCGGCGCTGTGGGAGCTCCGCGATGGGGCTTCCGCGATCCACGCAGACTCGGTATGGACCAACTATCGAAGCCAGGTAGGCGAGCAAGCGTGGGCTTGCCTCTGTGCCTATGAGGACGCGCTCGCAAACTCCGAACCCGAGCGTCCTTACTGGTACCTAGGCGTCCTGGCCACCGATCCAGCCAGACATGGTCAGGGTTTAGCCAGTGAGGTTCTCGCCCCAATCTTGGCGATCGCCGACGAAGCGGGCCTGCCCTGCTGGCTCGAGACGTCCACACTCAGCAACGTCAGATTCTATGAACACCGCGGCTTCATCGAAATGCGAGAGTGCGACATCGTCGATGGGCCACCGACGTGGTGGCTTGGGCGCCCAGCAGTCACTACGTCAACGCCTTCCTAGGCGCGGGACCGCACAGAGCTAATCCAGCACAGGGCCAATCCAGCACAGGGCCAATCCAGCACTGAGCTAATCCAGCACAGGGCCCACTTCGGCCTCGGCCCAGGTACTTCGGTACACGTAACTGCGCTCTTGTCACTACCGTGGGGACATGATCGTCGTCACCGAGGCAACGCGAACACACGGGCGAGGGCCAAGCCTGCGCACGCGTGTGACCGTGCTCGGCGCGGTCGGCGTACTGGTCGTGTTGAGCCTGGCCACGGTTGTGTGGTCGGCTTTCACCGATCTGCGCGAAGCTAGCCGGATTGTTGCTGAACAGATCCAGCCGGCGATCGGGGTGTCAACTGATCTAGCGGTCGCGTACGACCGGGTCGATCGCGAATCGCGCGCATACATCTTCACCGGTGACAAGCTCACCTTGACGGGCTACCGCGATGCGCTGCGACAGGCTCAACAAGATGCAAGCGCTCTGGGGCCGCTGGTCAGATCAAACCCCGAACTTGCCTCCCAGCTCGAGCAACTCCTGGCGGCAAGCGCGCACTGGATACCGGCAACGGTCGAGCCAGCACTCACGCTCCGCGCAAAGCGCGAACTCAAAGATGCTGAACTTCGCGCCTTCATCGCAAGTACAACGTCCGGGTACGTGCTCGTGGCGGCACCAGCCGCAACCCTCGACAACGGCGCAAGCAACTGGCAGCGGGCCGAATTCGACCAGATCGCGGCGCTAGCTCAACGCCTAGCAATCGCCTTGGTCGTGTCTGGAATTTCCATGCTGGCATTGGTCTTCGGGGCGTACTTACTGGTTCGCCGCTGGGTACTGACCCCACTCGATACCTTGCGCCTTCAGCTCCGCGAAGTGGCACAAGATGGTCACCGCGACCAGGTCATCGTGCCCTCTGGACCACCCGAACTACACGCCGCGGGAGTCGATGCCGAGGCTATGCGACGAGCGATCGTTAGCGCAGCCGATGCCGCCAGGGCAGCGGGTGAAGGACTCGCGCAAGAGGGGCCAGTGGTCAGCGCGCTGCGCGCCGAACTTGCCACCCAGAGCAATCCGATCGCGCCGCACGTTGCCATCCATGGCCACCTACAACCGGCCGAAGGTGTTCTGGCCGGTGACTGGTGGGGCTTGGTGCACCTAGACGGTGATCGCACCGGGCTCGTCCTGATCGACGTCTCAGGTCATGGTGAACTGGCTGGGCTAGTCACCTTGCGGCTCCGAGACGTCATGACCGTGGCACTTCGATCCGGCTTCGATGCGGCAACCACCCTCAAGCGCGCTGCCGCAAGCATGACCGATGCGATCGATGGTCGATTCGCCACAGCCTTGGTCATCGTGCTCGATCCCCTAGCTGGCGAGTTGAGCTGGGCCAATGCCGGACATCCAGGCGGTTGGCTACTCACCGGAGGGCACACCCATGACCGGCTCGTGCTTGCCCCTACCGGGCCGCTCGTCTCAGTACTGGGCGGCGAATGGACCACCGAACGAGCAACCTTTGCTGAACGCGACCTCGTCCTACTATGGTCCGATGGGCTCACCGAGGCGCACGACGCTGACCGTGAGATCGGCGACGATGCCCTAGCTGATGCGATCATCCGTGCCGGAACTCATGAGCCCGGCGAACTCGTACCGCACCTGCTGGCACATCTGCGGGAACGTTCGCCCGGCTGGCACCGCGACGACATCACCGTGGTGGCTGTACGTCGAACTTCTTGAAGATGAACGTCGCGAAGGTGAACGTCGCGAAGGTGAACGTCGTGAAGATGAACGTCGCGAAGGTGAACCTCGTGAATATGACCAAGTTGGAGGGATCTGTGTTAACGCACCGCCCACGGTTTGTAGCTGCGGCTGTGCTCATCTCCATTGCTGGGCTGATCCCTCTGCGAGCAGATGCGCACCAGGCTCCCAGCACCCACATGCATGTTGTAACCACGCTCTTGGCAGTGCCCGGTGGCAACTTCTTACACGCGCTGCCTGGGCCCCCAAAACTGACGTACGGCACGTTGAAGTTGGCCACCCCTGCCGACATCAACGGCGAGCACTATGACCTCAGCCTGGTCGTCGGCCTGGAATACCTTGAAAGTTCCGGACCATTCCAGGGTTCGTTTTCCGTAGTTAAGCCAGGCGGCGACGAACTTGTGTTCGACTACCGGGGCAACGCCACTCTCAATCCCGATGGCTCCACCACCGTGACCGGCCGCTTGCTCGCATTCTCGGGCACGGGCACATTCGCCCACATAACGGGCAGCGGCACAGTAAACGGCTTCCGGGCGACCGGGCTCGCGGTGGGCAGCCCCGTCAACTACACCATTGACCTCGATGTTCGCCAGGGCGAGCGACCCGACCCACCGAGATCAGCGGCAATCGCCACAACAGAACGGCCCCAGAGCATTACGCGGGTCGATATGTCGGGCTCGCCAAGCGAGAATTTCATCACGACTAACCCTGATGGCCGCAGTTACGGTTTCGAGCGCTTGACCGGCACGACAAGGTTCCGAGGTCAATCAGTATCGATCGAAGAGAACATCGAAGTTGCACTGGTCAGAGGAAACGGCCCAATAAACGGCTTCCTCACAATGTCCGCTGCTGATGGTTCACAACTTGTCATGCGCGCTACCGGTGCAATCACCACCAGCCGACGAGGCGACAAACCGACCGGCGGCACGGTCAGGGCCGCGCTGGTCGTTATCGCTGGCACAGGAAACTGGGCCGGTACTAACGGCTCAGGTGTACTGACTGGCATTCGCCTTGGTCAGGACGGGTCGATCTCCACCGATAACATCGCGCTCACCCTGCGCTAGTTCACCCTGCGCTAGTAGCACTCGTCCGTAGCCGGTCCTGGTACTGAACCAATACTTCACCGGCGCCCGTGGGCACTGCGCTAAGCCCCCGGATGACTGCGATCAGGCTGCGATCGCGCCAGCGCTCAAGTTCGCGTACGCCGGCTTCGCCCACCTGATCGTCGGACTGTTGGGCAATCTGATCGAGCAATGAATCGGTGAGTTCGGGCACATCCATCAAGTGGGTCCACGGCCATTGCAGAGATGGACCGAACTGCTCCATGAAGTGCCGCATTCCGCCCTCACCGCCAGCGATGCGATAGGTCTTGTAGGTACCCATGAATGACCAGCGCAGGCCAGCGCCAAATCGGATCGCGTCATCGACTTCCTCGACCGTAGCGACACCGTCGTTGACCAGCCACAGCGCTTCACGCCAGAGCGCCTCAAGCAGCCGGTCGGCCACAAATCCATCGATCTCCTTGCGAACTCGCAAGGGGCGCATGCCTACTGACTCATAGATCGCAGCAGCGCGATCACCAGCCCAGGCGGCCGTGCGCTCACCGCCACAGATCTCCACCAGCGGCAACAGGTACACCGGGTTGAACGGATGCCCCACCACGAGTCGCTGGGGATTAGTCATATTGGCCGACATCAACGTGGGCAACAGACCTGAGGTCGAGGATGCGATGACGATGCCAGGTGCCGCGGCTGAATCGGCCTCGGCGAGCAGCGCCTGCTTGAGTTCGAGGCGCTCGGGTGCACTCTCCTGCACGAAGTCGACACCCGAAACCGCCTCGGCAACTGTGGTCACGATCGTGGCCGTGCCCTCAACTGCCAGCGGTGCATCGATCAACTCGCTCCAAGCAGTACGAGCATTTGTGAGGATCTCGCCGAGTTTGCGCTCCGCTGCCGGGTCTGGGTCAAAGAGTTTGACGTCGACGCCGGCGAGGAGAAACCGCGCAGCCCAACCACCACCGATGACCCCGCCGCCGAGCAAGCCGACAGTACGGACCTCAGCCATTCTTGATCAGGCCAAGCTCGTCGCGGACTTCCTGAGCGGTCTTCACGCGGACGTTCATCGCCTCGAGAATCGTCACGGCACGGGCCACGAGGTCGCCGTTCGATGCAAGAACACCCTTGGCTAGGTAGATGTTGTCCTCTAGCCCGACTCGAACATTGCCACCGAACAGCACTGCCTGAGCAGCGTAAGCCAACTGGAATCGGCCGATCGAGAAAGCCGAGAAGACCGCGCCTTGCGGGAGGTTATTGACCATCGCGGCCATCGTGATGGGATCGTTGGGTGCGCCATATGGGATACCCATACACAGTTGCACCATGGTCGGGTCATCCATCAACCCTTCCTTAACAATCTCGTTCAGCAGAACCAGATCGCCGGTGTCGAAGATTTCGACCTCGGCCTTGACCCCAAGCGCCTGGATCTGCCGGGCCATCTCACGGACCATGCCCGGCGTGTTGACCATGATGTATTCGCCGCCAGCAGCGAAGTTCATCGTGCCTGCGTCTAGGGTGCAGATCTCTGGGCGCAGTTCGGTCACATGTACCAAGCGTTCGGTGGCTCCGGCCATATCGGTTCCAGCTGGATCTACGGGCAGCGGCCGCTCAATGTTTCCCAGCACCAAGTCACCGCCCATACCGGTCGTCAGATTGATGACGACATCGGTCTGCGACGCGCGCACTCGCTCGAATACCTCGCGGTAGTAGTCAGCATTGCGGGAGCCTTTTCCAGTGGCGGGTTCCCGCACGTGGATATGGACGACCGCTGCGCCCGCCTGCGCTGCCTCGATCGCCGAGTTCGCGATCTGCTCAGGAGTGACCGGGACCTTGTCGCTCACACCAGTGGAATCGCCGGCGCCAGTGACGGCACAGGTAATGAAGGCGGCTGTACTCATCTGACGCATAGCGAAATCCTTTTCGTGTCAATGGAAATCGGGCGGGAAAGTATGGACGAGCAAGCGCAGGTTAGCGGCCTTGCCACACGGGCGGACGACCTTCGACGAACGCGCGTGCTCCCTCTTGTGCGTCCTCGGAGGACGCGACCTTTGAGTAGTGGGGAAGACCAGCTCGGATGCGAGCGAACCCGTCCTGCGGATTCATCCCGTGAGTTGCCTCAAGGACCTCGAGAATCGCAGCGACAGACAGCGGCGCCGATTCAATGATGCGCAGAGCGATCTCTCGAGCCTTGGCCATGAGTTCACCTGCCGGCACTACGTGATTGACCAAGCCGAGGCGGGCAGCCTCGTCGGCAGAGAGCCGGCGTCCGGTGATCAGCAATTCGACCGCGATCGGCTTGGGCACAATCGCGGGCACGATGAACAAACCACCTGCATCGGCGGCAAGGCCGAGCCGGGCCTCGGTGAGGGCGAAGACTGCGTGGTCGGCCGCAATGACAATGTCGGCGGCAAGCGCGAGTTCGAACCCGCCGCCGAACGCCATACCGTTCACCGCTGCAATGACCGGCTTACCTAGATCCCAGAACTCGGTGATGCCAGCGAAGCCGCCACCGCCCCAGTCTGCGTCAGCCGCCTCGCCTGCTGCGGCAGCCTTGAGATCCCATCCAGCACAGAAGAATCGATCGCCGGCACCCGTGAGGATTCCAACGCGAAGGTCAGGGTCGTCGCGAAGTTGCACGAACGCCTCGTAGATCGCTCGGCTCGTGGGTGCATCCACGGCATTGGCCTTGGGCCGGTCGAGGGTGACGATCAGTATTTGGCCATCGACCTCTACGCGTACGGGTGATTCGCTCATGCTCAGGCTCCCAATGGACGCATTTGCGACCGGTTGATGATGTGTCGCTGGATCTCACTCGTGCCATCCCAAATGCGCTCGACTCGGGCATCACGCCACCATCGCTCGATCGGGTTTTCGCTCATGAGGCCCATGCCGCCAAACACCTGCAGCGCAGTGTCGGTGACCTTGGCCAAAGTCTCGGACGCGTACAACTTCGCCTTAGCTGCATCAGCGTCGACGAACGTGCCCTTGTCGATTCGATCGGCCGCACGCAAGGTGAGTAAGTCGGCCGCGTCGATCTGCACCTCGCAATCGGCAAGTTGGAAGCCAACTCCCTGGAACGAGCCGATCGACTGGCCGAACTGCTTACGGTTCGCCGCCCAGCTCAGCGCTGTCTCGAGGACCCGTTGTGAACGGCCCACACTCGTGGCAGCAACAGTGAGCCGGCTAGCACCGAGCCACTCACCCATGAGTTCGAGCCCACGCCCCTCTTCACCGAGAAGTGCACCGCCAGGGATACGGCAGTCAGTGAAGGTGAGTTCGCATTGGTGATAGCCACGGTGCGATACGCATGCTGAGCCTCGACGCAGTTCGAATCCGGGCGTACCCATATCAACCAGGAACGTACTGATTCGCTTGCGAGGACCGCGCCGGGTTTCATCAGTACCTGTCGTAGCGAACAGCACAACGAAGTCCGAAGTATCAGCGTGGCTGATGAAGTGCTTACCACCGTTGATGATCCAGTCGCCGCCATCGCGATCGGCGCGAGTGACCATATTGCGAACATCCGAACCAGCACCTGGCTCAGTCATTGCCAAGCAATCGTGGCGCTCACCACGAATAGTCGGTAGCAGGTACTGCTCGATCTGATCTCCGGTACATGCCTGCAAGATGTTGCTCGGCCGGGCAACCAGCATTTGCAGGGCATATCCGGCCCTGCCGAATTCGCGCTCCGCGAGCGAGACACCCACCGCGTCGAGGCCTCCTCCGCCAAGTTCGGCCGGCATGTTGGCCGCGTACAAACCAGCCGCAATCGCTTTAGCCTGAATGGATTTCGCGATCTCTACGGGAATCTCGTCGAGGCGCTCAACTTCGTCCTCGAACGGATAGAGCTCGGTCTCCACGAACGCACGTACCGTCTCGACGATCGCACGCTGTTCATCACTGAGGACGAAGTCCACGGTGGTCCCTTCGGTCGTTATTGGTCAGTCGTTATTGGTCAGTCGTTATTGGTCAGTCGTTATTGGTCAGTCGTGAGTTGCCAGTCGTGAGTTGCCAGTCGTGAGTGGTCAGGTTGCCTAGGCGTGGGAGAAATTGCTAGCGGGGAATGGCAATGGACCGGCCGACCCAGTCAGGGACTGGAAGAACGGCATGCACCGAGACGATCGCAACGAGCCGTTGATAGAGCTCATCAGGCATTGCGCTTGATCGTCCTGCAGTCATGTCGACATGCAGCAACATCTGCTCGCAGGTGGCCAGGACAGTTGTGCCATGGGATAGCTCATGCACGATGTGCACGCGCTTAGAGTCGACACCCAGCACGCGCAACGTGCCGTCCATCCGATCGCCCAGCACGGCCTCATCGAGGTGTCGCATGTGTGTCTCAACCGTGTAGAGCGAAGATCCGGCTGCGCGATAAGCCTCATTGATTCCGATGTAGCGGAAAAAGGCGTCCGAACTCTCACCTATGGCGAGCAGGTAATACGCCTCACCCATATGCCCGTTGTAATCAACCCACTCGGGCGGCACTGCCAGGCCATGCAGGGCGAGGGGCGCAGGGATCGGTTCGGCCGACGTCCCCCAACCACCTGGTCGAGTCGTATCGAGCACGGTGCTCCTTCATGTCGGTGGAACGGGGCGAGCACTGGTTCGAGTAGTACTGGGCTGAGTAGTACCGGGCTGAGTAGTACCGGGTCGAGTAGTACCGGGTCGAGTAGTACCGGGTCGAGTAGTACCGGGTCGAGTAGTACCGGGTCGAGTCGTGCAAGCACGTGAGAAACGTGGAGATTCGTTCGCATTGTGCAACGATTGTTTGTATGGTGCGATACGTAATCTAGGTTCCGATCCGGTGTTGGTCAAGGCTGACTCACTCGGCCACACGTTCGCCCGCAGCCAGCCGCAGCCCAGTCCAGTCCAGCTCAGGCAAGTCCAGTCCAGCTCAGCCCAACCCAGCTCAGCCCAACCCAGCTCAGCCCAACCCAGCTCAGTCCAGCCCGATCTATCCCGAGAAATCCCGCGAGACCGGAGGTCGACATGAACGCGCCACGCACTGGCCGCGTCCAGTCAGTCGAC
>Ga0194035_1001930_pt1 | contig 10485 bp, 10 predicted proteins | sample JunL2320m_MetaG_FD_148680 | JGI IMG/M metagenome (GOLD analysis project Ga0194035, IMG submission 148680) | Anoxic zone freshwater microbial communities from boreal shield lake in IISD Experimental Lakes Area, Ontario, Canada - Jun2016-L239-20m | ecosystem: Environmental > Aquatic > Freshwater >...
TCTCTAAACTATCTGACATGCAAAAAGATATTGGCGACATACCACTTGGCATTGGAGGTGGCTGGGATTCTCAGCGTATTGACTGGTATGACCTAAGAGCTATGCTTATTTCAGCACGTGCAGTAACCATGGCTGCGCTTTCTCGTCAGGAGAGCCGAGGCGCCCAACAACGTGAGGATTTTCCTGGGATGTTGGAAAACTGGACAGTGAATCAAGTAATTCGATTGAATAACGACGAGTTGCAACTACAACGCTCAGAAGTAGTCGAGGCGCCATGATAATTCCACACCAAAATGATGCGCCATCCAAGGAGGCACAAAAACAAAGCGTGGCACTTTTGATGGTTCAGCGCGGTGTTGCTGGGGAGACTTCCAAAATAGTGCAGTATGACGTGCCTTTCGAGCCCGGACAATCAGTATTAGATGGCTTGCGGTGGATTCGAACGCATGTTGACGCAAGCCTAGCGTTTCGTTATTCCTGTATCAACGCTAATGCGTGCAAGGAATGCATGATGCAGCTAAATGGACAAGTCATATACGCTTGCACTGCTCGTCTAGTCGAAGGTGAAATGCACCTTCATCCGCTAAGCAATAAGGATCTAATAAGAGACTTAGTCTCTGAGATTGCACCTCCTTCAGAACGTTTGTTTGCTATCCCGCCCCAAAATTCAGAAGACATTTGCTAATGCCAGTATTAGACGCCACCCTTAAAAATATGGAAAAAATCGGATTTATAGGCCTGGGTCGTATGGGGCGCCCCATGGCGAACAATTTATTTTCAAAAGGCTTTGATGTTACGGCCTGGGACATTCGGCCAGAAGTAACTCAAGCACTGGCTAAAGTTGGTTTAAAGGCTGGAGTAAGCATTGCTCAAATCGCCAAAGACTGCGACATAGTCATTACGATGCTTCCAAGCTCGATTGAGGTTGATAGCGTTGTTCAAGGTGAGAACGGTGTTTTTGCAAATGCACGGCCAGGAACTGTGATCATGGATATGAGCACGATTGATCCACTGGCAACCGACCGATTCAGTTTATTGGCAAAAAACCATGGGCTAAGTTGGGTTGATGCGCCCGTTGGTCGCTTGGCAGAGCATGCCGATCGTGGCGAATCTTTGTTCATGGCGGGAGCTAGTGATGAGGATTTTTCTCGTGTTCGCCCACTTATGGAGGCAATGGGCAATTCTATTTATCACTGTGGGGACGTCGGTACCGGTGGTCGAACAAAACTGGTAAATAACTACATTGCAATTACCTTATGTCAGGTTAACGGTGAGGCGCTCGCACTGTCACAACGTTTTGGCTTGAATTTAACAAATACCTTGGCGGTATTACTGGGTACATCAGCAAATAATGGTCAATTGCGGATGAATTTTCCCAATAAAGTTCTGGCAGGCGATTCATCACCTGGATTTACTATCGATCTAGCGCATAAAGATTTATCGTTGGTGCTGAATGCTGCTAACGCTTGCAAAGTTCCCATGCCTGTTGGCGCGGCCACATTAAATTCCTTTAGTTTGGCAAGAGCAAGTGATAATGGAATGTTAGATTTTTCTTGTATTGCTGATGTGATGTGCGAAATGGCTCAAATCCAAAAACCGCGTGTTCCTTCTGGATGGAAGCCAACATAAATATTAACTGGCTGTGTATTCATCGTCCGACGTCAGCGGGTGTGATGCAAATAGAGGTACTTGATTGAAGATTGGTTTTGCTTTATCTTTCCCAGGGTCTATTATCGGAGGGAAAGGAGCCAAGCCATGAACCCTACCGCGCTGATATCCCCCTTCACACAAGCCTTGCTGTGCAAACATTGGCGCATGGCCCTTGGCGCCTTGGCTTTAATCATGGCCGCTGTAACGCAGGCCCAGAGCTTTCCCAATCAGCCTATCACGCTGTTGATTCCTTACCCACCGGGCGGCAGCGCTGACATGCTGGCCAGACCCATGTTGGCCATGTTGCAAAAGGAATTGGGACAGCCCGTTGTGCTGGATTACAAAGCCGGTGCAGGCGGCACCATTGCCACGGGCATGCTGGCACGGGCCAAACCCGATGGTTACACCATTTTGATGGTGCTGGCCGCACACGCTATCAACTCCAGCCTGTACACCAAACTACCATACGATGCCCGCAAAGACTTTGCCCCAGTGTCCATGTTGGCCACCTTGCCTCTGCTTTTGGCGGGGCCGTTGTCGACGCCATTTAATACCGTGCCTGAACTCATCTCGTATGGACGGGCCAACCCGGACAAACTCACATTTGCGTCAGCGGGTAATGGCAACACCAGCCACTTGGCCGGTGAAATGTTCAAGGCCGCCACAGGCGTCAAAATGCTACACATCCCTTACAAGGGCAGCAGCCCCGCGGTGGTGGCCATGCTTGGTGGTGAGGTATCGATGATGTTTGACAGTATCTCGACCTCCTTGGTACAGGTCAAAGCCGGTAAGCTCAAAGCGATTGCGGTGACCGGCGATAAACGCTCTCCGCTTCTGCCCGATGTGCCTACCGTCAAAGAATCCGGAGTGCCTTCGTTTGTAGTCAATGGTTGGTACGGCATCCTGGCCCCAGCGGGCACGCCGCCTGATGTCGTAGCCAAACTCAATCAAGCCCTGAACAAAACCGTGCGCGACGGCAAAGTGGCAGCACAGTTGACGGAATATGGCTACGACGTGGTCGGCACCAGCCCCGAAGCCTTTGGCCGCCATATTGACGCAGAACTCTTGCGCTGGAAAGACGCCGTGCAAGCTTCGGGGGCCAAGCTGGAGTGAGTCTACATTTCTCAATTCGAGTTTAAATATGTTTAACTTAACAACCAATCGCAGACAATATTTCAAATTTTTGAGTACACCTCTTTTCGCATTGGGATGGTCTACTGCACAAATTGCGCACGCTACCGGCAAACTTCAATCTTGGAGATTGGCCACCTCTGTTCGAACTGGTATTCATGACCTAGCACCCGCACCCGATGGTGGTGTTTGGTTCACAGCACAAGCCAGTGGACACTTGGGATGGTTTGACCCCAAATCGGGTCGAACTGATTTGATTTCACTCGGTACAGGTTCATCACCTCATGGTGTTATACAAGGACCCGATAAAGCTGCATGGATTACCGATGGCGGTCAAAATGCAATAGTGCGTGTAAGTTGGCCTGATCGAAAAGTACAACTTTTTCCACTACCTAAAGGAACTCCATATGCCAATTTAAATACTTGTGCGTTTGATGGTGGAGGCGACTTGTGGTTTACAGGTCAATCTGGCTTTGTTGGAAAAGTTAATGTAAAAACAGGCGAGGTCAGCGTTAAAGCTTCCCCTAAAGGACGCGGGCCGTATGGAATTTGCAGTACATCAACTGGAGATATTTGGTGGTGCTCTTTGGCAGGTTCATTTATTGCAAAAGTTGATCGCGCAACTGGGGATTCCATTATTGTTGAACCTCCAACGCCACAACAAGGTGCACGACGGGTATGGAGTGATAGCAAGGGTAATATTTGGGTGAGCGAGTGGAACAGTGGGAATTTATCGATGCACGACCCGTCGAAAAATTTTTGGAAAACATGGAGGGTACCCGGTAATAATCCGCGTACCTATGCAGTATTTGTTGACGACAAAGATATTGTTTGGGTTGCTGAATGGACAAATAATTCAATATTTAGTTTTGATCCTCAACAAGAAAAATTTGAACGCTATGCCATGTTGCGCGAACCTACTAATATTCGTCAAATTTTAGGTCGCCATGGTGAAGTATGGTTACCAGAAAGCGCAACTGAACACATTACCGTGATTCGAACAATCTAATATTTAATCAACAGAAAACTGTTTTTATTGAAAAGCTATGTTTTATGCGTTTTGTGTCGGTATTTTTATCGATTGACTTTAACTGTTGGTCTAGCCATGATGTGCTAAGAAACTTAGGCTTTTATTTGTCAAGCTTGATGCTGGTCTCTTGAACAATGTTGTTCCAGCGACTTTGAATCTTTTTTTGCCATATCTGTATTTCTTCAAGGTTCATGTCGAAATAAACACCGCCAGCAGTTTTAACTTTGTCCATCACATCAGGGTGATTGGCAGCTTTCAAAATGGCTGCATTGAGCTTTCGTTGCGTTGCAACAGGTGTTCCGGCGGGCACAGCGTAGACCGTGTAGCTTTGCAACTCCAGATCTTTCAAGCCTTGCTCCTTCATGGTGGGCACATTGGGCAGAAGTGGCAATCGCGTGGCGCCAAATACACCCAAGGGAATGAGTTTGCCGGTTGCAATGAAGGGGGCGGCTTCACTGTAAAAAGCCGAAACCAATTGAACTTGTCCTGATGCGGCATCGGTCATGGCGGGCACGTTTGACTTGTAGGGTACATATAGTACTTTGTTGCCAGTGCGCACTGCAAAAGCAGCGCATACAAAGTGTCCGACGGTGGCTGCTCCACTTCCACCACAATCGATCAAAAAACCTTACTTAAAACACAATAATGGCATAACGCACGGGTTAGATCTTCATTGTCTGAGTCATGCGGTTTTGTTAAATAGCTTAAACTCAATTAATCTAATTTCATTGTTGAGGAACTTATATGCTCCAAATTAATCGAATTCGTTTTATATTTTTTGTCTCTTTGATTTATTTGTTTTGTGCACCTAGTAATTTGTGGGCCCAAGCATTCCCAAGCAAACCTATAACTATCATCGTTCCATACCCGCCTGGCGGTTTGATTGATATGGTTGCCCGAGTAATTCAACAACGATTTGCCTTGGAGTTAGGTCAACCAGTGGTAATTGAGAACAAATCAGGTGCGGGTGGTAACGTGGGCGCAGAAGCCGTGGTTAGATCCACGGGCGATGGTTACACATTGTTGCTTGCTAATCCTTCTCTTGGAATAAGTCCACATATTTATCCCAAACTGTCCTATAAGCCGCTACAAGACTTTGCATTTGTTGGTATGTTCGGCACAGTTCCAAATGTTTTGCTTGTAAACCCATTGTTGCCTGCTAAAAATGTTACTGAGTTAATAGCTTTAGCGAAGAAAAATCCAGGAAAACTCAACTACGCTTCAAACGGATTTGGAACATCACCTCAAATGTCAATGGAATTATTTAAGGCGATGACTGATACATTTATTGTTCATATCCCATTTCGCGGGAGTGCTCCTGCACTGACGTCAATTCTTGCAAATGAAACGCAAATTATGTTTGATAACATTCCGCCTCAGTTGCCCCATATTAAGGCTGGAACCGTTAAGGCTTTTGCCGTGACGAGTCTTCAACGTTCACCTGCACTACCTGGTGTCCCCACGCTTGATGAATTAGGCCTCAAAGGTTATCAAGTTACTTCTTGGTTCGGTCTGGTAGCGCCTTCTTCCACGCCGAGAGAGGTAGTTGCTCGTTTGAACCAAGCATTGAACGCAACGACGCGTGACCCTAAGGTAAATGAAGTTTTAGTTAGCCGTGGCGCGACCGTTATTCAAGGAAGTTCGGAAGAATTTGCCAACTTTGTTAAAGCAGAAATTGATAAATGGGGACCTGTTGTTAAGCGTATCGGTGTCGTAGCTGACTGAGAGTAGCAAACTCAATCTGACTGACTCCAATACAAAAAAATAAAATAATTTAATCAATTTTTGCCCCAGATTCTTTTACTATTTTGGACCAACGAATTAAATCGCTTCGAACAATTTGAGCCAACTGTTCGCTAGTTCCTTTAAACGGTTCGCACCCTAAAGTTGCCAATTTATCCTGGACGTCTTTTGAATCCAATACACGGGTAATATCATTTTGAATTTGAAGAATAATGTTTTTTGGAGTGCCTGCAGGAGCAAAAATACCGTACCAAGGTGTTGCGCCAAAGCCAGATACAGTTTCACCAATTGTTGGAGAGTCTGGTAGTGCAGCTAATCTTTTTTCATTTACTACTCCCAAAACTTTCAATTTACCTGCTCGGATGAAGGCGATAGAAGAGGGGGTACTTTGAACAGAAAGTGGTACTTGTCCACTCACCACATCGATGGCAGCAGCTGCTGCTCCTTTGTATGGGATGTGTTGTAAATTTATATCAGTCGCTTTTTGCAACATCTCACCAATCAAATGATTTAAAGTTCCGTTTCCAGCTGAAGCGATTGCAAAAGCACCTGGTTTTGCTTTCGCCTGAGAAATAAGCTCGGCAATAGTATTCGCTGGAAAACTAGGATTAGCGACCAAGACATAACCTGCTTTAGCCAAGGGCGCCACTGGATCGAAATCTGCTACTGAATCGAAACCTGTTTTGGTATAGAGAGCCGGATTGATTACCTGTGCACTGTCTGCGGTTACGAGCAAACTGTATCCGTCATTTTTCGCTTTGGCCATGTAAGCTGTGCCTACATTCCCGCCAGCGCCAGGTCGATTCTCAACAATAACGGATTGCCCCCAAAGCTCCGAAAGTTTTTGTGCTATCACTCGGGCTATTGCATCATTTGCGCCACCTGCAGCCTGCGGTATCACAAATGTAACTTGTCGAGAAGGGAACTTTTCTTGTGCCCAGGAAAAAGCAAGAATTGAAGTTAATAAAAAACCAGCAAAAGACTTCATAGCAATAAAAAAAAACTTTTTCATGATTGGCTCTTTCATAATTCAAATTCCTAACAAAGATGCCGAAGTTTAAATTTCAATTTAAACCCCATTCAAGGTAAATGCCTCGTGCACCGCTGATTGCACGCCGCCTCCCAAAACGGCCCCACCCCCTGCAACATAAATCCAATCACCGATGGTGACGGCGGCAACAGCATGACGCGGTATAGGCATGGCGGCGTGAGATTGCCAAGTGTTGGTAGCCGGGTCGTAACTTTCCATTTGCCCAAACACGGTTTGTTGTCCTGGTCTGTTGATGATGCCGCCTTCACCGCCCATGGCATAAAAGCGATCACGGTAAACAACCAAGCCATGGCCTGAACGCGCCGTGGGCAAGGGAGCTAGCAGTTCCCAAGTGTCTCTTTCTGGCAGATACACCTGGTGCAAATCGGTGTTGTATTCAAATGTGTTGAACCGTCCGCCAATGATGTGAATTCGCCCTTTGTAGGCCACACATCCCACGTGGTCGCGAGCGCCAGGCAGGGCTTTTTTGCGAGCCCATTGATCTGTCTGGGGATCGTAAACTTCATGCCAACCCACGCTGGCTCTTTCATCTGTAGGTGATGAAGCACCTCCTATTAAATGCAGTTTGCCATTCAATGCAACGGCAGCAGCAGCGCCTCTGGGTCTTGGAAGTGGTGCAATTGATGTCCATTTGTCTTGAGAGACTTCGTAGACGTAGGCATGGTTGTCTGGATTTCGGTTTTGTTCAATGAAGCCGCCAAACGCATAGATACGCCCTTGAAGGGAGACAACGGCCACATGATTAGCGCCCCGAGGAAGTGGGGCGGCCAAATGCCATTGATCTGCCTTAGGTTCATAGACATGGTGGTAGCCCCTGTCGACGCGTCCTTCGCCATAGCCCCCAATGACATGGAGCCTTCCTGCCCATTCAGTGGCCCATGCCATTTCACTGCGAGGAATCGGCAATGACGCTCGTGTGATCCATCGACCTGAGAGCCCCTTGGATGCTGGACTTGTGAAAGAACGTTGTGACTCTTGATCGGCAGTTAAATGATGTGGCATACCGCCCTGTAGCTTGGCGTAAGGGTCAGTCGAGGGGCTGGCCTTCGGGAGTACAGGATTAGCGCCATGATGTCCATAGGTGCTATCTGATTGTGCAAGTAGTGTTTTGGCAAGGAGCAGTGACGATGCACCTACAAACCATTTTCTTCTATCTACCGTCATACGTTGATCCCTGTCAAATCAATTTTAAATCTCAGTTTGCTTGCACACCTGCTTTAATCAGCAAGCCACCCAAGGTGTCGATTTCATTTTTCAAATGCGCCCTCAGAGCCGCAGGTGTAGCCTGCTCAATGCTCACGGCGGAGACACCCATGCCATCTAAACGTTTGATGACATCGGGATCGGTGACAGACTTCTGCAAAGCAGCAGTGAGTTTTTCCAGAACGGGTTTAGGGGTTCCTTTGGGAGCATAAAGACCAAAGGAAATGTTGATCTCAAAGCCCTTCACACCAGCCTCTGCAATGGCCGGCGTCTCGGGTAAGGAGGGTAATCTGTTTTTGCCAGCGGCCGCATAGGCTTTAATTTTGCCGTTCTTCACTGAAGGCACGGTGCCCGATGTTTGATCGCACAAAATATCAACCTGGCCACCCATTAAGTCGGTCAGTGCTGGGCTAGTACCTTTGTAGGGAATTTCATTCAATTGAACGCCTAAGACGTTCATCATCATCAAGCCACAAAGGTGTGAGGCGGAGCCCACGCCAGCATGGGCCAAGCTGACTTTTTTCTGATTGGTTTTAAGGTAAGCAACAAACTCATTTAAGTCTTTTGGCGGAAATTCGTTTCGCGCAACTATCACCATAGGGCCGGTGGTGGCCGATCCAATAGGCTCAAAATCATCCACGGGGTGATAGCTCAAATTTTTGTACATGGCCATGTTGGTGGCGTGGCTGACGTGAATCATGAGCAGGGTGTAGCCATCTGGCTTGGACTTTGCCACCTTGGCGGTGCCAATAGCACCCGAGGCGCCTGCCGTGTTATCGACCACAATTTGCTGGCCCAATATCTTTTGCATCGAGCCGGCAAATAAGCGGGTAATGGTGTCACCAGGGCCGCCGGGTGCATAGGGCATCATCATGGTAATTGGCTTACTGGGATAGTCTTGTGCTGCGGCATACCCCACCCAAGCACTTCCCAATGCACAAAAGAATAAAACAAGTGCTCTGCGAATAGGTGCTTTAAGTTTCATGAGTTTCGTCTCTGTTTGAGTTTTTAAAAAGGGGTTTGAATGAGAATGTCATCTGCCAAGGGCTTCACGCAAATGGTTTTGTTTCCGCAACAAAATCACCGATAACTGTTTTAGAGGGCAGTAGCTAACTACTGGATAATTTGAGTACGACGCAGCTAATGCAAAAGCACAGCGTGTCATTTGAATCCTTAAATTGCAATGGCAAATTCAACTATATGCTTGATAATCTTAAAAAGATATAGTGAAATAATCATACTTTTTGATCATACGGACAGGGCAGTTATTTAGCCACACTAGTGACTGTCACCCTCCCGTGGTGGCCGTCCAGCCCGGTTGATTAAATTCAATCGGGCTTTTTTTCTTTAAACCAGTCAAATGCATTGGATTCAATAGCCCATAGTTAGGCACTCACCTCTAAAGCGACTCCAAGCCCCTTTCCAAGCGCCACAAAACATCGGGATAACCCTACACTACTCTGATTGTTCCAAAGCAATATTTTTTTCAATTTTTAGGAATTTTCCATGTCCCAAGCAAAAGACCATTCGTATGACGGCCAACAAGACGTTGTTGAGTCCATCGTCCCATTTATGCCCATCGTGCTTCCAATTGCTGGTGGAGTTTTGATTTTCTTGCTAGCTTTTATTGCCGTTTTCATGGCTTGAGTCAGAGTTAAATGTTGAATTTCGACTTATCCCTGAGTCGAGAAATTTGGGTAGTACGCAGAGACCCTATTGGGGTCTTTTTACAGTATTAAATGAACACGCTTACCAAAAATCCTTATCAAGGTAAGTACTAGTAGACAAACAATTAAATGACCTATTGAATGTCTCATTCCAGCAAAGTGAGCCTAAGCAGCTTCTTTTTTGTTTCTTCGGTTAGTTGAAACTTGGAGTGAAAACAGACATGACAATCGCAATCGCATTGGTTTTGTTGGTACTTGGATCCCTAATCTTCCATTACCTTAGTCCTTGGTATTTCACGCCTATCGCTTCCAACTGGAAGGGGATGGACGATACGATTGAACTTACCTTTTGGATTACTGGACTGGCTTTTGTAGCTGTTAATCTTTTCGTTGCTTATTGCATTATCAAGTTCCGAGCAAAGTTGGGTGTTCGAGCTTCTTACGAACCTGAAAATAAAAAATTAGAGTGGTGGTTAATCGGTATTACAACTGTTGGCGTTGCCTCCATGCTGGCTCCAGGCTTGATCATCTGGGCTAATTTTGTTACGGTCCCATCGGAAGCTCATCTGGTCGAAGCTGTTGGACAGCAATGGCACTGGCAATACCGACTACCTGGTAAAGACGGCAAGCTTGGCGTCGTCAATGCCAAGCACGTTAATGACGGTAATCCGTTTGGTATGGATCAGGCGGACGTAAATGGGCGTGACGATATTTTGGTCGCAAGCCAAGAACTGCATTTGCAAATCGGTAAGCCCGTCAAGATCTTGTTGCGCTCGATTGACGTGTTGCACAACTTTACGGTTCCCCAGTTCCGCGCCAAGATGGATCTGGTGCCAGGAATGGTGACCTATCTCTGGCTAACTCCCACCCGAACAGGGAAGTTTGATCTGCTGTGCAATGAATTGTGTGGTGTCGGTCACTTTGTCATGCGTGGAGTCATTTTGGTTGAAGAAGAGGCGGCTTACCTGTCTTGGCTGGGGGACCAGAAAACTTTTGCTGATAATTTATCG
>Ga0194035_1001933_pt1 | contig 10477 bp, 10 predicted proteins | sample JunL2320m_MetaG_FD_148680 | JGI IMG/M metagenome (GOLD analysis project Ga0194035, IMG submission 148680) | Anoxic zone freshwater microbial communities from boreal shield lake in IISD Experimental Lakes Area, Ontario, Canada - Jun2016-L239-20m | ecosystem: Environmental > Aquatic > Freshwater >...
GCCCTGAATGCCCCTATCCAGGGCACTGCCGCCGACATCATGAAGGTGGCGATGCTCAATGTGGGCAAAGAACTTGATGCCTCCCCATTGAAAAGCCGAATGCTGCTCCAGGTCCATGACGAACTTGTGCTTGAAATCGTGGCTGGCGAGGCCCAAGAGGTTGAGGCCTTAGTGCGTGAGGCGATGGCCGGAGCAGCAGAACTGAGCGTGCCGCTGGACGTGTCAGTTGGCTTGGGTGACTCGTGGGAGAGCGCTGCTCACTAGTCCCGCTCCTATTTGCGGACGCGCGGTCTAGGGGGATTTCCCCTTGCCGTACGCTTTAGGGGCTGCACAAACGTGCGGTTCACCTACTACTACCCATCGGACCTAACTCTTCATGACCATTTCTATGAATAAGCCAGCCCAAGTTGCTATTAACGACATCGGCTCGGTTGAAGATTTCCTCGCAGCAGTTGACGCAACCATCAAGTCATTTGAAGATGGTGACATCGTCGAAGGCATCATCGTCAAGGTAGATCGCGACGAGGTCCTCCTGGACATTGGTTACAAAACTGAAGGCGTGATCCCATCCCGCGAACTTTCAATCAAGCACGACGTTGACCCCAATGAGGTTGTTCGCGTCGGTGACGTTGTTGAAGCACTCGTATTGACCAAGGAAGACAAAGAAGGCCGTCTGATCTTGTCCAAGAAGCGTGCACAGTACGAACGCGCATGGGGCACCATTGAAAAGGTTAAAGAAGAAGATGGCATGGTCGAAGGAATGGTGATTGAGGTCGTCAAGGGCGGACTCATCATCGATATCGGACTGCGTGGCTTCCTCCCTGCATCACTCGTTGAAATGCGTCGCGTGCGTGATCTCCAGCCGTACGTAGGCAAGGTTCTCGAAGCCAAGATCATCGAACTCGACAAGAACCGCAACAACGTTGTGCTTTCACGTCGCGCTTACCTCGAGCAGACTCAGAGCGCCGTTCGCCAAGGCTTCTTGACCGAACTTGTCAAGGGTCAGATTCGCTCAGGCGTTGTCTCGTCAATCGTGAACTTCGGCGCATTCGTTGACCTTGGTGGCGTAGACGGTCTCGTTCACGTTTCAGAGCTTTCTTGGAAGCACATCGATCACCCATCAGAGGTTGTCGAAGTTGGTCAGGAAGTTACCGTTGAGGTTCTTGACGTCGACATGGATCGCGAACGCGTTTCCTTGTCACTCAAGGCAACTCAAGAAGATCCATGGCAGCATTTTGCACGCACCCACGCAATCAGCCAGGTTGTGCCAGGCAAGGTCACCAAGCTCGTTCCTTTCGGTGCATTCGTACGCGTCGAAGAAGGCATCGAAGGCCTTGTTCACATCTCCGAACTTGCAGAGCGCCACATCGAACTGCCAGAGCAGATCGTGCAAGTGAACGACGACATCTTCGTAAAGGTGATCGATATTGACCTCGAGCGCCGCCGCATCTCGCTTTCCCTTAAGCAGGCAAACGACAGCAGTGATGCTCAGGCAGTTGAAGAGTTCGATCCATATCTCTACGGCATGGCTCCAGCCTTTGATGACGCTGGCAACTATGTGGGCCCTGAAGGCTTTGATCCTGAGACTGGCGAATGGAAGGCCACGTTCGAAGATCAGCGGTCAGCTTGGGAACGCGAATACGCAGATGCCCATGCTCGTTGGGAAGCCCACCGCAAGCAGGTTGGCGAAGCACAGGCAGCAGATCAGGCAGCCGCTCTGGAATCAGGAGACAATGTGTCGACCTATTCAAGTGAGTCATCCGAAGCAGAAGGGTCACTCGCAACAGACGAAGCTCTTCAGGCACTTCGCGACAAGCTTGCTGGCGAGTAGTTCGCATAATCATCAAGAAGAGGGGCAGCTGTTGCTGCCCCTCTTCTGCATTTTCCCGATAGATTTATCTCGTGTTACGAGTAGGCCTCACAGGCGGCATAGGTTCCGGTAAGTCCACGATCGCAGCGATGTTTAAGGCGCATGGTGCTTTCATCATTGATGCGGACCAAATCGCGCGTGACATTGTTTTGCCTGGAGCTGCGGCAATTGATGATCTCGTGGCTGCCTTTGGCCAGACGATCAAGGCGGAAGACGGAAGTCTGGTTCGACCAGAACTGGCTCGAATCGCCTTCCAGACCCCTGAATTAACTCAGCAGATGAATGACATCATGTTCCCGCGCATTGTGGATGAGACCAATCTTCGCTTTGCTGCAGCCGAAGCAGCTGGTCACGCGATAGCGATATACGACATCCCGTTGCTCACAGAAATGGGAACCAATCTAGTTTCCACGGCGATCGTGGTGGATGTCCCAGTAGAAACCCAAGTTGCACGCGCCGTTGCACGGGGGCTTCCAGAAGATGATGTTCGCCGCCGGATTGCTGTTCAACAGACCCGTGAAGAGCGCCTAGCCATCGCTGATTTCATCATAGACAACTCGGGGAATCTTGAAGAAACTCAAAGCCAGGTCGATCGAATCTGGTCTTCTTTGATGCCTGCTTAGCAACCCGAGATCTGTAACGTACGGTGGGTACATGACCCGCCCGATTACTGATCTGCAGCGCCGTGTCGCTCCCTTCACAGTCAGGGCCCCATACGAACCTGCGGGTGACCAGCCAACGGCAATCGCCGAACTCACGCGGCGTATTTTGGCAGGGGAGAAGCACAATGTTCTCCTTGGTGCCACAGGAACAGGTAAGAGCGCAACCACGGCCTGGTTGGTCGAGAAATTACAACGGCCTACGTTGATCATGGTGCCGAATAAAACTTTAGCCGCCCAATTAGCCACCGAGTTTCGTGAACTCATGCCGGACAATGCTGTTGAGTATTTCGTTTCCTATTATGACTATTACCAACCCGAGGCGTACATACCCCAGAGCGATACGTTCATCGAAAAAGATTCCTCCATAAATGAGGAGGTGGAACGCTTGCGGCACTCCGCAACAAATAGCTTGCTCACACGTCGCGATGTCATTGTCGTTGCAACTGTTTCAGCAATTTATGGTCTTGGGACGCCACAAGAGTATGTAGACCGGATGGTGCGTCTGCGCGTTGGCGAAACGACCGAACGCGACAAGTTGCTTCGAATGTTTGTGGATATTCAGTACACGCGTAATGACATCTCGTTTACGCGTGGCACATTTCGGGTGCGTGGCGACACGGTTGAGGTCTTTCCTGTTTACGAACACAATCCTGTGCGCATCGAAATGTTCGGTGATGAAATAGAACGCCTTCTCACGTTGCATCCGGTGACCGGAGAAATCCTGAGTGATGAAACAGAAATGCACGTTTTCCCGGCATCACACTATGTGGCCGGTCCCGAGCGCATGGAGCGAGCAATCGCCGGGATCGAGGCGGAACTTGAAATGAGACTTGCTGAGTTCGAAACTCAAGGCAAATTGTTGGAAGCCCAGCGGCTGCGGATGCGAACGACGTATGACCTGGAGATGATGCGTCAGGTGGGTATGTGTGCAGGCATCGAAAACTATTCGTTGCATATCGACGGTCGTGAACCAGGCAGCCCACCGAATTGCCTTCTTGACTATTTTCCTGACGACTTTCTCTTGGTGATTGATGAGTCCCATGTTGCAGTTCCTCAAATTGGCGCCATGTTCGAGGGAGATGCCAACCGTAAGCGCACCTTGGTCGAACATGGCTTTCGCCTTCCTTCAGCCATGGACAACAGGCCGCTGCGATGGTCTGAGTTCGAAGAGCGTGTCGGTCAACGCGTGTATCTGTCAGCAACTCCAGGGCCTTATGAATTAGCTGCGGCGCAGGGTGAAGTGGTGCAGCAAGTTATTCGACCGACTGGGCTCGTGGATCCTGAGATTGTTTTGAAGCCGACCGAGGGCCAAATTGATGACCTCATGGATGAGATTAAGGCTCGGGCAGCGAGAGACGAGCGGGTGCTTGTGACCACGCTTACCAAGCGCATGTCAGAGGACCTGACGGACTATTTACTCGAGCATGGAATTCGCGTTCAATATTTGCACTCAGAGGTAGACACGCTGCGGCGGGTGGAGCTATTGCGCGAGTTACGTATGGGCGTCTTTGATGTTCTCATTGGAATCAACTTGCTGCGTGAAGGACTTGACCTTCCTGAAGTGTCCCTCGTCGCAATCCTAGATGCAGACAAGGAAGGCTTCCTGCGGTCTGAACGGTCACTCATTCAAACTATCGGGCGAGCCGCGCGTAACGTTTCAGGGCAAGTGCACATGTATGCCGACAAGATCACTCCCTCTATGCGCAATGCCATCGACGAAACCACCAGGCGACGTGACATACAGATTGCCTACAACAAGGAACGTGGACTGGATCCTCAACCGCTGCGTAAGAAGATTGCGGACATCACCGATCTCTTGGCTCGTGAGGATGCGGATACTGCCGCTTTAGTTGAGCAAGTGAATTCTACGAAGAGCACACGACGCATACCTGCGCATCAGAGTGACTTAATCCAGTTGATAGATGATCTCACCGCGCAAATGCATTTGGCTGCCACAGAACTACAATTTGAATTAGCCGCACGGTTGCGCGATGAAGTTCGGGATCTCAAGAAGGAGTTACGCGGAATGCAAGAGGCCACAGGGCGATGAATGTTCCGCTCTGGCTCTGGTGGGCCACAATCGGTGGCTTTGCGGTCATCCTTTTCATTGATTTTGTCGTTGTTGATAGGCGTCCACACGCTTTTTCCACGAAAGAAGCTGGCGTGTGGGTTGGCGTCTACATGGCGCTAGCGGCACTCTTTGCAATCTTCATTTCGTTGTATTTTGGTTGGACTTATGGTGGCCAATTCGTCGCTGGTTACTTAACTGAGTATTCGCTCAGTGTGGACAATCTCTTCGTTTTTCTGGTTCTCATGACTTCATTCGCTGTTCCCGCTGTTCTCCAACACAGAGTCTTACTCGTTGGCGTAGTCATTGCATTGATATTACGTGCAATCTTGATTCTGATCGGTGCTGAGCTCATCGCACGTTTTGCCGCGATCTTTTATCTTTTCGGAGCCTTTCTATTCTTCACTGCATGGAAAGTTTGGACTTCTAAGGATGAAGACCCGGACCCGCAAGGTAATGGACTTGTTCGTTTTGTTTCCAAACGATTCGCCGTGTCACCACACTACGACGGCAACAAGTTATCTACTCGCGTCGCAGGTAAATGGATGTTAACTCCGATGGCTTTGGTAATGCTAGCTATCGGTACTACTGACATCCTCTTTGCCCTCGACAGCATCCCCGCTGTATTTGGCATCACGAAGATCGCTTTCATTGTTTTCGCTGCTAACGCATTCGCGCTGATGGGGCTTAGGCAGTTGTATTTCCTTCTCCAAGGCCTCATGGAACGATTGCGGTTGCTGAATTATGGGCTAGCGATCATTTTGGCGTTCATAGGTGTCAAACTCATTCTTGAAGCTTTTCACGAAACCACGTCGGTAAACGTTCCCGTCATTCCGATTTGGCTGTCATTGTCGGTCATCATTGGCGTTCTTACAGTTACGGCATTCCTTAGTTTACGGATCGAGCATGTAGATGAAGCAACTAGTGAAGGGGACAAGATATAGAGATGGACACGCCAATGTGGCTTTGGTCAGTCACCATACTTGCATCATCATTTTCATCGTGATGGATTATGTGGGAGTGAGTCGTAGACCGCATGAAGTAAAATTCAAGGAAGCAGCGCTTTGGTCCATTTTTTATGTGGGAGTGGCCGCCGCACTCCTGGCTCATTAGGCTAGATTTTGATCGTTGAGTACCAAACCCCAAGGAGCTATGTATGTTTTATCCTCAGAGAGTTGCATCATGAAACGCGTACTGACGGTGTCTGTCGGCGCTGTTTCGCTGCTTTGCCTGACCGGCGCCCTCGGGGCGTGTTCGTCGAATTCTGCTGATCCGGTGAGCGCACCCACAACGGAGATGTCTTCTGACTCGGGTAGCTCTCAACTAGAAGAGACAGGTTCTATTGGTGCCGCGACGTACACAGTCAGCCAAGATGTGCAGGATACGTATTTCAAAGCGATTTGCACAGGTTCGGTAATGAAATTGGGCATAGGTGGCTCCTTTGATGATGCAACCAGAACATGTACCGATGCCAGCGGTGTTAAAACCACTCAGACCAGGGGATTAGCGGGCTTGTTGAGTTCAACCCCTGACGAAATGCGCTCCTCAATTCAGTTCATGATCGTGCAGATGGGTGACCCCGTCGCTGGATGTCCAACGGCTGATGAATTCAACACGGTTGTCGACCTAACCATCACGAATACGTGCGTGGTAAATGCGATGAAAGCGATGTCAGTATTCATGACGGCTGAATAGATCCAGGTACATACCCAGCAGTATGGGGATGAAGCGTATAAAACAGTCTTGAGAGACCAAACTCATGGCCTGAGCACCTGATCAACTCGCGATGGACTTTTGCGCCATTCCGGGAGTTGCAGACGTTTAATTGGCGGGAATCTGTGCACTTTTTGTGCATACGAAACACGTCGTTGACTCCACTCAGATGAAACCATTATTGTCCGTAGCATGAAAAGTCTGCGACGAATTGCTTTGACCGTAGTTCTTGCCTTGGGGATAGGAATGTCGACTGGTAGTGCGCAAGCGGCAACGACACTCGATCAATCCTTCGTATCGCAAAGCGCGCTTTATTCAAGTCCGGTAATGGCACAGAAGGTGACGGCTGGGATCACTGGGGCCTTAACAAGTGTTCAAGTTGGTTTGGACAAAAACGGTACGTCTACCGAAGGAGTGACGATTAGCATCAGGGTGGCCGCTGCTGGAAAACAAACCAGGTCTGATCGTGCTTCTGTTCTCATCCCAAAATGCAGTCGACCCACCGTGGTTCACTGCCGGAACAGAGTTTGCGTTTGTCGTCAGCCCAACAAATACAAAAATTAACAATTACGGTTGGTTGGGTTCCAGTGCGGCGTCGTATTCCGGGGGCAGAAGCGCGTTCTATTTCCAGAATGGCTGGCTTTACTGGCCTTCAAATAATGGGCAGCCCGATACATATTTTTCCTTTGCTACGTATATGACGACACAAGATGCACACTGGACCACCATTCCTCAAGCACTCCCACTTTCCGCAACAGGAACCTGTGATGCACTCGATGACAAGCCCGTCGCTTACGGCACGGGTCTTACCGGTGGCTGGAAACGCAGTTGGGAACCCGTGAACACGACTATCGGAGCCAACGGACAACGCATCGGTGGCTGGGCATGTACGCGGACCTTGATCAATAAGGGTGGATCGACTTGGAGCATTGCTAACTAGTCAGCGGGCTCACTTAAGCGCTTTTCATAATCGGCTTATTCGTATGCGCGTAATTGGCATGTGTTGCGCGTTGTGGTGGTCAGGATCGGCTCGAACCGTCGAAAGCTACTGGTGAGCAGCTACCATTTGCGCTCGCGCCATTCCTGGAGATGTGGACGCTGCTCTCCAAGAGTGGTGTCACCTCCATGACCCGGGTAAATCCACGTCTCATCAGATAACGCATCATAGATCTTCTCTTCAACGCCATTGAGAAGTGTCTGAAATTTGGCTGTGTCGCCCCACGTGTTCCCTACGCCACCGGGAAAAGCCAAGGGTAGGACGGGAAATCGGCCTGAATTCCTCTCAATGGTGGCCAGGGCCGGAGTCGAACCGGCGACGTTGGCGAGTTTCAGATGGGTGCTCGACATACAAGTAGGTCTTTGCAGTCATGCACAGTCAGTGAGTGTGTCTTGTGAGTCCCTCATAGTGCGTTTGAGTGCTGCAGAGTCTGTGCACATCCCGTGCACATGAAACCCGTGCTTAGAGGGCCTATTCCGGTTACCTGATTCACATTTTTCGCCTATGGTCTGTCTTGTTGTCTTTACCGTTCCCGCGTCGCAGCGCTCGAGCGTGCACATGCACCTCGTTTCGCGCTCGGTGAGAACTCCCTCGCTGGGCTGATGTTCTCCAGTGGTTGGGAGTTCGTGATGTCGGTTCTAAAGTCGGCTAGCACTAGAACTTTCCTAGCCGCGCTGTCAGTGTTGGTGGTGGTTGCGGGCATGTTGTTTGGTGCGATTGTGGCTTCTGCTGATCAAGTGCAGGTGCAGTCGTATCAACGTGCAAGCCAGACTGAGGCATGTGTGGCGCAGCCGGGTGAAACACCGTGGCAGGCCAGTTGGGGGACAGACTCAAGTTGGAAACCTTCGTGGGAGCAGTGGGCCAACAACGGTAGGGGTGGTTGGACATGCGGCAGGAGTATCACCTGGGCTAAAGATTCATCGTGCGCTACCGGTGGCCCCTGTGTGCTAGGTGATATCGGTCCTGGTGGCGGTTTGGTGTTCCTCATCTCTGGCGGTTTGACCTATGAGATGGCACCAAAAACCTGGGGTGCCAACGAGTCGACCGGTATCGCGTGGTGCAGCAATACGAGTTCAGACATTACTGGCGCGGTGGGCACTGCGGTTGGCACCGGTAGTGCGAACACGACAGCGATGCAGCCGGCTGCATGTGCGACGGGTGCAGGGGTCTCAGCGCGTGCATACCGTGGTGGTGGACTGACGGATTGGTTCTTGCCATCCAAGGATGAGTTGAATGCGATGTGTAACTACTCGCGTAACCCCACCGCACCTGCCGCACCGAGTGTGAGTTGCTATGGAAGTGCGGGGTCGACCCAAGATGGCACCTTTGCTGCGGGCGCGTACGGGTTTGTCAGCGACTATTACTGGAGTTCGAGTCAGAAGGTCGCGAACGCCGCGTGGGGCCAGGGTTTCGGCGATGGCGGTCGGCTCTACGGCGGCAAGAACCTCGCGCTGCGGGTTCGTCCGGTCCGGGTTTTTTAGCCCTTCATCACAGAGAGCGCGTGGGGGCTATTAGCTGGTAATCCGCTACCACTTGCGTTCCCACCATTCATCAAGATGAGGGCGTTCTGCTCCAATGGTGGTGTCACCGCCATGACCCGGATAGATCCACGTTTCATCAGACATGGCGTTAAATATTTTTTCGACCACTCCCTCATATAAAGAGGTGAATCCCTCGGGACTTGTTGCCCTACCTGTTCCACCGGGAAAAAGACAGTCCCCAGTAAAACAGTGCGCTGTGCCCTCAGGATCGTCGTAGACAAAAGCGATGGACCCATCGGTGTGACCAATGAGGTGGATGACGCGCAGCCGAACCTTGCCTACCTGAAGGTGTGAGCCTTCTTCTAGGTAGACATCTGTGGGCACAGGGATGCCGGGAGCATCGATTGGGTGGGCCATCGTGGTGGCTCCGGTAGCCCGAACCACATCGGCCAAACTTCCCCAGTGGTCTTGATGCTGATGGGTGGTGATCACGGTCTTGAGAGTGTCTCCGGTCAAGACCAAAAGGCGATCAGTCTCGGCGGCCGCGTCAATGAGAGCCTGCTCGCCAGTCTCACGACAGCGCAGGAGATAACTGTTGTTGTCATAGGGGCCAACGGCCAGTTTGCTGATGATCAATTCCGGAAGCTCTCGGACATCACCCGGGCCACCTACTCGCACCTTGCCGGTATACATTCTTGCTGTCCCTTCAAAAGTCCGTCGAACCACAAAATGAGATGAGGCATCGTGCACGACCGTTTGGTCATCCGCGGAGCCCGCGAACACAACCTTAAGGATGTATCCCTGGATTTACCGCGTGATGCCCTGATTGTGTTCACGGGGTTGTCGGGTTCGGGCAAATCCAGCTTGGCTTTTGACACTATTTTCGCCGAGGGGCAACGTCGATACGTGGAGAGCCTGTCTGCTTATGCGCGTCAGTTCCTTGGGCAAATGGATAAGCCCGATGTTGATTTCATCGAAGGTCTATCACCTGCTGTCTCGATTGATCAGAAATCGACCTCTAAGAACCCTCGCTCGACCGTGGGCACGATCACCGAGGTGTATGACTATTTACGTTTGCTATACGCCCGCATTGGTAAGCCACATTGCCCGGTATGCGGGGATGAGATTTCACGGCAAAGTCCTCAACAAATCGTTGATCAGGTTCTCGGGTTAACGCAGGGCGCTCGCTTTCAGGTTCTGGCTCCGGTCATCCGTGAACGAAAAGGCGAATATTCCGAACTTTTCCGAGCCTTACAAACTCAGGGTTACTCTCGCGTTCGAGTCGACGGTGTTGTTTACGGGATGGAAGAACTTCCCACGCTGAAGAAGCAAGAAAAGCATTCAATTGAAGTTGTTGTCGACCGATTAGCGGTAAAGGCTGATTCTCGTCGACGCCTGACCGACTCTGTTGAAACGGCTCTCAAACTCGCATCAGGTCTAGTGATCCTCGACTTTGTTGATCTCGCAGAAGATGATCCGCATCGTGAACGTATTTTTAGTGAGCACTTGGCTTGCGCAAAAGACGAACTTTCTTTCGAAGAGTTAGAACCTCGTTCGTTTTCATTTAACTCTCCCTTTGGCGCTTGCCCAGAGTGCACCGGGCTTGGCACTCGACGCGAAGTTGATGCGGAACTCGTCGTGCCTGATCCCAGCGCAACGCTGAACGAAGGCGCCATCGCTCCTTGG
>Ga0194035_1001937_pt1 | contig 10469 bp, 5 predicted proteins | sample JunL2320m_MetaG_FD_148680 | JGI IMG/M metagenome (GOLD analysis project Ga0194035, IMG submission 148680) | Anoxic zone freshwater microbial communities from boreal shield lake in IISD Experimental Lakes Area, Ontario, Canada - Jun2016-L239-20m | ecosystem: Environmental > Aquatic > Freshwater >...
AGGTACCCACCGTCGATCGAGGACTTGATGCGGCATGCGCGCTTTCCAGGCAGGCGTTCCCATTCGAGCGGGGCACCGAACACGGCTTCGATCTCATCCTTCTTGCCTGCGACCGCATCGAACGCCTTCGCGTTGACGTCTGCATCCCCTCGGTCCATATACAGCTCAACACGGCTGCTGTGCTTCGTCACCACATAGTTGAAAGTGATGCCGCTTATGCCTGAGCCCGCGCCGAGCCAGTTGTACTTCTGAGGTGTCACCGACGAGTGCAGGGACGTCAGCTTCTTCGCTTCCTCAAGGAGCCCCTGCCAGAAGTCAATGCGCAACTCATCGGCGTGCGCGAGTTCCTGCTTCTTGGCGCCAATGCTGCTGCTCTCGGCGCTCGGGCCGACGATCAGGGTGAGAAGAGGCGCGGGCGGTGAACCACCGATCATCACAGCCTCGATCTTCAGCAAGTAGAAGTATGCAAGGCCCGATTCATTCAGCCAGGTAACGGCACCGATGTGCTCTGGGCGGGGGTCGGCGACGATCCAGATTGCAACCTTGGCGTCGAGGTTCGAGAGATAGGTAAGAACCTTGCCTAGGTGGTCGTGGTCAGACTTCTCGAGCTGGTTCTCGATGATCACTGGGTCGCCGCTCAGTGTTTCGGCGATGAGATCCGCGCTGAACGCGCCGACCGAATGCTCGGATTCCGCGTTGGTGAGCTCAACCCCGGTTGCCTCGCTGACGACACTGATGTTGTCGACGAGCCACTTCGTGAAGTCCAGGGCCTCGTGCCTCCAGACCTCCCGGAGGGGAACGCGCGTGAGCGTGGCTATCTCGGGCATGTTCGTCTCCTTGGCGCAGGTTGGCTTGGGGGCCTTGCGACCGCGTACCAACAGTAGCTGCGGCACGGTCTCCTGATTTTGACTGTTGAACGGTTTGGGCACGGCTTACCACTAAATGGCGGCCCGGGGAGCAATGCCTTGCAGCATGTACCCCACACCAAGATCTCACTCCATGCGAGTCCGGACCTTACTGAGAAGCGGGTCCAAGCGCTCTTGGTGGACGACACGTCCCTGCTTGGCCTCGGGGATCTCGATGTCAAGGAGGTCGAGCGTCGTCAACCCCACGCGGGTCGCCTCGACCTCCTCCTGAGCGACGCAGAAACGGGCACTCGATACGAGGTGGACCTGCAACTCAGCGCAACGGACGAATCGCACATCATTCGCACGATCGAGTATCGGGATTCCCAGGGCAGGCGGTACCCCCAGTACGACCACGTGGCGGTCATCATCGCCGGGGAGATCACCGCCCGCCTCTTCAACCTCAACTCGCTCTTCAACGAATTCACCCCGATCATCGCGATCCAGATGACGGCGAATTCCGTGGGAAGCGATTCAGTCACTCTCATCTTCACGAAGGTGCTCGCGAGGACGGTGCCGGGCACCTCCGCTGGAGCGATGGTGGCGCCCGGACGGACGCACCATGGCCACGAAGAGAGCGAGGCACTGGCGGCCGTTGGGCGGGCATGAATGGTCTTAGTGATACGGGCGCGTATGTTATGGACTCGGTGATTCAGTCAGGCTCAATTAGCACGTCCAGCGCTGGTCTGGCCGCAGTCGCAGACTTGCTGCGCCGTGACCGCCATCGCTCGCTAGGGCAGGGGATTGCGGCATCCTTGGAGGCAACTGTGGTCGGCGCCGTAGCGGCTCTGGGTGAGCGCCAGACTCGCTCGGTCCGGCCTGAGGATCTTGGCCCTGCCTACGAAGCAGCCCTCGCGAGAGATGACCGCAAGGTGCGTGGCGCTTGGTTCACGCCTCCGGGACTTGTCACGCGCTTGGTCGCCGAGGCCTTGGACGCCCGCGGTCTCGACGGGCTTACAAGCGTCCTCGATCCCGCCTGTGGCGGTGGCGCCTTCCTAATCGGGGCCGCACGCGCGCTGGTAGATCGCGGAGTGCCAAAGGAATCCGTGTTCGCGATGCTGCATGGATGGGATATCGACCCCGACGTGCTCGTGGTCACACACGCGAGCCTCGAGCTGCTTGCCCTCGAGTTTGGTGTTGACCCGGTACTGGTCGGGAACTCGACTCTTATCAATGCAGACTTTCTCGCCTCTGGGGGCGACCAACTCGATCTTCTTGCTGAACCCACCGTCCCGAAACCGAAGGTCGACCTAGTCGTCGGCAATCCGCCCTTCCTGACCCCCTTAAGGGCGGAAACAGCGAGATCAGCGGGCGACCGTGCCCGCCTAAAGGCGATTTCTGGCGCAGCCGCGCATAGGTGGGTCGACTCGTCAGTGCTGTTCCTCCAGCAAGCGGTCGGCTGCCTGCGACCCCGCGGTGTGTGCGTGCTGATTCTTCCGCTCTCGATCGTCGCCACCCGCGATGCGGGGCAGGCCCGGGTGGATGTTCTTTCCCGCGCCAGCATGAGGAGATGTTGGATCGACCCAGCACTCGAGGCTTTTCCTGGGAGTGCGGCGGTGTGTGCGCCGTTCTTCGAATTGGGGCCCGCAGCAGCGGCTGGCACCGAGGTCATCCGGTGGCGTGGCCTCGGATTCGATCCGCTCACCCCCGTTGTGTTATCGGCCCGTGCCGAGAGTTGGGCACTGCTTGCTGTGGACGAGACCTCACTTCCTGTTCTCGTGAGCCCGCTTCGGGCTGAGAGAACGCTTGCCGACGTCGCCACGGTTGCCGCAGACTTCCGTGACCAGTTCTACGCACTCGCCGAGGTTGTTCAGGAATTCGAGGAAGCGGGCGAAGACGCGTTTCCGATCGTCGTGACCGGCGCTGTCGACCCGGCACGCCTCCTCTGGGGGGTCCGCGCGTCCCGGCTGAACCGGACCGCCTGGCAACGGCCGGCCATCAAACGTGACGTAATTCAGTCCCACCCTGTCCTCGCAGATTGGTCAGAGGCCCGCCTCCAGCCCAAGATTCTTGTCGCGTCCCAAACTCGTGTCGTGGAAGCCGTCGTGGACGAGAGCGGTTCATGGCTTCCATGCACACCCCTGCTTACGGTCATGCCAGTGGCCATTGATCTTTGGTCACTCGCCGCCGCCATCGGCTCGCCGGTAGCGGCACGATGGGCCCGCATACACACAACCGGGGCCGCACGTTCGGCTGAGGCAATTAAGTTGAGCGCGAGCCAAATGCGGAATTTGCCTGTGCCCGATGAGAGTGCGGCACTTCAGGCGGCCGGCGAAGCATTCCGGACGGCACAGCAGACTCAGGACGATGCTGTCTACGTTGCATCGCTTATCGAAAGCGCCCGGCTTGCATGCGACGCGTACGGCCTCAGCACCAACGAGACGGACGAGATGGTCGGCTGGTGGAGCGGTCGGCTACCGCGGCGAGTGCGTGAGGTGGGTCAGCCCGGCAGCTGAGCGGCCGTGGAACTTGTGCCGGCCCAACTGCTTCAGGTCGGCGTACACATGGAACGTGAAGTCGACTCGTCCGTGACCGCCATCACCCGTGGCCCAGACCGGAACCGAGAGTCGACTCTTCCCTTTGGATGTGACCTGATACTGAAGCGCGCCACCGGCGAGGGCATGCGCGACCGGAGCGGTCTCGCAGAGGCGTCCCAGGGTCACGCCGCTCTCGTTCAGCACGACGATCCACTTCAGCTTGAGAAACTCGTGAATTGCCGCGCGCGTCGTGAGGCCCTGGGACGCGGCGAGTGGCTCGTCGGTAATTCCCCCGACGTCGAGCAGCCATGCGTCTTCGAATGTGAGGTTTGCGAATGCAGACGACGGACAGCCGAACTCCGGGCCGAGGTCGGGGCCCAGCAGCCGCCGGGCGTCAGTGTTGTTGGCATTCAGCCATCGCAACGTGTGGCACTGGTCGCGAATCCAGTCGGCCTGAGTGAGATCGGAGATGGAGCGCTTCTTGGTCTGCGCCTTCACCTCGATGGGGAATGCGTCCTTACCTCGGCCTACGAGGACATCTCCGAGTCCATGCCCCGTTCGGTCGGCTGGTAACGCCGTCGGCGCAATGTGCGCGGCTGCCTGAGTGATCAGTGCGTCGATTACGGCGGGGTCAATCCCGCAGTGCTCGCCTCGGTACTGAGCGTCCAGCACGCGGAGAGCCCCGCGTGCCCCGAGGTCGTCCCGTGAAATCCGACTCGCGAGCAGTTGCTCCACCGCTGTGGCGGTCGTGCTTGCGAACCCCGATCCCGACTTCCGCGTTCCTGCTGCCATCGTCCCTCGGTTCTGCTGGCGCTATCACCCGTTACGCTAACCACCTCGCAATCTATCGGGGCGACTCCAGGATGAGTTCAGAGGCACCGCAGCTGCAGGGAGATGCGCTCGCCGCAGTGAAACACCGCGGTTCCAATCTGCAGATCATCGCGTCGGCCGGCTCGGGTAAGACCGAGGTGGTGTCGCAGCGAGTGGCGCAGTTGATCACCGACGAGGAAGCGCCACGGTCGATCGTTGCCTTCACCTTCACCGAGCGCGCAGCAGCCGAGTTGAAGGAGCGCGTCGCCCTGCGGGTAGAGGGGCTTCTCGGTAGGCAGGCACTCGACGCACTTACCGGCCTGTATGTGGGCACAATCCACGCGTACTGCTTCCGCATCCTGCAGCAGTACGCACCCCGTTTCGAGACGTACGACGTACTGGATGACAGCCGGCTCACGGCGTTCCTCTCGCGAGAGGCCAATCGCCTGGGGATCAAGAGCCTTGACCCCCAGGCACGCTTGTTCGCGGCCATCAGCAATTTCCGACGTGGGCTTGATGTCGTCGACAACGAGTTGATCGATCCCAGCGCAGTGGAGGAACCTTTCAAGGGAGTCCTACATGACTTCCTAGAGACGATCGAGCGGTATCGCCTGCTCACGTACGGCCAGCAGATCCGCCGAGCAGTGGAGGGGCTTGAGAGGGATTCCGGTATGGCCGAGGCGGTGAGGCGTGGTCTGCGGCATCTCATCGTGGACGAGTACCAAGACGTCAACCCGGCGCAGGAAAAACTGATCCAGCTGCTGGCCGGTGAAGAGGTCGAACTCTGTGTGGTGGGTGATGACGATCAGGCCATCTACCAGTGGCGTGGGTCGGACGTCGCCAACATCGTGAAGTTCGTGGATCGCTATCCGGACGTCACCACATTCGAGCTAACAACCAACCGCCGCAGCCGCCCCGGCATCATCGATGCGGCCAACTCGTTCGCATCGTCGATCCAAGGGCGTATCGACAAGACGATGGCCCCTTACCGAGATCCCGGGGCAGATGAGGCCGCGGTGTGGAAGTGGGTGGCCGACACTGAGAGTGAAGAGGCCGGCTGGATCGCCGCCTTTATCGACAGGCTCAACCAAGCTGGCGTGCCATATCGCGACATGGCGGTACTGGTTCGTACTTCCGCTGCGTACGGCGCTCTCATGGACACCTTCCGTACGTTCGACATCCCCGTGCAGCCTGGCGGGCGCATCGGCCTTTTCGATACCGAGGAAGGGCGGCTCGTTGCGCAAATTTACTGCTGGCTCACGGATGTTGATTGGGCGCCCGGCCGCGGGTCGCGGACGAAGGTTGACATGGACCGACTGCTGCCGGAGATCGGCGCCCGCTTCAAGATTGGTCGCCGCAACCAGCGCGATCTTCGCCGGCACCTCGAGGCTTGGAAGAGCCGCGTGCCGAAGGAGGATCGTTCGGCGAACTTGGTGGCGGAGTTCTACGACCTCCTCAAGCTCCTGAGCGTAGGTGATTGGGACCTGGACGACACTCTCCTGGTGAACAGACTTGGCTCCTTGGCGCGCTTCTCCGCGCTCATAGTCGACTACGAGGCCGTTCGTCGGCGAGCGCGCCCCGACGCCGGTGAGCCCGGCGAGCAGGTAGGGGGCGAGGATCGCGGCACGTGGTACTACCGCAACTTCGCACTCTTCATCGTCAACTACGCAAGTGGCTCCTACGAAGGATTCGACGGCGAGCCCGACTTCGACCTCGATGCCGTCGATCTGCTCACGGTGCACCGCGCGAAGGGGCTTGAGTGGCCCATCGTGTTCGTCCCATCCCTCACGAAGAATCGGTTTCCGTCGGCCAAGACGGGTAGGCGGGTGGACTGGCTCGTGCCACGTGACCAGTTCGACGCTGCTCGATACGAGGGCAGCGATGACGACGAGCGACGACTCTTCTACGTGGCCAGCACAAGGGCTCGCGACTGGCTGTCGGTGTCACGGCACGCCCGCGTTATCAAGCAGGCAGCGGGGGAGAGCCCGTACTTCGCCGAACTGCAGGCCACGGACGTTGAGCCAGAGCATGTGCGCATCCCTACGGATGTTGGGGCCGGAAGCGCAGCCGATGCGCCGGCAGTCAACGTTACGTACAGCGAGCTCGCCACGTTTCTTGAATGCGGTATGGCGTACAGGCTCCGAAACCGGCTGGGCTTTCAGCCGCCTCTCGCCCCCGAGTTGGGCTACGGCAAGGCCGTCCACCACATCCTCCGAACGGTCGCTGAGCGCTCGCGCGCCGGCGGTGCCGTGCCGGACACCGCAGAACTCGACCGCATCCTGGATGACAACTTCTTCCTTGCTGCTGCCAACAAGCCGGCGCACAAGCAGATGAAGGAGAGCGCCCGGCGCCTCATCTCCACCTACGTGGACGACTACTCGGACGACCTACTTCGGGTGTGGGAGACCGAATACCCATTCGAGCTGCGGCTGGATGGGATCACGGTCTCAGGTCGCGCCGACGTGATCTTGGATGAGCATGGCGGCGCGACCGGAGCGCTCGCCCTCGTGGATTACAAGACGTCCACCGGCGGCAGTTCCGACCCTTACGATCTTCAACTGCAGATCTACGCGGATGCGGGGCGGCGTGAGGGGCACGATGTGCGCGCGGCATACGTGCACGACCTCAAGAACGCAGACCGGCTCGCAACCGACATCGGCTCAAAGGCCGTCAAGGCTGCCGAGACGACCGTGGTTGAGGCTGGTGAGCGCTTGCGCGCTGGTGACTTCGCTGCGAAGCCCGCCAAGAGGCGGTGCGCCGCGTGTGATGTGAGGGCTGTTTGCGGCAAGTCTGCCGTCCGCTAGGCACCTGGCCCGACGTCGAATATCTGGACGACCTCGTCCCCGTAATCGTTGATGACCTTGACCGCGATCTTGCCTGTCTCGGGCAGCGGGAACGGGCGTGACTCCGTGCGATACAGCGACGCCCACGCCTCCTCGTCGATATCGGCCTTGAGCGCAGTCTTGAGTCGCTTGTACGGATCGATCCCGCCTGTGAAGTAGCAATGACGAACGAAGAATGATTCGCCGTTGTAATTAGTGTCGACCATCCAGAGGGCGATGTGGTCCGTGCTGTCGCTGCGGATTTCATCCCCGACAGGGTCGTAGACGTCAACCCCTTGAAGGCTCACGCGCGCAGTGCCGTCGGTCTCTATGCGGATTTCGATGTCAGGTTGCCCGAAGACCATGAACAGGTTGGCCGACGCCGTTTTCCGGAGGTCTTGTCCACCGAGTAGGTCGGTGTTCATGCGAACTAGTAAGACCCGCAGGCCGCCGAGCGATCGTTCGGCGGCGGTATCGAACTCGTCTGCCACCAAGTCTTCTTGGTCATCAGTCTGGCCGGCAGTCACCGGGTCGAAAGCGAACGCGAGGACCGCGAGGGCATCGATTCCTCCGCACGCTATCGCCTCACGGGCCGCCTGCTTTATGAATGCCCCGTTGACGGTCCCGTACTCCGGTCCGATTGCAATTGCGGTTCTGAGCGGGGCTCCCGCATCCTCGTCTGCTCCTGCGACGCCAACGCCATGGAGGTAGGTGCCGGGGAAGGCGTCAAGCTGACGGAAGACGAGCCTTTCCGCTCGCGCACCGTTCTGAATCCCGGCGGTCCTGACGTTTTCGAGGATGCTCTCGCGGAAGTTAGAGGACGGGTCGGTGCTCTTGAGCAACCCGGTGGAGGTGCGCTCTGCGGGAGTGATCATGGTTGCGTGCGGCGCGAGACTCTCAGTGGTAAACGGGCCTGCGACTCGAACGACGGTATGGTCCTCTACGGGACGGTCGATCAGGTATCTGTATTCGGCCCCCTGCGATACCGCGGCATCCATCTCCCGCTTACGCGACTGCAGCGCCCGACGTAGTTCCTCGAGTAGCGCCAGCCCACGACCGGAGATGCTGCTGTGGCCCTCTGAAAGGAGGACCCATTCGGGCGGGCAGTCACCTTCGACTTCAGCCGCCAGCGCCAGCCGGATTTCCGTGATTTGTGGTTCCCAGCGATCCCACACCTCATCAATCTCCGTATTGCCGGCGATTGAGCGGAGGGTGACATGGGGTACGCGCTCGTACACAAAGCCTCGCGCTGGCGCGCGGGTATCGGTTGGGAGGGCCTCCGGGAACTCGGGGTTGGTCGAGTTCAGCGGTGAGTACTTGGCGAGGGGGTAGTACGGGAATCGCGCACCCATCATGCGGGATCGAGCCAGAGTCAGCGCAACGCGCGATGTGTCGATAGTGATCCACCGGCGGCCCCATTGCTCAGCGACGGCGGCAGTCGTGCCTGAGCCACACGTGGGGTCTAGAACCAAGTCGCCCGGGTCTGAGCTCATAAGCAGGCACCGCTCAACGACCTTGGTGTTCGTCTGTACGACGTAGTTCTTGTCGGCTCCTAGAGTCCCGCCCGTGTCCTCCCAGGACGCGTTAAGCGGGAAATACGGTGCCTCGTCGAAGTATCGGACCAAGCTAAGCGCCTTCCCTCCGCCGTGTAGGCGCCCAGCCTTTGCGGCTCGCATCAGCCCCCCATGCGTTGTGCTCCAGCCTCGTGTGCCTGACGGCCGGTACGTCTTCCCTTCGAATTCAAAGGCGAAGCCCATCGCCGAGGCGCCGCCGGCGTCGCGGCCCTGACGCTGGGACGTCGTGTCGCCGAGGCGAACTACGCGGATGCGTTCACTATCCAGCTCGCCGCCGGCAGCTAGAAAGGTTGATAGCCGCTCGCGGCGGCCATCAACCTCCACCGTCTGCCATGGGCCTGGTTCTGCGGGTGTGAAGCGGCGCTCAACGAACAGCCGACGAAACTTGAGTTGGTCGCGATCTTTGGCAAACCACAGTACGAAGTTCTTCGGATTCGCCAAGATCTCTGACGTCGACCCGGATGTTGAGTGAAACCCAATCTGACTTACGAAATTGCCTTCGCCGAACACTTCATCGAGGAGAAGCCGGACGCGGTGAACGTTCTGGTCACCGATCTGGACGAAGACGGAACCCGAATGAGTCAGAAGTTCACGGGCGCTGATCAGTCGGTCACGAAGGTAGGTCAGGTAGCTATGGATGCCCAGCGCCCAAGTGTCGCGGAACGCGCGGATCTGCTCAGCTTCGCGACTGACGTGCTCGGCTCGTCCATCCGTGACCGTCCGCGACGAAGCAGACCACTGGAAGTTGCTGTTAAATCGGATCCCATAGGGCGGATCGAAGTAGATCGTTTGCACGCGCCCTCTGAGCCCTTCGCGCTCCGCAAGCGAAGTCATTACTTGCAGTGAATCGCCCAGAATCATGCGGTTGGACCAATTGGCCTCGTGCTCGTAGAACTCGACCATCTCAAGTTCGCCGAGGCCATCGAACGAATCGAAGAGACTCAGTTCGGGTTCCTGAGCTCCTCCTCCCGCTGTATCTCGCAAGTTCTCAATAAGAACGCGTGGATCAATCTTCTCTTGAATGAAGATCGGCGGTGCTGGGACTTCTAGGTCTTGGGCATCTTCGTCATCCTTACCACGCCAGACGAGTTGCGGATCTATAGATGGATCACGCGGGTAGCGCAGCGACTTGACTCCCTCATGCTCCGGCGCGACGAAGTCCTGTGCGTCAGCTGTAGGGAGGTTTGTCCGCTTGTCGGGGTGGACGATTGCGTCGACGGGCTTTGGTCCCGTGGGCTTCTTCTTGCGTGGCGGCATTGTGTCCTTGCGCCCTAGGCGGGCATCTCGTCGCAGGTTTCGACCAGGGTCTGGATGGCAGCGGCGATGTGCTCTTCTGCCGTCATCATGTTGACGACTTCGATGTAGTGCCAACGGCCGAGTCCGCCGTGGTTGTTGACGGCGGGACACCAAGTCCACCGAGCGGTGTCGGCCTTAGCCTCCGTCGGCCCCGGGCTCTTCTGCCCGCCTGACACCTCTACTATCAGGACGGTGGGATTGTCCGGGTCATCGTTCAGCCGAGCGAGGAAATCGGGGTAGTAGAGGTGCGAGCGGCCCTTGTGGACGTAAGGAATTGCAAATCCCAAGTGGTCGTTCTTGACATAGGACATCACCCGAGCGTCATTCTCCAGGAGGCCGGCCACGTGCTCTTCCCACGAGTTGCCCTTCGGGCCGTCAAGCGTGACATGACTGACGTGTGACTTGGTCGTCGGGATGACTACCTTGCGTGTTGCGAAGTTAACGTCGTCGGTTGAGCCGGACGAGTCGAACGGTTGGAGGATGGGGCGGAGGATTTCCTGGCGGGAACCCTCTGCGCTCTGAACCGAGTGGAAGATCTTCTCCGCTGCCTGCTGGGCTGCCTCTTCCAATGCGAAGAAACCGACC
>Ga0194035_1001938_pt1 | contig 10467 bp, 11 predicted proteins | sample JunL2320m_MetaG_FD_148680 | JGI IMG/M metagenome (GOLD analysis project Ga0194035, IMG submission 148680) | Anoxic zone freshwater microbial communities from boreal shield lake in IISD Experimental Lakes Area, Ontario, Canada - Jun2016-L239-20m | ecosystem: Environmental > Aquatic > Freshwater >...
TTCAACCGGAGATACGATCTCGCCGCCATGATCCCGCGCCTCTCGTGGGCCGCGGTACGAACCCCTCCAATGCCGTATCGCCTGCTAAAGTTGGCTGAAGTTCATGCGTAATCAGGAAGTGGTTTGAGCATTCGTCTGATGAGAAAAGTGCGCAGATGTTGCCGATGGCTCTATAAAGGGCATCGATCGTTCTGGCAGCGGCAGATCGAAGGTGGGCCTTGAGCTTTGCGAAGGCCATTTCGATGGGGTTAAAGTCCGGGCGGTAGGGTGGCAGGAATAGCATCCAGGCACCTTTGCTCCGGATAGCCCGCTCTGCGGGTTCGCTCTTGTGGCTCGACAGGTTGTCGAGGATGACGACATCGCCCGGCAGGAGAACTGGCAAGAGTTGGGTTTCGACATAGGCCTCGAAGATCGCGCGGTTCATCGGGGCATCAATGACCCAGGGTGCGACCAGGCCATCGTATCTGAGGCCCGCCACGAAGGTTTGCGTCCCCCAGTGGCCAAAGGGAGCCTTGGCATTCAGCCGCTCGCCCTTTCTGGCCCGGCCACGCAGGCGGGTCATCTTGGTCGTCGTGCCGGTCTCGTCGATAAAGATCAGCCGGTGGCGCTGCTCTCGCATGATTGGTTGGCGGGCATCCTTCCACGCGGCCCGGGCGCTGGCCAGTTCAGGCATGTCTTGTTTGCTTGCTCTGAGCGTTTTTTATGAAGCTGAACCCGCAGGAGATCAGGAACTTTGAGAGGGCGGAAGGTGTCACCTCAACGCTCTTCGCCGTCTTCAGTGCAAGCGCTAGTTCCGGCATTGTGATATCGCTGCGGGCTGTAACGGTCTTGAGGATGAAGTCATGTTGCGGCTTCAGCTTGCCGTGCCGGAAGCCACCGCGCGGGCGCGGCTCGACCGAACCCGTCTCTTGCCACAACTTCATCAAGTTCACAGCGAAGGACACCGAGGTATCAAAGTGGGCTGCCGCCTCATGGCGGGAATGCCCCGCCTCGATAAAGGCCACAACACGTTCACGCAGGTCGTTCGATAAAGGATGCGGCATGACGGATCACCTCCGCAAACCTTGAATCACCTATTAACTGATTTGGGAATCCCCTTCGATTCCAACTGAGCTACCGATGCTCTAGTGGCTTGAGCTTTTGGGCGGAAGTTCGACGATGACAACAGGCAATGATGCAACAATCAGACCATCTCTACCGCCGCTCGTAGCTGATGCTCACCGACTTCGATGTAGCGCTGCGTGGTTGAGATGTTCTTGTGCCCTGCGAGCGAAGCCAGCACGCGAACATTCACGCCCTTATGCGCCAGGCCTGTCAGGAAGCTACGCCTGCCACTGTGGCTTGAGGCATTTGTGAGACCAGCGGCGCGGTAGAACCTGCTGAACACCTGCACGAGGCTGTTGGGTGACATGGCCTTGTCCCACTTGCTGACGAACAGTGGCTGTTCACCCTTGCGTGTGAGCGTCCGTGCATAGAGCCGCAGTTCCTCCTGCGCCTGCGCATTCAGCAGTACCGTTCGTGCCTCGCTACCCTTGGTCTGCGTGCTGGAAAGCCTGATGTGGTCGCGCACCGTGCCGTCGGCCTCATAAGCATCAGAGACCCTGAGCGCAGCTATCTCGCCCACCCGCATGCCGGAGAGCAGGCTCAGCATGAACATGGCCCTGTCCCTTTGCCCATAAGTCCGCTTGACGATGGCCGTCAGCACCCGCTTCACGTCCCTGTCGTTCAACACCTGTGCCTGCCGCATGTGTAGTTCTCCCCTTGGATAACCATTTCGCTGCTGCAGCATGTTTCCTGCTGAAAGCTTGGGCAACCGAAGAGATTTGCGGGGTTTCTAAGCGTGATCTCAGTGGGTTAGCGGGTCAGGATAACACTCTCAGCATTGTGTTATCCACGCGGTCGCGCAGCCGCAGCTGGGCTCAGAGGCAGGGTGGAGCGTAGGCCAGTGTGGGGCGCCACGGCAGGATAGAGGGTCACAGCGAACGCTGATCACCACCGTCGTTTTGAAACGTCATCCACGCTTGAGGAAGCGTGGGGGTATGGCTGAGAGGGTGCTGATGGGTAGTCGAGGATGGTAGGGTAACATCTGGGTCGTGTTGAAACGACATGCTGGCCGGGATCGATGGTGCGCACATGCAGCTGGATGTCGCCTCAGACACGACATCGCCAGATGCGGGTCAGTGCCGCTCACCTCGGCAGAACCTCGGCATCCGCATTTCGCGGGCCGCTAAACCGCTGATCTCACTGGCGCTGGGCACGGCCCATGCTAATACAAGCACTGCCACGGGAAGTATGCTTAGGTCGTGATTTCAACGACTTAAGTCTCCGGTAGGACCTAGGCAGCCTAGGCAATATGCTGCGCTTGGAAGCAATTTCTAGGCGTTGGCTAGGCATAGGTGGTCGAAGATCCAGCCCGCATCCATGATGGCAAGATCCTCGTGTTCAAGCGCGGTGGCCGATACCACGCCAGGATCGGCATCGGGCCGAACAAATACCTCTACCGTTCGCTGAAGACGGCCAACAAGGGGATCGCCATCAGGGAAGCGCAGCGGCTGGGCTATGAGCTGGAGTTCCGCAGCGAGCATGGCATCCCCGCAGCATCCCGACGCTTCGATGACGTCATCGAGGAGTATCTGGTCCACAGGCGCAGGGAACATCTGCAGGGCCGCACCTCTGCGAACGCCCTGCGGCAGATCGAGCGTGTGGGAAGGTTCTGGCTGGCCTTTGCTGGGGATCGGCTGCTGACTGACATCGGCAATGTGGAGCTCAGGGAGTTCGTGTCGTGGCGGCGCGACTACTACACCACGCATCCCTTCAAGCACCACAATGCCAAGCGCTATCCGCAGGACAAGACCATCCAGTGGGATGTCATGCTGGGCAAGGCCATCATCAAGTGGGCGCATGAGCGGGGCTATCGCGGCACCATGCAGCTGCCGACCTATTCGTTCACGGCCAAGCGCAAGCGGGTGAGGCCCGCGTTCGAGGTCGTGGAATACAGGCGATTGGTCAGGGGGCTCTACCGCTGGGTGCGTGACTGCACGGTCCCTGAGTTCCTGCACACGCGGCTGCTGCTGCGCGATTACGTGCTGGTGCTGGCAAACTCGGGCATGCGTGTGGGTGAGGCCAACAACCTGCGCATCCGTGACATACACCCCTTCGTGGACCAGCTGGGGCGCAGGAACTATCGGCTGGTGGTCAGGGGCAAGACGGGGGAGCGTGACGTGATCCCCCGCTGGCCTGTCAAGCGCTACATCGACCGCATCATCGCGGGCAAGTCCGATCCGCAACCAGATGATTGGCTGTTCGCAATGCGAGACGGCCACAGGATCATCACGCTGATCGACCAGTTCGACAAGGTGACCGAGGCGGCGGGGATCGAGCGCAGCTCTGCGGGTGAGAAGTATAGCCTCTACAGCCTGCGGCACTTCTATGCCGTGCAATCGCTGCGCAGGGGCATCGGCGTCTATGACATCGCACGTAACATGGGCACCAGCGTGGAGATGATCCAGCAGTATTACGGGAAGCAGGCGACGCCGCTGGCGCTGGCGACCAGCTTGGGCGGCGGGCTGGGTAGGATGTCGCGTTGAAACGACATTGATGTTGGGGGCTGCGATGATGGTCGTTTTGAAACGACGATACCAACGGCGGGCCAACTGATCTGGGGTTGAAGCCAAAGGGAAAGGGGTGCCGAATGCATCGACACCCCCTTCGTGGAATTGCCGTGGATTACGCTTCGTTGTTAGAGCGTCTGCAGGCCGCGCTTGACGCGGACCTTGTTGGCGAAGTTGATGAGGATGTTTGTGATGCGCCGTGCACTGCCGTTCTGGCCCGCGACCACCTGAACCAAAGCCGCATCGGTGATGTCATGCACGCCATAATCGGCCATCACACGCCGCGCGAAGGGCAGCCAGCGCTCAGGCGATGCGGCGCGGAAGTCCACCATGATCGACCTGTCTTTGACGCGGTCATCAATCTTATGGACGCGGTTTGTCGCGAAAATGAACACTGCAGTGCGGAAGGCCATGATGGACTTCAATCCGTCCATGGCACGGGGGGTGAGCTCATCAAGCTCGTCCAGCACGATATACTGGTAGTGGCCAAACGGTATCGTCTCGGCGGTGCAAGCCAGGCTTTCGATAAGCGGGGCGTCATTCTTGGGAGCATAGATGCGTTCATACCTATGCCAGCCCGTTGGCCCGCCGAGGGTCGTCTCGATCAGGTCTGGCAACATCGCCGCCAATGTGGACTTGCCCGTGCCAGGAGGGCCATAGAGCAGGATCGCGCTCACATCGGCGTTGGGGAATGCCGTGTAGCCGTTGATGATGTCGGTGATCTTGCGCTCATTGAGTTCATCGCAGAAGACGATGTCGGCGAGCGACTTTGGTGTGTAGTCGAAGGCAGCCTTGGCCATGTTGCTCTCTCAGTTGGAGTTTTGCTGGAAAGTTGCGGGAGGGGAGGCCACATAGAGGCCTCCCCAAGCGTTCTGATCTGTTAAGCTGCCTGTGCGGATGCGGCCTCAGCAGCAAGCGCTTCGAGCAGCGCCTCCTCGTCGACGGCCTTCGCGCTCTGCGCCTTGGCCGAACCATCAGACTTGAGGCTGTCCTTGTTGGCCGAGTAGTAGGCCACCAGTGCAGCGTTCAGCGCAGATGCGGACGAGATGACCGCATTGACCGTGAACTTCGCGGAAGCGTCCTGAGTGGCGATCAGGATGCGCATGTTGCCCACGGCGGCGTGATCGAGCTGATCCGAGACCGCAGCGGCGTCGAACACGCCGATGTTCTTCGCCTTGATCGCCTCCTTCACCTGCTCGGCCTTGTCGGCGGGCGACATGGCGTTGCCAGGCTTGCCGAGGCGCAGCTCTTCAACGCCGCCAGCTTCGTAGATGAAGACGGCCAGCTTCGCGGCGGGCACCTTCTTGTCGAGCGCAGCACGCAGCGCACGCGAGTAAGCGCTGATGCGGCGGCGGTCGCCGTCGAACACGCAGCGCACGATCTTGGTCATCGTGTGGGTGCTCTCGCGCACCTCGATGTTGCGCTGCTTGAGCAGAAGCGCCAGCGCACCGCGCAGCGCAGATGCCTCGACCGACTTGCCCGTCATGTCCGCGTAGAGGTTGTAGCAGCCCTGCAGAACGCCGTAGAGCATGTCGTTGCTGTCCTTGAACACCGTGTTCTGCCAATGGGCACGGCGGTCAGACAGGGCAACGATGCGCTCATACGCACCAGCCTCGCGCTGGCGCTGAGCCTCGATGCCCTCGGCTTCGGTCGCAGCAACCTGCACCTTGGCCATGGGAATGATCGGAGCCGCCACAGCCGCTTCGTTCACCGCCTCAACAAAATCTTCCATGTCTGCCTCTCGAATTGCGCGGCACATGAGCGTGCCACGTGGGCAGACAGGTAGAGCGGCACCAAGCCGGATATTATCGATTGTAAACGGGCCGCCTTAGCCGTGATATGTCCCCCATGGGACAGCACACCGGAGGCCTCGTGGACAAAGACAAGGCACTGAAAAATCTTAAGAAACGCTCGACTAAGATCGACAAGAGGTGATTGTCGTTTCAAAACGACATGGCGGATAACACGACGTCGAACCTGTTTTGACTTCCTAGCAGAAAAGGGTGCCGCGTCAGTCGGCACCCCCTTGCCGAGCTTGGTCTGCTTAGGCTGCCCGCTTCTTGACGATGGGCTTGCTGCGCATCGCAGCCGAGATCATGGCATCGAACTCGCCAACCTCTGTGGCCGCGATCAGCTTGGGGATGAGCGAGACCAACTCCTCCCGGTTGCGCAGGGCGATGGCCTGCTTGCCCTTGTCGAACTCCAAGGGCCGCGAACCGTATCTCACCGTGAGGAACACCCCACCGTCGTTCTGGGTCCGCCACCACTGCTTGAGCCGCTTGTCCACCTCGATCAGGTGCTTCTGCCCATCTTCGGTGTATTCCCAGCGGCGCTTCTTGACCACATGCAGCCGCCCCTCTGCTTCCGCCTGTGCCATGGCCAGCTGCTCACGCAGATGTGCTATCAGCTTGTTGCGCCTGTTCTGCTCGGGGCTGAGCCCGGTTGCACGCGGCACCGCGGTGAATGTCAGTTGCTTCAATACGCTCATTTCAACCTCCTGTGTTGAGCTGACCCGAGCGTGTTGCCAGCAGACCGCGTGGACAACCGGAATTGGATAGAATTCGTGTCAACACGACAAGATCGTGGCTCTCTTGCAACGGTCCGTGGCTGGTTTCGCATTGGATCTCGCGGGTGAGGCTATATCTCGTATCAGAAGCTGGGACGGCACTACAAATAGTGCCTTCAAAAACGCAGTTAGACGGCGGCTGTGCAGGTGTCATCCCTGTCCGCTACTCTGCTAGCGACCCGTCCTCGCCCAGGTGCTGCAGGAGCGTCACAGCGCTTCGTAGGGCTCGAGCTCCGCTGCGAAGACCCCGTTGCTTGCGCAGCGCCCATAAATATCGAGGAAGGGCACAAGCCAAGATGGGAGCATGACAATGGAATATGAGGGACAGATACGGCTAACCGTGCAAGGCACGACGCAATGGGTGTGGGTGGACGTCCGAGCGCAGAGCATGGAATTCGCGCGGGCACTGCTGCAAGCCCAATATGGCAGACCAAACGTGCTGAACGTCCAACAGAAGCGGAAACGCTGAGATCTACGTCTGCTGCGCTTTGCGGAGCGCGGCCTGCGCTTTGTTCGCCCTGATCCGAGCTTTCCTGACCTTCAAGTCCGTCTGCTGCTTCGTGACGGCATCGGACTGGGCTTTGAATGGATCTGTGATCTCATGGATTCGCATGTTCAGTGCCCTGCCACAACTCTCAGGTGGTGCTCTTGCAATTGGCATTTCTGGTTCATCGCCTGCTGAACCAATCCAGCGGCGTGGCTCAGCACCGCACCGACGCGGGGTTCCCTGACCTCGCGTGCACGTTGTGCGAGACAGGTCCACAGGAAGACCAAGCTTCCCAGTTTCATGCCATAGCCCTTGGTGCGCATGGAGCTATAATAGCTGCTGTTCATACCGCAGAGACGGCTGAGTTCATATTGCGTGGTTATGACGCCAAGCTGCTTGAGGCTTGCAAGAAGCTCGGCGTCGATGCGGAGGTTTGCTTCCGCCAGTGCATTGAGGTTTCTCATGCGTGTATTTATACACGGCAGGGATTTTTCCACCTGATGGCGTTAGCTCCAGCATCTGAGCGTAACGGGTTCCTGCCGACATTCATTTCTTCCAGATGCGCTTGAGGAGGTTTGGCACTTCTGTCCTCCGCTCCTGTGGTGATCTCGCCTTGCAAGCCTCAGAGAGGAGATGGTGCCTCGCTACTTGTCGCCCTATGCCACTACGGCGGAGGTCGCAGGCAAGGCGGAAGAAGGCTCCATGTCCTTGGCCATGTCCAGCACTACGCCAGCGGGTGAGGGCCGCAGTGAGGAGAGGCCCCGTGTTACCTGTCGCAGGCAGCGGGTCTTCGTCGTCACCATCGCAATCGCCGACATCCTGATATTCTTCCTCCATTGCATACGTAGCGATGTCGTTCTCCAGCCATTGACCAACATCAAGCGGAGCGCGGACGGGCTCACGATAGTCAATGAAGAAGCTATCCCGTGGGGTTACCGCTTGGCAGGGTGCGTAGAACAGGGAGGCGGCGGTGAACTTGCTCGTATCAAAGCCATGACGCCTCGCGGCGGCTGTCGGTATTTGGACGGTCTCATGGTGGGAACTAAAGCCATTATACCGCAGGACCATCACGATCTGCTGGATCAGCCGTGCGTGCTCATCCACCGACATCACAGTGTCCGTGGGTATGAAGCACCGCCAGCGCGGAGCCTCTCTCGTCGACGAGTGGGTGTTCCACACCAGCATCCGGAGCTGGGGAAACAGCTTGGAGAAGTCGGCATAGCTGAGGTCGCCACCATCATTGTCGAGCCACAGCCCGTTGACATGCCGGACGTTGGCGAGGCCACGACTCGTTTCACTATCGGGAGCATCCGGATCAAAATGTGCTGGGCTGATCAGGAAGTTATCCTGCTTGGATGGCACCACACGGGCATGGGCTTCCTTGAGCAGGTCGATGAACGCTTCAAGGCTCGTGCCATCGAGATGCAGCGTGGGCTCTGTGTCATGGATCGAGGCGTAGACCGTCCCAAAGCTGGGTGTGGATTGGTCGGAGGCAGCGCAGAACCTATCCAGCCACTTCTTATTGCGCTTCCTTGACCGATGAGCCCGGGCCTTGTCAGCCCCCGATGCATGTTTGCGTGGCCGCCCGACGGTAACGCCGGGGATCACCAATCCTGAGTTACTCAGGGTTTCCACACTGGACCCGGGGAACAGCTCCGACAGCCAAAGGGCCGTGGTCGCGTCCATGACGGTGATTGACTTGGGGTTGCCATCCGCAGGGTTGCGGATGGATGTTCGCATGGCGGCCTGGTAGACGGCGGAACGGTAGCTGGCCGTCCGTAGCTCGTCCCCAGCGATGCCCCGTGTTTCCATGAACCGGAAATGGGCGGGTGTGGCGTTCAGCGCCGACAGCACCGCCACGTGATGCATGTGCTGGAAGCCGTTCAAACCATGGGGTGAGTTGGGTAGCCGTATGGCCCCCAACAGCCCGAAGTAGTCATCGGCGATGTCGGTGTTGCCCATCCATGCAAAGGTTTGACCACCATGGGCAGCACCGATCAAACCGGGAAGCCGGTCTCGCAGCGATCTGGGGATGTCCTCGCCGTCGAGGCAGATCGGCTTGTCGCGCAGCGTCTTAGACCAGTCCCGGTCGAGGAGGTAGCGGATGGTGATCAGCGCACCGTTTCCATGATGCCGGTAGCGCAGGCCTTCCAGCATGGCTTCCGGCACGGGCTTGAGTTGCGCCCCATATGCGGTCCACAGCTTGAACAACGTGCTTTCGGTGAACAGGGCTGAGGCGAGTATGACCTGCTTGAACCCGGCGAATAGGCTGGGCTTGAGCAGTGAGTGGGTCACGAGCTGACGGGTGCTGCCATCTCCGCTGAGCAGACCGTAGAAATTGGATTGCAGCGCGAACACGTCCCAGTGTGGTGATTGCACCCTTTCCGCAAGCCCCTTGAACCGTCCCCAGTTGTCGTCACCCCGTGGGTTCCGGGCGATCTTGCGCAAGGGGATGTCCGCGCCCTCCCGTGCCGTAAGGATGCCATAGGCGGCATCATGCGGGCTGAAGCACAGCGCATCAGTAATCATCCGATGCGTTTCCGCGATGTTGAAGGGTTCCGCCACATCGATGGTGGGCACCTCATCGAAGATCAGGTGCCACTGGTGGCGGTTCTCAAGGTAGGACAACCTCATGAACGCGGCATGCGTGATGAACAGCACCGCTCCTTTACTCAGTTTACTTGCCTTGGAATGCTGGATGATCGCCTGCACCACCCGTCTTGCATTACCACCGTGGATCGCTTTGACAGAGATCGACCCTGATGCATCGCGGAATTCACAGCGGATGGTCGCATCAATCAGCTGCTTGGTAGGCTGGACGAACAGCACATGCTCCCCTGCTGTCGCCAGTTGCATCGCATAACGCGACAGTGCGCGGGTCTTGCCAGCGCCCGCAAGTGCATTAAGAAATTGGATTGCCATATTGTATTACCTCGAAAAGAAAGCCCCACACGAATTGGCGGCTTCGTGCGGGGCTTTCGGCTTCGAGGTTTGGCTGGTGCCAGGGCTTCGAATTGATTGAACTCCGCCAGGATCCACATCACTCGTGTCATTGTATTTATGTGGTCAGCACCAAGGGCAGAGCAATAAATTAGGCAGGAAAAGCGATCCACGTGCTGGGTTTTCCATTCAGCTGGGAACAGCGCCTGTCTCATTGGACGAGGTTGAGATATAGGGCGTAACGGAACTAGCTATATAAGGATATTCCGTTACGCCATCTGAAGGGAAGATGCGACTGAGTTGAGACCGTGAGCCAGCGAACGGCTCGAAACGAAAGTCGCAGCACTTCACGAAGTGAAGGGCTCTCCTTTATGGTATGCATGTCAAGCATTGCTTGGCAATGTAGAGCGCTTTTAATTGAGATAGCTCTTCCCAAGTGCGAGTTTGTAGTGCATGACCCTTATCAGATGCTCCGTTCTCAATACCGTCTAACGTTGTTGTCGTTTCAAAACGACTAAGAGCAGTATCAACCTCATTCTCCCAGATCTCGGCGCGGTCGCCGTCGAAGCGCAGTAGCGCCAGCTCCGGGTCGTCCTTTCCGCCGTCATACCAGGCAGCCACGAAGCTGTTCCACAGCTCATCGATGGTGTCGGGGTCATTGTCGAGGCTGAGGCGGCCGTGCACGCTGGCGAACAGGTCATGATCCTTCGAGGCGAAGGTGGCAATGGCGCGGCTGTCGGCGCGCAAATTCTGCACCAGCGTGTTGTCGCGCGCGGTGAAGAACCAGATTGGCCCCTTGGACCCCTTGAGCTGCGCCGTCATCGGCCGGGTGTGGCTTTCCTCGACACCGACCAGCCCCAGCA
>Ga0194035_1001940_pt1 | contig 10464 bp, 3 predicted proteins | sample JunL2320m_MetaG_FD_148680 | JGI IMG/M metagenome (GOLD analysis project Ga0194035, IMG submission 148680) | Anoxic zone freshwater microbial communities from boreal shield lake in IISD Experimental Lakes Area, Ontario, Canada - Jun2016-L239-20m | ecosystem: Environmental > Aquatic > Freshwater >...
TTTTAAAGTTTTGCTCCACTTTTTTTAAAAGTGGATAAAGTTTTGCTCCACTTTTTTTAAAAGTGGAGTGGATTTAGTGGTCAGTCATAATACGCGGCGCAATATTCATTGTATTTAATTCTTGAAATAATAATTTACAGGCATAAGGAATTTCTACATATGAAAAGTCTGTGCGATTATCACATGTTCTACAATGGTGGATATGCATCTTGTCATTATAAGAGGCAATAATACCGCACTTTTTACAAATATGAACAGAATATTTATCAGACGCATCATACATTCTACCTCGTGTAAATCTAGACGCTCCGTGCGAGACCATACAATTGTGAGCTACAATACCATTTGCCAAGAATGAATGAGTTTCTTCTACTTCAATATCATATACAGGATGAACTCCTGCTGGTCGAATATCAATCACTTTTAAATCCATTGTAGGTAAACCTTCGCATGCTCGTTGAACTCCATAACAAGATTTTTTTACTTCTTTTTCTCCTTCTAATTCATCTTCTCCTTCTAATTCATCTTCTCCTTCTAATTCATCTTCTCCTTCTAATTCATCTCCTTCTACTAAATTAAATTTATTATTCGATTCATCATTCAAGAACCAATCTAGTGTTCCAATTTCTTTCAAGTATTCTTCGGCAGTGGGAAATGACTTGCTATTAAATTTGCCAAATTTAGTTCCTTTTATTAAATGATCCGTAATATCATGAGTAGATGGAATGGCATAAGAATGAATAATTGGTTCTATTATTTGTAATTCTTTTACAGCTTGTTCAATTGCTTTTTTAGTCGGAACAATTTTAGTAGGATTTTCTTTTTTAATTTCACTAAATTTGGTAAGTTCATCGACTTTAACAATTAGCCAATTATGTTGTCGAACAACTTCATTTCTTAGACGTTTATAAGATACCGATGCCTCTAATCTTTGAGATTTATGACAGCAATAACGAAATCCGATTTTATCATGAAATGTAATAAGCTCATCAATATCTAAATGTAAAACTTGCTGATAGTTTCTAGTATTAGCATCTTCTAAATTTTTACCTTTAGAATGACTAGTTTCTTTAAAATTTTGAATAGTAACTTTGTTAATATCAAACTTTGATAATAACATTTTAATATCTTCCATCATTTTATGAAGTGAATCTAATTGTAATTTATTTTTTGTTTGTGAAAAGGAAATAGAAGATAATATATCACGTTTGCCACGATGCATTCCAAGAACACAAGTATGACCATCTCCGCCAAATAATCCACCTAAGAATTCCCTTACAATAGGCAAAGGACATGACGCATCAAGAATAAATTCTGGAAGTATTCCGGGTTGAACTACTTTTTTGCCAATTAAAATGCCTTTCAATTTAACAATATGATTTATCAGAGCTGATGGAATTCGCACTTCATATAAATTTTTTCGTATAAAATTTGTTTGTTTAATATTACATAATAATTTTAAATCATTAATAAAGCTATTTACATCTATCATATGTCCTAAGAAAACTGTGCAGTCATATGTATTATTTTTTTTAGCAATAGTTCCATCTGTTATTAAATATCCAATTAATTTGGCTAAAATTAGCGTTTTCTTATAATTTTCCATCGTATCAGTTTTAAATATTAAATCTCCTACTCGTAAATGCCAACCAGCACATGCTTTAATTTCTTCATCAAAATCAGCAACAGGATAAGTAACACTAGACTTTACCTTTTGTTCTCCAACAATTAAATCTTTTGCTTTTATCCATTGATTATCAGCTGTTAGAATAGGATGTTCTGGTGTACAAATATTGGTTCTACCATCTTCAAATGTCAATTGAATACATTCGCGTTCACCTTTATACATGAAACCAGTTTGCTTAGATGGAACCATTTTACCGGTTTTTTCATCCCATCCTAAAACTTCGTTTTCACATGATGCCATATTTTTAATTAAGATACTGAGACCATTTGTCGTAACAATTGGTGTATTTTCTTGCTCGCAGTCGCGTTCCATTTCTCCAAACCTTAACCCTCCATCTCGCGATCGGCCCTCAGCCGGCTGCCTAGTTAAGTTTACCATAGGCCCAATAGAGCGACTATGAGACTTATCATTGACCATGTGCTTCAATCTCTGATAAAACACCGGACCCATAAATACGCTACATTCATGCTGCTCGCCAGTTAATCCATTACACAGAATTTCGTCACCATTGGATTCATATCCAAGTTTAATAAGCTGGTCGCAAATATCTTTAACATCAAATTCACCAAATGATGTGCCATCACCAAATAGTCCTAATTCAAGTAATACTTTTCCGAGAATAGTTTCTTTTAGCTGACCAATAGTCATACGAGATGGGATCGCATGTGGATTAATAATAATATCAGGTGTGACACCATTGCTGGTAAATGGCATATCACATTCAGGAATAATATTACCGACAGTACCTTTTTGACCATGTCTGCTGGAAAATTTATCACCAATTACAGGTTTTCTGGTAGTGCGAAGTCTTACTTTGGCAAAATTATATCCTTCGCCATTTCTATCAATATAATTCTTATCAATATAGGTCTCTTCAACAGTTTTATAAATTTTACTTTGGTCTTCATATTTAATGACTTTGGTATGATCATTTCGATTTTCTTTAATTGGTGTAACTTTAGCGATAATTATATCGCGATTTTCAACCAAAGTATTTTCAGGAATAACACCTTTAGAATTTACTTTATTATAATTTCCCATTTTCATACCCTTTGTTTTTGTGGAATCAGGTTTACATCTGATTTCTTCATCTCCATTAATCTTTTGCTTATCTTCATCTTTTTCTGTATGATATACAGTTACTAATGACATACCTCTATCGATTGAGCCTTTATTAATAAGCAGTGAATCTTCCTGATTGTAACCAGTATGCGTCATAATAGCCACAATGACTTGTGTTCCAGATGGGATTTTATTTAACTGAATCATATTCATAATGCGTGTATCGACAAGAGGTCTCATCGGATAATTTAGAACATAGGCAGTTTTATCCATTCTATTTTCATAATTTGTTACATAAACACCCATTGCCTGTTTGCCTTGTGCACAATTACTAGATAAGAAATTATTTCCAGCAATAAAACTATGATTTTCAGATTCAACAGTAATATCAGAAATTAAACGATTTGTCATTTCTGAAATATTTTTAATAGGCATAAATAACATACCATTAATTATTACTACTGTGTTTATCCAAGTTTCAATGGTATCTTTGCCTAAATTACGCATCGATATTTTTCTGTTATTTTTATAGCTTCTAATTACATCAGAAACATAAGATATTTTAATATTGAATTCATTAGAAATAAATGTGGGTGTTTTATCTAATAAATGTAATTCTCTAATTTTTTCTATTAATTCAATATGAGTTTTCAAAAGTATATTCTTGTATCTTAAATATTCTATATTTCTAAATGATTCTATGTTCTTTGTAAAAGCATATCTATATCCAATATTATCAAAATATTTAATTAGATTATTATGTTTATCTGAAATTTTATAAGAAATTTTAATTCTATGAGGTTCAATTATTTTACTTTTAATATTAGAAATATCAATATCAAATTCACGGAATAAGTTAACACATTGTTCCATAAATTTTTCTAATGATTTAACAAATTTTGGATGTATTTGTTGCGATGTTTCGGCACAAATAAAGTTATATCCATTATTTATTTTATTCCAACGAATTTCCCCACCTTGAAATCCGCTAAGAAATTCACGTTTTAATAACTTATCTCCATTCATAATCCAATGAGGGATTTCTTTTCTTTCATTTTCAGTTTTTTTCCCATAAGAAGTGCCTAAGGCAATTAATGCAATTAATAATGCAGGCAATACTCCATTATGAGTAACAGAATAAGTTGTATGAATCGTAGAATTAAATTCCCTAGAGCCTTTATTATATTTACATTTATTAAAGCCGCATAATTGTATATCATCTTCGAATGAGATAACATCATTTTCTGTACCAAAATTAAAACTACAAGCTGTAAATTTATTATTATTGCGTTCATAAATATTAATAGAACCATCTGTTAAAATGAATCCAATTATTCTAGCTAATATTGGTAATTTATAATTTATATTATTTAATGGTAGTAAATTATTTTCAATTAAATGATTAACATGTTTATTAATTTGATCTAAATTAAAACCATATTCAATAAATATATTTCTAAACTGAAATTCAGTAAGAATATTATAAACTTCTTGGCTATTAGTACTGTTACTGTTTAATGAATCTTGTAATGGTATAATTCCAATCATAGTTTCATTTATAATCATTTTTTGTACTTCACACCAGCCTTCAGTTGTCATAAATTTATGATCTTCTGTTGCGACAATATCTCTTCCGCTAATAGTAGAAATTTTATATATTTTTTTATCAGTATTTCTAACATAGTGATTTAATACTTTAGTATAACTAGTTTCCATAGTTTCTGGATTAAAACATACTACTTCATCACCGATATTTATATCTTTTATAGGTATTTTAGAACCATTACTTAATAATACAGATTCATTTATATCTAAACATTGATAAGTGTTCCTCGGGGATTGATTGTGTTCCGGGAAAGGAATACATGACGCAAGCACTCCAAAAATAGTGGAAGGATGAATTTCACAATGCGTATATTTACTGAGTATATTTGATGGATTAATAATATCTCTAGGTTTAGTTGCGATTAAAGACCAAGCTTGCTCTTCTGGATCAATATATTCAATAATCGTTTCATCAATTTTCGCACTAGTTAATAAATTATCCCAAATTAATTCTCCACTAACCAATTTATTCAAAATATCATTCGTAATTAATATATTTTTATTTTTGACACGAAGCAGTGGTCTTGTCAATCTTCCACTATCATTACAAATCCGAATTTCTTTCAATTTATAATCAAATATAATAGATGTATAAATATTAATAATACCTTTATATTTCTTATCTTTTAACATCAAATATAATTCTTGCGGCGAATCTGTAATTCCCACCCAGGCTCCATTTATGAATACCTTTACTTTATCATATATCTCAGCTGACGGAAGATCTGTCGAACTTAATTGTCGAATATGAGGCACAACATATTCATATATAGGCAATGAATTAGAATAAATGGTTATGTGTGTCATATAACTCATATTCTTTACAATACCAACGGATTGTCCTTCTGGCGTATTATGAACTACTAGACCATCTGTCAAGCAGAATCTGCCTCGTTTATCATGAAGCTGCCAACCTACATAAGGACCCAATCCAACTTCTAGCAAATTAAATTTACTAGACATAAAAGATTTGCTTCTAATTATTCTTGTTTTATTTTCAACATCTGCTAATTTTTTACGAGGAAGAAGAGTTGGAATTTCACATATTTTATATCCAGTAATTGTTAATTCTTTATATGTGCTAAACTTTTTATTCCCTATTTTTTCATCTGACCATTGACTTCTTCCTTCTTTAATTCCACAGGAAAATCCAAGAGACATTGCCAATATATGGGCATCTTCTATTATTTTATAATTCGCAGGTCCTTGACAAATACGTATTTCGCCACCTTCTGCACGAACAGAACCATCTGTATCAATCAAACCAGCTAAAACTTTCAATCGAGTTTCTCTATCATTTGTAAGATATTCATTTGGGATATGTTTATTCTTCAAAAGATTATATTTGCGAAGATATTTCTTTAATGGAGCTTCTTCTACTCTATTACATAATCCATTTGAATAAGCTTCTTTATTTTTCTTAGAAACAATCGAGAAATTATATCTTTTTCCTTTTGTAATAAGAGCTCCATTTTCTTCAGCCCATTTTTCCCAATAACCCAAAGTCTCTGTATCAGTTTTATAATTTAACGCAAAACCGGTTCCATCACTAAGTCCATCACCTAACCACATTCCAAGTAAATATGGATCCATTTCTACATCTTTTTTTGTCCAATGAATGCCTTCTGTTTTAAATAAAACCAAATTATCTGTTGTTTTTTTACTCAGTTTTAAATATTTTTCAATTGTTATATCCAAAGTATCATCGTCGTCAAATGTATTAATGAAATCTTCCGCTTCTTTTAAAGAGTTAAAGTATTTTTCTTGAAATTTAATTTCTTCGCGATTAAGAAATTCTACAATATGGGTGTATTTTCTATCTTTTCTATTTGATTTTCTAATAGATTTATGGCCACGTATTTTAAGAGTAAGAATATGATTGTCAGTTACTCTATGTTTCATAAAATTATCTTTATCAGGAATAATATCATACATATTCTTAGATCCAGAACAAGTAGTACGAACTTCCGTACGATTTCCTAGATCATCAACAAGAAAATCTCCAATTATTATATCTCCAGCACGTTTAAAACTTCCATTCCACATCAAAATTTGAGTTTCTGGATCAAAACATTCTGCTGGGCACAAAAACCCCCAACACGTGTTATGTAGCTTACGAGGAGGAATTAGCTTGCCACTCTTATCAGTTGGAGTAGAAACTCTTCTGGCGTGACTTAAACTAGATACATAATTAAGCCGATTTAGAACTTGAGCTACACCAACTTTGTTAGAATTTGTATGTTTAATACCGAAATCACCTGTAGATAAAGCGCGTTTCAATCCATTTTCAATCGTAGTTGATTTTATAATTTTATAAATATTAGTCATATTAACAATATTTTCATAATCATCCGTTGATTTCCAAGAACCGGTATTAATTTCTCGAATGATTTGCTTTTCCATATCCTTTACTAGTTTATTAAAGTAATTCCTATAAAGATTATTCAATAATGTTCCTGTCAAATCAACACGTTTATTTAGATAAGAATCTCTATCATCGTGTTTGATAATTTCAAAAGAAGTAAGTAATAATCTATTAGCCATATAACCTAGGAAATATATTTTTTGCTCCATACTATGGCAATGCGGAAATAAATCATTATTTAAAATTTCTAATGTAAATTCGTGTTTCTTTTTTGCTCCCGTTTCCTTATCCATATTGATTGGAGTATACATAACAAAACTAGTTATATATTTAACACACTCTTCTTGTGTAATAAATTTATTAGCTTCTATAATAGAAGCTTGGAGGGCATCTACCATATTCTTATTTTTCGGATTATCAATATCTAATACTATTTTTTCGCAAATTTCTTTATCTGAAATAATATTTAGTGCGCGAAATACAATAAATAAAGGTATAGCCTGTTTTACACGCGGCAACTCAATATATATGGGATTACCAAATCCATTATTTTTAGATGAGATCATCATATTAATTTGTTTGGGTGAAATACATTTGAAATCTGGAACAGATTTGATTTCAGCTTTCCATGTATACTTAGTGTCATTTTTAGATACATTAAAACAATATACGCGATTTTCTGCCGCACGTTCTTGACCTAAAACCGTTTTTTCAGACCCATTAATAATAAAATACCCTCCGGCATCATATTTACATTCTCCAGTTTGCGAATTTTCAAAATGCTTGTATTGACTCAGTACGCAAATATTCGACTTTAACATGATGGGAATTTTTCCAATATGAACTTTGGGAATAGTTTTATAAAAGGTTTGGATATTTTCTAGATTTGGTCCATTTCTAACAATATATTTAATATTTATATCAATTGTTGTGGCTGAAGCATATGTGAAATTTCTTAAACGCGCTTCTTGAGGAAACATTAGTTTAATCGCGCCATTATTTTCGTGAATTTGTGGTCTATAAATATGGAAATTTTCAAATGATACAAACACTTCAAGTGAATGTTTTTTTGATACGGGATCATAATCATTGTCGGATTTTATACGAACTGGATTAAACATTTCTATTGTTTTAGTAATTTGGTATCCAACAAAATTATTATAAGATTCTAATTGATGTCTTACGAACCTTTCTAAATGTTGTCCTTTGAAATAAGCTTCTATAATACTCCAAGGAGTTTCAATATATTGTTCATTTTTAATATCAAATTCAGTAGTAGTAGTCATTTTTGTTATATCAAACGTTTCGCTTTTGTTCTGGTTTGACATCATAATTCAGTTATTTTACATATCAATTTATTTTTATATTGTTTTGATAATATATATAAGTTGTCTATATATTATCTTATTATAGATTTTTGTATTATTGTAAAATTTGTAAACTTATTTTTTGCTTGATACTGTTCTCCAAATACCTTGTTTAGAACTAGTTTTTTTAGAACTATGTCTATTAGAACTAGTTTTTTTAGAACTATGTCTATTGGAACTAGTTTTAGAACTTGATAATTCATCCCAAGGATTTCCAAATTTTTTACGCAAATATGATTTTCTTTTTTGTCTTCTGGTAGGCATTTGTATATAATGTAAATAGAAAATAATATAAATAAAGAATTATAATTAAATAAAAATGGATCCCGCTAAAATTAATCAATATAACAATTTTTTAGCTACATTAGATCAATTATCAAATGAAAATGAATCGAAAGAAAAAAATAAAAACGAATTGCAAGAATCGAATGAAATAAATAAACTAATTGAACAAATAAATATAAATTTTAAAAATACTAATTTTTCATCAAATAAATTTATAAGACATGATAATACCATAATTGATCCTAATTATTATAAAGACAATTATAATTTGAAGCAAAAAAAATCTTATAAACGGATAAAAAAGGTTGATACAAAAGTTGAAATAATCAATATTGAAACTGAACTTAATAATATTAACGATATTTTAACATTGATCGAAACATATAAATTAGATTCAGCTATTAAATATAATATTAACATGAAAATTTTACATGATATTAAAGAACCCTTAGAAGAATTAAATAATATGATTGGGATGAAACAATTAAAATCTAACATTGTAGACCAAATATTATATTTTGTTCAAGACTTACATAAAAATAAAGGTATCTCAGGCGATTTTATGCATACAGTAATTTATGGACCGCCTGGTACCGGTAAAACCGAATTGGCAAAAATAATGGGTAAAATATATAGCAAAATAGGTGTATTAACTAAAGGCACGTTTAAAAAAGTAACTAGAAGCGATTTAATAGCCGGCTATTTAGGGCAAACGGCATTAAAAACTCGCGATGTTATTAAAGAAGCAATTGGTGGTGTATTGTTTATTGATGAAGCATACTCATTGGGTAGTCCTGATAAACGAGATAGCTTTTCGAAAGAATGTATTGATACGCTGTGTGAAGCATTGAGCGACAATAAAGATGATCTAATGGTTATTATTGCGGGATATGAACATGAATTAAAAGAATGTTTTTTTAATTATAATCAAGGATTAGATTCTAGATTTACTTGGCGGTTTAAAACAGATGAATATAATGCGGAAGATTTATATAATATATTTTTAAAGAAAGTTACTGATATTGGATGGGGTATAGAAGAAAATTCTAAAATAACTGCCGATTGGTTTAAAAAAAATCTAAGTTATTTCAAATTTTACGGAAGAGATATTGAAACTCTGTTGGCTAAGATAAAAATAGCGCATAGTAGTCGGGTATTTTGTAAACCTGAAATTGTTAAAAAGCAAATAAATTTAAAAGATTTAGATAAAGGATTTGAATCATATTTAAAAAATGAAGATGTTAAAAATCGGAAAAATGAAATGGACATGAATAAGTATTTACGTAATACATTATACTCGTAGATTTTGCGTATATTTTTATTTGTTATTATTATACATGTCAAATAAAACTATTTCAATAAATCCGAATTTGTTTAGTATCGGAGGCTCAAAAACAAAAAAAAATAAAAAAACACAATTAAAGACTAATATCCCACTAATATCTCCAAATGTTTTAAAAAATAAATTGTTAAATCGAATTAAAGAACATAAACAACGTGAAACACAAAATTTAGAAGGTAATAAACGGACTAATGATTTAATAGTTAATACTGAAATTAATAATAATAATAATATTGAATCTTTTTCTGATGAATTTAGCAACTCTATTAACTATTTACAAACTCTATCCAAACATAAAAAAATAAATGACGAAAAAGTGATTTATGACAAACAAAAACAACAAAGAAAAACTGAATTAGAGAGAAAAACATTAAGGAATTATCAATCAGTTCATCCTTTTGTAAATATTGAATTGCCTGAAGAGCTTAAACATACGGAGATTCCTATAAATAGCCCAAATATATCATTACGCCCTTTAGATCCAGTGCCATATGGCGTATTAAAGGGTGGTGAAAAACCTACATATAGAGATTGGAATAAGACCCGGCGGAATGATATTGTGACTAATTCAAATGCGGCATTAACAATTCAAGATATAAATAATAGAGATAAATTTGATAGAGAAAATCGATTACAAAATTTACGTAATAAATTAAGGCAAAAACAAATTGAACAAGGTTCTAATGATATTATGATACAACAAAATTTAATACAAAAACCTATACAAACGCAAAATTTAAATCCTATACAA
>Ga0194035_1001942_pt1 | contig 10457 bp, 9 predicted proteins | sample JunL2320m_MetaG_FD_148680 | JGI IMG/M metagenome (GOLD analysis project Ga0194035, IMG submission 148680) | Anoxic zone freshwater microbial communities from boreal shield lake in IISD Experimental Lakes Area, Ontario, Canada - Jun2016-L239-20m | ecosystem: Environmental > Aquatic > Freshwater >...
TCGTCGGTGGATTCTGTTCCGCCAGCAACCGTCCCTGCCCCAAATAAGACTGCTGCAAAGAAGACTGTTGCGACGAAGAAGGCTGCGTCAGCGAAAAAGACAGCGCCAACCGGGAAGACAGCGCCAGCGAAGAAGTCTGCGCCAGCGAAGAAGACGGCTGCGAACGAACCGGTATCGACCAACGAGGTGTCAGTCACCGGTAAGCGTCGAGATCAGGGCAAACAAGCACGCGAAATCAACTCGATGATCCGCTACACAACCTGGTCTGTGTTCAAAGTTGCGAGCCCACTCGGTGGTGGCCGTAAGGCGGTTATTCGCGAACTAGAGGCTCTCGTCGCTGATTTTGCTGCTCGCGACATCGTCGTGCGCGGTTGGTATGACGTGTCTGCGCTTCGGGCCGATGCCGACATTGTGCTGTGGATGCATGCGGAGACTTCCGATGCGTTACAGGATGCCTATCACGCGTTCAGGCGCACCCGCTTGGGCAGCACGCTGGAACCTGTCTGGTCACAGATGGCGTTGCATCGTCCGGCTGAATTCAACAAGTCGCATGTACCGGCCTTCCTAGCTGACGAACAAGCCCGCAACTACGTGTGCATCTACCCGTTCGTCCGCTCATACGAGTGGTACCTACTCGAGGATGAAGAGCGACGTGCCATGCTCGTCGAGCACGGGCAGATGGGCCGGGATTATCCGGACGTTCGCGCAAACACGGTGGCCTCGTTCGCACTCGGTGACTACGAGTGGATCCTGGCCTTCGAAGCCGATGAGCTGTATCGCATCGTCGACTTGATGCGTCACTTACGCGCGTCAAAGGCACGCATGCATGTGCGTGAAGAGATTCCTTTCTACACCGGTCGTCGTCGATCAATCTCAGAACTAGTGAAGGACCTGCCGTAACGATCTACGACAAGTCCTTCACAATGCGTCCCGTTTAAGCCTGTGGCGTTAGCTTCAGTGATATCGAGTTGATGCAGTAGCGCTGATCGGTCGGCGTTTGGTAGCCCTCGCCATCGAACACGTGACCAAGGTGGCTGCCGCATGACGCACACCTGACTTCGACTCGTCGCATTCCACCAGAGGTGTCTTCAAGTTCGACGACGGACTGGCCTGCTAGCGGGGACCAAAATGACGGCCAGCCGCAGTGCGAGTCGAATTTAGTGTCACTTGAAAACAGCTCTGCATCGCAAGCGCGGCATGTGTAGGTGCCGATAGTTTTCGTATCGACATATTCCCCCGTGTGCGGACGCTCAGTGCCGGCCTGACGCAGGATGAAGAACTCTGCAGGTTCGAGTTGTTCTCTCCATTCTTCATCGGTCTTGAGTACGTCGTACGTCGTGCCGTCCGGGCGGACAGTTGGCATGGATTCCACGTGCAAACCTCCGAAAGTACGTTGAATGCGCCGCCACAGCGACGTGAGCGGCGAGTGATGTGGGGAGTTCACGTCCGTTACAACGACAACTCCGCGGCACCTATTCCACCACGGAGCGCAGGTTTGGAGCGCGTATATTCCGGGGTCGCCGAGCGTCACGACATAGCGTGCACCTTATGGCGAAGAATTACGGGGAACCGATCGAACTCGAGGTTGATGGTCACGTGGTCAGGGTGACGAACCCTGAGAAGCCGTACTTTCCTGCCGTCGGGATCACCAAGTTGGAAGTAGTCCGGCATTACATTTCCTGTGGGCCCGGAATCCTTCGAGCCTTGCGTGATCGTCCGACCACACTTGAGCGATGGCCAAGCGGCGTCATCGAAGGGGCAGTTCTCAGCACGCGTGCAGATAATCGAGGCGATGCTTTCTACCAAAAGCGGGTGCCCACCGGTGCGCCGGATTATGTCGAGACCGCGCACATCACGTTCCCGTCCGGTCGAACCGCTGATGAAGTGGCGCCGTCGTCGCTGGCTGTAGTGGCGTGGGCAGCTCAACTTGGCACCATCACATTTCACCCCTGGCCGGTACGCAGATCTGACGTCGATCATCCGGACGAACTCCGGTTGGATTTGGATCCGCAACCGGGTACGGATTTTCACGACGCCGTAGTCGTGGCCCACGAATTGCGGTCTCTACTTGCCGAGGTCGGTATGCAGGGGTTCGCCAAGACTTCGGGAGGTCGAGGCGTACACATTTATGTGCGCATCGCGCCGGCGTTCACGTTCATCGATGTTCGGCACGCGGCCATAGCCGTTGGTCGAGAGTTAGAGCGTCGAATGCCTGGCAGGGTGACGACGCAATGGTGGAAGGAAGACCGCGGAACTGCGATCTTCATCGACTACAACCAGAACGCCCGCGATCGCACAATCGCGTCTGCATATTCAGTTCGCGCTAAGTCGCACGCACCCGTTTCGATGCCTGTGACGTGGGATGAACTCGCCGAGGTGGATCCGCACGACTTCACAGTTCTCAACGCAGGTGCTCGATTTGCTGCCGTGGGTGATCCCCATGAATCAATAGATTCAGCACACTTCGATCTCTCACCCTTGCTCGAGTGGTACGAACGAGATGAACGCGATCATGGGTTGGGGGAAATGCCCTATCCACCCGATTATCCCAAAATGGCCGGCGAACCGAAGCGAGTTCAACCAAGCCGCGCCCGACCCGAGAATTGATATCCGAGGAATACTGCGCGGGTCCTGACAGAATCCACGAATGACCCCGACAAATCGAGCAATTCTGATCACCGGCGCCTCCCGCGGAATTGGTGCTGCATGTGCGCAGGCCTTTGCCGCTCGGGGTGATCGTGTAGCCATCCACTATTCCTCAGATGCTGCTGCTGCGGCCGAGGTGCTTGGCTCGTGTGCTGGGGATGGCCATGTAGTCGTTCAGGGCGACCTTCGCGATCCGGCTGCTGTTCGGTCCTTTGTTGATGAAGCTGCGGCGCATTTGGGGAAGATCGATGTGGTCGTGAACAATGCCGGTGTCTTCTTCTCGCACCCCATCGAGTCGGCCACCTACGAGCAATGGCAACAGGCGTGGAACGACACGCTTGGAGTCAATCTGACGGGTGCCGCGAATGTCACTTGGTGCGCACTGCAACACATGCCTCGCGATGGTGGGTCACGTATCGTTAACGTGGGTAGCCGCGGTGCATTCCGAGGTGAGCCGGACTCACCAGCCTACGGCGCCAGTAAGGCTGCGATCGTCGCATTCGGTCAGTCAATCGCCAAAGCGCTTGCCCCCGAAGGTATTGCGGTGACCACGTTAGCGCCAGGATTTGTTGAAACTGATATGGCAAAGGATCATCTCGAAGGGGAGACTGGCCGGGAAATCCGGGCGCAAAGCCCGTTTAACCGAGTGGCGACTCCGCAAGAGCTCGCTGATGCGATTGTCTTCCTCGCTTCGTCAGAAGCAGAGTGGGCAAGTGGCGCTGTCCTAGATTTCAACGGTGCCTCGTACCTACGCATGTAATCGGTCGTCAATCCCGAGGTTGTGGGAGCGGTATCGCATCGGCTTCCGCATCAGCCAGAGACGAAGACATCCTCGAGTGAATACGTCACGGGTCGCTCTAACTGTTCATACGTGCATGATTCAGGTGATCGGTCTGATCGCCAACGCTTGAACTGGGCGGTGTGCCTAAAGCGGTCACCCTCCATCGCGCCGTAGCCGACTTCGACGACGAGTTCTGGACGAAGTGGAAACCAGTCGAGGTTTCTTCCTGCGCTCCAACGGCTTGTGCTGGCTGGCAAACGGTTTGCTTCGTGTGCAGCAGGATCTTGCCACGCTTGCCACGGATGCGGTTCGCCTTCGCCGAGTGCATAGCCGCCCAACTCGTCGACGAGTTCAAGGCGCCGCTGTTGGGTGAAGGCGGCCGCAACGCCTACCGACTGTAAAACGCCTGCATCATCGAACAGGCCGAGCATGAGCGATCCGAGCATCACCTCGCCGTCGGGGCCTGGCTGCTTGTGGGGACGCCAACCAGCGACCACACAGTCGGCGGTGCGTGAGTGTTTCACTTTGAGCATGGTGCGCTTGTCGGGCTGATAGGGCAGATCCAGCGGTTTGCAGATGATTCCATCGAGCCCCGCACCCTCGAACTGCTCGAACCAGCGCTGTCCCTCTGTCTGCGAGTGGCTGATCCGTGTGAGATGGACGGGCGGCTGGGAAGTGGCCAGTGCCTGCTCAAGTGCTGCCCGGCGATCTCGAAATGACGCAGCGGTTAGGTCATCCTCTAGTGCGAGCACATCAAAGGCGACGAACGATGCCGGTGTTTGTCCGGCGAGTAGATCGATTCTCGAAGCGGCCGGATGGATCCGATTTTGCAGGGCATCGAAATCTAGTCGTTGGTCTCGAATGATGATGATCTCGCCGTCGAGGACACACCGATCTGGGATGTTGTCGCGCAGCGCCGCAACGAGCTCGGGGAAGTACCTCGTGAGCGGCTTTTCATTGCGACTGCCGAGCTCGAGGTGATCGCCATCACGAAAGACTATGCAGCGAAAGCCATCCCACTTGGGTTCGTAAATCAACCCGCCTGTGACTGAGTCGTTGGCCGGCACTGATTGCACCGGCTTGGCGAGCATGGGCTTAACCGGCGGTGTGATCGGAAAGTTCGGCATTGTCATTACGTGTTCTGTGCGAGCGTGTGTGTGAATCGGTAGCTTGCGAAAAGCATCGAATCTTCTTCGAGTAGATGATGAAGTTGAACGGCTCGCAGGCCCGTTGGATTGCTCACGCCCTCAAGAATTCTCGGCACGCTAGCCCCCGTCGTGAACGAACCACCTGCGATGGTCGGCGACAGCGTAAGAAGAAGTTCGTCGAGCACGTCAGCGGCAATGAGGTCAGCCAAAAGCCGCGGACCACCCTCACTGTGAATGCGGGTTAGGCCGCGATCATTCAATGCCTTGACTGCAGCGCGGAGGTCTACTGATTCATCACCGCACACCTCGACATCGCATCGCTCTCGTGCCGCCTTGATGAGTGACGGATCGGCGGCGGCACAGGTGATGACAATCGTGCGGACAGCGGGCTCGGTGTATAGAGGCAGTGTTAGATCAAGGTCAAGGCTTCGGCTTACGACAGCGATGGCAGGGACGATTCCTTGGCCGGCCAGCGCACGTCGTTCAGCAAAATCGGGTTTCGTCCGAGCTGGACGGTATCCCTCGCTTCGCACTGTTCCGGCACCGACGAGTACGGCGTCGGCCAAGCCGCGGAGTCGGCCAAAAATGCGTCGGTCGGCAGCAGATGATATTCCTTCGCTAAGTCCGTCAGGGGACGCGGCTGCACCGTCGATGGTCGAGACCATGTTGGCGCGTACCCATGCGTGTGCGAAGGGCCACTGCGGCCATCCGTAGATCGCATCGAGTTCGACATCGGACAGATCGGGACTCAGGACGGGAAGTAGTTGTCTCATCGGGGGATTAGCGTGGCGGGCGGGTCGCCACGGAGAAGATGACGACGATGACGGCGGCGATCAAAATTTGCAGTGCGACGGTGATCCAGAATCCCCAGCCCTGTGAGCCTGCGATAGCTGCGCCAATGGTTCCACCAACCACGCCAATGATCAGCGTTAAGAGGCATCCGAGTGGTTGACTGTTGTGCACCACGATTCGGGCAAGTGCGCCGATGAGTAGGCCGATGACAATGCCAGAGAAAAAGCCAGTCGGAGTCATACCGACATCTTGACCTATAGGAGGCTCACATGGCCAAGAACTCGCAACTTTCGCCTGTCGCAGTAGTGGAGTCAGTGACGTTCCGTCCTGGAGATCTACTGTCCGACAGGGACCCGCGTGACACGTCGACAGCTCCAGGGGACAAAGCGGCGACCTTTGCCGCTACTGCAGCCCTTTTGGCTGAGTTAGGGCCGTTGCAGGAGCGGCTGTACGCAGAAGGCACAGGAGGAGGTAAGCGAGCTGTTCTGCTGGTGCTTCAGGGGATGGATACGTCGGGCAAAGACGGCACGGTTGCCCGTCTCATGAGCGGTATGAATCCCTCGGGTGTGAAGATCACGTCATTTAAGAAGCCCACTGCCGAGGAGTTGGCTCACGATTTTCTGTGGCGTATCGACAAGGCGCTTCCAATTGGTGGCGATATCGGGGTTTTCAATCGCTCGCAATACGAAGATGTGCTGATTGTGCGCGTGCACAATCTTGTGCCGGAGTCAGAATGGTCGACTCGCTACGAGCGCATTAACGAGTTCGAATATCGGGTGGTGGACGAGGGCACCCATATCGTCAAGGTGATGTTGCACGTGTCCAAGCTTGAACAGAAGGTACGACTGGAAGCACGCCTCAACGATGCGTCAAAGCATTGGAAGTACAGTCCGGGGGATCTGCACGAACGGGCGTTTTGGGACGACTACCAAGAGGCGTATCAGGTTGCCCTGGCTCAGTGTTCGACAGATGCGGCGCCTTGGTACGTCGTTCCAGCGGACCGCAAGTGGTACCGCGACTGGGTAGTTGCCAATCTTCTAGTTGACGCACTGCGGGAAATGGAACCTCGATTCCCGCCGGCAACTTTCGATGTCGCCGAGCAGAAGCGCCTCTTGGCCAGCGCCGACTAGTTCGATCGTGAGACATGAATGCGGCCCACCTGTAAAAAGTGGGCCGCATTCATTCGTTCATTGTGTCGATGGACGAGCTGGTGGCACTTCTAGACCATGACTTCTTCGACCGGTGCTTCTGGATCGACCACCAAATGCTGGCGGGTCGGGGCACCAAGTCGGTAGAAGATGAAACCGACCAACAGAGTCACAGCAATCGCCCCGAAGGTCATGGCGGTGTATCCCAGTCGGGAGACACCTTCAGGCAGATCGGCATCATTGAGTAGTTCACCGTCACCGAGGCCAGGGAAGATTCCTACGAGCGAGGCGAAGGCTGCCCAGAACGTCGTGAGAACGCCGCAGATCCAGACTCCTGCCATGCCACCCGGAACCTTGTACGGACGGACGATGTGCGGGTGACTCTTCCGAAGCTTGATGACGGCAGGGAAGATCACGATGTAGCTCAGTGTCGTGAAAAGCAGAACGACGCCGATGGTCACGTTGAATGCGTTGGCCGCATCTCCCGATGTCACAGTTGACGCGGCTACGAAGACGGCCGTCGCCAAGATTCCGGAAACCACGTTCACATTCACCGGTGTGCCGAGGGTGGGGTGGAAACTGCCAAGCCAACGCGGGCCCGCACCGTCAACACTGGCAATTGCCTGAGCGCGGTCGGCACCCATCAGCCAGGTGCTGGCACTGGAAATCACGGCGAGAACGAACATCACGACGACGATCTTGATCATGACTGTCTCAGCGCTGCCCCAGACTCTGAAGACCTTGTCGACTGCGTCAAGAAGTCCCGAAGCACCTTCGAGGTCTTTCGGCGGAATGATGCAAATGATGGCAAGAATCGGAAGGCCATAAAGAAGGATCGAGGTGATCATCGCTCGGATGACCGAAACCGGAACATCTTTCTGTGGGTTCGTCATCTCATCGCCGGCAGCGCTGGGAAGGTCAAAACCGACCAAGTTGTAGAAGATCAATGGGACGAGTGCAATGAAGGCAGCCCACGTGGGTGTCCAGTCGCTAGCGGCTGGGAAGTTCAAGCCGTACTGGCTCGCGTACATGACGGTGCTGATCGAGAAGATTGACACCAGGGCGATACGACACCAGGCACCAATCGTCGGGATCCACTTGCCCACGCCGAATGACAGGATTGCCGACCATACCGAGAACCAGATGTATGCAAGTCCGACGATGTAGTACGTGACACTGCCGTCTTCGAACTCGAAGAAGTACTTCTGGATCGCCGCGATGGCCAAAAATGCCAGGGTTGCGCCGATCCACACTGGGTTCGAGAACCAGTAGAAGACCGAGTTGAGGGCACCGGTCAAGCGTCCCCATGCCATGCGCGTCCAGACATACGCTCCACCCTCTTCGGGGATCGCAGCGCCAAGTTCGGCGACCAGCAGACCGTATGGGACGAAAAAGAAGATGCACAGGAAGATCAACCAGAGGAAGCCCTGCGCTCCGTTCGTGGCTACCTGTGCCAGCGTGTCGACGCCGACGATCGTGCAGATCAGGAAGAAGAAGATGTCGAACCGGCTGAAATGCCGCTTCAACTTGGCTTTCTCCTCCAGCGATGCGGAGGTAACGAGATCGGATTCGTGGATTTCAGAGACGGACATATCTCCCCTAAACACTCGGGTGTGGGTCGTGCAGGTTCAAACATTGAGCAAACCGTGAGTGAACGCCCGTGTCAACGGACTTGGCAGAATGAAATTGAATTGAGTTCATTGGATGCGCTTCAGCCGATCGGTCGATAGGCTCGGAGCATGACGAATCATCCCTTGGATCCGCTGAGTGCCGTCGAACTTTCCGCCGTAGTGAGCGGGCTGCGATCGTCGAGAGGTTTGGACCATCGGCATCTGCTGTCGATGGTGCAGTTGCACGAGCCGACAAAACGCGAGCTCGACGCGTGGTCAAACGGTCAGCCGCTGGTGCGAGCTGCGTTCGTCACCGTGTGGAACCGTGAGGCAGCCCTCATCAGCGAAGCGGTTGTTTCCGTCGAAGGTGAGGTCATTTCGTGGACCGATGTACCGGGGGCTCAGTCGCCTGTGCTGGCCCCGGAAGCGAACGACGCTCTAGCAGCAGCAAAAGCTGATCCTCGCGTCGCCGAGGCGCTGGCCCGGCGCGGTATCTCCTCCGTTGACGAGGTGCATATGGAGACTTGGCCGTTCGGAGCCCAGATTCCGGCCGGTCTAGACGATGGTCGTCGACTGATCTGGACGCCCATGTGGCATCGTCCACATGAGGGGGCGAATGTATACGCGCACCCGATTGGTGACCTTCGAGTGATCGTCGATCTTGATACCTCGGAAGTTTTGGCGATCGAAGAGGATGCGCTGATTCCGATTCCGGCGACACCGGGTCCGTATCGCGCCAGCGATACGGGTGCGAGTGTGGCGCTAAAGCCGCTGGAAATCACTCAGCCGGAAGGCTCCTCGTTTACAGTCGACGGTTGGTTGATCAACTGGGAGCGGTGGTCGCTCCGCATTGGCTGGTGCCAACGTGAAGGTCTGCTCATTCACGATGTGGCCTTTAACGACAATGGCACCACAAGGAAGATCGCGCGACGGATGTCGATCGCCGAACTCGTGATTCCATATGGCGATCCGAGCCCAGGCGCCTACCGCAAGAACGCTTTCGACACCGGTGAGTTTGGCTTGGGCAACTACACAAACTCATTGATGCTCGGCTGTGATTGTCTCGGAGAGATCGTCTACCTAGATGTGGCGCTCGCTGAAGCTGATGGAACCGTGCGCGAGATCCCGAATGCGATCTGCCTGCACGAAGAGGATTTCGGGATTCTTTGGAAGCACACAGACGAACTCGGTCACGTTGAAGTGCGTCGCGGTCGTCGCTTCGTCGCATCGTCAATCGTTACGGTCAACAACTACGAGTACGGCTATTTCTGGTACTTCTATCAGGACGGCTCGATCGAATTCGAAGCCAAATTGACGGGCATCGTTCTGACGTTGGCGGGGGACCCGGATCTCGACTACCCGTCGTCCACGGAAATCGATCCTGGCTTGCTTGCCCCGTACCATCAGCACATTTTCTCGGCGCGACTCGATCTTGACATCGATGGTGTTGAGAACTCGGTGTTGGAGATCGATGCGGTGGCTGCACCCATGGGTCCGGAAAACCCACACGGTGCTGCTTACACGACCCGCTCAACAGTGTTGGCAACGGAATCTGCGGCTCAGCGGGTGATTGACCCATTCGCGAATCGATACTGGAAGGTCATTAACCCGAATCGACTGAATCACGTCGGCGCACCCGTCGGATACAAACTCGTCCCAGGGCACACGACGTACCCGATGGCCCAGCGTGAGTCAGTGATCGGCAAGCGCGCTGGTTTCATGTATAGCCATCTGTGGGTTACGCCCAACAAAGAGGCTGAAAAGTATCCGGCGGGGGATTACCCGTTCCAGCACGAGGGGGGTGCGGGTCTCCCTGAGTGGACGGCAGCGGATCGTCCCCTTGAAAACACCGATGTGGTGCTTTGGTACACGTTTGGAACCAACCACATTCCTCGGACCGAGGATTGGCCCGTGATGCCCGTTGAGCGGGTTGGCTTCCACCTCAAGCCGGTCGGATTCTTCAGGCGCAGCCCTGGCAACGATGTTGCGCCGTCGCAGCCGAAGCACTGTCACTGAGTCTGACGAGACAGGTATCGCCTGCTGACTGTCGGCCAAAGTGGGGACCTGACCCGGCCATAGCAACCTTCAAATCGTGACTATTTAGACGAGGTAGGTCGTAGCGTCTGCAGTGCGCTGATCCTCCGCGCATCCGACTGGTCGCCTATGCGGAAATGGATATGAAGATGACTACAGAGCACCTGCCCACCGACGGTGTTATGCACTCTCGGATCGGTGATATCGAGCTGGAACATGGTTATCCGACGTTAACCACCGCGCAGCGCCTTTATGACGAGATCGATTTTCAGCGGGCCTGTCAGGCGTATCTGTGGGC
>Ga0194035_1001943_pt1 | contig 10454 bp, 13 predicted proteins | sample JunL2320m_MetaG_FD_148680 | JGI IMG/M metagenome (GOLD analysis project Ga0194035, IMG submission 148680) | Anoxic zone freshwater microbial communities from boreal shield lake in IISD Experimental Lakes Area, Ontario, Canada - Jun2016-L239-20m | ecosystem: Environmental > Aquatic > Freshwater >...
CCGAGACCTCGAACAGCTCTCGAAAACGGGCCACTATCGGCCCGATCTGTATTACCGCCTCAACGTGTTTCCGATTCATTTGCCCGCGTTGCGCGAGCGCGAGGGCGACATCCCCCTGCTGGTGCAATATTTCGTCCGCAAGTTTGCGGTGAACTTCGGCAAGAAGATCGACCGGATTCCGGAGCGGATGATGTCGGCGCTCCAGCGCTACCAATGGCCGGGAAACATTCGTGAACTGGAGCATGTGATCGAGCGCGCGGTAATCTTGAGCGAAGGGTCGGAGTTGGAACCGATCGAGTGGCTCTCGCCGTCACACGGCAAAGCTGGCGCGGCGAAGACGCTGACCCTGGAAGAGATGGAACGGCAGCATATCGTCGACGTCCTGGAACACACGAACTGGCGCGTGAGCGGCGAGAAGGGCGCGGCCAAAATCCTCGGCCTCAATCCCACCACGCTCGAAGCCCGCATGAAGAAGCTCAACATCACTCGCGTGAAACGTGAGACGTAACACACACTGATCGCTCGCATCACGCATTCCCCCTTCCTTTTTCTTTCTCCCTGCTATCAGCCATACGCCACTAGCTCTTTTCCCATCGAAAGTTCCCAATTAATTGGGACATTCCCACTATGTTAGGAATTGACCTCCGCTGCCCGTTCGCTTCTTCTATCGATACCGACGAGACTCGCCATGTCAGATCAAGCACTTATGATCGCTCGTCCGCCTCACAATGAGCCTGGTATCACTGTTGCTGTATACCCGGTCAACAGACGTACACAAGGGGGCGGGAGGGGCGATGCTCAAGATTACGAAGATTCAAGAAACCAGGAGCGACGTACTCCTCAAGTTGGAGGGCAAGATCACCGCAGAGTGGGCCGCCCTCCTCGACGGCGAGTGTCGGTCGCTCCTTCAACAGGAGAAAACCGTGCATCTGGATTGCTCCAATGTTGATTTCATCGATGCCATGGGGATTGAGGTCATGAATAACCTTCTTCGGACGCAAGTCACCCTTATGAGCGCTCCCGGTTATGTCACGGAGTTGCTGGAGATCGGAGACCGGTCATGAACGCAGACGCCACCACCAATACAGAGTCCATTGGTCACAGCCCATCGATCAGCCGGAGGTCACAGACTACCACGTCATCAGGTCTCATGAAGCGCGAGGATACACTCATGGCGAGGCTCAGGTGCGGTGACGAGGGGGCTTTCGATGAACTGGTCAAGCAACAGCATGGCACGCTCATCCGAATGGCCATGGGCTATGTGGCCGATCGGGAAGTGGCGGAAGAAGTCGTGCAGGACACCTGGATGGCGGTGATCGGAAGCCTGAATCGGTTCGAAGGCCGGTCGTCGCTTCGCACCTGGGTCTGTGGGATTCTGATCCACAAGGCCAAGGATCGTGGCGTCCGCGAGAAGCGCCATACGACCTTCTCAGTTTTCGAGTCCTATGACAATGACAATGAGGAAGCGGTCGATCCCTCTCGCTTCCAACAGAGTGGCGAATGGGCCGGGCACTGGGTCTTCCCGCCTCAGCCCTGGGACGACCAGACGCCGGAGAAACTCCTGGCCAGCCAACAGGCGGTCAATGCATGCAGCGGGCGATTGAGACGCTCCCTGCAACCCTCAAAGAGGTCTTGATCCTTCGCGATGTCGAAGGTATGGATGCGAAAGAAGTCTGCGAATTGCTGAAGATCACGGAAACCAATCTCTATGTTCGGCTCCACCGGGCGCGGGAGCGAGTCAGGGCGGCAGTCGAGGCCCATCTAGAGGGTAGAAACAAGGCGATGTAAGAAACGTATGAATGGGGGGACTCAGGGGTGACACCTCAATTGGAGGGCCTCTATATGAAAGACGATACTTCACAATGGACCCGTAGCGGACTCAGTTGCCGCGATGTCACGGATCGAGCCTCTGAGTATCTGGACGGCTGTCTTCCCATCCTGACCAAAGTCCGTGTCGGTCTGCATCTCTCGTCTTGCGCCCACTGCCGTGTCTATGTGAAACAGATTGATCTCATTTCCTCTGCGCTGAGGAGCCTCCCCACGCTCCCTCCATCGACAGTGAATCGTCTTCGCCTGCGCCAACGGTTTGCCGCGTGCCACGGATCGCCTACGTGAACGAGGTCTGTCGCGCATTCGACACCAGGGCTGGAGAATGAGTTGCGTACGACTAACAATGATGGCCAGACCAGTTGGTCTGGGCTGGTCGAAGGGAGGTTGTGTTCATTCGAATATTCGAAGGGCGTAGCGTTTGTGAGGGCTTGGGTCTTTATTATTAACCAGGAGGTCTCCGATGAAAAATATCATGCTGTCACTCGTTGCAGGTATGTGTCTGGTCGGTTTCAGCTCTCTTTCATTTGCCGAAGATATGGGGAAAATGAAGGATGAGATGAAGGGCGACATGAAGGGTGAGATGAAAGGGATGAAGGGTGACATGGGCGAGATGAAGGGCGACACGAAGGGTGAGATGAAGGGAATGAAGGGCGAGACGAAAGACAAGATGAAGGGCACGCATGATGAGATGAAGGGCGAAATGAAGGGCATGAAGGACGACATGAAAGGTGAGATGAAGGGAGCCATGGGGAAGTAGGTTTCTTATCCGGCCTTTGCCTGTTCGATCCTCACGGCCTGCGCTCGGGGTAACTGACCGCAGGCCGTCCTGTCTCTGCTTCCAGCATCTTGTAAGAATCGAGGTTGGACATCGACTAAGCAGCAGACAGGTCGTTCCAAGCCAGAGGAGACACGATCATGGCCTCACTTATTCACGAAGGATCTAGAATCGGTCAAGGTCGGGAGAGCGAGCCGGTCGCGGAACTCACGATGAGGTCCGAACATTTTCCACTCGAAGGACCCTCGGCTCCCGCTGGTTTCACCGCGAACCAGCGTGATGTCCCAGCTGTACGGCCTGCTTTAGCCTCGGTGGCCGAAAAGGTCTACCGCCATCGACTACCCGTGCGAATTAGCCATTGGCTCAACGTTCCTATTCTTATCATCCTGATCATGAGCGGACTCCAAATTTTCAACGCGCATCCCGCCCTCTATTGGGGCGATCGTTCCGATCGTGACCAGCCGTTGCTCTCGATTCGCCCTGTGCAGACCGAGAGCGGAGAGATGCGTGGCATCACGACTATTTTGGGTTACAAATTCGACACAACAGGCGTTCTCGGCTATTCGGATGGCTCGCGCCGTGCCTTTCCTGCTTGGGCGACCGTTCCAAGCGCCAAATTTCTGGCGATGGGTCGGCAGTGGCACCTGTTCTTCGCATGGCTCCTCGTCATCAATGGGCTATTCTTCACGACCTATGCGCTGATCAGCCGGCATGCCGCGCGTGATCTGGCTCCAACCGGCAAGGACCTACGTGGCATCGGCAAGGCCGTCAAAGATCACGTGGTTCTCCGGCATCCCAAAGGGGATGAAGCCAAGCGGTATAACGTGCTGCAGAAACTTGCCTATCTAGTCATTCTGTTTGTGGTGGCGCCGCTGATCATCCTGACGGGGCTCACGATGTCACCGACGATCGATACGGCGTTCCCCTGGCTGCTCACGATCTTCGGTGGACGGCAGGCGGCCAGGACGATTCACTTTATTGCCTGTTTTTCTTTCGTCGGGTTCATCGTGGTGCATGTGGTTGAGGTGATCCTGACAGGATTCTTCAACAACATCCGGTCAATGGTGACGGGATGGTTCGTCGTGAAACATGAGCATGAAGGAGCGAGTCATGAAACATGATCGTGCAATGGAGCGGAGACAGTTTCTGAAGGGGGCATTGGGCGCCGCGAGTCTTGTGGCGCTTGCGGGCTGCGATAACCTGACGCAGAGCAGTTGGTTCCCTTCGATCTTGAACAAGACGGAGAAACTGACTGAACGAGTCCAACGGGCCGTCACGCCGACGAATGCCCTGGCCAGAGAATATGGGGATGCCGACATCTCGAAGGTGTTTCCGGCGAACGGCAATACCGATCCAGGGTCGGAAGACTATGCCGGGCATGCGGCAAAGAATTTCTCCGAATGGACGGTAGAGGTTGGGGGCTTGGCTCAGGTTCCGATGAGTTGGTCGCTCGCAGCACTGAAGGAATTGCCCATGCGGATACAGATTACCCGGCATGACTGTGTCGAAGGCTGGAGTGCCATCGGAAAGTGGACCGGCGTCCCGCTCGGCGATCTGATGCGGAAGGTGGAGCCATTACCGAATGCCAAGTTCGCCGTTTTCCACTGCGCCGATGTGGACGATGAAGGCGTGGCCTACTACGAGAGCATGGCCCTGGCCGACTGTTATCATCCGCAAACGATCCTGGCCTATGAGTTAAATGGCACCCCACTGGACATTCCGCATGGCGCGCCACTTCGACTCCGTTTTGAACAGCAACTTGGATACAAACAGGCCAAGTATGTGAGGAGGATCGAATTGGTGGAGACACTGTCCGGCATCGGTGGCGGCAAAGGCGGCTATTGGGAAGATCAAGGGTATGAATGGTACGCGGGTATCTAGTCGTGAAGTGTGAAACGTGAGCGGTTCGATCAAACAAATCCGAAAAACACAGCTCCTTTGCTATGGCATTGGAATTCCTGTCTGAATATCCTATCCGGCGTGAAGGAACTTGAGCGGTGACCTAACAACTGGGGGCTGGTCAACCGTGGCGCCGTGGGAGTGGAGAAAGAGGAACAGGTGAGCGGAGCGTGGCGGTCCGTTGATTAACAGCATCCATCAGCATTCTGTTCAAGTTACTATGATTTCTCTCGTCGGGGTGGATCATCAAGTTCAATACAACGGTCCTTCAAGCCCTGAGATCAACATCCCTAGTTTCCCCTCTGTCGTCGCGACGGGTCGAAAACAAATAATTTGGGAATGGGAGAGATGGAGTATCGCGAAGTCCTCAAAGTAAAATTATCTACGTGAGGGCTCGAAGGCACTTGCGGGGACTCATTCGACTGTAAGAATTGCAGCCTTTGGACGACGAACGAATAGATCATGTCATACCGCAAATGGACTCAGCAGTTCTTTCCACAGGAACGGAGGTGGCCATGAAGGTCACGGAGATCTGGAGATATCCGGTTAAGACCATGGCAGGCGAGAAACTGCAACGGGCACGCATCGGCCCGCTCGGCATTGAAGGCGACCGAGTCGTACATGTCGAGGACGCCCGGGAACGGGTAATCACCTCACGCTCCCATCCGCGTTTCCTGGGTCATAAGGGTACGCTGGGTCTGGATGGCGAACCTCTGGTGGACCGCCGGCCGTGGGATAGTCCAGAGGTCGCCGCCGAGGTCGCAGATATAGCTGGGCCGGGCGCGAAGCTGGTGCGCTACGATGGCATTGAACGCTTCGATGTACTGCCGTTGCTGGTGGCCACCGACGGTGCCATCGCCGCCTTCGGTCACGACCATCGCCGTTTGCGGCCCAACCTCGTGATCGGTGCCGTCGAGGGATTGACCGAGCGCGAGTGGCCAGGCGGCTGCCTGCGTATCGGCACGGTGCTCATTGGGGTCCAGGATTTGCGCCTACGGTGCATCATGACTTCGTACGATCCCGACACACAAGTCCAAGACAAAGAAATCACCCGCGGCATCTATCGGAGGTTCGAAGGTAAACTCGCGCTCAATTGCTTCGTGATCGAGAGCGGCGAAATCGCTGTAGGCGACGATGTGCAACTAGTGCGTGGCCGTGCTTGCGCTGAATCCGCCGCCGCCGCAGTCTTCGCCGAGTAGTCTAACCAAGCCCAACAACAAGAGAGGCTCTAATGAACTACGTACCTGCCATCACAGACACCACAGTGCGGACCGGAACTATCGAGGTCCAAGGGCTCAACATCTTTTACCGCGAAGCGGGTAGGCCCGGCAGTCCCAAACTTGTGTTGCTCCACGGCTTTCCGGCTTCATCGCATCAATACCGCAACCTCATTCCAGCGCTGGCGCACAAGTTCCATGTCATCTCGATGGATTACCCCGGCTTCGGCAACAGCGCCTTGCCAGATCCGACTGAGTACTCATACACCTTTGACAAGACCTCGGACGTGGTCGAAGGTTTTCTGAACCAAAAAGGCTTCACCCGCTTCGGTCTCTTCGTGCAGGACTACGGCGGTCCGGTGGGCTTCCGCATCCTCGCGCGCCGCCCGGAATGGTTGCAATGGCTGATCGTCCAGAACACCAATGCCTATGAAGAGGGTTTCACGGCCGCCTGGGAGGGTTTCCGCAACGCGCTGTGGAAGAAACGGACACCCGAATCGGAAAAGCCGCTCATGGGCTTCCTGGAAGTGGACGCTATCCGGAGCATTTATCTCCACGGGCACAAGAAGCCGGAGTTGATCAGCCCGGACAACTGGAACATGGATGCTCGCTTCATGGAGCGCCCACAGGCTCGGCGAATACAGATGGAATTCTTCTACGACTACCGCACCAACGTCACCCTGTATCCGAGGTGGCAGGAGTTTCTGCGCAGTCGAAACCCCAAAACGATCATCTTCTGGGGTCAGGACGATATCTTCTTCACCCGCGGAGGCGGCGAGGCCTATTTGCGAGATTTGCCCCAGGCTGAGATGCACCGACTCGATTCGGGTCACTTCGCGGTAGAGGATTGCCTAGAGTATATCGCCAGGAACATCCTACGCTTCTTTGACGAGAAGGTAGCCTCAAAGTAGCGAGTTCGAGACGAGGCGCAGTTGCAGGTCTGGCAGTGAAGACCAGCTCCGAACCACACACGGATGGATGAGATGCAGAGAGGAACCTCGAAGAGATCACTTGAACTGAGGTTCCAATCCCGGCAGGATGCCAGATGGATTTTATCCTGCATCTCAAGACAATAGGGATCTTATACGGAACCAAATAATGGAGTTAGGCGTAAGAAAAAATGAAACGGAGGAAAAAATGGCTGGAGTAAAATTCATTGTGATCTACCCTCGTCCGAATGATATTGACGCCTTCGAGAAGGTGTATCAGGTCGAGCACGTACCCATGGCGGTTGAAAAGTTGGGCGGCAAGACCAAGACCAAGATCGTGGCGACGAAGGTGCTGGCATCTCCTCAGGGGACGCCACCTTTTTACCGTATCGTCGAGGTCCATTTCCCGTCGATGGAAGCTCTGGAGACTTGCGCTGCCTCAGCAGGGGCGAAGGAGACATTGGCCCATGCCGTGTCTATCTCCAACGGAGGAAGACCTATCTTTTTGGTCGCTGATGAGCAGACTTTCACCTTTTAGCATACGTTAGATGCCGTTCGGCTGGTTATTGTCAGGGCCGTGTGGACGCGGGCGTAGTACTGGGCTGTAAGCCTAACGATCGGCTTGACTTGACCCTTTGGGAAGTCAGCCGTCCGTAAGTTTGCGACCAGGCCAAGAACCCTCCAGTGATTTCTCCCCAAAATACTAGGCCACGCTGTGCTGGAATTTCATCACCTCGCAAAGAGCTAGAAGAGCAGATGGGTCGAAGGAAGCCCCGGAGGGCCGGAGGATTCCCAGTGAAACAGGTCAACGCTTCAAAGTATGAGCAGCAATCCACTCTTTCGCGTCATGCGCGACGGTGACAAGGGCTTCAAGGTCATTGAGACCGAACGAAGTGCCATTGCGCCACGCGCCGGACTGATCCTTGAACGGGCGAGAGAAGGTCGTTGAGAAGAACGGACCCTTCTCGCTGACATTCTGCCAGATTGTCGCTTTGATGTTCCCGCATCGCAGCGTGTTCGCAGGTTTGTTGTTGGTAGGCATCTTGTTCCCTCCTTGTTGAAATGAAGTTGGCTCTCTCACAGGAAGAGGAGAGCAAACGCACAGTTCACGGAGGAAACGCAAGCCAGGATTATTCATGAATGCCGTCGCGAGGCGTTCGAGACCGAAGCCCGCCGGGGCTTCTCGCAAGTAAGGCTGACGCAGGCGTACTGCCAGTCCGTCGAGGAGGCCGAACGAGAAAAGCCCCGCCGGGCGAGAGGATCGGACGACGTAGCAGGTACTCATGAATCGTCCGGGCCAGGCAGGGGCCGTCGCCGGCGTGCCGGAGAGAGCTAAGCGGCGGAAGTGACAGTGGGGCTGGCGCGAGTGGTGCGCCTCGCAGGTGCTAGCCGGTCGGCCTCTGCCGGAGGCTACCGCAACAACACGATGGGATGCGCAGGAGTCAAACCTATGGTCTGCTGATTAAGAGTGAAGCCTGGGGGATTGCTCGAGCCATGGATGCCCTTGGCAATCCCTTCTCCCGTCCACCAGGTTCGCGCCCGCCGCTGCCTTCCGGAACGTGTCAATGACATTGAGACACCAAGTTGCATGAAATTACTGTCGAAGGATCGGGAGTGGTGGCGGTGGTCTCCTGTTTGGGTGGATTGATCCAGGCCGCGGTTGGCAGCCTGGGCGGTTGAGGGGCCCTTCCCTTGAAGCGCTTGGGGTGAGCCAGGAATGCGATGTTGAGGGTGTCAGCGCGTTGCGCGAAGAGGGCGTGGGCGCGACCGTCATGCATGCTCTCTGGAGTCATAACCCCGATACCCGAGTGGCAGTGGATGGTGTTGTACCAGTGGAAGAAGCGCTGGCAGTGGGCGCGGGCGTCTTCGATGTTGCCGAAACGCTCGGGAACGTCGGGACGGTATTTGAGCGTTTTGAACGGGGCCTCGGAATACGGATTGTCATCGGAGACAGACGGTCGGCTGTGGGTCTTGGCGACCTCCAGATCGACTAGCAAGGCGGCCACGGGCTTGCTGCGCATGCTGGAGCCGCGGTCGGCGTGCAGGGTGAGCGTACCCGGCGCGATGTGCTGTTTGGCCACGGTCTCGGCGATCAGCTGTTCGGCCGGTTGTGCGGTTTCACGCAGGGCGATCATCCAGCCCACCACGTAGCGGCTGAAGATATCGAGGATCACGTACAGGTGATAGCCGCTCCATTTGACCGGGCCTTTGAGTTTCGTGATATCCCAACTCCAGACCTCGTTGGGCCGCACCGCGAGCAGCTCTGGTTTGGCGTACGCCGGGTGGACCCGCTGATGGCGCCGCTCGCGCGAGCCGCCCACGGTCGCGAGCAGGCGGTACATGGTCCGGACCGAGTCCACGTAGCGACCGTCATCGAGCCGTCGCGCGTAGACGGTGCGCGGGGCGCAGTCGGCAAAGCGTTCGCTATACAGGATATCGAGCAATGCGTGGCGCTCGGGCTCGCTGAATGCGAGGGGCGCCCGGGTCAAGGCGTGGGGTGCCTTGGCGAACTCAGCCGGCGGCGCCGGGCGTCTTGGCGAGAGATCTCGGCCCGGTTGATGTGTACGGCCGCGCACGCGGGGGCCAGTCCGATTTCGGGCGCCAATACGTGGAGGGCGTTCATCAGGATGTCTCCTCCTGATCCTCGGCCGTGGGCAGCCCAAGTAAGGTGCAGAGTTTTTTGGGACATCGATGATGGTCTGGGCAGTCGCCAGCTTGCGGCGTAGCCGCGCGTTCTCCTTGGTGAGCTCGGCCACGCGCCGGGTTTCGGCGAGGGTGGGGTTGGCTTTGCGCCCGCGTTTCTGCGGTTCAAGCCCTGCGCGTTCGGTCGCCGCGCGCTGCTTCCGCCGTGTGGGGACTAGAGGCCTTCGCGGCGCAACAGCGCTCCGATCTCGCCGACTTCGGTACAGCGGTCCGCAACGGCCAGGATGCGGCGTTTGTTGCCACTGGAGAACTGTCGCCGTTTGGCAGTGGCCGCCACTTCCGGTTCGGGCGCCGACGGCGCAAGGGAGGGATGCGGGGCCTGCATCGATACGGTCATCTGAGGAACAGCCATGATTGACACCTGCTTTTCTACTCTAATTGGTCAGAGGGAGGTGTCTCACGTCATATTGGCACAGGGGGAACCTGGGAGAAATAGCCCCAGCACGGTCACACAAAGTAATGCGCTAATCTTTCTCATCATTCACTTCTTCTTCTCCGTGAACTGCACAAGCCGACTTATTGTTTGGTTCTCTGTCCATCCTCTCTACCAGATGCTTTTGGCCTTACTTGCGAGAAGCTCCGGCGGGCTTTGGTCTCTAACGCCACGCGACCGCATTCATGAATCATCTGGGCTCACCAAATATCACGCACGCCGCGTACCTAATCTAAAATGCACTTGTCCTTGGTAGCAGTTTGCGGTTTTTCCAAGAATTGCGCCTGTGCAGAAGCTCCTCCACGAGGATGGAAAGCGGTCTGCATGAATCGAAAACGATTCGTTGGTGAATCAAGTTTGATTTACCGGATCGAATTGAATCTCTGACCCAAAACCTGAACAGTACGCCAGCAACAGCTTGAGCGGCAGGCCAGCGACCTACGTGACGGCGCATTGCACAGGAAAGCGACGGGATGGGCGAATCAAGAAGGGCATAGGAGCCTCGTGGTGAGGCCAATTGTAGGAAGGATGCGAAGGACGGCGCAAGGGCCAGAGTCCAGAATCAGGTCGGCGCACGTAGGTGTTGGTAAACAATCAGGCGTAAGGGAAAGGTGTCGGTGACAGTGGGCTTGATTACCTCAGGCCCCATGCCTCGCCTAATAGTTTCC
>Ga0194035_1001945_pt1 | contig 10448 bp, 11 predicted proteins | sample JunL2320m_MetaG_FD_148680 | JGI IMG/M metagenome (GOLD analysis project Ga0194035, IMG submission 148680) | Anoxic zone freshwater microbial communities from boreal shield lake in IISD Experimental Lakes Area, Ontario, Canada - Jun2016-L239-20m | ecosystem: Environmental > Aquatic > Freshwater >...
ACCTTTCGCCATGGGATGTCGTTTCCAGAACTCGCGAAGGGTCCATTCGTTGCATACTCACGGTTCACGGTTTCTGCTAATGCCCCGCAATCTCGTCCAGGATTTCTTGTATCTCCTGCTTGGGCAGTCCCTTCAGTATCGCCTTGGCTTTCTGCAAATCCGGCGTGACGCCAAGGCCTTTCCCATAGATGCGCGCCAGCGTTTTCTTTGATGGGATAAAACCATCGGCCGCAGTGGTGGAACAATAGGTCAGGATACGCTTATCGAATTGGGCGAGGCGGGTATCGAGGCCGGTTTCATACAGGCGCGCCAGCTCGTCGTGTGCAGACTCGCCCAGTGCATAGGCTTCGGCAAACAGAGCCGTGACTCCATTGGAGGCTTGGCTGTCTTTGAGCAGGGCGATGCCCAATGAATCGCTCGGGTTCGTCCTGGCTGTATCCGGATAGTCAGCCCAGAGTTCGTCGCGATATTGTCTGAACGCCTCGATGGCATCATGTCGACGGCGCTCAGTCTGGTCGGAAGATAGCGCTTGGCGGCGAAGCTGTGAAAGGGCTTCCGCTGCGCGCTGTTGGCCGAACTCGACGGCCTTGGTCAACCAGCGGATCGCCAGCGTCAGATTTTTTTCAACACCTTGTCCATTGCGATAGGCGTTCCCCATGAAGTACTGCGCCTGAGGAATCCCGCCGATCGCCGCATTTTCCATAAGCTGCGCCGCCTCCTGATGCCGATTCGTCAGTTTCAATGCCAGCGCAAGACGATAGCGGGCGTCGAGAAAATTCGGTTGCAGTTCCAATGCCCGGCGATAGGATTGGATTGCGGCTGTGAGATTACCCAGCGAGTGCTGGACGTTGCCCAAGCTGTAATGCGCCTGTGTGAGTTGAGGCTCAAGCATGATGGCTTCCATCAAGGCTAGGGCTGCCTCATGCCTATCTTGTTTGGCCATCAGTGTGACACCGAGTTGCAGATAGGCTCTGGCGTTGTTCGATTTGAGCTTGAGCGCCATGCGGCATTCATCGAGCGCGGCATCGAGATCGCCAAGGCGGTAGAGCCCCTGTGCCAACTTCAGTCGGTCGTCTGCGTTCTCTGGTGACAGACGGACTGCGTTGCGCAATTCACCCAGCGCCATCACAGCGTCCTCCTGCTCGTGCGGCAAGAGTTCGGGGAGCTGGTGCATATCTGTCGATAGGGGGGCAGGCGGGGCTTCGGAAGATGGCAGCGGAGACTCGTGCGGCAAGAGTTCCGGGGGCGCCTGTTCATTCGTAGGCACGGGAGCAGGCACGGTTTCGGAAGACGGTGGAGAGGACTCGACCACCGGGGGCGGCTCGTTCCCAGGCGTCTGGGCGTACGATGAATGGGCGAGAAACCCTGTGGTCAAAGACGCGAACAAGAGGGTCAGGAGCAGCAATCGACGACGCATCAAAACCTGTGACCCTCCAAGCCTGTTCTCAACGATGGGCTGCAGTATATCACTGAATTCGCGTCAGTGGGCCTGGAGAAATTTGTTGAGAGAGGTCTCGGCTCGTGATTCAACGGGTTAACTGAATGGCCTGCTGCAGTAGCTGGACCGCGCTCTGGATCTCAACTCCTGAACGGAATAGAGGCTCGTGCGGCACTCGCCAGACTGGTTCGAGAGGGGCCGGATCGGTGGCTAGTCGGGGAATAACATGCCAGTGGATGTGGGGGAGTTGGTTGCCGAGAAGTTCGTAATTGATCTTCTTGGCCTGATAGACCTGGGCAAGGATTTTGGCGATGCGACTGACTTCCTCCATCAATAGAATCCGTTCCGTGGGAGCCAGATGAAACAGCTCTGTCGCATGGCGTTTGAAGACGACGACAGTCCAGCCGGGGAAGAATTGATCGTCATGCAAATAGGCCCTAGAGAGGCTCAAATCCGTGATCAAATGGTCTTCTCTTGGCCAAATGCCCTGGCAGGCCTTGCACGTTGGATCTTTCATGGTTGATTGGCCTTGCGCCACTCCTTAGATCTTCGCTTAACCTTGACCACAGCCTACCTCGTGCCTTCGGTCCGAAGCATAGCAGAGATCAGGGCTTTCATCGAGCGCCGGCCACGGGCTTGCCTTGACACCTCGTTTCATCGAACGATATTCTCTTCGTGGGTGGCTCCATAACCCATTCGTTGCGTGTATTCCAACTCATGACACGATCTGCTCTCACACATGCTCCGCTCCTGGTTTCCCGTACACTCCTGTCCCGGTTGATGCGTCTCTACGATTACCCGCACCCAACTCACCCTGGCCGCATCATTCGCGGGTATGATCGGCCTCATGCGGTGCGGACTGCGCGTATGTGCGCAGCGATGGCTGCGGCGCTGGGCCATGGAGCTGAACGGGTCTGCCAGTATCAGATCGCGTGCCTGCTACATGACTTGGGCCGTGCCGGGCTCGATCGCCGACTCTTCGGAAAGATTTGGTCTTGGGCTAAAGCGCAAGGCATTCCAACCAGACCACGCGAGTGGAGAGCCGTACATCCGGAGACGGCCTACGGGCGAGAAACCGAAGCCTTTCTCCAGCACTACCGCAACGATCTAGAGGCAGACGGCATTGCGATGACCCCTTGGGCGAAGGAACAGGTTGAGATGCGGCTGGGCTATTCGCGCCGGCTTGCCCGTCGGCTGCGTACGGTTCGACCAACTATCAAGAAGATGGGGGTGACCTGGGCTCCTTGGATGCAACAGGTGATGCTCTATTATTACTATCCGGAAAAACTGACGTCGGCTCAGCCTTGGATCAGGCAGTTGGCGGAGATTCTTGTCGCCTGCGAGCAGTTTGAAGCCTACAGCAATCAGCGTCGTGGACGGGATTACTATGTGCGCAAGAAGGAAACGCTGATCGATGCCTTTGCTTACTTGGAGACATTGCAGCAGGAGGGTATTTTGAGTGGCGCGGTGATGGGGGCCTTGCGCCGGTTGACGGCACAAGGCGAATTCGATGCAATTCTTGAGGAGGCTCGGGGCTGTGCCTTTTCGCAGAGAGAGCGACGAGCACTCCGAGCGATGGAGTCATAAGATGGCGGTCAAGACGGTATCGTTGCGTCTCCCTATGCAGGGGAACACACAGATCGAAAATATTACGAAGGCTGTGGCCGATGCCCTGGCGGGCACCGGGCTGTTGGCTGGGGTTGTGACGGTGTTCGTCAAGCACACGACCGCATCGGTGATGATCATCGAAGATGAGCCGGGCATCAGGGCCGACACCAAAGCCTTCTGGGATCGGGCTGTGCCTGCCGATCCTGCCTGGCAGCACAATACGAGGAATGCCGGTGAGGACAATGGCCATAGCCACTTGCGAGGTCAGCTGCAGGGACCGTCAGTCACTATTCCCTTTCTAGATGGGGCGATGTTGCTGGGAACCTGGCAACAGGTTGTCCTCGTCGATTTCGATACCAGGTCCAGGACCAGGGAACTTATTTTCCAAATCATGGGGGAGTAATCGGGATGAAGGGGAAAATCGTATCGGCGGGATTGTTGCTCATCAGCCTCTGTCCTTCCTTATCGATGGCGGAGTGGGGGAAGCCGTTGGGCGGGAGCTACGACGGGCCTGAGGGGAAGCCTCGCGTCGTGACGCCCTCGCCCGCTGAGTTGGGCTCGGATGAGCGGGCCACGGTGGCCGTGTTTGAGCGGGCAACGAAATCTGTCGTCTTCATCGCGAATACGGCGATTCAGCGAGACCCCTGGTCGTTCAATCTCTTTGAAGCCCCGCAAGGGTCCGGAACGGGATTCGTCTGGAACAAGCAGGGGCACATCGTCACGAATTTTCATGTCGTCTACGGGGCCAACTCGATCACAGTCACGCTGGCCGATCGGACGGAGCATAAGGCTACGCTCATCGGCGCAGATCCCGATCACGATGTGGCGGTGTTGCAGATTCGTGTGACTGAAGAAGCATTCTCACCCCTCACTGTCGGGACGTCGAATGATCTGCGCGTCGGGCAGAAAGTATTGGCGATCGGGAATCCGTTCGGCCTCGATCACACGCTGACGACCGGTGTGGTGAGTGCCTTGGGGCGAACGATCAAGTCCCTATCGAACCGGACGATTGAAGGGGTCATTCAGACCGATGCCGCCATCAATCCAGGAAACTCCGGTGGCCCGCTGCTCGATAGCGCCGGCCGATTGATCGGCGTGAATACCCAGATTGTGAGCCCCAGCGGAGCCTTTGCAGGAATCGGTTTTGCCGTGCCGGTGGACACAGTCAATCGCATCGTTCCGGAGTTGATCAAGTACGGCAAACTCATCCGCCCAGGCCTCGGGGTTTCGCTCGTTCCCGATGCGATGGCCAAGCGGTGGGGAATCAAGGGGCTGATTATCGGTAAGGTGTCGCGTGGCAGCGGGGCGGAACAGGCCGGGCTGAAGGGGGCTCGCGAGACCTTCGACGGACGGGTGGAATTGGGCGACGTCATCACGGCGGTTGATGGCAAGCAGGTCAAGACTCTGGACGAACTGATGGATGTGATGGAACGCCACAAAGTCAACGATCAGGTCACGGTCGAGTTCTTACGGGAGACACGCCGCGAACGTGTCTCCGTGACCCTCCAGGTCGTCAATTGATCGGCAATCCCTGAGGTCGCTATGGTAGGATCATCCATCTGTTCCGTATGGAGGACTACCGATGAGTGATCGTAGGCCAGCTCAGCCACAGGATCCGGCGTCAAATGAGAAGACGGAGGATGGTGTTCATCCGTCGATGCGCATGGAGTCCGATCCGCTTGAGCTCATAGAGCAATGTCTCGCCTCATTTCCCGACAGTGACCCCCGACAGAAGATCCTTTACAAGCTGCGCCATGTTGTAACCCTTGGGCAGGCGGCGCAAAAACAACGCGAGGTTGAATTCAAGAAAGTTGCGGACGTGATTGCGAAGCTGACGGCCCCGGCCAATCGGGTCGGCACCCTGCTTGAGGTGCCTGGTGAAGGTCTTGCACGGATCTTGGTGGGGGGCGCTGAGTACTATGCTTCGGTCGACCCACGGGTACAGGCCGCCGAGTTAAAGATCGGCGCACAGATTCTGGTCAACGAAGCCTATGCAGTCATTAAAGTATTGGGCTATGACCGTAATGGGCCTGTGTTGAAAGTAGCAGAGGCCTTGGCAGATGGGCGGCTTCGTTTCGAGCAGGAAATGGGACGGCAGGTCTTGCTTCTTCAACGATCGAGCGATCTGATCGGCGTGGACCTGAAGGCGGGAGATGAGGTGCGAATAGATCCCAGCCTCCATGTGGCGATCGAGAAATTGGAAGACCGGAAAGCCAAATCCCACTTGCTCGATGAGGTTCCCACTATCACGTGGGAACAGATCGGCGGGCAAGCGGAGGCGATCGCCGCGATTCAGAAAGCCATCGAGTATCCCCTCCTCCATGCAGAGACCTTTCAGCGCTTCAAGTTCACTCAACCCAAGGGCTTCCTGCTCTACGGTCCTCCCGGCTGCGGAAAGACCTTGATCGGACAAGCGGCAGCAGCCAGCCTCTCGAAGCTGGTGGGGGAGTCGGGTCAGGCTGCCTCCGGCGCGAAGGGGGACAAGGTTCCGGTGACTCGGGGGGCTTTCCTTCACATCAAGGGGCCGGAGATTCTGAATATGTGGTTGGGGGAGTCGGAGCGGATGGTCCGGGATCTCTTCGCCCAGGCCCGCGCCCGCCGGAAGGAGGGGGCCTTGCCCTTTATCTTTATCGACGAGGCAGAATCGGTTCTCGGCACGAGACGGGCCTCACGCTCATTCAACATCTCCAGCACTCTGGTGCCCATGTTCTGTTCTGAGATGGATGGGATTGAGTCGTTGCAGGATGTGGTGATCATTCTGGCTTCGAATCGACCGGATCTGATCGATCCGGCTGTGCTGCGGCCAGGGCGTATTGATCGCAAGATCAAAGTGAGCCGTCCCAATCGCGACTCGGCTGCAGCGATTTTAAATGTGTATCTCACGGATGATCTGCCGCTGGATCGGCAATGGATCGATCAGCACGGCGGAGATCGGAGAAAGGCCTGTGCCGACCTTGTCGAGCATGCGCTCTCCGCAATTTTTTCGCGTCTCGATGAGAATCGGCTTCTGTCGATCAGGCTCCGAAATGGACAGAATAAGGTCCTCTATCGGAGCGATCTGATCAGTGGTGCGATTCTGGCATCCATCGTTCAGCGGGCGAAAGAACGGGCCATCGATCGCATGATTGCAGCCGGTGGGGCTGAGCAAGGCGGCATGACCTTGGACGATCTGGTGAGCTCTGTCCACGCGGAGTTCCGAGAGGGCGAGATGTTGCCGCCCGACGATGCGGCAGAAGAATGGCTCAAACTCCTTGATCACCATCCTGAACAGGTTGTCGGAATCTCCTCGTTCCGGAGAGGGCGGCAGTCCGAAGAGAGATTGATCAATCAAATAATCTAGGAGTCTAAAGTCTGAACGTCATAAAGTCGTCAAGTCTGGAATCGGCACTTTCTGACTTGAAGACTTTCGACATGATGACAGTTTAACGATGCGACTCTTTGGGATTGAAACAGAGTACGGAATTACTCGAGAAGACCAGGACGCGGTCGATCCGGTCGTGGAATCGATGGAACTGGTGCGAGCCCATCTGACTGCTTCGTTCGAGCGGCGGTGGGACTATGGCGGTGAAGATCCGCACGAGGATGCGCGGGGGTTCCGAGTTACCGGGTTACAGCAGGATAAAGAAGAAGACGAGTTTGCCACGGTCGATGCCCATCGGCCGTTTTCGTTTCATGAGATGAAGAGCGATCTCGTCCTCCCGAACGGCGCACGTTTCTATAACGATCATACGCACCCGGAATATTCTACTCCTGAATGCCGCACGCTCTTAGCCATCCTGGCCCATGACCGCGCCGGGGAACGCATTGTCCAGCGGGCGGCGGAGCGGCGTAATCATGTGCTCGGCGGGCCGCATGTACAGCTCTACAAGAACAACACGGATTTTCACGGACATAGTTACGGCTGCCACGATAACTATCTCGTCTCTCGCTCGATTCCCTTCCCTTCGCTGACGGCGGGGCTGTTGCCGTTCCTTGTCAGCCGGCAGGTTATTGCAGGGGCGGGGAAAGTCGGCGTGGAGGGTCAAGAGAGCGGGTTCGTGCCGGGCCAGTATCAGCTCTCTCAACGAGCTGACTTTATGGAGACGGATTTAAGTGTCGACACGATGCACAACCGGCCGATTCTGAATACAAGGGACGAGCCCCATGCGGTTCGTGAAAAATATCGCCGGCTCCATCTCATCATCGGCGATGCCAATATGTGTGAGTACAGCACGGCGCTGAAAGTCGGGACGACGCAGTTAGCTCTGGAGTTGATCGCGCGCGAGGCTGCCCCGGCTCTTGAATTAGAACACTCAGTTACGGCGGTGAAGCAGCTGTCTCGCGATCAGAACCTGAAGGCGGCAGTTCGCCGGAAGAATGGCAGTACCATTACAGGCCTCGACATTCAGGAACAGTACTATCTTGCGGCCGAGAAGCATTTAGCCGGTACTGACCAGGAGACCGATTGGATCCTTGGCGAATGGGCCGCCACGCTGCGGCTTCTTACGGGCGATCGTCGGCAACTCGTCGGGAAGCTTGATTGGGTCACCAAGCTCTGGCTGTTGGAAACATTCATGCAGGAAGAAAAGATTGGCTGGGATGATCCCTGGTTGGCGAGTTTGGACTTGGAGTACCATAATGTGAACCAGGATCGCGGGCTCTTTCTGGGGCTCGAAGCCGAAGGCAAAGCCTGGCGGATGACGTCGGAGCAGGACGTCGAATCGGCATTGGTAGGCGGGCCAGCTGATACCAGAGGAGGAATTCGCGGCCTTTGTATCAAACGGTTTCCGGATCAGATCAAATCGATGCAGTGGGAACGGATTCAGTTCAGCGGAGGGCTGCTTCCGCGGACATTGGAGATGGGCGACCTCTTCGAGCCACAGGCAGTGCAAACCTGTGCGGAGATATTTGAGCGTGCGGCATCTCCGATGGATGCGCTGAGCGTATGGAACAGAGAAAAGGAGTCCCGATCATGAACTACATCTCAATGCCGGAGCGCCGTGAAGGGCCAGGCAGTCCGATGCCAAAGGCCCCGAGTCCGTCCGATGAGGGCGGCGGGCCGAAACGACCGGAGACTGGGTCTCCCGATAAAGATAACTTGCTCAAGCGCATGCGCAAGGTGGATCCGAAACAGGCTGAGCGGTATCGGCAACGGACAGGGGAGTGAGGATGGGCGCCGAGTCAGGGTTTGTGCTCGCGCAACGCGCGGCCTCAGAAGGCCCTCGTTGGACGCGCGCAGTGAACCCTGACTTCGGTGCCCATCCAAAGGTGTGGAGCGAGATGCGAACAAAGGTGAGGTAAAAATGGGGATGCAGGGGGATTTCTTTCAATTGCTTAAAGAGCAGGGTTACACGCTGGGAAGTTCCGGTCAGGTGGGGACTGGTCATGTACTCACGAATGCCACGACGATTTTGGCCTTTAAGTATCGGGATGGTGTGCTGGTGGCGGGAGATCGCCGCGCGACTGCCGGCAACATGGTGATGTACGATCGCACGGACAAGGTGCTGGAGATCGATCGGCACAGTGTGATGGCGATTGCCGGTGTCCCGGCGACGGCCTATGAAATGGTGCGAGTGCTGGAGCATTCCTTTAAATACTACCGGAGAACGCAGTTGCAGGAATTGAGTTTTGACGGCAAGCTGCGCGCTGTCTCCAAACTCTTAAAGGAGAATGTGCCTGCGGCGTTGGCTGGGACTGGCGCGGTGGTCCCGGTGTTTGCCGGCTATGACTTGGAGCAGGGCTCGGCCAAGATTTTTTTCTACGATATCCTGGGGGCGGAGTTTGAAGGGGTGGAGTATGCCGTCTCCGGGTCCGGTTCCCCTACAATCAGAGGGATCTTGCACTATCTGAATACGTGGGGCGAGCAGCCCCTCAATGCGCTGCCGGAAGAACAGGCTATGGTGCAGGCGTTACGATTGCTTACGAGCGCGGCGGAATTTGATTCGGCGACCGGCGGTGTCAACCGGGAGGCAAGTTTGTACCCCGTGATTAAGTTGATTTCAGGAGCCGGTGTGCAGACGGTGCCGGATGCGACATTGAAACCTCTCTATGAGTCACAGGTGGTGCGCTATGTATGAAGAGCCCTATCGTTGGGTGGAAGCGGTCGGCAATCGGCGGCAGTATCTGGACGAACAGTTCAAGCAGGGGAGTCCAGTCGTTGCGCTGACCTATGATGGAGGTATTCTCCTGACGACGGTGAGCAAGGGTACTCCGAAGCTCTACGAGATCTACGACCGGCTGGCATTGGGTGGGATGGGGCACCCCACAGATTTGGAAAAGCTTCGCTTCAGTTTGCTCGAAATGGCACATGTCGAGGGCTTCAACCGTTCGCCGTCTGATGTGACGGGACCGAGACTGATAAAGTACGGCATCGCTCCGGTCATTAAGCAGGCCTTTGAGGAAGTGTATAAGGCGCCGTTCATCGTGCGTATTCTGGTGGCTGAGTTGGGGCAGAAACCGGAGAAGGATGCGCTGTTGACGATCAATTACGACGGAACCTTTGAGGAAATCACTGGTCATGCGGTTCTAGCTGCCACCACGGCTATCCAAGCGAAGATGCTGGCCTATCTTAAGGAGCAACAGCAGGCCACGCTGTCGTTGGAACAGGCGTTGAATCTGGCATTGCGTGCCTGGGCAATCGGTTCGATGGCACAGCAACAGGATGAGGTGGACCAACAGGCTGAGGCCAAGCCGGCGGCGAGTGGATCAGGCTCATCCGCCTCCGCCATCCCAAGCAGTAACGCTTTGATCGAGCATGTGCGGGGCCTTGCCGGTGAACGGACAATCGAATGTGCGGTTCTTGAGCGCCAGGCTCCCGGAAGTTCCAAGTATCGCCCGCTCAAGCAAGCAGATCTCTCGCGCCTCCTGCCAGTGGCGCTTCAATCCGTTGTGGCGCACTGAGGTGTTGAACCGTATTTTCGGACTTGAAACCGAATACGGACTCTTGGTGAATCAAGAGCGGCCAGATCATTCCCCTACCTGGTTCGCGCACAAGATTCGAGACCATCTCTTTCACGTTCAACGGCGAGGTGTCCTCGATCTACACCACCGGGGGCACGATGAACCGCCTGGCAATGGAGGATTTCTCACCAACGCCGGGCGCATGTACCTCGATATGGGACATCTGGAATGGGCCTCGCCGGAATGCGAATCGCTCAGCGACGTGGTGGCCGCCGACCGCGCAGGCGATCAGTTGTTGCAGGATGCGATTCACGATCTCGGCCTGGACGACACGGTCTCGTTGATCAAGAACAATGTGGATCATGAGACCGATGCGACATTCGGATCGCACGAAAACTATCTTGTCTCACGGCGCTTTCCCTTTACCAGGCGCGGCCTCGGACCCTTTGTGACTTTCCTCGTCACTAGGCAAATATTTACAGGGGCTGGGCGTATTGGCGCGGCGAGCCCTCAGGAGGGCTGG
>Ga0194035_1001946_pt1 | contig 10447 bp, 10 predicted proteins | sample JunL2320m_MetaG_FD_148680 | JGI IMG/M metagenome (GOLD analysis project Ga0194035, IMG submission 148680) | Anoxic zone freshwater microbial communities from boreal shield lake in IISD Experimental Lakes Area, Ontario, Canada - Jun2016-L239-20m | ecosystem: Environmental > Aquatic > Freshwater >...
AAGGAGGTGGAGAAGTTCAAACTCACGCCTTGTCAAGTCGAGGCTGCGACCTTCACAGAAGGCTTGGAACTGGTCGGCCCTAATGACAAGCTCACCGGCAACAATCGGCTCACGTGTGAGCATTGGTGCTGGCTTGCGACGCCGCATTACCGATTCAATCCGAGCAATCAGCTCTTCTGGATGGCAAGGCTTTGTAATCCAATCGTCAGCACCGGCTCTGAGTCCGCGGACTCGTTGCCCAACTGAGCTTGGTCCTGTTGTGACGATGATTGCGAGCTCTGGAAGGTTCCCGCGCAAGTACTCAATCGTCTCAGCCCACTGTGGTCCCATCAGAAGCGGGTCAATAACAAGTACGTGGAGGCGCATCGCCACCAGCGCGTCAATCGCAGGAACCTGTGTCAGGTCTCGCTGCTGCCAACCAAGTGCCTCAGCCCTGCGACGAAGTACCGTCGCAAACCCGGAATCGCGATCGACAACAGCCGCACGAAGGGTTGCGGATCCTGAGACATGGGGTGCTGTGTCTGGAAGGGCGGCTTCCAAGGAATCAATGATCGACATTGCCAACTGGACTGTAACGGGAAACGAGGCGTTTGGGCAAGTACTGGGCGCCCTTGTTAACAACTCGTTCACACCCAATTTGCGGGTATTTCAGGCTGGTCAGGCTGAGCCGCGCCGGAGGGTGAGCGTTTCGAGTGCGTGGGCTACTCCCTCGCATGCGTCAACTGCCCGTTCAAGCGACTCGTAAACATCCTTCCAGCGGATCACAACCATCGGGTCAATACCACCGGCGAAGAGGGCTCCGAGTCCGTCCCGGCTGATCCGATCACCCTCATTTTCAAGCCGGTGAAGCTCGACGATCCTCGAAGTGAGGTCGTTGCCCTTGCGAAGATCCTTGAGGGCACCCGCAACCTCTGAGGCCGACTCGGCCAGGACCCCACCAAGCTCACTGGCTTGAATCATCGGGGCCTCAATGCCATAGCGGCCAATCATGTCAGCGGCCTCTTCCGCATGGTCGACGATGTCGTCAACAGCTGAGGCAAGGGTGTGAAGGTCGCCGACATCAACGTACGGCTTGGCAGCTGAGTCAAGCTTGCGGAGAATCGCGTGGGTGATCCGATCTCCCTCCTGCTCTGCCTCGCGGACTTCGTCTGCCAACTCTGCAACATCGGGTATCACCCCAAGCAACCGGTCAACAGCAGCGGCTGCCTTCGCGGCGTTCTGCCCAGCCCGTTCAAACAGTGACAGGAGCTCTTTGTCCTTCGATCCTCGCTTTGCCATGTCGATCAGCGGTCCCGGGAGTCGCCGGCCTGCGAAGCGTCAGCAAATTCTCTGAACACTCCGGTCACCACAAAAGCGATCTGTTCCCCAATGTCAACGGCGTTGTCACCAACCCGTTCAAGGCAGCGTGCTGCGAGCGTCATGGTCATCGCCCACTCCCGAAGCTCAAGGTCATTACCTACCTCAAGCGCGCGCCGGAAGATCGCTTTGTTGAGATCGTTGACCTTCTGATCTCGCTCAGCCAAGTCAACGGCCATGTCCGCATCGCGGGTCTTGAAGGCCTTCATCGCTTGGCGGACGATCTCGCGGACCGCGAGGCCCATCTCCTCCATCATGTTCAGGATCTGAGGATCGGTCGGAGGCGCAGTTCCTGAAACGGGAATCAGCTTGGAAATATTCACGCACTGATCACCCATGCGTTCCATGTTCCGGATTACATGAAGGAGTGCTGCGAGCAGTCGCAGGTCCCCTGCCACGGGGGCCTGCCTGGCAAACAGCGACAGCACCCCTTGGTGAATCTGCAAGTAGCGCCCGTCAATACGGTCATCGTCAGCGACGACCAACTCGGCAAGTTCAATGTCCTGATGGGCCAGGGCCTCAAGTGCACGGTCAAGTGCGCCCACCACAAGCTCAATGCCTTCAAGCGTGTCGCGCTCAAGGCGCGCAATCTCACCCTGATACTGAAGGCGATGCGGGGTCAAGACTTCTCCAGATCCAGCTTCCATCATCCGAATTTACCTGTCACGTAGTCCTCTGTCCGCTTGTCGGATGGATTAGTGAAGATTGTTTCGGTCGCGTCGTACTCGACGACAACCCCGGTGCGGCTTTTCTCGTCTGCGGCAAGTTCAACGTTGAAGAATGCTGTCTTGTCAGAGACTCGCGCAGCCTGCTGCATGTTGTGAGTGACAATCACGATTGAAATCCGTTCCTTGAGCTCCGACATAAGGTCCTCAATCCGTCCAGTGCTGATTGGATCGAGAGCAGAGCATGGCTCATCCATAAGGAGGACGTCAGGGTCGGTGGCGAGCGCCCTTGCAATGCAGAGTCGCTGCTGCTGCCCTCCGGACATTCCAAAAGCGTTCTCGTCAAGGCGATCCTTGACCTCTTCCCAAAGGGCTCCTCGCACAAGGGCACGCTCCACTATCTCATCCATGTCGCCTTCCATCCCAACAACCCGCGGCCCAAATGCGACGTTGTCATAAATCGATTTCGGAAAGGGATTGGGCTTCTGAAAGACCATGCCGATCCGCTTCCGAACCTGAACGGGGTCAATTTCCGGGGCGTAGAGGTCCTGCCCGTGGTAGATCACATGGCCGCCAACCTTGGCACTTGGAATCAGGTCGTTCATCCGGTTGAGGCAGCGCAGGAAAGTGCTCTTGCCACAGCCTGATGGCCCGATTAGCGCCGTTACCTCACGCAGACCGAAAGACAGTGAGACGTCGCGAATTGCCTGATGGCTTCCGTAGAAGACCTCAACATCCCGACAATCGAAGATCGTCATCTGAGGGCCAGCCTCTGAAGAGGGGATCCCTGTCTCATGGTGATCAAGCGAGCTCATCACCTCCGATGTTCGCAGGCTTTCCCCCGGCAGGACTTCTGCGCCCGTTGGCTCTGGGAGTGACTCATCAAGCGAACTCAACTCACCACCTCTGTTCGTAACGGTGGCGGAGAACGATCGCGATCCCGTTCATGCCAAGCAGGATCAGGAGCAGGACGATGCTGGCTGTTGCAGCCTGATCAACGAACTGGGGATTTGGGTCTTGCGTCCAAGTGAAGATCTGGATCGGCAGGGCCGTGAACGCATCATTAAGTCCGGAAGGATTGAACCTCGGTGATGAGGCTGCCCCGATGACCAGCAGTGGGGCCGTTTCACCGATTGCTCGGGACAGGCTCAGGATCACGCCGGTGACGATTCCCGCACGGGCCGATGGGAGCACCTGGCGCGAGACGGTCTGCCACTTAGTGGCTCCAAGGGCAAGCGCCCCATCGCGGATAGATGGCGGTACTGCGCGGATTGATTCGCGGGCGACAATGATTACGACTGGAAGTACGAGCAGGCCAAGAGTCAGGCCTCCAGCGAGAAGCACTGGACCCAGCCCCAGCGGTCCGCGCACAATAAAAGCCAGACCCAGGATTCCGTAAACGACCGATGGGACGGCTGCAAGGTTTTGGATGTTGACTTCAATCAGCCGGTTCCACCAGCGGGTCTTGTCCGCGTATTCCTCAAGGTAGAGAGCTGTCGCAATCCCAACCGGGATTACAAATACAGCCGTGAGCAGCGTCAGGTAGACGGTTCCAACAATCGCTGACTGAGCTCCCGACGTTGACGGGTTGATCCTCGATGGGAAGTTCGTCAAGAACTGCAGACTCAGCCCAGGAAGACCCTTGACCGCCGTCTGGCCTATCAGCGCAACTAGCGCAAGGAAGGCGAGACCAATCGCCCCGTACATGAGGCCGTTGAAGAGTTGTGCCGCGAGCCGCTTTCGCTCACCGTGCCGGATGCCCTCAAGCGCATTGGCTGCGATCTGCGCTCCAGTCATTCGTAGACCTGCCTGAATCGGCCGACAACCTTTGCCGATACCCCGTTGAGAAGCAACGTCACACAGAAAAGGGTGAACCCAACGACGAAGATCGTCTCGTACTTGAGTGTGTTCTGAGGAATGTCGCCTCGCGCGGTGGCGGCAATGAAGGAAGCCATTGACTGGAACGACTGCGTCGGGTTGAGGGTCATTGATGGCTCCTGGCCGCCTGCGATGAGGATGATCACCGTCTCCCCAACCGCGCGGGATGCGCCAAGTATCAGTGCCGCGACGATCCCAGAGAGTGCAGCTGGGAAGACAACCCTCAGCGCCACCTGGAGGCGCCCTGCCCCAAGCCCATAGGCGCCCTCGCGCAGAGAAGATGGAACTGACCGCATTGCATCCTCGGAGACGGAGGCGATGGTCGGAATTACGAGAATGCCGAGCACCAGCCCAGCTGAGAGGCCGTTGAACTGCTTGACGGGGATTCCGAGCAGTCCACGAAGGATCGTCGGAGTTACGAAAGTCAGGGCGAAGTACCCAAAGATGATTGTTGGCATTCCGGCAAGCAGCTCAAGGATTGGCTTGACAGCTTTGCGTACCCGGGGCTTTGCGAACTCCGAAAGGTAGATGGCGGCCAGCAGCCCACAGGGAATGGCCACCAGAAGGCCGATGCCGGTCAGGTAGAAGGTTCCCCAAAGGAGTGGAAGCACACCGAACGACTGCTGGTCACCGGCCAGAAGCGGAGTCCACTTCGTGCCCGTGAAGTAGTCCCATGGCGAAACCGTCCCAAAGAAGGAGAGTGTCTGCTGGAGCAGCGTGAAGACAATCGCTGTGGTTGTGGCTATTGAAAGCAGCGCCGCAAGAACGAGGATTCCCTTGATCAGGCCTTCCCTTGCGGAACGCGCAGAGCGGGCCCGGACCAAATCGGCCCGGACCCGCTCGCGTTCGGTCGAAGTGACCGGAGTCACTACTTCGCGTTCTTCTCCGCTGTTGCAAGCTGCGTCTTTGCAGCTGCAAGCTGAGCGTCAGTCACTGGGACAAGCTTGGCCGATCCAGCGATGGACACTGAGCCGTCGGTTGTCTTCGCGAGGAATGCCTTGACTTCTGGCCTTGAGATCGCCTTCTCGCTCACGTACATGAAGAGAGGTCGTGAGAGCGGAGCGTAAGAGCCGTCCTGAACCGTCGCAACCGATGGCTTGATGCAGCCCTTACCGTTGTTGACGCCCACGATCGTGATCTTGTCACCTGCGGCAGCCGCGTAGCTGTAACCGAAGTAGCCGAAGCCGCCCTTGTCACCTTCAACGCCCGTAACAAGGGTGTTGTCGTCCTCAGATGCTGCGTACTTCTCACGAGTTGCACCCTTCTCACCGTTGACCTTCTCCGTGAAGAAGTCAAAGGTTCCCGAGTCGGTTCCCGGACCAAAGAGTGAGAGCTTGGTCGTGGACAGCTTGGGATCAATCTGGGAAAGGGAGTTGATGCTTGAGCCCTTGTTCCAGATCTGCTTGAGCTGTGCGGTGGTCAGGCAGTCAACCCCAAGAGCCGGGTTGGCAGCAATTGCGATGCCGTCGTTGGCAACTTGAACCGACTGGTAGGTGATTCCGTTCTTCTTGCAAAGAGCAGCCTCTTCAGGCTTGATCTCACGAGAAGCGTCTGAAATGTCAGTCTCGCCTGCGCAGAACTTGGCGAAACCGCCGCCTGTGCCGGACTCTCCAACAGCGATCTTCACATTGGCCTGATCCTGGTTGAACGACTCTGCCGCTGCCTGGGCAAACGGAAAGACTGTGCTTGAGCCGTCAACACGGATTGAACCGCTCAGGCTCTCTGCTGAGGTGCTGCCTGATGAACCGCCACATGCGGAAACGCCAGCTGCGAGTACAAGCGCTGTCGCTATTGAGATAAGACCTTTCTTGATGGTCAACTGAAAACTCCTTGTTGTGTTGTCTATCGGGGGACTGCACGGTGCAGCCTGTCTTGACACGGCTAAAGAATGGTGAAGAACCTGTGTCCCGCATGTAAAAGAGTTGTGAACGGCGCATCCCTTCCTCCATTAAGCCTGCACTATGCGACTTTTTGCGCCAACTTGCCGAACCGCCGCCGTTAGCGGGATCAAAGGTGTAAATTGGCCCTAGGAGGAGAAATGGCAGGCCCGGAATGCGTGGCCTGCCCAAAACCAGGAAGAGGAACACCTTGAAGATCAGACACACGCTCACCCTTGTGGCGATTCTGGCAGCAGCCTGCGTCATGCCGGCAGCCGCAGGAGCAGCAGCCAAGGAGACCTACACGACGGTCGCAAGCCCAGTCGTTTCAGGCCCATCCGACTGCAGCAAAATGCGAGTACTCAAAATCGGACCATCCACCGCAAAGAGTGTGCTGGTCATGATCCCAGGCTTCCTTGGCGGCTCAGGCGACTTTCGCGTGATCGGCCAGCGCCTTGCGACAAAGTTCAAGAAGCTTCAGGTCTGGGGCATTGATCGTCGAAGCCAGTGCCTTGAAGATCTCTACGGATTCAGCACAGGCAAGCCAGGTGAGGCGCTCGGCTACTACTACTTTGGAACCCCGCTCAACGGGCATACCTTCACTCCACCAGCACTCGGCACCCCGGGCGTTGAAGCTGCGCGCAATTGGGGCCTCAAGACAACACTTGAAGACATCCGGGCAGTCGTCCTTGCCGCGAAGGCAGGAGGCCGCAAGGTCATCCTCGGCGGTCACTCACTTGGTGGTTCCCTTACCTCCGAGTACGCATCATGGGACTTCAATGGAACAGCCGGCTATAAGGATCTCGCCGGACTCGTCCTTGTCGACGGCGCAGCACGTGGCACATTCGGCGCACAGCCTGACGCGGGCGCCATCAACACGCAGATCAGTGCGCTTGCCACCGGTCAGCCATTCGCGGAGATCCTCCCCGGAGCGCCCACCTACCTGACCGGAGTGCTTCCAGAGCTCTCAGCTCTTTACGCAATCAAGGATCCAAAGGCAAACGGTGCGCTTCAAGGGCTCCTGAACGCTGTCGGATTCGGCGCGTTCACGAGGCCAGTCGTCGGAGGTGTCGGCAAGCTCACCAATGAGGGTGGCCTTGGCTACGCATTCGACCGCGATACGTCCCCGGCATCCTTCGCCCTGTTCCACATGAACATGGGCAGCGTCAAGAACCCAGCCGTCAATACGGCCGCAGCGGGTTGGCAGGACGGCGGCCTCACGGACATGGCCGACCTCAAGAAGCTCTTCGGAACTGAGCCAGGCAACTTCGTGGAGTGGTATTTCCCCAAGCGCCTTTCGATCGAGGTCGGAGCCGCAACCAACCTCACAAAGAACGCAATCACCGACAGCCTCAGCCTGCGTCCATGGCACTGGGCTGAAGTTACAACCCCGCTCTACGCATTTGAGACAGGTCTCACATGCAGCGAGCGTCCAGCCATCACGCCAGGCGTGCCATCAACCGTCACAGCTCTGACGACATGGGTGAATACACACAAGACAACTGAATGCGGAGTGCTGGGTGGAGCCCGTTCGTTCAAGAACGGATCGAAGATCACCGAAGCCACATTCGTGTCAGACCACGATCAGGAGCATCTGGATCCGCTCGTCGCACGAGCAGCCAACAACCAGTTCCAGACAACATTGGTCACCTACCTCAAGTCGCTGAAGGTCAGCTAGCGAGACAGTCGATTCCAAGAGAACCGTCCGGTGGCAACCCAGCCGTCGGGCGGTTCGCTAGGATTCGCTCACGATGCGCAGCCTTACAGCCAAGTTCACCGCAGCAGTCACATGGGCCCTTGCCACAGGAGCGCTCATCACACCCGCAGCTCTTGCCCGCATCAATGGCGGAGAGGGCCTTTACGGTCCGACGACTGACAAGGTTGTAACCAACTTTGGGTTCGGAATCATCTTCCTGTTCCCTCTGCTCCTCGTGATCCTGAGCATCCTGCAGCACCGCAAGGAAGACAGGGAACACGAGCATCTCGCAGCACAGAGCCACCGCGCCGATCTGGCCGAGTGGCAAGGCGGCTGGTAGACCCACCGGTCACCTACGAGGTCCGCGGCTCATGCGCCGTGGTCACCCTCTGTCGCCCTGAGCGACGCAATGCAATTGATGGGCCAACCGCAGAAGCGCTTGAATCTGTCTATGCGCGTTGGATCGCTGACGGTGATGCGAAGGTGATGATCCTGACCGGAGAAGGAACCGAAGCGTTCTGCGCAGGAGCAGACCTGAAATCCCTAGACACGCTGCTTCACCGAGTGGACTCCGAATCAGGACCGTTGGGATTCACCCGACGCATCGCCCCAAAGCCGGCGATCGCAGCGATTGAGGGCTGGTGTGTCGCGGGTGGCTTGGAGCTCGCCCTCTGGTGTGACCTTCGGGTTGCCAGTGAATCCGCAAAGTTCGGCTGCACGGAGCGTCGCTTTGGAGTGCCATTGATTGATGGGGGCACGCAGCGCCTGCCGCGCACAGTCGGACTGGGCAGAGCAATGGACCTGATCCTCACAGGCAGAGTCATTGACGCGACGGAAGCAGAGCGGATTGGACTCGTCAACCGGGTGGTGCCAAACGGGACCGCACTTGAAAACGCGTTGATCCTCGGTGAGGAGATCTCACAGTTCCCCTGGGAAACGGTCCTCGCCGACCGAGCTTCAGCCCTTGAAGCCCAGGGACTCCCCCTCGCCGAGGGCCTCCCGCGTGAAGCAGAGCGAGGCCTGCCCACCGTCAATCTCGGCGCCATCGGGGCAGAGCGCTTCGCGGACGGCGACGGACGTCATGGCAGGGGCGTAGCCGGGACCTGAGACGGTTCTCATGCCAACATATAGCTCGGGAGCATGTAGGCTTAAGGTTCCGAAAAATCGTCCTACGGCATAAGTTGCTGAATTCTCTGGGGAGAGACAAAATGATTAAGAAAAGCCTGATCAGTTTGGTGGTCGCAGTAGTGACCCTGATGGCCGCTGCAGCAAGCGCGAGCGCCATTGACTACGGCCACAAGGACGCTTACGGCTGCTTCATCCAAGCGAACGCTCAGGTGATCTGCGTTGACCCCCCAGCAACCAATTTCGGAACAATTTCCGCCCGCTGTCTCAACCTGGTGCCCAAGGCGGACCTTCACGGATGCGACCTGACTGGATTTAACCTCAGCCCCAAGCTTGTTGCAGCCAAAGGCCAGTACGGCTCCTACTACAGCTACACAAGCCTTGCAGGAGCGAACCTCAAGGGAGCCATTCTCAAGAACGCGAACCTCAGAGGCGTGAATATCTCGGGGGCCGACCTCACCTCGGCAAACCTGAGCGGCGCCAATCTCACAGAGATTTACGTCCCTGCCGCATCTCCATACGCAGCCTGGACTGTCAAGACTAGCCTCGTCAATTCCGATATAGAGAAGACCGTCCTCACATCAGTAGACCTCAGGACAGTGAACTTGAGCGGCATCAAGTCCGGTGGCATCACGGGCTCTGGGCTCCTGCTCCCGGGCGGCAATTCCGGCAATTGCATAGGGCCGTTTACACCGTCGGTCACCACCGGCACCCGCTGTGTCTCATTCGAGCGGGAGGACTGGAGCCTGATCAAGGGGTACATCGTTGGGCCGAGGGTCGACCTCACCGGAGCGATCCTCAATGACGCGGATCTATCCAAAGCAGACCTGAACAATGGGGTCAACTTCACCAAGGCGCACCTTACGCGTGCAAAGTTCAAAGGAGCGGACATCCAAGGGGCCAATTTCACCGGCGCGATCCTCAACAGTGCCGACCTTTCATCGACTTGGTTGACACAGGCCAAGTTCACCGACGCATCCATGAAGTCCGCCAACCTCTCCTCCGCATCAGGCTGCACCACGGTCTACATGCATATTCAGTGGGAAGGCAGTGGCTTCAACTGGCCATCTCCAGTGGTCGTATCAACCGTCAGCCGGGAGTCCAGTGACTGCATCAAGGGTTGGAGCTCATGCGGCTGGGAGCAGGGATCGTCCTGGGGCACTCCGATCCCAGCCATGTGGAGATGTGGCAGCACTTTCCTGAGAGCAGATCTGACGGGGGCAAACCTGAGCTCCGTTTACCTGCCTGAAGCCACTTTTGCCAGCGCCAATCTCACCCGAGCAACAATCACCGGGTCTGCGTGGAACGGCAAATTCAACAATGCCAATCTGACCGATGCAACCTTCGGGGTGTCCATGTACTACGGCACGCTTCTGGGCGCCAAGACAACCCGAGCCAAGATCACGGGGCCATTCGTCTGCACCAAGATGGCAAATGGCACCACCTCTTCATCTCCCTGCCCGCTCCATTCTTAGCTGAACGGGTCCCAGGCTTTGCCTCAATGCGCCAGAGCGCGTTTTGAGGTGAAGCGCTTGCGCAAAATCGCGCAATCTCTGCCAGCGGTAGCATCAACATCGGTACTGTGAGTTCTGTCACAGGACACACAACGTGAACAGGAGACTTCTGTGAGCTACTACTTCGTAACTGGTGGAACGGGATTCATTGGCGGCAAGCTCGTCCAGCTGCTGCTCAACCGCGGCGGCACGGTTTACGCACTTGTGCGCCCCGAATCAATCGAGAAGATCGACCTGATGAGAGCAACGCTGGATGGCGGGGAGCGCCTCATCCCCATGGAAGGCGATCTTTCACTGCCACTCTTGGGCATTCCTGACTCTGAGATCAAGCGTCTC
>Ga0194035_1001947_pt1 | contig 10442 bp, 5 predicted proteins | sample JunL2320m_MetaG_FD_148680 | JGI IMG/M metagenome (GOLD analysis project Ga0194035, IMG submission 148680) | Anoxic zone freshwater microbial communities from boreal shield lake in IISD Experimental Lakes Area, Ontario, Canada - Jun2016-L239-20m | ecosystem: Environmental > Aquatic > Freshwater >...
GTTTCATGTTCTTTATACTTTATAATAGTATAATCTTTTATTTCAATTTTTTAAAAATCATTATATAAAGCAATGTCGCTCGGAATAAACCATCGTTTTCCATTTTTGCGAATAGAATTATAATATCTTAACAATACTTCTTGTAAAATACATATTTCATCTCCAGACAAGTTTTTCGTATTTTGTTTGTTAAATGTTTCTTGGCCGCCACCACCACCAACACCACCTACAATTTTATTTAAATTGTCCACTTTAATACTCTTGATTGCCTGGTCGCATCGCGCGCCTGAATTGCGTTTTGAACTCATGTCTTTTGTTTTAAACACCATGAATTTATTTTTGCTTTCATATCCAATAAATCCAACCATGACACCGAGTTCTCCTCTGTCAATCTGCCATTTGATTGCCTCGGGGCTTTTTAAGATTTCTCTCTTTTCTTCTAATCCTGTTTCAATCCAAATATTCGTTTGCAATGTAAACACAATGTCTTTTTCTTTTGGTTTCATATTGTCGTGCAATAAAATAACAGTGATTGGCTTTCTAGATTTGCGTGCAATTGTTAGACTGTGTCTGAAAAAATATTCTTTTGCCAACATTTCAAAACTACCCTCTTCTACTTGTTCTAATGAATATACATAATTCAAGACAGCATACTTTTCTTTAAATTGCAACACATCAAACATGTGTTCTATGAAATATTCCGTCATTGTGTCTGCGCTAATTAGTGGCTGTATTTTTAGTAAATCAGCCAACTCGGGTGCTCTCATTTTATTCATGATAATTCCATAATACAAATACCAGACATCCGGCACATCCTTGGACACTTTTTGATTCGGGTCTCTTTTATATGTTAAAAAAGAATCATATATATTTTTCAGTGCAGTAAATGTAGAATTCTCTTCATGTAGTTGTTCGGCCATAATATTTCTTTTGTCAATCACCTGCTTGGTAAGGTCGTGTTTAATGGTGAAATGTATGGATTTATGTTTGTATTGAACGGGAACACTTCTCTCAAAGAGAGAAACATGAGGATTCATCAATTCTTTTGGTTGAAACAAATAATATTCGCCAATGTTGATTAGATGACCCGGTCTTCCATATTTATCTATAATGGGTTCTAAATTGTCAATCATAAATGTAAGTGCTGCGTATTTTTGAACAAGAGGATATTTTTTAGGAATGTCAATTAAATCAAACAATGCGCGTTTTATGTAAAAGAAGGATTCTTTAAAGAGCATTTTAATTCTTTGGTTGATTCTCTCTGAATTAAGCATGATAAATTTTTCATTATAAGTGTCTTCGTTTAAATTGTATTCGTCTATTTCTACAGATGGCATGCAATTATAATGGCAATTTTTCATGTAATCGCATGCAGCAGAATATGGTTGATCGCCTATTTTAAAATCCCGTAGTTCCATTCCATTTGAAAGATATTGTGTAATGTTACCTTCTATTTTATCACTCATAATCTCTTGAGTAAAATTTGTTTGGCTATGATTAATAATACAATCCACTGCGGTTTCTTTTAAAACGCGACTTACCTTGCCGATTTGAATAGATTTGCGTTCTGCAATGCGATATACATATAAATCTATTGCTTCTTCTTCTTTATTTTCTAACATTGTGCCGTGTAAAAAAATCTGGACATTTCTCTCTTCAAAGGGTAAATCTTTATGACTGACATTACGAACTGCTCGTCCAATAATTTGTTCAATGCGATTCATGTTATACCATGGTTCTAATATATGAACTTGACGAATGAATTTTAAATCAATTCCTTCTGTTCCTGCTCTCGAAACTAAAATCACCTTGACTCTTTCGCCGTGTTTATTCTTCTTATCTGTCACTTCTTTTACGAGAGAAACATTGTCTGGCGACAATATGACATTTCCAGTAATCATTGCATATTTCGCGGGTTTTGCAGATTGAGAGGGGCGTTTATTTTTCAAGAGCGATTTTCCGTCAAATTTGGAAAAGCCTTGTTCTTCTAATGCAAGAGCCATTGGTATTAATCCTGCATCAATATATTGTGAATAAATTAAAATGATGCCTTTTGATTGAATGATGGATTTCATGATTGACTCTATTTTAAAACTATATTTACCGATTTCATCAAGAGAGAAAATACGGCCATATTTTGCTTCAATGCGGGGATTGTATTCATAGTTTGAATAATTTTTGAAATCCATGACTCGTTCAAGACCTTGTTTGCCGACTAATTCTTCCATGTTTAATGCGCCCCCTTTTTGTGAAGTTATGGAAGAAGTTGAATCCTCTGGTGATTCTATTAGTGAAATGGATTCGGATTCTTCTTCTTTTTCTTCTTCTTCTAATGGAGAATTTGTAGATTCAGGGGCTTCTTCTTCTTTTTTAGGTAATTCTTCTTCGGGTGATTCTTCTTCGAGTAATTCTTCTTCGGGTGATTCTTCTTCGGGTGAAAATGATTCAAGTTCTTCCAATGGTGACAACGAGGCAATTGGTGATGGCACAGGTGATGCTGACGACAATGATGATGGCACAGGTGATGCTGACGACAATGATGATGGTATGGATGAAACAGATGATACTACAGGTGATGATACAGATGGTGATTCTTCTTGTATTGCAGACTCTTCTTGTTGTATTGCAGGTTCTTCTTCTTGTATTGCAGGTTCTTCTTCTTGTATTGCAGGTTCTTCTTCTTGTGTCACAACTTCGGACGATGATGACTCCGATGATAATTCCTCAGATGATTCTGGAGGCGAGGATACAGGTGATACTTCTGGAGATGAAATAGATTCATCATCGGCATCGGCATCGGCAACAGTTTCAGCCGTCAATTCATCATGAGGATATGTCATAATAAGACATTCCAGTGGTCTTTGTAATAAAGCATAACCAAAAGTAATGGTCAATGCATCCTTTTTATTTCCAAGTTTATTTTTAATGTAATTATATGCAAGCGATTGATACGAACCGATTTTACCCAAATACACATTGATTATTTTTAAACGGTCCGAGTGCGCAATTTCATCGCCATTCATTTGAATGGTTGGATATTTGTTTCTTTTGTTAAAAAAAGTATGCTCCAAAGAAAAAGTATTTGGATAAACACGATATGGAAAAGTGTATGGATTTTCACCTCTTACAAAAGAAACATATCCTGTCGCCTTTTGTATTAATTTTTGTTTACCTCCTTCTATAAAATTGCCAGCAGAATCAAATATATCCTTTTCTTCTATGGTAGATCGTCTATCATTGATATTCATTAAATTTAATAGCCAAATAATTTCTTCATATGTGTTAAACATGGGTGTTGCAGACAACAACAACAATCGCAAATTATCCGCCGATTTTACCAATAATTCCAAATTAGTTGCAACTAATTTAATTTTTTCATTTGTATCTGTAACACGAATATTGTGAACTTCGTCTATAATAATTAAACGATTGTCAAATTCGCGTTTCAATCTGTCTTTTTGGGTCTTTGGATTTCCTGAACCGGCTTTTCTCAAAATAAAATTCGCGAATTCTATATAACCTACAAATAAATATGAATTCGTTATAATGGCATTAATTTCAGAGATAATTTTCTCTCTTGTTAAATTTGTAGCATTAATCTCTCGTAACAATTTATTTCCAATACAATTTGTAATATTCCAGACACCATTTTCTTCCTTTAATTTCCTTTCATCAAATAATTGAAGGCGAAAATTCTCTTGAACAATTGCAGATGCAACAATGATTATTCTTTTCGAATGATTCATCTGTTTTAAATAATCGCGCATTTCTTCACTCACTCCAATCGCAGAACATGTTTTACCGCTGCCTAATCCATGATACAATAACAAACTATTATAAGGTGTTTGAAAAGAGAGAAAATTCTTGATGAATGCTTGGTGTGGCGACAATTCAAAATCGGCATTGCTTAATTTTTCTGCATGTTGTTTAACATTCGCATGTATTGTTCCATCGTATTTCGTATCGTTAAATTCTGTTTTAGTTGCGATTTTTATGTTAAAATTAGGGTCATTTAAGTTCGGATATAAATAGGTGTTTTCACTTTCATCCAGTCCCTCTTTTAATTCTTTTCGCAATTTTATTTTATTACATTCTTTTGAAAATTCATTCTCAGTGCATGCTTGCAATGCTTCGTCAGAGTCTTGCGATTCTTCTTCCGATTCTTCGTCAGAGTCTTCTTGAGAGTCTTGCGATTCTATTTCGGATTCTTCGTCAGAGTCTTCTTGAGAGTCTTGCGATTCTATTTCAGATTCTTTGGCAGAGTCTTCTTCAGATTCTTGTTCAGACTCAGATGAAGAACTAGGAGTAGGCGGAAGCGAAGAAACAGATGAAGGCACAACAACAACAGGACTTGGACTAGGAATCGGGCTAGGAACCGGGCTAGGAATCGGCGCAGGCGGAGCAACAGCAAGTCCCTTTTTTTTAGGCTTGGACCTACAATATGTAGTTTTTCCTCTCACAACAATAGAACAATCTTCTTGCGTTCCACATACAGTTTCAGTCAATCCTTTGCATGAGGACATGATTAGTATAAACTATATTCATTTAATAATTTAGATATATTTGTAATTAATTGCTTTTTCTCTAAATTATACGGTCTAATATTTTCTAAACATTTATGAAAAGATTTCCACTCAATCTTGCTCACCTCGGTTTTTTGATAATTCAACATTTCATTATTCATTTCATTCGTATGCGCCAAAAAATACTTGTGTTTATATGATTTGTGGTTTGTCCCAATAAAGGTTTCTTCAAAAGGTAATATATTTTGAACTACACAAATATTATCGAGAGGAATCCCGGTTTCTTCTTCAAATTCTCTCAATGCGCATTCCAAATCCTTCTCGCGATTGTTTCGCCGTCCTTTCGGAAATTCCCATTCGGTTTCACTCCATGATGTCCCACTTTTATCAACAATCATTTGAAGCGTAACTATTTCTTCATTGACAACAATGCCACTTTTTATCATATCAAACTTTTTACTAGACATGACTTCTTCATTTAAATATTGATTGTTTGAAACATTTCCCCACATTAAATTCCACAATTCATTAAACGATAAAGACAATATTCTCTCTTTTTCAGAAAGAGACATTTCATCCACGATACTTTGAATGTGTTCAATGTTGTAAGGCGAGTATTTGCCTCTGATAAAATCTATATATCCAAAACTATCTTTTCGCCGTATCATCAAAAACTCATTGACATCGCTCTTCTTTCTAAACAATATTATTCCATAACTCATAATAGGATACTTGCAATTGTGGAACATGTGTCCACATTTTTTACAATTATTGCACACATTCATATAATATGTTAAAATCATCATGTTTTTATATTACATTTAGTTATATGGCCTTACCAGAATTAAATCCGGAAATTTGGGGGAAATGGTATTGGGGTTTTTTGCATACTATTGCAATTTCATATCCCTCCTTTCCAAATGCTGTAACAAAGAAAAAATACTACGAATTGATTCAAAATTTCCATATTTTTTTACCTATAGAACACATATCCACAAATTTTTCAAAATTAATAGAAACATATCCTGTTGCGCCATATTTGGACACGCGTGAAACATTTGTTAAATGGGTGCATTTTATTCACAATAAAATAAATGAAAAATTGGAAAAACCTACCATATCATTGCATGATTTTTACATTCAATATTATCAAAATTATAAACAAGACACTTTTAATTATAAACTCAGAGAGAAAGTCATTTATACAATTATTTTTTTTCTATTACTGGCATTAATTTATTATCTATATAATAAATAAGATGAACGGAGGGAAAACCATTGCGTCTGGTGGATTCGGCTGCGTTTTTAGACCATCGTTGAAATGTCATTTGGCGAAAGAGAGAGAACCCAATAAAATATCAAAGTTAATGACAATCAAACATTCCTTGGCTGAATACAATGAAATCGTCGTGTTAAAACACATTTTGAATAAAATACCTAATTATAAGCATTATTTTATCATTCACGGAGTCACTATTTGCCAGCCAGAAAAATTGTCAAAATCCGATTTGATTGATTTTAAAAAATGCACTGCCTTGCCGAAAGACCATATTCTTGCAAATAATATTAACAAATCTCTTGACAAATTACTTTTACTCAACATTCCCGATGGGGGGGATGCATTTGACAATTTTTTATATGTGCATTCTGGTTATCATGAAATATTGGAAATAAACAAGGCACTCATTGACCTTTTTCTAAATGGCATTGTGCCAATGAATAACTTGAATGTGTATCACAGCGACCTTAAAGATTCCAACCTCTTAATTTCTCGTGAATCCAGCTCAGGACCGTTGCAAATTAGACTCATTGATTGGGGATTGACTGTTATATACAATCCCAAACATAATGATGGCTTGCCTAAAAATTGGAAGAATAGGCCATTGCAATTTAATGTGCCATTTTCAAGCATTCTTTTTTCGGATACATTTTCTGAGAAATATTCTGCCCTTTTAAACAAATCGGGTGGTGGCGGATTCAAGTTTACCCGGGCGAAATTAATACCCTTTATTGCAAATTATATAAGTGAATGGAATGAATCGCGTGGACCTGGGCATTTTAAATACATTACACACATATTTTTCATGTTTTTTGAAAAAGAGCACCCAAAAGAATCGCACAATGCCAAATTTATTGAAGAAACCTATACCATTCCTTGTATTACAAATTATATTGTAAAAATTTTAATGGCTTTTAAACCTGTCAAGAATTCTTCCGACATGTATATTTTTACGAGTCATAAGTTCCCATTACAAGACTATTTAGACAAAGTATTTATTAAAAATGTGGATATTTGGGGCTTATTAATGTGCTATTATCCAATTATAGAAATTATTTATGACAATTACAAAACCAGCACTGCACATGATTTGAAGATTTTTAATCATATTAAATCATTGTATTTGAATGTATTGTATAAAAACGGCGACAAGATCATTAGTGTTTCCAAGATTCTCAAGGAAATGAATAAAATATCTGCATTGTTTAATTATACACACACAAAAACCAGGCGAAAACATACATCAATCATATTGAGCAATAAATCGCGAAAATCTATGAAATCTACGAAACATCAATCCTCTCGTAAATTAAAATATTTGGATTTTTAGTCAAAGAAGAATTGCGCATTTAGGCACTTCATCAGAGAAGAATTCTTTCTGGTTTAAATATAATAACAATGAAATTGGAATTATTTGTATTGGGCGTTACTGCATTTCTTATTTATAATACATATCACGATGGAAAATATGTAAAAATGATGCTCTCTTGGAAAAAATATTATAAAATGGCATTCTTTGGTGTTATCGGTATCAGTGTGTATTTGTTAATGAAACGAAATCCTGTTCAAGGAAAAAATATGTTGTTGTATGCGAACAACATGGTGAAATTTATGCCAATTGATAAATCGTCAATTGATATGTTCTCTCCAATCTTTGATTTTACAAGTATATCAAGTGATGGCGAATGGGAAGGTGTAGGCGGTGGTGGCGGTGAGAGAAGAATGCTGAATTCAGGCAAAACTGGGACAAAACGCTCTGTAAGTGAAACAAAGAAAAAGTTTGTAGCTGCCCAACAGCAATGGAAATGCGGCGAATGCAATAAACAATTGAATGCATGGTTTGAAGTAGATCATAAAATACGATTGGACAATGGTGGGACAAATGAGGTCTCTAATTTAGTTGCATTGTGTCGTGAATGTCATGGATGCAAAACCGCAATGGAAAATTTATAAGGCAAAGTAAAACAAAATAAAACAAAGTAAGGCAAAGTAAGGCAAAGTGTTTAGATAAAGAAAAGATAATGTACTACTATATTAGTAGAACATGTCTTTGGCTGAATTTCAAAAATATACCAAGGACAATGATGCAATTCAAATGTATCGCGAGGCACTTCAATCAAAAAATGCTGACTTGCTGTTAGCATTGATGAACTCGGTAAGACCTGACGATGAATTTAAGACTGCAACGCAACAATCATTGGCACAGCCGCGTGCATCGTCACAACATATTGTATGCAATGATCCGGAAGTCTATTATCAAAATAGGGGTGAAGGCAATTGTTTGTTTGAAGCTGTTTCTCAAATTTTTTTTCCTTATATGGTCACTGACAAGGAGAATTATAATTCGGTTGATGCGTCTACCGCTATATTACGAGAATTGGTTTTTAAATTTTACCAAGCAATAAACTTTTTCAATGGTTTTGAAAAATATTATGATGCTGCAGAAGTGCGTGAAAAAAATGCTCATTCAAGAAGTATACAAAATAATTATGTGTGGGGAGTAAATGATGATTTACAAATATTATCATTTTTATTTAAATTTAATTTTAAGATTGTCAATGAAACAGAAAATGTAAGAGTATTGCAAAACTCTTATGAAAATAAATATTCGTATCAATTTTGCAATACTATTTTAGGCGCTGGTGGAAAAGGAAACCATTGGGTATTAAAAAAAGAACTCGCGATTGACCCTGATAAAAGAGTCAGATATGATATTGTTGACTTTTATAATATTATTAAAAAATGTGAGAACTATATTGCACAAATACTAACTCCCATGACAGTTGACCAGAAATATAATTTGTATCAATACAGCATTGTCTTGCTTCAAGACGATGAACAGGAACTCCCACAGGCAGTCCCGTCATCTCCGTCGTCTGCATCTTCGTCGTCTGCACCTCCGTCGTCTGCACCTGCAGAACCTACAAAACCAAGATTTACCGAAGAACAGATCAAAGACCTTAAAGATGAGGTATATCCAGAAATTAACAAGTATAAATATTTAATATTAACACCAACTGAAATTAGAAACAATAATAATGAAGTATTTTATCGAGTTGTGCCATTAGATGAATATAGAAAACAAATTGAAGACATAGGTGAAAACACGCCAGACATTCATAATAAGCGAACACGTGACAATTATTATAATCTTAAAGGAATGTTTGACATATATAATGATAATTCTAATTTGATTGTTATTAATATTCGGGGAGATGGAGGATGTTTTTATAATTGTATCGTTTTATTTTTTTTAAGATATTGTAAGTTTCAGTTTCATCCGGAAGAGACCGAACAATTTGTGCATGAATTTAAAGAAAAAGTAATTACTGACATGACTAAAAATCCCACGAGCAAATTACGGATACTTTGTGGTGAAGAGGATTGTGATTTAATGAAACAACTGATGCCTGATATACGTAATGATGACATACCAGACGTGCATTTTGTATTAAATGCACTCGTAAATACATATTACATTAATATAATTATTATTTCATTTGCAAATAGTAATATAGGGTTCAATGATGTTAAATTTAATGGTGATGCGTTGGCAGAAATGCATGATTCACAAATAGAGGCTTCCGGAGATAAAGAAACCCTTGTATTAATAATACAACGTGTGCATTATAATTTAATTTTACATAAAAGTACAGATATAAAAGAGAATAGAATTTTTGTAAACAGTATATTTCAATACTTTAAAAAAAGACCATTATATGATGATGTAAATCGTAATAACATGAATTGTCCCAGATATTTTGCATTGTTAAATCAAATAAACAATGAGTTTCTAATAAAATCTAAAGAAGCAATAGAAGAAGCAGCCGTCTTTGATGAACAAGAAAAGAAAAGACATACACAAGAAGAAGATGCACGACAAGAAGAAAAAAAAAAACGTGACAATGCTGCAAAAGATGCAATAATACAAACGCAAGAACGAGAAAAAGAGAGGGAAAAAGAGAGGGAACAACAAATAGAAGACGACAGTATAACTGCAAAAAAGTTGGCAGAAGAATATGACGCACAAGATGAAGCAGAGAGAAAAGAAGCAGAGGCAGCAAAAGCAAACTTAAAAGCGGCAGAAGACGCACGAAAAGCGAAAGAGGCAGCAAAAGCAAAAATAAAACTAGAACAACGTGCAACAGAAATAGCAGCACGAGAGATAGAACAGGCCAAACAACGAGCGGCAGTAGCAGCCGAAGAGGCAGAAAGGAAAGTACAAATAGAAGAACAAAAACATCAAGCAGAAGAACTAGAACAACAAGATAAAAAACTGGCCAAACAACGTGAAAAAGAGGCGGCTGCACATGAAGAAGAAAAACGGCAAATAGAAGAAGAAGAAAAAGTAAAAGCGGCAACAGCGGCAACAAAAGCAGAAGAAGCCGCCAAACAAGCAGCAATAAAAGCAAAAGAAGAAGCCGCCAAACAAGCAGCAATACAAGCAGCAATAAAAACAGAAGAAGCCGCCAAACAAGCAGAAGAAGATGCCAGAAAAGCAGAAGATGCTATACAAGCAGAAGAAGCCGCCAAACAAGCAGCAATAAAAGCAAAAGAAGAAGCCGCCAAACAAGCAGCAATACAAGCAGCAATAAAAACAGAAGAAGCCGCCAAACAAGCAGAAGAAGATGCCAGAAAAG
>Ga0194035_1001949_pt1 | contig 10437 bp, 4 predicted proteins | sample JunL2320m_MetaG_FD_148680 | JGI IMG/M metagenome (GOLD analysis project Ga0194035, IMG submission 148680) | Anoxic zone freshwater microbial communities from boreal shield lake in IISD Experimental Lakes Area, Ontario, Canada - Jun2016-L239-20m | ecosystem: Environmental > Aquatic > Freshwater >...
CCATATTAAACAAACCTAATGTATATGCAACTGCTCATGAAAATGCAGAGCTTGGAAAAGCTTTGATTGATTGCCAATTAGGATTATTTGCAAAATTTACAGAGGATGCTGATTTTGCTGCGCAAGAGGAATCTTCGAGGGAATTTATGCAAAGGAGCCTTTCTGGTGATAGCGGCTGGTAATAAAACTTATTCGATCTAAAAATCTTGGATTTTAGTTATCGCGAAAAATCCAAGATAATTTGCATAAATTTCAGCTCTACTTTTGACTCGATCCCGAAACTGGCAACTAATCCTAATCTTTATTTAAACGGTTTAACCAGAAATAGCCAATACTTTCTGCAAGTCACTTACCAATGTCTTGAGAAATACCGGTTGTTGGTTATTGATAAAGAAGTGATCTCCTGGAAAAATAGAATATTCAAATACATTCCTTGTTTCAATATTCCATGCCTTTATTTCATCTAATGAAACCTGTGAGTCGTTGTCTCCACCATAAGCAAATATTGGAAAGTGTAATGGATGTTTTTTTACATAACCGTAAGTTGCTGAAAGAGAAAAGTCAGCTCTTAAAATAGGCATCATAAACTGCATAAACTCCCTATTTTGAAATAGCTGCCGAATCTCATCATTGTCTATATCGTGATAAGCATGGAGTTTTTCCATAAATGCTTTCTCTGGTAAAAGATGTATCGGCTCCCCACTGTTTCTGACGCTCGGGCTTGCGCATGCTGAAACCAATAATATCTGGGGTGAGATATGGTGTTTTTCTAATAAATAATGCGACAAACTATAACCAATCAAAGCACCCAAACTATGTCCAAAAAAAACAAATGGTTTCTCTTTTAAATAAGGTAACAATTGTTCGCATAAGGGTGGAATAAGATCATCAAACTGTTGGAAAGGTTTCAAATGCATCAAATTCATTCGTCCAGGCAATTGAATCGCAAAAATTTCAATTTCATTGGGAAAAGATCTCGCCCAAGCGTTAAAAATATTCGCATTCCCTCCAGAATAATGAAAACAAAATAACCTTAATTTTGCATTTGGATTATAAGAAACAGAATGTATCCAAGAGTCTACCGATGGTTGTGTCATGATATGGAATCCATTGTTATTAAGAATAGTTAGGCAAATCAAATTTATCTAAAAAAATATTGAATGTTAACACTGTCATAAGTAAATCGCTTTCGTATGGTGTATTAAATTTAAAATCAGGATGCATATATCTGGTTTTAAGAACAGCAATCTGAGCCGGATCAAAATAACCTTGTTTTTTGATTTGATCTATTGACAGCATCTCGTTGATATATTCATCATTTTGGTGAAGCAAGTAGGGACTTCCTGGGGCAGTGAAGCCAAATTTTTCTCTATTAATGATTTCTTTAGGTAACAATCCTACAGCCATTTTTTTTAAAATATATTTTTCATTGAGCTCTTTAAGTTTAAGCGATGGTGGCATTGTTTTAACAAACGCTACAAAGTCTTTGTCCAAAAAAGGATAACGACCCTCCACTGAATTCGCCAATACCATTCTATCACCATGATCTCCTAGCAAATGATCAGATAGTCGAAGCTTAAAATCAATATATGAACGCCTATGTATCGGATCAATATCAATTACTCTATCTTTGTTTATGACAAACTGATTTAAACTGTCGACTTTTGCGCGATTGGCATTGACTTGATCGGAATATAATTTAAATTTGGAAACGCCGAAATGGTGTAAGCGATTTTCATAATAAAATGATCTGTCTCCCCACAAGGCATGATTAAGCATTAAGTCTTTTTCATCTTGCTCGCCTTTAATTAGACCTTGGGCGAAATAATGATCGAATTTATAACCATTGTATCCCGCGAACAACTCATCTGCGCCTTGGCCAGCCAACACAACTTTGATATGCTGATTTTTCACGCTTTCAGATAAAGCAAGTGCTGCTGTATTGTAACTTTCTTTTAAAGGACATTCCGTATAGTAAATCACTTGTCCAATGCGATTCGTAATATCCTCCGCCCTAAAAGCATATTCATGATGCTGAGTAGCGCAATGCTGAACCATTGCTTGTTGATACACCACCTCTGAAATTTCTGTACTCTGTGGAAAAGTGATAGAAAACGTTTTTTGTATGTCTCGAGGATTCAACTCCTTCGCCAGTGACAAAACAATAGAAGAATCCAACCCACCGCTGACATAAAATCCAACAGGAACATCTGATTGCAATCTATATTTGATAGATTTTTTTAAGAGATCCTGCAAATGGTCTAAATAATAGCTTTCATCTGAATCATATGAAAGTTCACCCATTTTTGGATATATTAAATCCCAATACTCAACAATAACAGGATTGTTTTTGCTATAGGAGACTTCAATAAAGTGGCCGCTTGGAAGGCTATGAATATTTTTAAACATCGTTGTAGGACTAATCAACCCAGGAAAAGTAAACACTTGATCAAGCCCACATAAATTCACTTCTTTTACAACAGAAGGATGCTCTAATATTGCCTTGATCTCGGAACCAAAAATAAATAACCCATCAAAAAAGCAATAAAAGAAAGGAGCAATACCAAAATGGTCCCGAGCTGCAATCACTCTTTTTTTGGTGGTATCATAAATAACAAAAGCGAATTGCCCATTCAGTTTATTCATAAAGTCAGTATCATATTCTTCATAAAGATGGGTCAACACCTCTGTATCAGAATGAGTAACAAATTTATGCCCCTTCAAAATCAGCTCAGCACGCAGCTCTTGATAATTATATATCTCACCATTACAAACACTTATTATCGTTTTATCTTCATTAAACATAGGCTGCATGCCATGTTCAATATCAATGATACTCAATCTCTGAAAACCAAAGCCTATATCGTCTTTGCAAAAAATCGCATTTGCATCTGGCCCTCTATGTAACAATTTATGTGACATTTTAGCAATAATCTGGGGCTCAACTCGATGAAAACCTTTTGTATCAAATACCCCTGTAATTCCACACATAATTCTAACCCTAATAGTCTTCAACAGTTATTTTTGTAGGCTGAGGCAAAAATTCCACAGTCCTCAAGTAATCAAAATAAATTTCTAATAATTGATCCAAGTCATAAAGATGCACTATATTTGTATTCACAAGCGCACGATGGGTATTATCACAATTCACTTCGAAATCCTCACCTTGCCAAGGATCAAACGCTGGATCTTGTTCAAAAACCCCTAGGAGAGGGTGTAGTTCATTTTCTTGAGATTGTAGTGAATGTACCAACCTTTTATGCCATTCTGCATAGGTAAGATTTTGTAAGATGTATCCTTGCTCTTGAGCATATGAAACGATATCTTTGACTGTGATTAATGCAGCATGTCTAAAATGAAAATTTTTCCCGATATTTACTTCATTTTGAAGAATATGCACGACAACACTACTAATATAATCTACTGGCGTTAAATCAATTCGAGCTTTTGTATTAGGCGCTGCACCTAATTGTATACAGCCTTTCAGCATCCGACAGGCAAAATCATGCGTATTCCAAATTCCTGTTTTACTACTACCACTGATCCGACCTGGTCGATAAATGCTAATAGGCAACCCTTTGTTTCGAGCCTGTAACATCATTTGATCAGCCACCCATTTGGTTTGGGCATAGCCTCCTTCCAAATCATTTTCAAGCATCAAATCAGCCGTTTCATATTTTGTTTTCTCATCTGAAGCACTTGAAAAGATCTTTAATGTAGAAATATAGTGAACCGGTTTTAATGCGCCCTCACATGAAAATTGTAATATTTTCTTAGCGCCATCAACATTGGTTGGTTTTAATTGTTCATAAGTTTGCACCAAATTCATCGCTGATGCAGAGTGAACGATCATGTCTATATCACAACATAAATCATCATACAGTTTGACGTCTAATCCAAATCGCTCCCGAGACAGATCACCTAATACCACAACAATGCGCTCTCCATAATGGTCCTGCCAAATGTTATAACGACCGAGGTTCTGTTTAAGCCTAGACAACCCATGGAGATCATCAGTTGCCCTTATTAAACAATATATTTTTGCTGTCATATTCATTTCTAATAAATCACGTAGTAGGAATCCACCCAAAAATCCCGTACTACCCGTTAAAAATATATTCTGAATACGTTTGGATTTAAAAGGTAATTTTGGTGACAAATCTTCAATTTGAATATCAGACACTAATGCTTTAACATTTTTTACTCTTGAAACACCGACCTCTCGTTGCATAACCAATTCGGCTATGGTGGGATATTGAAAGATATGCCTTGGAGATAAATGAATATTTGCTTCTCTTGCTAAGGATAACATTTCAATCGCTAAGATAGAGTTTCCTCCCAAATTGAAAAAATTATCATGAATACTTATTAGGTTAATTTTAAGTAGCCTACGCCAAATATTTGCAAGAATAACCTCTTCATAGAGAGTTGGTAATACATGGGTATCTTCACTTATCGCAGCACCCACAGGTATGCCTAGTGCAGTTAAAGATTTGCGATCAATTTTTCCATTCGACGTCAAGGGTAAAACAGGAATGTTGAATATATAAGAGGGCATCATGTAATGCGGCAAATTTTTCCCTAAAAATTGTTTTATATTTTCTGTCGTGTTGTTCACATCCCCCAAAGAACCCTTATGAGCCAATGTATAAAACAATACAATTTGCTTGCTTAATTTATCATCCTCATACACCACAGCAACCCCTTCTAATATAGCAGAGTGCTGCATGGCAATGCTTTCAATTTCACCTAATTCAATCCTAAATCCGCGAATTTTTATTTGATTATCATTTCTACCGATATACTTTAAATTGCCATCTGGTAAACATTTTGCAAGATCACCGGTTCTATAAAGACGCTCCACTTGGTTCCCATCAATATCAGCTTCAACGAATCTCTGCTGCGTCAATTCTGGTTGATTCAAGTATCCACGTGCTAACGAAGTGCCTCCAATATAAAGCTCTCCGATGATACCTTTTGGCAATAATTGCATTGTGGCATCTAAAACATACGCCGTTGTATTGTGTATTGGTTTGCCAATAGAGACAATATCTGTCGATTTATGCAATATTTTCACTGTTGACCACACTGTTGTTTCTGTCGGCCCGTACATATTATAAACCTGTCCTTTAACCAGTTGCGTCAACGTATTGGCCAAAGGCAGAAAACACTCATCTCCACCCACCAACATATGGGTTAATGACTGCATCTGATGCTTCGCATCCTCATTTCCTGAGAGTAGCTGCGCCACCATTGGCGTGCATTGAAAGTGAGTAACGTTATGTTGGCGCATCAACGCAGGAATTTCTTCTAACATGCTAACAGCTTTCGATGTTGTTTGTTCTTTTAAATCATTAAGATAGCTCAAATTTTTAAGCACAACGTCATCTGCAATACCAAAATCTACCAAGCATGCAATTTCATCAATGCCAATTGCATGCAATTGATTAACCGTTTGCATGCAACTTGCTGGCGTGCCAAATAAACCACTGGTTTGGTAATAACGTAAAAAAGCATGTTCAAGGACAGCATCTAAATCCTCTTTTGAAATATTCTTAATATCTTTACCAAGTGCTTCAGCAAAAGGTTTTAATAATGCAATAGCATCTCTCAAATAATTTTTTAGTGGCTCTTTGACTTGAGATAATACAAAATCTTGGTCATGAGACACAAAAGTATGAATCATGAGTGTCACGGTTCCTCTACCTAAGTCAGGATGATGCTTTTGGAATGCCTCTCGATAAATTTGAATTTTTTCTGCCAATTCTTCTATTGATTGTCCTAATAGGTGGGTCAACAAATTAGCCCCTAATGCACCAGCTGTTCGAAAAGTCTCTGGATTACCCGAACTTGTTAACCAAAAGGGTAATTCTGACTGTATAGGTCGAGGATATACTTGGATATCAACACTCCGTCCATCAATTCCTGGAAATTTCAGTACCTCACCCCGCCATAACGCCCTAACCTTGTCAATCTGTTCTAACATGACTTCTTGCCTTTTTTCATACTCCTGAGGGGCTAAAATAAAATCATTCGGCTGCCACCCGGACGCAAATGAAAGGCCTACTCGTCCATGTGAAAGATTATCTACAACAGCCCATTCTTCAGCTACTCGGCTAGGATGGTGTAACGGTATGACACAACTACCCGCACGAATTTGAATGTGCTGGGTTACCATAGCAATGGCTGCAGAAATCACTGAAGGATTAGGAAACAAACCACCGAATTTTGAAAAATGTCTTTCTGGCGTCCATACGGCTTTGAACCCATGTTCATCTGCAAACTTCGCGCCTGCCATTAATAATTGATATTTATCTTGATAGTGCTCATCTACACTGGAAAAGTAAAACAAACTGAAATTAACATTCGATTTAGTGTTTTTTTGGGCAATTGAAGTGGCATTAGTTTCAGATGCAGTCAAAATCACTTTAAAACCGCGAGTCAAAGTCCATAACAATTCCAATATAGAAATATCAAATGAAATACTAGTCGCCGCCAACCAAGTGCCTGGCTTTGTTCCTAAGCTATGGTCCATACCCAACATAAAATTGTTGACCTGTTGATGCTCGACCATTACACCTTTGGGTTGCCCTGTAGATCCTGAAGTGTATATCACATATGCGAGCTGATTGTCCTCTACAGGTAGATTCAAATTATCCATACTACCATGGGTTAAATCAGACAATAATGACTTTAGATCAATACAGGTATAAGACGGAATATCTGCATTGTACGCTTCAAATTGATAAGCAAAATTTGGTTGCGTCAGCAATAGTTTTAGTTGGGAATCCTGCAAAATATGAGCTAATCTAGCTTTGGGATAACTAGGGTCAAGTGGCACATAAGCAGCACCGACTTTCAATACTGCCAACAACCCAATCAACATGTCTAAAGAGCGTTCTACACAAAGACCAATTAAAGTTTCACGCGTCGCGCCCTGTTCTTTTAAATAACCGGCTAATTGATTTGCTTTGCCATTTAATGCTTCAAAACTCAAACTTGAAGAACCGCATACTATTGCTATTTCTGAAGGTGTCTTCATAGCTTGCGCTTCAAATAATTGATGAATCCCTTTAACAAGATCGGGAGATAAACTAGGCCCCCTTGCATGATCTAAGATTTGTCTTTTTTCCTGATTAGCTAACAAATGGAAGCTTTGTAATAAACCTTGCGGATTCCGAATGATATTTTGAATCAGTTGAATAAAATGATTCCCCATTCTCTCTATGGTTTCCAAAAAAAACAGATCTGTTGCATATTCAATATAAAATTCTATGGTCTCGAACTTTTCAACAGCAACCAAAGACAGATCAAATTTAGCCCCATTATCTTCAGCAAAAAAATGACTTACAGCTAAATCCTGAATATTTATTTTCGCTTGAACCTCTTTCTGAAAAATAAACATAGATTGAAATATAGCGGACTGATTCGCAAAACGATCTGGTTGCAATCCGGATACTAACTTTTCATACGGCAAGTCCTGATGACGGTATGCATCCAACGCTGTTTGCTTTATTTCTTGAAGAAATTGATGAAACTCCATCTGCCCTTTAGGTCGAGAACGCAACACTAATGTATTAGTAAAAAACCCAATTAATTTTTCCAATTCTTTAAATTTTCTATTGGAGATGGGCGTGCCAATAACGATGTCTTCTTGTCCTGAATAACGGAATAACAATACTTTAAATACTGCAATTAAAAACATAAACAAAGTAACAGATTCCTGTTGGCAAAATATTTTCACCTTTGTATACAATGCTTGATCTAATGAAAAAAATACGCGTTCTCCTTCAATTTGGCGCTCAGGAAGATAAGATTTATCTATAGGTAAATTCAAACTTGCTGGTAAATTAGCCAGTTGTTTCAACCAGTATTCCAATTGAGGTTGAAATTTTCCTGCATCGAACTGATGTCTTTGCCAAAGTGCAAAATCAGCATATTGCATTGGTAATTCTTTAAAGGCTTCGGCTTTTTCCTGAAAAAATGCCGTGTAAAATCCCACCAATTCATTCGCTAAAATATCTTTTGATACACCATCAGAAATAATATGGTGCATACATAACGATACAATATGCTCTTCGTCTGATAGTCGAATTAATTTTGCTCGTAATAACGGACCTTTTTCTAGATCAAATACATTTTGCGCTTCCTGTTTGATCATATCATCGACACGATGACTAATCTCATCGCTTGAACAAAAAGACAAATCAACAAACAACATATGCATTTTAAACTCAGTAACAATCATTTGAGTCAAATGCCCGCTCACTAATGAGAACGTTGTTCTGAATAATTTGGTTGATTGCCCATTCTAACGCTTCTCTACTCAAAGACCCTTCCAGTCGAAAAGCAACAGGTAAATTATAAGCAACCGTATTTCCGTCAAACTCTTGCTGTAACCACAAACTTTCTTGAAAAAAGGAAGCAGGCAAAGGATAAGTACGTGCTAATAGTTGGATAGCATGATCACTTGATTTATCTCCACGTAGACGATCTTGCAACGCTTGGCGCTGCGCAGCAGACAATTTGGAATATCGTTGACTCAATTTTTCTTTATCATTTTGCAAATCTGTCATGACTACCTCAAGTAAACGGTTAATCCCGCGGTTTCTCTCTATAATGCATGTTTAAACTAAAATAATGCTCACACTTCTGCATGTGAAAATCTCTTTTTATCTAAAAGACGACGCACTTCCTCTGGAGGAAGATTTTTTATTTTATCTAAAAGCGTAGCCATACTTTTATTTCGATGTAACGAGTTTTTTTGTTGCTGATCAATCTCTGCTGCTAATGAAGCAATCGTTGGCCGTTCAAATAATAAATGTAATGGGACACAAATAGCATGCTTTTCAAGCAGTAAATTTGAAACCATTAATGCCATCAAAGAATGTCCGCCTAAATGAAAAAAATTATCATGAACCCCTATTTGCCTCATTTTCAAAACATCGCACCAAATATTGCTCAATATAATTTCAGTTTCTGTACCAGGGAGGGCCTCTTTTTTAGAAAAACGCTGCACTGGCATATGCGTCAGTGCCATACGATCAATTTTATTATTTTGTGTTTTTGGCAAAGAAGGCAGACTTTCGAATAAGGTCGGCACCATATAATTAGGTAAAAATTGCATTAAAAATGTATGCAGATCAGCACAATCCACTGGAAATTTCATGGCAATATATGCAACCAAACACAAATTATTTTCACTAGATGCTTCCTGCAAAATAACCGCACACTCTAATATCGCGTCATGCATTAACAATACATTTTCAATTTCACTCAATTCAATACGATAGCCCCTCAATTTGATTTGGTTGTCCATTCGACCCAGAAACTCAATATTTCCATCAGGTAGATAACGTGCCAAATCGCCCGTTGCGTAAAGACGAGCCGTTGGGTTCAAACTATACGGATGAGGAATAAATTTTCTCTGGGTTAAATCAGGTCGATTCAAATATCCACGGGCCAAACCAGGCCCACCGAGATAGAGCTCCCCTGGAATACCTGGCAAATTGATCTGATAGGTTGGATCTAAGATAGTCGCTTCCACCGAAGCAATTGGTTTTCCAATAGGAATAGGCTTTAAATGACCTGCTTTATCTTTTTTAATTGCGTTTATGGCATACACAGAAGACCAAACTGTATTTTCGGTTGGCCCATACAAATTCCATACTAAACAATGCTTTTCAATTAAGGTTTCTGCCACCCTAGGCGGCATAATCTCCCCACCCACTAAAGCTTTAAAGCCTTTTTTACATTGCCATGGACGTGCAAGCAATAATTGCCAAGTAGCTGGTGTTGCTTGCATTACAGAAACGTCGTGCCGATTTAGCATATCAATGAGGTCATCAACGTTGTTTAGAGACTTAGCATGAGTCAAAATAATTTGTGCTCCCACCTTCAATGGCAAAAACAATTCAAGCGCAGCAATATCAAAAGAAATCGTGGTCACGGCTAACAATCTGTCATTTTCATTAAATGGAATAGCCATTAACATCGCAGTCAAAAAATGATTCAACCCATCACGTTGAATCATCACACCCTTAGGTTTCCCAGTTGACCCAGATGTATAAAGCACATAAGCTAAACAGGACGCCATCACGTCACAATTGAACGCCTCTTTACTTTGCTTCTGAATCTCATCAAAATCACGCTCTAAATCTATGATTCTAAGTGCTTCAAAATGTATGTGGCTCGACATATTGCCATGCGTAATCAGTATGTCCAATTTAGAATCCTGAATCATGAATTCCAACCGTTCTTTGGGATAACTAGGATCTAGAGGTAGATAGGCCCCTCCTGCTTTCAAAATCGCAAGCAACGCTACAATCATATCCACTGATCTATCAAGAAAAAGTCCCACCAATATTTCTGATCCCACACCCTGTTGTTTCAAGTACTGTGCTAATTGATTAGAGTATTCGTGCAATGCTTTATATG
>Ga0194035_1001951_pt1 | contig 10431 bp, 12 predicted proteins | sample JunL2320m_MetaG_FD_148680 | JGI IMG/M metagenome (GOLD analysis project Ga0194035, IMG submission 148680) | Anoxic zone freshwater microbial communities from boreal shield lake in IISD Experimental Lakes Area, Ontario, Canada - Jun2016-L239-20m | ecosystem: Environmental > Aquatic > Freshwater >...
GTCAGGCACGTTGAGCTGCTCGCGCTTCAGCCAAGGACTCTGATGGTCGTTGTGATCACTTCAAGCGGCGGCGTCACAAAACGATTGTTTGCCACTGAATCGGTTCTGGACCCGGGGCTCGTTGCATGGGCGGCGAGCTTCCTGAATGAATGCCTCGCGGGAAAGGGTCTTGGCGAGCGCACCGTCCGCGGTCGTTTGGAAGACCCTTCGCTGAACGACATTGAGCGGGAGATCGTGGAGCTGGTTGCACCGGCGTTCACAGACTTGGGCCACGCAGAAGCGGAATCGCTGTTTGTCGACGGTGCATCACGCATGGTGGAAGACCATCGCCTTGTTGACGAATCTGAAATCGGGACGGTAGTCGCCATGCTTGAGCGCAAGGTCGAGCTCCTTGCGGCACTCAAGGCGGCACTCCCTGAACCGGATGTACTTGTTCGGATCGGCCAGGAGAATGAGGCGCCGGCAATGCGTTCGATGACGATGGTCGCCGCTGGCTATGGACCGGCTCGCCGGTCCGTGGGGACTGTTTCCGTTCTAGGGCCTGTTCGCATGGATTACGCGCGTGCGATTGGTGCTGTCAGGGCAGCGTCCGTTGAACTGTCCCGGCTTGTTGAAGACGTTTACGCGGACTGATCAGGCACATGCCAAGGGATCACTACGAAGTACTCGGCGTTGAACGTGCCGCTGACGAGAAGGAAATCCGCAAGGCTTTCAGGTCATTGGCCCGGGAGCTTCATCCTGATGTGAACCCTGATCCGGAGGCTGAGGAGCACTTCAAGGAGTTGGCTGAGGCATATGAGGTTCTCTCGGACACTGATCGGCGAGCCACCTATGACCGCTATGGCCACGAGGGTCTCAAAGGGCAGGGTTGGTCTCCCGGATTTGATTCTTTCTCTAACTTTGGCGATCTCTTCAGCGCGTTCTTCGGCGGGGGTGGCTCGGGCGGTGGACCGAGGCAGGGCGCCGACCTTGGGATTGCGGTTGACATCACCCTTGACGAGGCGTTTGCAGGTGCCAAACGACAGCTTGACTATGAAGCAGTCACAGGCTGTGAGACTTGCGATGGAAACGGAGCTGAGCCCGGAACAAGCCTTGTCGGCTGCAAACAGTGCGGTGGGCATGGAGCAGTCCGAACTGTTCAACGTAGTCCATTCGGCCAGATCGTGCGCGAAGCAGTCTGTCCGGCGTGTTCCGGCGCAGGGAAGACTCCGGAGGTCCCATGCGGGGACTGCGGTGGGAGCGGCAGCAGGGAGAGCACGCTGAGTGTCGAGGTTGACATTCCTGCGGGAATTGATGATGGACAGCGGATACGCCTCGCGGGGCGAGGAAATGCAGGTGGTATCGGTGCGCCGGCTGGGGATCTCTATGTGGTGATCGAGGTGGACTCCGACGAAAGATTTGTGCGCGACGGGGAGGACCTTGTATGCGTGGTCGACATCTCGATGGCCAAGGCAGCAATTGGAACCGAAGTCGTTATTCCGGGGCTCGACGGTGACATTGACCTTCACCTGCCGGCAGGGACTCAGCCCGGGACCGTGCTTGAAGTTTCTGGGAAAGGCATGCCTTCCTTGAGGGGAAGGCGTCGCGGTGATGTCAGGGTGATCGTCTCGGTCTATATTCCCCAGAGCCTTGATGATGAGCAGCGAGCCTCACTTGAGGTTCTGGCGCAGACTCTCCCCGACGCGGCAGAGCAGCAGCCCGGGCTCTTTGACCGAATTCGGCGTGCGCTCGGTGGAGCCGCCGGGTCTACTTGAGTCCGTCGTGTTACGGCTGGCCATCCGGGTTCCAAGCGAAAGCGCTGAACTTGTTCTCGCGGAGCTGATGTTGATTGTCCCGAGTGGTGTTGAACAGGTGGATGGCGACGGATATGTCGAATACGCCGTTTATGGCGCTCCCGGCGAGCTTCCCACGCTTCCGGACCTTGAAGCTGTGATTGGTGGCGTCACCGTGGAGGTCGCAACCACTGAGGTTGAAGATGGTTGGGAAGACCGTTGGCGGGAGTTCCACAAGCCACTCGTGGTGCCAGGCAAGCTGAGGGTGCGCCCGCCATGGGAGCCCAAGGCTGACGAGCTCTACGACCTTGTGATCGACCCGGCACGGGCTTTCGGGACGGGTGCCCACCCGACAACGAATCTCTGTCTGGAAATGCTGTTCGACTTTGAGCCCACTGGTTCCCTGTTTGATCTTGGTTGCGGCTCCGGAGTTATTGCAATCCTTGCCGCTCGCTTGGGTTTCGGTCCGGTCAGCGCGGGCGACTACGACGATCTTGCGGTAGAGGCAACGGTCGCCAACGCTGCCGTCAACGGAGTTAATCTTGATGTGTCTAGGATTGACCTCAGGACCGACTCGCTTCCCGAATCCGAAACTCTGGTCGCAAATATCTTGGCTCCAGTCCTGATCACGCTCTCAGGAAAGATGGGCAGCTGGCGCCCACAGACAGTGGTTCTCTCTGGAATTCTTGATGACCAGGCTGACGGGGTAACCGCGGCTTGGGTGCCGCTCGGTTACTCAGAGGCCGACAGGACCTCTCGCGGTGGCTGGTCCGCCATCCGGCTGGTAAAGGGCTGAGGTCTTAGACCAGAACCTCTCGTGAGCCACGCCCAGCAGCGATGTGGGCGAGCAGTCTCGCAGCCGCGTCCTGGGGCTCTTCCTTTCCATCAGGTGACATTCCTGTCCTGACCCAGCCCGGGTCGAAGGCAAACACTGCTACTCCCTTACCGCCAATTTCTTGGCGGAGGCTTTGAGTCATAGAGGCCAGAGCTGCCTTCGCTCCCGCGTATGCACTCAGATCGCGCCGTCCACCGCTGATTGAGGTGGTGACTGTGGCGATGACTCCTTCCCCGCGCTCGACCATTGCCGGGGCCAAGCGGCCGGCAAGCGCCATCGGGGAAATTGCGTTGACTTGGAAGGAGCCGTCAAGGTCGTCGAGGGACAGTGCAACTGTCGGCCCCGAGACTTTGCTTCCAGCGACGGAAGCCAGCACATCCACTCGACCATGGGCGGCAACGACGTCGTCGGCAAGCTGGAGGGCGTGGGCTGGATCGGAGAGATCAAAGGGGTGCGTGGTGGCCGCGGTTCCTATTCGGGCGGAGAGGGCGTCGAGCTCTTCAGATCGGCGAGCCGAAAGGGCAACCGTCGCTCCGGACTCGGCCAGCTGCAATGCGAGCTCGTAACCAATTCCACTTGAGGCTCCGGTAACAAGGCAGATTTTCCCGTTTAGATCCATGTAACGCCTACGCGCCGCAGGCCACTGAGGATCAGGCTGGGGTGGATTCATCGGCGGGCTGGGTACCCTGTGAGATAGATGACAGTCATAGAAACAATCAAAGCTGACGTGACCACTGCAATGAAGGCTGGGGACAAAGCCCGCGTAAGCGCTCTGCGACTCGTCCTTTCGGAACTGCAGAAGGACGAGAAGGAGGGGAAGGGCGACGAGATCGCCGTTCTTCGCAGGGAGCGAAAGCGCCGCATAGAAGCCGCTGAACAGTTTGAGACTGCCGGGAGAGAGGACCTCGCAGGTCCAGAGAGGTCAGAGGCAGAGATGATCACCGCTTACCTTCCAGCCGAGCTCTCTGATGACGAACTCAAAGCCATTGTCGCCCGGGCGGTCGAGTCGATTGGGGCGAGCGGTCCTGGAGACATTGGGCAAGTTATGAAGGCGGCCATGGACGAGGTTGGGACCAGAGCTGACGGCAAGCGCGTGAACGCCGCCGCTCGTGAGGTGCTGAGTGCGTAGGCGCATCGAGCTCGACAACGCCTCTGCGAGAGAACTCGCAGGTGAGGGCGATCGGGTTCTCAGGGCACTTGAAGCCCGATCCAACTGTGAGATTCACATGCGCGGAAATGTCGTCACGTTGGACGGTGACGATTCGGCGGTGAGTGGTGCAGAAGCTGTGATCCTTGAGCTTGCGGGGCTTGCCGAGCGGGGTCACGTTCTTGACCCGGCAACGGTCGGCGCGGTTGCAGGAGCGCTCGCGATGGACACCAAGCCAGGTGCTGTTCTTGAGGACGTTGTCTGGTCACGCGGAAGCATCCGCGTGGCTCCCAAGACGGTCACGCAGAAGACCTATGTCGACGCAATCCGACGCAACACCATCACTTTCGGAATAGGCCCTGCGGGCACCGGAAAGACTTATCTGGCGGTGGCAATGGCTGCCGCCGCGCTGAGTCGTGGTGAGGTCAGTCGGATCATCTTGACGCGCCCGGCTGTTGAGGCCGGCGAGAGTCTTGGATTCCTCCCGGGGGACCTGATGGCCAAGGTTGACCCCTATCTGAGGCCGCTTTTTGACGCTCTTCACGACATGCTTGACGCTGAGGTTGTCGCCAAACACATGGAGCGCGGCGTGATCGAAGTCGCTCCGCTTGCCTTCATGCGCGGGCGGACGCTGAACGACAGTTTTGTGATTCTTGACGAGGCTCAGAACACGACTCCGGAGCAGATGAAGATGTTCCTCACCCGTCTGGGATTCGGGACTCGCGTCGTCGTTACGGGAGACATCACGCAGATTGATCTTCCACATGGAAATGCCTCAGGTTTGGTGACCGTGGGCGAAATCCTTGAAGGCGTTGAGGACATTTCGTTCGTTCGATTTGGCGATCAGGACGTTGTCCGTCACCGCCTTGTCCAAAGAATCGTGACCGCCTACAGGGAGCACTCACAGAGAGACGCTCCCCAGCTTCGTCCCGCGGACAGCCGCGGCGTCTGAACAACACTTGTTCGACTTCGACATATCAGGCGTCAGCCTGCTCCCCGATGGCCCTGATGAGGCCAGAATCAAAGACCTGCTCAGGCTGTCCTTCTCTTCGGCTGGGATTGAGTCCGGGCACGTTGCGGTCGAGGTTGTGGAAGAGGCCCGGATTACTCAGCTGAACAGGGAACATCGCGGACTTGACAAGGCGACGGATGTCCTTTCCTTCCCCGTTGACGGGGTTGAGGCTACGGTCGGCCCACGCGAGCTTGGAGACATCGTGATCTGCCCGCCATATTGCGAATCGGTTGACCGGGCCATTGTCCACGGGGCGCTTCACTTGGTCGGCATGGACCATGAGGCTGACAGTGGAGAGATGCTTGCCCTTGAGGCAGAGATTCTGAGATGGGCAGCCCAATGACCAAAAGCGGATTCATCGCCCTTGCAGGGCGTCCCAACGCAGGGAAGAGCACTCTCACCAACCAACTAGTTGGCGAAAAGGTCGCCATCGTGTCCGACAGGCCACAGACGACAAGGCGAGCGATCCGGGGGATTGCAACAACCGACGAATGGCAGCTGGTGCTGACCGACCTTCCCGGCGTGCAGCGTCCCCGAGACGCTCTGACGACGAGGATGCAGCGAAGGGTCGAGCGCGAACTTGGTGAGACCGATGTTGTCCTCTTCGTGATCAACGGCATCGAAGGAGTTGGGCCCGGCGACCGGTTCATTGCGTCGTTGCTGGAGAAGGCGAAGGTCCCAGTGATCGCCGCCGTGAACAAGTCCGACAAGGTTTCACACGCGCAGATGCTTGAGGTCTTGACTGCAACTGACGCGCTTGGCGTCGCGGATGCGATCGTCCCGATCAGTGCTCGAAAGGGAAGCGGACTTGAGCCGCTGATAGAGGAGCTTGTGAAGCACCTTCCTGAGGGACCATTCATGTTTCCCGCTGACGAGAGAAGCGACCAGCCGCTCAATATTGAGCTGGCGGAACTTGTTCGCGAGCAGATTCTCCGAAGGACCCGCGAAGAGGTGCCGCATGCCGTCGAGGTTCAGGTCGAGGAGCTCTCCCAGAAGGCGGACGGCCTGATCATCTGCCGCGCGGTCGTATTTGTGGAAGCGGAATCGCAGAAGGGAATCATCGTCGGCAAGGGGGGCAGGATGATCAAGGCTGTTGGCATTGCGGCTCGTAAGGAGATCGAATCGCTGACTGGTGAGAAGTGCCACCTCGAGCTCTCAGTCAGGGTCAGACGGGACTGGCGCGGCGACGAGGGACTACTCGATCGGCTTGGGTTCGACTGATTTAGAGGACTTGCTCACGCAGAATCTGCGCGAGCTCGGAGTTCATCTGAGCTGGAGCAATGTCGGCCCGAAGCTCGGGAAGTCTCACAACGGGGACGTTTGGCAGTTGCGCCAACTGGGCCAGAAGGTCCTCCTGGTCAAGCCGGCGGTCTGTTGCCGTCACGGCAACGTCGAGAGCATCGGCCTTGAGTGTTCCTGCCCTGACCACCTTCCTGATCCGTTGAATGTCGGTGGCTGTGAAGTCGCTGGGCTCACATCGGTTAGCGACCACGAGGTCAAGGCCTCTCCCAAGCATTTCCTGCATCCATGTGTCGAGTTCGATCGTCTCGGTGACAGGTAGCTCTGATGGCAAAGTGACAGCGACGATGGCGCAGCGGGATGGGTCGCGAAGAAGCTCCCAAACCTTCTCCGCCTGCTTTCGGATCGGACCTCCAGCTGCGATGTCCGCAAATGTACGCGGCGAGCGAAGCATCGCGACGCCGTGTCCAGACGCGGGCGCGTCAAGGATGACAGTTGCGTGATCTTTGGTTCCCTTTCCAAACCCACGTCCGGGACCCATCTCCCATGCCTTGGTGATCGTTAACATTTCAGCTGCGCCAGGTGCGGCTGCAACCAGTTGAGAGAAGGAGCGGCTTGCTCCGAGTGTTCTTGCGATCGGAGCGCCGAACTGGCTTCGGATCCATTCCCTCAGCGTCGCGTCCGGGTCAATTGTCGCTGCAGCGAGTCCGCCGCCAAGATCCGTTTCGCCATTGGAGTCGACCTTGTCGCCACCCAAGAGACGTGGGATGACTCCCTGCTCGGCCACCTCACAGACAACAGTTGTGTTTTCGTGGCGAGCCACAGCACGTCCGAGTGCGGCAGCAACGACTGTGCGGCCGACTCCCCCCTTGCCGGTGATGACAATCAGTTCGTTCTTCTCTGGATTGAACATTCGTATGCGACTATGACATTGAATGGACGGTGTGAGCAAAGTTGTTGAGCAAAAGGGAGCGGGTGAGGCCGATTCCACGCCTGCGCTTACAGGCTCGGATCTCCGTCGTGCATATGCCCAGTGCCGCAGACTCCAGCGCCGCCATGATCCAACATTCTGGCTTGCCACCCTTCGCCTACCGGCTGAGATGCGGCCCGCCGTGTGGGCGGTCTATGGCTTTGTGCGAACCGCTGATGAGGTCGTTGACGGACCAAGAAGGGACTCTGCTCCAGCTGAAAGGCTCGCGGGGCTTGATCAGCTTGCCAATGAGCTTGAGCTGGCAAGGGGAGGGATGACCGTCAGCACCCCTGCTGTGAACGCACTTGTCGATGCTGGACAGCGGCACAACCTCCCGTTGGATGAGCTGACTGCGTACCTCGACTCGATGAGACGTGATGTTGGCCCACTCTGGATCACGGATTGGGAAGACCTCCTCTCCTACATGAACGGTTCGGCTGGAACGGTCGGTCGACTGATGGCACCCCTTCTTGGTGCGCCTGTTGAGGCTCACGAGAGCTTTGCTCAGCTGGGCTTGGCCTTTCAGCTGACGAACTTCATAAGGGATATTCCTGAAGATGCTGGGTTGGGGCGCGTCTATCTCCCAGCCGATGAACTGTCGGCAGCTGGAGTCCGCAATGAGGAGCTCGCCGCCAGTGGCGTCTCCGCCTCACCTGCTCTCTGCGGTGTAACCAAAGGGCAGGTTGTGCGGGCAAGGGAGCTTTTTTCAGAGGGTGAGTATGGAGGGCAATCCGTGGGGCCAAAGGTGAGACGGGGAATCCGGCTCGCCACAAGCGTCTATCAGAGGACTCTTGACCGGGTCGAAGAGAATGGCTTCGACGCAGTCGGGATCTCTGCTGAGCTGCCGCTGGTTCAAAGGGTCGGTGCGGTCGCCTCCGCTTTTGGAAGTTCCCACACCTGAAGTTGGGACTTTTGGCATTGACTCAGGCTGGAGTTGCGCCCTTAACCCCAGTTGGATCAGGAGTTTATGTCGCACACCAACTGCCGAGGGCACGATGAGCGCCCCGTGACGGCTACGATCGCTTGGGCTGTGGTGAACGCCGACAACATGACATTTGACGACCGGGGGCTCCTCCCGTGCGTTGCTCAGGATCAGGGGACTGGTGAGGTCCTGATGGTCGCATGGGTCAACGCTGAGGCACTGCGGCTAACGCAATCCACTGGAGAGCTTCATTTCTGGAGCCGCTCACGTCAGGAGATCTGGCACAAGGGGGCGACCTCGGGCAACACACTTGCCGTCCGCGAGCTTCGAGCCGACTGTGACTCAGACACTCTCCTGGCACTTGTGGAACCAGCCGGGCCAGCGTGTCACACGGGGGCCAGGAGCTGTTTCACCGCGGATGAGGCCGGAGTGGCATTGGCCCATGAGGTCCTTCCCGATCTTGAGCGCACCATTCTGCAGCGGTCTGTAGACATGCCCTCCGGTTCTTACACAACGACGCTGTTCAACGATCCTAGGCTTGCCCGAGAAAAGGTGCAGGAGGAGGCCGAGGAGGTCACCCGTGCTGCCAGAGAAGAGAGCGATGAGAGGCTTGCCGACGAAGGAGCTGACCTGCTCTACCACCTCTTGGTTCTACTTCGTTCTCGAGGATTGTCGCTTGACGATGTGACGGCAGTCCTTGCCGCCAGACGCGGTGGTCCTCAGCGATGACCTCGAATCAGCAGATGGCCGGGCAGGTGACCCCAACTCGCGATGAGGCAATCGAACTCGCCTCCAATTACAAGCTTGTGCCGGTGGTCCACTCAATTGTTGAGGACACAGAGACACCCGTTTCCGCTTATTTGAAACTCCGGGGAGATGGTCCATCGTTCCTTCTTGAATCGGCGGAGCGCGGGCAGCACGTTGGCCGCTGGTCGTTCATCGGATATCGCCCCAAAAGCGTAATACGCTGGTCATTGGGAGATGAGGGGGACCCATTTGAGATAGCCGGTGCGGCAGCCGGAGAAGGGGACCTTGCGCCGGTCGCCGGAATGCCACCATTTGCCGGAGGTGCAGTTGGCATGTTCGGCTACGACCTTGTCCGAACCACCGAGCCGTTGGGTGAGCCGAACGCTGACCCGGTTGGGCTTCCTGACATGGCACTAATGCTGACCGATGTGATGGTGGCCTTCGATCACCTTCAGAATCGCCTGGTTGTTTTCTCACTGATCCATTCGGATGCGGGTGATGCTGGATCTGAGTGGGACAAGGCTGTGGAGACGATTTCCGAGGTTCGGACACGACTCGCCGGACCAATCCCAGACTTCGGCACAGAAATCGCCCATCAGCCGCCGGACTTCACTTCCAACACGACTCCTGAACGCTTCAAGGAGATGGTCTCCACGATCATTGAGTACATCCGAGCTGGCGACGCATTCCAGGTCGTTCCATCTCAGCGTTGGACTGCCGAGACCGACCTTCCGGCCTTTGCCATCTACAGGGGCCTGCGGGCTGTCAATCCAAGTCCATACATGTACTTCCTTGACTTTGGCGACTTTGAGGTTGCCGGTGCGAGCCCCGAGCCATTGCTCACGGTAAGCGGGCGCCATGTGTCGACAAAACCGATAGCGGGGACAAGGCCGCGCGGGGTTGATGCCGAGGACGATCGTCGGATTTCAGCGGAACTCCTGGCGGACCCCAAGGAGCTCGCTGAGCATGTGATGCTTGTTGATCTGGGCCGCAATGACATTGGGCGCGTCTGTGAGTACGGAACAGTGGAGGTTGAGGAGTTGATGGCTGTCGAGATGTACTCCCATGTGATGCACATCGTCAGCTCGGTTGGAGGGACGCTCAAGGATGGAATTAGAGCTGTTGACGCTCTCCGATCAGTCCTTCCTGCCGGAACCTTGTCCGGAGCCCCGAAGGTCCGGGCGATGCAGATCATTGATGAGCTGGAGGCTGTGAAGCGCGGCGGATACGGCGGGGCGATTGGCTACCTGTCCTACACAGGAGATCTTGACGTCTGCATTCACATCAGGACCGTGGTTGTGAAGGACGGTAAGGCCCATATCCAGTCGGGCGGAGGGACTGTTGCTGACGCACTGCCCGAGAATGAGCTCGCTGAGTCAGAGGCCAAGTCGCGTGGAGTGATGCGTGCAGTAGAGCTGGCCGCAACGCGTCCCGACTGGACCTGATCTCCCTTGCGCGTTCTCGTCCTTGACAATTACGACTCGTTCACCTGGAACCTGGTGCAGTACCTTGGCGAACTTGGTGCTGACCCTGAGGTCGTCCGAAACGATCAATCAGACGCAGCGACCCTGCTGTCAATGGGATACGACCGTCTTGTGATCTCACCTGGCCCCTGCACTCCTAACGAGGCAGGAATTACCCTCGACTGTGTGCGGGCCTTTCCCGAGGCAGGCATTCCGACACTCGGAGTGTGCCTCGGGCATCAGGCAATGGCACAGGCTTTCGGAGGAAGCATCATCCGGGGCGAGCCGATTCATGGCAAGACGGGGGTGATCGAACACGATGGC
>Ga0194035_1001952_pt1 | contig 10430 bp, 9 predicted proteins | sample JunL2320m_MetaG_FD_148680 | JGI IMG/M metagenome (GOLD analysis project Ga0194035, IMG submission 148680) | Anoxic zone freshwater microbial communities from boreal shield lake in IISD Experimental Lakes Area, Ontario, Canada - Jun2016-L239-20m | ecosystem: Environmental > Aquatic > Freshwater >...
CGGTGATTCCTGCGGGCCCGGTAGTGAACCCGGTCTTCACCTCATCGAAGATCAGCAGCGCTCCCGCCGCGTGCAGTATCTCGCGGATCGCGGCCAGGTAGCCGTGATCGGGGGGGATGATGCCGGCGTTCATCATCGCCGGTTCGACGATCATGCCGGCAATTTGGTCCGGGTGCTCAGCCAGTGCCCGGGCAACCGCCTCTGGGGCATTGAATGGCACGATGACGACTAAATCCCTTATTGCAGAGGGGATTCCGGAGTTTCCGGGCACGCCGTTCGGGTGGTCGCGCGGGCCGACTTCGTCGGCCTCTGGCAGCACGGACACCTGTACTGAGTCGTGGTGGCCGTGGTAGCAGCCTTCAACTTTGATGATCAGATCGCGCCCGGTCACCGACCGGGCCAGATGCACGGCGTCCATGGTGGCTTCAGTACCTGAGTTGGCGAATCGCCACTGTGGCAGGCCGAAGCGGCGGGCCAATTCGCCGGCATTCCAGATGGCGTCCTCGGTGGGTTGTGCGAAATGCGTTCCACGGCGCACCCGGTCACTGACGGCGGCGACGATCGCCGGGTGCGCGTGGCCTGCGATGGATGCGCCGTAACCACCGTGCATGTCGACATACTCGGTGCCGTCGACGTCGTAGACCTTCGACCCGGCGCCGTGGCTCATCCACACCGCCTGCGGTTGGGCGATCTGCCAGTTCGAGGTGGCGCTGCCGGCGAGATGTCCACCGGCGAGTGCGATGAGTTCGGTGCTGCGCGGCTGCCGGCGCAGAAACACCTGCTCCTCATGTTCGATCAGGGCAGCGACGTCGCCCCGGACCGGTCTATCGATGGTCGGGGATGCCACGGGGAACCTCCACTCGATTGCCCTGTCCACCTGGGAAGAGGCGGCCAGGACAATTCCTGACTGAGCGTTCAGTCTATGCCAGAGTCCGCGGGCCGACAAGCAGTGAAACGCGAGATGATCTAACGCCGGGCATCGGCACCCCAAGTGTGCGAGAGTCCAGGGACCGACAAACTTGCGACTTCGGAGGACCGAATGGCAGTTCCCAACCGACCCAGTTCGAGCCGACGGCAGTTTCTACTGCGCGCCGCACTCCTGGCGGGCGGAACACCCGCCCTGATGGCGTTTCTTGACGCCTGCGCCAAGGGCGACCAGACGTCGTCGTCGACTACGAGTATGAAAATCGCGTCTCCAGACAAACCGGTCACCTGGGATATCGCGAAAGACAATGAGCCGATTGCCGCTGGGCTTGCGCCGGAGAAGGCTACGACACTGCAGCTGTACAGCTACGCCGACTACGTCTCACCGGATGCCGTCAAGTCGTTCGAGGAGAAGTACGGCACCACCGTTCAGGTCTCAACCTTCAACGATACCGACGAGGCGATCACTAAGATTCGTGCCGGTAGCGTTGACTACGACGTCTTCTTCCCGAGCTACGACCAGATTGGGAAGCTGGTGAACGGTTCGCTGTTGCGACCGCTGAATCACAGCTACGTTCCCAACATCAAGAACGTGTGGCCGGTGTTCACCAACCCCTTCTATGACCAGCAGTGGCGCTACACCACGCCCTACACCGTGTACACGACCGGTATCGGCTGGAACAACACCGTGGTGCCGGCCGATATCGGTGCGCTGGCCAATCCCTATGAGTCACTGTGGGATCCTGCCTACACGAACAAGACGGCAGTGATCGATGACTGGCACACCGCGATGTCGATGGTTCTGTTGAAGCTCGGCATCACCGACGTGAACACCTCATCGGCGGCCGATCTTAAGTCAGTCGGCGAGCAGTTGACCGCGCTGGTCGCGGCAACGTCGCCGAAGGTCACGATCACGATGTACACCGACGTTCCCACCGGCCAGATCGGACTGACGCAGATGTGGTCCGGTGACATCATCAGTGCGCAGAACTACCTGCCGGAGGGTGCGACGGCCGAGGTCCTTCGCTACTGGTTCCCCACGGACGGAAAAGGTTTGGTCGACAACGATCTGATGGTGATCCTGCGGGGCGGGAAGAACCCGGTGCTATCGCACCTTTTCATCAACCACATGCTGGAGACCGAATCCGCGAAGCAGAACTTCAAGCAGATCGGCTACCAGCCGCCCCAGGTCTCGATGAATCCGGACTCCCTGGTGGCGGACGGCTTCGTTGCGGAGAACATCAAGTCCGCCATCGTTCGGCCCGAGTACTACGACGTCGGTTACCGGATCCTTGAACTCGATCCCGATAACGACGCGGCGTGGCACAACGTCTGGCGTGCCTTCAAGGCTGGGGGATCCTGACCCCGGTGACGCTGACGGAGGTTGCGGCGCAGGTTAAGCCGCAGTCGAAGCGGGCGCGAGGAAGTGCGCTCGGGCCGGCCTTGGCCGTGCCGGGCATCATCTGGCTGCTGCTGTTCTTCCTCGCGCCGCTGTACGTGGTTTTGGCCATCGTCTTCGGCCGAACGGATCCGATCTTCCGCACGGCCGTCCCGGTGTGGAATCCGTTGCGGTGGAACCCATCCCAGTTCAACTATGTACTGAGTCGCATCGTCGGGGATAACGGCATATTCGGCCCGGCACTGCTTCGCACCGCGATCTACGTCCTGCTGGCCAGTCTGTTATGCCTCCTGCTGGCCTTCCCGGTCGCGTACTACACCGCCAGGTTGTCCGGTAGGTGGAAGGGTTTGTTGCTGGCCGCGTTGATCGCGCCATTCTGGATCAGCTACATGATGCGGATGCTGGCCTGGGTGAACCTGCTTCAGGACGACGGACTGGTCAACCGGTTGTTCAGCCTCGGCGGATTCTTCGACGTCCGGACACATTGGTTGACCGGCCAGCCGGTGGTCGTCGTGCTGGGACTGGTCTACGGCTACGTCGCGTACATGATCCTGCCGCTGTATGCCGGATTGGACCGCCTTCCGCAGTCCACACTGGAAGCGGCCCGCGATCTCGGCGCCGGTCGGTTCGCGTCGTTCTGGCGCGTCACGCTTCCGATGTGCCGGCCGACCATCGTGGCGGCGGTTCTGCTGACCTGTCTGCCGATGCTCGGCGACTACTTCACCTCCGACATGCTCTCGGCCTCACCGAAGACCGCCATGGTGGGCAACCTGATCAACGACAGCGTGCAGTCGCCTGGGCAGACCGGCCAGGCCGGCGCGTTGGTGATGCTGGTTCTCCTGGTCGCGGTGGTGCCGATGTTTTACTACGTCCGGGTCACCGCCCGCGGGGATGTGGCGTCGTGAGGGGCCCGGTCGCGTGGTGGAACGACCCCTGGCGCCCCCCGCGTTTCCTGGTCGCGGTCACCTTCGGGTATCTGGCGTGGTCGCTGATCCCGGTGCTGATCGCGGTCATCTTTTCGTTCAATGATGGACGGTCCCGGACCGTCTGGCAGGGCTTCTCCACCCGTTGGTACTTCGGCGATCCGACCAAGTCGGTCTGGCACGATGCGGCATTGCACACCGCCCTACTCCAGACGTTCAAGTTGGGCGTGATCACCACCCTTATCACGGTGCCACTCGGCGTGATGTTCGCGATCGGGATCGATCGCTGGCGGGGTCGGTTACCTGCTGGAGCTAATTTGCTCATGCTGGTCTCGTTCGTCCTGCCCGAAGTATTGCTGGCGGTTGCACTGCTGTTCGTGGTGACCTCGCTGCCATTGCCGATCAGTTTGGGCACCGGGGCCCAGGTACTTGGTCTGGTCACCTTCCAGATCGCCTATCCGGCCGTGTTGGTTCGTGCACGCCTGGCCACCATCGGTACCCAATACGAAGAAGCCGCACAGGATCTCGGGGCGTCGCCGATCGCGGCATTGCGCAGGGTGACGCTGCCGATGTTAATGCCGGCGATTTTCGCCAGCACCGTTCTGGTGTTTGCCGACGTGATCGATGACTTCGTTCTGGTGCGCTACCTGTCCGGAAATTCCTCGACCGAACCGGTCTCGGTAAAGATCTACAACACCGCGCGCGCCGCCCCGACGCCGGCGCTCAACGCCCTGGCCACCCTGCTGTTGTTCGCCGCACTGCTCGCGATCACGGTGGGCTACCTGATTTACCGCCGGATGACTCGCGGGGATAGCACTGCAGGCGGCGGTATCGCGGCATTCGCGGGTGAGGCTTGAGCCCCCTTAGGGTAGACCTCGGCCATCGATCAGACTATTCTTGACTGCATGTTCAAACAATCGGATCCTGCCCCGGTACCTGCCGCCGGACTCGCCGCTGCGCTGGCACCGTTCGGTACCTCCCGCATGCTGCCGCGCGAGGCCTATGTCGACCAAGCGGTATTCGAGTGGGAGAAGCGCAACATCTTCTCCGGTTGGCACTGTGTCGGCCACGCAGCCGATCTTGACGGTGTCGGCGCGCAACGGGCGGTGGGTTCCGGTGCCAGTGGCATCCTGCTGGTCCGCGGAGACGACGGTGCTGTTCGTGCGTTCGCCAACGTCTGCCGCCATCGTGGCCATGAACTCATGCCCTGTGGAGCGAGCACCAAGCGGCGTGGGGTGGTGTGCCCCTATCACGCGTGGTCGTACAAGCTAAATGGCGAGTTGCGGAATGCTCCGGGATTCGACCAGCTCGACTCCTTCGATGCGGCGGAGTTCGGACTGACCGAACTGCGCCTTGTCGATTGGCACGGTTGGCTTTTTGTGGATCCCAGCGGCCTGGACGGCGACTTCGCCGATCATGTCGCCGGAACGGAGGAGATCGTCGGTCCGTATCGGCCGGAGGATCTCACCGTCGTCGCACGGCACTCCTACGAACTCGCCACCAACTGGAAGGTGATCGTCGAGAACTACCAGGAGTGCTACCACTGTTCGTCGATCCACCCCGAGCTGTCCAGGATCAGCCCGCCGACCAGTGGGGAGAACATCGAGATGCCCGGCAACTGGATGGGTGGCTGGATGTCGATGATCGATGAGGCCGAGACGATGTCGCTCTCCGGACGCAGCGGTGGGGTTGCCATCAAGGGCCTGTCCGAGCAGGAACAGCGAACCGTGATGTATCTGGTCGGATTCCCCAACCTGCTGGTGAGCCTGCACCCCGACTACGTGATGACGCACACGATGACGCCGCTTGCGGTGGACCGCACCCATGTCGAGTGCGCCTGGGCGTTCCCGAGGGAGGCCGCTGAACGCCCCGGCTTCGATCCGTCCTATGCGGTGGACTTCTGGGATCTGACCAACCGGCAGGACTGGGCGGCCTGCGAGTCGGTACAGCGTGGGCTGAGTTCGCCGCACGCTCGGCCCGGGCCGTTGGCACTGCAGGAGGATGGCGTCTACCAGTTCGTCACCCGGGTTGCCCGCGCCTACGCCGGCGAGCGCTGACCAACAGTCCGCTATTCGGCATCCTGACCGGCCGGCTCATCGGCGTGATTCGAAGCGGGCTAACAGCCCCCATCCGCGGCGGCCTGCACCGCGACGATGACGGCCGCCCGCTGCGCGTCGCTCAACTCCGCCCAGGTCTTCTTGAAGGTCGCCGGGCCGCTCGTCGCGGACGCCTGAAGCTCCTGCAGATACGGCTCCACGATGGTGTGCGGGTCTCCGCCCTTGGCAGTCATCCACTCCTTCGCGGCAAGGCAGGCCTGCGCGTATTGCTCCTCGGTGGATTGCGCGGGGACGTCGATTCTGGTGGTCACCCCATCCGGTGACACCCCGACGGGTTGCTGCCCGGACGCCCCATTGGGCTGCCCGGCAGCGGGTGCCGGATCAGGCGGGTTGGCGCCGGATCCACCTTCGGCTGAACAGCCCGTCAACGCGGTGGCCGCGGCAGACACGAGGAGGGCGGCGCTGAACTGGCGACGATATCCACGGCTGAGCATGATGGTCCTACTGGTCTTCGTCTGATCTGACCATCGGCCGTAGCCGCTCGGTTTTCTCGGGCGTCCATCCTGGCGGTTGCATGATCGCCGCCCAGGCGTTCACCACGTCTCTGACGTAGCGGTGGCCGTGGCCGTCCGGTACATCGACGGCGACAGCCATATCGGCGGACACCTGAAGGAACGTCACCACCGGTATCCACTTCATGTCATTGGACACGTCGTAGCCGCGTGGCTCGCGCAGCCAATCCGGTTCGGTGAAAAGAAGATCCGGTCTCCACCATGCGATCGGGTCGGAGCCGTGCTGCAGATACACCACCCGGGGATTGCCCCATGGCTGATCGGGGCGGCCGAGGTCGTCGGGTCGCGCGGCAAACCGGACGTTGGCGCCGTCGTCGAAGATCGGCAGCCATTCCGGTGAGCCGGGGTCGCGATTGAGGGTGACGTCATCGCGCATGGTGTTGTTGAACGTCGGTCCGGAGAACAGCGCTCCGTTGGTGCGGGCGATGATGTTATTGGGGCTCAGGAACGGCGCCTCGCCGCCGAAGGAACCGAGGCTCTCACCGAACACCACGATCTTGGGCCGCTGCGCTTCGGGTAGTGCGCGGACCTTAGCGTCTACCGCCTCGAAGAGGGTTTGACCGGCCTGGCGAGCGTTCTCCTTGTCGACCAGGAACGACAGCCAACTCGGCAGGAACGAGTACTGCATGCTCACGATCGCGGTGTCGCCGTTGTACATGTACTCCAGCGAGCCGGCTTCAGCCGCGTTGATCCACCCGGTGCCCGTCGTGGTGCCTACCGCAATGACCTTTCGCCTGAGCCCGCCGGCCCGTTCCAGTTCGTTGGCGGCCAGTTCGGCCTCGGCGCGAATGCCGGTGGTGGAGTTCAATCCGGCGTAGGCGCGGATGGGTTCGGTTGCGGGGGCGTTATTGAACTCGGTGAGTTGGGCGACGGTGGGCCCACCGCCGACGAAGATGCGTCCCTGATGGCCCAGTGACTCCCAGGACACCAGTGAGCCGGGGCCTCCGGAGCGCAGCGGTGTGCTCGGTGCCGGACGGGTCGGGTCCAGCTCGTCGTTGACCCTGGAGAAGGTTTTGTTCATGACGCTCATCGCACCCCGCACCACGATGCCGTTGATGATGGCGATATTCGCCGCGATCAGGAGCGCGATGACCACGACGACCGAAACCCGCGGTGGCGCAACGCGGTTGAGCTGGTGGACCAGGAACCGGACCAGCCGTCCCACGAGCTGGCCGATCTCGACGAAGACGAATAAGAAGACTACCGATAAGACCGCTGCCTGCAGGTAGTTGAACCACTGCAGCTGAGGAACGCCCATCAGGTCACGGACGTGGTTCTGCCAGTAGTGGAAGTACAGAACACCCGATACAAGTTCGACAGCGCCAACGATCATCAGGATCGGCCAGGCCCATCGCGGCGCGCGCGGACTCGTCGGCCGGGACCGCATGAACCGGATCAGCCACACCGCGAACACCCCGATGCCATAGCCGATCGCGCCGGCGAGGCCGCTGAGCAGACCCTGGAAAAGCGGGCCGCGCGGCAGCAGCGACGGTGTCATCGTCAGCAGGACGAACAACAGGCCGACGGCGGTTCCGGTGAACGTGTACCTGCGTTTCCACCAGTCCGGTTTGGGTTCGGCAGCTTTCGCGGCGATGGTTTCCGACTCGGCGACTGTCACGGGAGAAAATCTTAGCGGTGGGTGAAGTTCGGCGGTCGCTTGTCGGTGAAGGCCGCCATACCCTCGGTCTGATCGGCAGTGGCGAACGCCGAGTGGAAGAGCCGCCGCTCGTAGAGCAGGCCCTCGCTGAGCGAGGACTCGAAGGCCCGGTTGACGGATTCCTTAGCCATCCGGGACGCTGATCGCGACATCTGCGAGATCGTCGTGGCAACGGCGTTGGCCTCCTGGAGAAGGTCATCGGCCGGCACCGTCCGGGACACCAGGCCGATGCGTTCGGCCTCAGCGGCGTCGATGGTGCGCCCGGTCAGGATCATGTCCATTGCCTTGGCCTTGCCGACCGCCCGGGTCAGGCGCTGGGAGCCGCCCATACCGGGAAGCACACCCAGCTTGATCTCCGGCTGACCGAATTTGGCGGTGTCGGCGGCGATCAGCACATCGCACATCATGGCGAGTTCACAACCACCGCCGAGTGCGTAGCCGCCGACCGCGGCGATAAGCGGCGTACGTACCGCGGCGAGCTTGCCCCAGTCCGCGAAGAAGTCCGATCCGAACACCTCGGAGAACGACAGGGTGGCCATCTCCTTGATATCGGCGCCCGCAGCGAAAGCCTTGGCTGAGCCGGTGATGATGATGGCCCCGATGTCCGGGTCGGCATCGAATTCAGCTGCCGCATCGGTGACTTCGGCCATCACCTGACTGTTGAGGGCGTTGAGTGCCTCCGGACGGTTCAGGGTGATGGTGCCGACCCGCTCCGACCGGCTCACCAGAATGGTCTCGTAACTCACGTGTTCTCCGCTCTCGTTAAAAGGTCAGGTCCGGCTCGGCCGGCACGAAATAGCTCTGCACATCCTCGTCGGTCACCGCGGCAAGCGACACCGGGGACCACGTCGGGTTGCGGTCCTTGTCCACTACCTGGGCCCGGATACCCTCCACGAGGTCATGGGAGCGCACTGCCGCACAGGACACCCGATACTCCTGCGCCAGGGTTTCTTCGAGGGTTGTGTAGTCGGCGGCGCGGCGAATCGACGCCACTGTGACCGCCAGCGCGATGGGGGAGCGGGTGGCGATGAGGTTGGCTGCGTCGTTGGCCGGGCCCGCATCGTGGCCGCGCAAAGCGGCGACGATGTCCGCGACGGTCTCGCCGGAATAGCAGTGGTCGATCCAATCCCGTTGTGCAGCAAGCTGACTGATCGGGGGCTGCCGGGTGAAGGTACGTAGCGCAACCTGTTCCCCATCGGCGACGACGGCGGTGGTGAATGCCTCCAGATCGGCGCGGGGAACATAGTGGTCGGCGAAACCCAGCACGATCGCGTCAGCAGCGGAGAACGGGGCACCGGTGAGGGCGACGTGCAGGCCGAGTAGTCCCGGTGCCCGGGCCAGCAGCATGGTGCCGCCGACGTCGGGGATCAAGCCGATGCCAACCTCGGGCATCGCGATCTTGGAGGTATCGGTCACCACGCGGGCGCTGCCGTGCATACCGATCCCGAGGCCGCCGCCCATGACGATGCCGTCCATCAGCGCGATATACGGTTTGGGAAAGCGGGCGATCCGGGCATTAAGGCGGTACTCGTCGAACCAGAACCGCCGGGCTTCGGCGCCTCCGACCTGCGCGCTGTGGTAAATCGCCACCACGTCACCACCGGCGCACAGTCCTCTGTCGCCCGCTCCGGAGACGACCACGGCCTTCACGGCGTCGTCGGTGGCCCAGGCTGTCAGCGCGGCATCCATGGCGGTGACCATGGTCTGGGTCAGGGAGTTGATGGCCTTCGGGCGATTAAGCGTCAGGAACCCGACTCCGCCGTCGACGCGGGTCAGGATCTCATCGACATCAGGGCCCACCAGGTAATCTCCCTCCGCGAAAGGTTGGATGTCCTAGTTTTACCAGGAAGATCTCAGGCCGCATCCACCGGGATGACGGGTAAGCTTGGGGTGCGAGCGACAATTCCGCTGTGAAGTTCATGGGAACTGATCGGGGACCGTCATTCGTTAGCTCATTGTTCGTTGGTTCATTGTTTCGTTAGCTCATTGTTTCGTCGGCTCACTTGAGAGGAATCACGGTGCGGGAGAGCAGCAACCCGATTTTCCGTTCGTTGCCCAAGCAACAGGGCGGTTATGCACAATTCGGTACCGGCGTCGCCGGTGCAGCCCAGCAGGTCGGCTATCAGACCCAGCCCTACACCACCCGGGCACCTCAGACCGGTGTCTCGCGGCCGCTGACCATCGACGACGTCGTCACCAAGACCGGCATCACCCTCGGTGTGCTGTCCGCGGTGGCAGTGATCTCCTACTACCTGGTCTCGGCGAACGTTGCGCTGGCCATGCCGTTCACACTGGTCGGTGCACTGGGCGGGCTCGCCCTGGTGCTGATCGCCACGTTCGGCCGCAAGCAGGACAATCCGGCCATCGTGCTCAGCTACGCCGCACTCGAGGGTCTGTTCCTCGGTGCCATTTCGTTCCTCATCGCCAACTTCACCGTCTCGGGCACCAGTGCCGGCGCGCTGATCGGCCAGGCCATCCTCGGCACCATCGGGGTCTTCTTCGGGATGCTGGTGGTCTACAAGACCGGCGCCATCCGTGTCACGCCGAAATTCACCCGGATGCTGGTGGCATCCATGATCGGCGCGCTCGTGCTGATGCTGGGCAACGCTGTCATCTCGATGTTCGGCAGCCATGACGGCGGCCCGCTGCGCAACGGCGGCACGGCGGCGATCATCTTCTCGCTCGTCATGATCGTCATTGCGGCGTTCAGCTTCCTGCTCGATTTCGACTCCGCCGACCAGATGATCCGTGCCGGCGCACCGGAGAAGGCCGCCTGGGGTATTGCCTTGGGCCTGACGGTGACGCTGGTCTGGCTGTACCTGGAGATCCTGCGTCTGCTCAGTTACTTCCAGCAGCGCTAGACCCGCTAGGTTCCACAGCATCGATCCTGCGCCCAGA
>Ga0194035_1001954_pt1 | contig 10425 bp, 12 predicted proteins | sample JunL2320m_MetaG_FD_148680 | JGI IMG/M metagenome (GOLD analysis project Ga0194035, IMG submission 148680) | Anoxic zone freshwater microbial communities from boreal shield lake in IISD Experimental Lakes Area, Ontario, Canada - Jun2016-L239-20m | ecosystem: Environmental > Aquatic > Freshwater >...
CCCACTGTCGCACGAAAATGCTTAGTCGTCGTCCGACCGGACTTCAACGATCCGGCCGCGCACTCTCGGCTGACCGTCCGAACTAGGTTTACCAAAGGTTCGAACCGTAATCCTCGTCCGATCGGCCCGAAAGAGATCGTGCGAGTATTCGAAAGGTTGTCCATCTGCGTCCGTTGTCGTACGAGTGACGGAAATCAGTGGTGACCCGATCGGCACATCGAGGACAAGCGCCTCGCTTTCGCCTGCTGAGAAAACTTCCAACTGCTCAACGGCTTCGTATGGACCTACGCCGTACTCCTGCTCCATGAGTTCGTAGAGAGATCCACCCAGTGAGCGCTCAAGCAATCCAGGGAATCTCTCCGCGGGCAGTTGAACATGCTCTAAGGAAATGGGCAGTCCATCAGCGAGACGGATCCGGACGAGATCGAAGACAAGTTCGTCAGCGCGCAGCGCAAGTGCATCTGCGGCAGCAAGGTCCGGTGAGATCAGTGAGGCGCTAATCACCCGCGTTCCGGCAACATAGCCCTGACCTCGAAGAAGCGCCGGAACACCAACAATCCGCGAAAGATCTCGATCGATCTTTTCGCGAGCGACGAAGGTGCCGCCGCCGCGTCCAGGGACACGTCGAACGGCACCGTCCAACTCGAGTGCAGAAAGCGCCTGACGGACCGTTGATCGGCTGACCCCGAGTTGAATTGCTAAGTCGCGTTCTGCTCCCAGCCGTTGGCCGGGTCGCAAAGCACCAGATCGAATCATTGCCACGAGATTGCGGCGCGCTTCATCGGCGGTCGGCCCCAGCGTAGCTTCCTGCGCGGTCATCGACATCCCTTATCCGGCGTACCCTCGCGGCACGTAGGCCGAGACTAGCCTGCGTCGGCTACTCAGTGACTTCAAGCGCCGCGAGTGACTCGGGAAGAATCTGACCGCCATCGATGATGAGCGCCTGGCCGGTTACGTAAGCGGCTTCATCTGTGGCAAAGAACAGCGCCGCGTTGCCGATGTCATCAACTTCACCGAGGCGACGCAGTGGAATCGATGATTCCATCGACGCGCGATACTCCGCGCCCATCTCCGCTAGGCCTTCCGTCGCGATATTGCCTGGGAGCACAGCGTTTACGGTGATTCCTCGTGCGGCAAACTCGATGGCCGCTGTTCGCATGAAACCTAGTTGCGCGGCCTTACTTGCCCCGTAGTGCGCCCAGCCGGGAAACCCAGTTACGGGACCGGTAATCGACGACGTGAGGATGATGCGACCGTGACCTGAGGCCGTCAGCGCTGGCAAACACGATTGAACCGAAAGGAATGTGCCCTTCACATTCGTGTCGAACACCAAGTCCATATCGGCTTCCGACATCGTGGAGAACGGAGCACCCGGGAAGATCCCGGCATTGGCGCACAGAATGTCGATACCGCCGTTGCGGTCAATCGCGGCAGCGGCGATCTCATCGTTATGCGCCTTCTGCGCGATGTCGCCAAGGACGTACGTGACAGTGCCTCCACCCAGTGCGGTCAACTCAGCCGCCGCGGCAGCAGCCGACACTTCGTCACGTCCGGTGATCACGACGTTTGCACCAGCTTTGGCGAAAACGCGGGCGATTCCTTTACCAATCCCCTTTGTTCCACCAGTGACGATGACCGAGCGACCAGCAATCGAGGTAAACATGTTCACTCCTGCTCTAGAAGACTTTACGTGGGGAAGGTCAGTGATCTGATCTAACTACTAACTGAAGTTACTTAGGTACGTCTCTGCGAGATCACATGAGGTAAAGGTGAACTCAGAACCGAGTGCCTGCGCCTCGGGCACTGCTGCGTGATCGCCAACCCATGCCACCAGCAACAACCGACGTAACATGACGAATGTAGGCAACTCAGCAATTTCTTCTGCGGACAAGGTGCCCTCAGTCAGGTAGCCACTGATCCATGAATCGATCAGTTCGGGCACCACGGGGTAGTGCTCAATGAATGAGAGCGATGAGCCGAGATCGTAGAGGTACCAACTGAATCCGCAATCATCAAAGTCGATGACATTGACGTCCGGGCCGTCAACCAGCAAGTTGGCTAGCCGCATATCCGCGTGCACAAGTCCGAATCGATCTGGACCCTTACCGAATGTATCCAGACGCTTCTTCAACGCGTCAGCGCAGCGCCCCAGTATCAGCGTTTCCGCGGGGCCAACACCCATACCGTCCTGCCATGGCCCCCAATGACCACGCTCACCAAGTGAGGTGTCGTAGTCCCAGGTGAATCGGGTGAAGTTGGCGGGCTGCTGCCAAGTCTTGGCGTGACGATGCAGACGCGCTGTGATCGCCCCAACTTGAGCAAAGTCGGCAACGAGCCGTTCCTCGGGAGGCTCAACACCGGTCAACCATTCGAAAGCAACGACGAAACGCTCCTCGCCGTCCGGGTGAGCTACGGCGATAACGTCGCGTCCGTCCGGAGTAGCGCGGATCGGAGCGGTCTGAACAATCTCGTCAGCACGCAACGCCTCGATCCACATCAGCTCACTCTCGATTGCTTCGCGGGTGTGGTAGTTCGTTCGATGCACCCGGATCACAAAGCGCGTGTCGCCATCGTCAAGCCGATATGTAGCATTTTCAGAGACGTTGAGCAGGGTCAGCTCGGCATCCGGATGTCCATGGTCGATGGCAGCGGCACGTGCGAAGACCTCAAGCCGTTCAGTATCGAGCGCCTCGCCCACACCAACTCCATTTCACATCCCCGTTGCAACGACACCACTACCGGCACATCGCGTCTTAGTGCGAGAGATTACTGCCCACGACCTTCGATGGACTCAAGTACGCGGGTGATTGCCTCTTGTGCTTTGAGAACACCTTCGGTTGTCCCACCGATGTACACCCGGCCGGCAGCGCCAATCATCTGCACATCGACGAGCACATTTTCGGGTGCGACCTTTTCAGCTTCGTTCGCTGCGACCGCGGCGAAGAGCGCAGGTGTCATTTCGTACACCAGCAAACTCTGCCCCGGTAAAAGCATTGACGCTTGACGGTTTCGGTTGATGATCACCGCATGCTGATCGGTGACGTTCTCGATCACATCGTGATAAAGAACACGTGGCGCCAACTGATCAGTTGGAACTGCGCCTAGACCATTGAGGATCGCCTGACCGGCGGACATCACGTCATCGAGCGATGACGAGTGGATTTCCAGCACGCCGAACTGACGCTCGACGAACAGGATCCCCGGCTCGATGTCGGGCACGCTCGTAAGCGCGAGGTGCGTAACGCGCTCAATAGCAAGCCCGGGTGCAACCTCGACAATAAGCGCGTGCTGACCAGCGAACGGCGGGTACCCACGAGCACGCGTGGGCGTGCCCATGTACGCGGCGAACTGCTGCTGGAGGTCTTCCACCAGCAGGTAGACGCGTAACTCAGGTCCCGCGAACGGGACTGAGGTCACGCTGACGCCTCACCCGAAACGTTGAAGTGCTTCGAGAGCTCGTTGTGCGGACGTGGGATCACGTGTACTGAAACGAGTTCGCCGATTGACGAAGCAGTCTCTGCACCGGCTTCAGTCGCAGCCTTAACCGCGCCGACATCGCCAACGATCGTGATGGCAACTAGGCCGTCACCAACCTGGTCGCGACCAACGATGACAACATTGGCAGCCTTGACCATGGCATCGGCGGCAGCGAGTGCGGCCACGTATCCCTTGGTCTCAATGAGACCAATTGCGTTGTTCGACATTGCTGTCTCCTTCTTTGTTCGCCACGTTTTCGTGGACAGTTCGGTTCACCACGTCAGACGTGGACTGATGAGGAAAGAACTACTTCTTGCGGGTCTTCGCGGTGTCCGTTGCGGACGGAATTGGATCAATGGAGCCGATGATGAGTGCATCGATCGGCGGTGCGACGGGCCCGGGAAACCAGGACGCCGCGACTGAACCGGTGGCGACGAGAACCGTCTCACCAACACCGGAGCCGAGGACGTCGAAGGCAATGAGCTTTGCTCCGCCATCGATCTCGACCTCGAGGAATGCACCTGCAGGAATCTGTTCCAACCGACGGCTAGCCCAGACATTTCCGATTACCGTTGCGCGCAGCATCACGTCTCCTTTGTGATTTTGACGCCAGCCGCCCGTGCGCGATCGCGCGCGAGCGGAGTCATGACAGCTCGCTTACCGAGTACGAGAATCGCACCCGAATCAGCAGCTTCGCGGACATGCTTTTCTGTTACCGCACCCTTTTCAACACGAACAATCGCATGAGAAGGCGGATTCGTCGACGACGCGGCAGGGTTGTCTGCCGATGCCGCCAAACGGAAACTTCGTGTTCCGGCGACAATTGCATCGCGCTCAGCTTGAGTCGCTGTGGCGATGCGTCGCGCGAATACCTGCAGCTCTGAGTCGGAGCTGATGCTCACCACATCGCTGGAAGCACCCGCCGGGGCCATCGCCATTGTTTGGGGGACTACATCAGCCAGTACCTGCCGCACCATCTGGCGCAGTAGGTCTCGCTCGTTTTCACCTAAGCCAACCGTCACTGCACACCCCGCAAGGCAGCCTCAGCGGCCTCAGCGGCCTGACGAACATCACTTTCGCTTCCCGACAGGTAAACCCGGCCGGTTGCACCGATCATTCGGTAGTCAACAACCTTGATATCCGCAGCCTTCTCGGCTTCATTGGTTGCCAGAATCGCGTACGAAGCCGGAGCCATCTCAAGAACAAACAGCGACTCACCCGGCAAGGCCATCGAGCCAACCTTGTTGCGGTTGATCAGGAAGGCGTGTTGACGATCCAGCATGGTGACGATCCGCGAAGCCAGGATCTGCGGACGAACCGCAGAAGCGGTATCAGTGCCGAGCGCTTCAAGAACCGCTTCGCCAGCCGCCTTGACCTGCCCAGTCGGCCCGTGAATCTCTAGGTAACCGAACTGACGCTCAACCACCAAGATGCCTGCCTGAACCTCGGCGTACTTCAGCGCGACATCGGTAAGCGGCTCGATATCCAAGCCTGGAGCTACCTCAATGATCTGTGCTGCGACATTTGCACGCGGCAAAGCACCTTTGATCCACGTGCCGAGATAGCACATCGTCTGCGGCTGCAGGCGATCAAGGAAGATGAACGAACGAAGTTCTGCCACGTGGGTCAGCCTCTGACAATCGCGTTGAGCTCTTCAATGATCAGACGACGGATTTCATCGCGTAGCTCATCTGGGGCGTCGTTGGACATTGCAACGGTAGATGGAACAAGTGGTGCCGCATTCGCTTCATTGGAGGCACGTGGATACGTTGGAACCGCCTCGCCTGGTACCTCCCAAGGCGTCAATCCTGCGAAGTCCGCCATGGGCACTGACGCATCTGCGTTGTGTGCGATGCGCGTCCAGTTGATCAAGTGCTTAGGCTCGAGGTTCTCCCCCACTGACGATCGGCCCAAGAATCCGGTACCAATCGTCATCGTGGGCGCAAGATTGGTTTCAATGCCCGAGGAGCCGAGGCTGTTACCAACGTTTACAGACACACGCAGAACTCGCACCGCAGCCGAAAATGCCATGATGGTCTGCGCATTAGACGAATGGATCGCCGCCGAATGACCCTGACCTGTAATACGAAGGACAGCCTGCGCCGCATCGATTCCACGACCAACATTGGGTACTCGGACAAGCCCAAGTACCGGGCACAACTTCTCATGTGCCAGCGGTTCTTCAGGAACAACGAGATCGAATGGCGCAACCAAAATCTTTGTCTTCGGATTGACGCGCACGTTGGCCGCGGCCGCAATCGCGGTGGCGTCCTTGCCGACCCATTTGGTGTCGAAGTGGCCATCGGGGAAGACGAGATCTCGGACCCGATCGCGCTCATCGTCCGAAAGCACATGCGCTCCCGAACGAGTCATCGCATTGAGAAGGCCCGCTGCGGCGGCCTCCTCCACGATCAAGACGCTCTCGTTCGTGCACAGGATTGAGTTGTCGAATGACTTGCTGTCGACGATTCTCTTTGCAGCAGCGTTGATGTCTGCGGTGGCGTCAACCAGTACCGGAACATTGCCAGGACCAACGCCGATGGCTGGATTCCCACTGCGGTAAGCAGCACGCACCATCGGTGTTCCGCCGGTAGCCAAGATGACGTCAGTCCGCGGATCGGTCATAAGTGCGCTGATCAGCGGGATAGACGGCTCTTCGACAACTTGGATACATCCGTCGGGAGCGCCCGCGGCAACAGCCGCGGCCGCCATCGTGCGCGCAGCTTCGGCGCATACGGCCTTGGCGTAGGGATGCGGGCTGATGACGATCGCATTACGCGTTAGAAGCGCCAACATAATCTTGAACATCACGGTGGCAACAGGATTTGTTGACGGGGTGAGCGCGAGCACGACACCGGCTGGTCGCGGGACTTCGACCATCTTGTCAGCGCTGTCGATTACGACATCGATGTAGTCGCTCGCGCGGTACTTCGCCGCAATCCCTGTCGAACAGGCAATGTTCTTGAGCAGCTTATGCTCAGCCACTCCGTAGCCCGTCTCGCGCACTGCCCACTCAGCGAACTCTTTCGCACGAGCCGCTCCGGCCTGCGCTGCAGCGTCGACGATGCGCTGGACGGTAGCCGAGTCGTACGAGGCAAATGCACGAGCGGCCCATTCAGCGCGCTCAATCATTGCCCGACCCCGCGGCACACCAGCGGGGTCAAGTGGCATCTCAAACATAGTGTCGACCATCAGCGGAACTTCCGTTCTGACATGACATCGGCACGTGCCTTTGCGATACCGACTTCAGTACGGTCGAGAAGCTCTTCGGCCAGTTCTGGCTTGACCAAAATACCCGGCTTGTACTGAAGAACCCGCGGATCAAGGGTCGAGAAGATAGCCCAAACGCCGTTCTCGTAGAGCCGCTTCATCACAAACTTCGCACCCTGCGGATCGGCGAACTCAAGGCCCATGATGACACCGTGCTGCCTGATACCGATGAACCAATCAGGGTACGTCGCCTGAATCTCTCGCAGGCCCTTACCGATGAAGTCCGAGATGTAGTGGACCATCGAGCGAGTCTCCGGTCGGTTGCAGATCTCCAACGCCTTGAGCGCAGCAATACAACCCAGCTCGGCACCGCCGAACGTCGAGATGTGCCCAAAACCATCCTCGGTTAGCCATCCTGCGCAGCGTTCACTGACGAGCACAGCAGCAATCGGATACATACCGCCGGAAATTCCTTTACCGGTCACCAAGATGTCCGGCTCAATCCCATGCTTGGTGATTCCCCAGAGCTCGCCGGTACGCATCAGACCGGTTTGCACCTCATCAGCGATGTACAGTGCGTCGTACTTTTCGCACAGCTGCTTGACGGCTTCGAGATAGCCGGGGTTAGGCAGTGGGAAGCCGTACGTCGCCGGGATTGTCTCCATGATGACGGCGGCGATATCGCGGCCCTTGAGGGCCTCTTCCATCGCTTCGAGGTCATTAAATGGGACGTGCGGAAAGTCCTGCTCATTGTCCGACAGGAAGAGTTTGGAGAAGCGATCGTCACCAGTACCGACAGCGAGACCGGTGTGACCGTGATAGGCCTTGATGATCGACAAAATCTTGCGCTTCTGTGTCGCGTGGCGAGCAGTCTTGATCGCGATATCGATCGCCTCACCACCACCAGACCCGTAAATCACCTTGGTCAGGTTTTTCGGTGCACTCGCGATCAGCGACTCGGCGAGTGCTGTACGCGCGAGCGAGGGGAAGTGGTGGTTGCCCATATCGAAGTGCTGCATAGCAACGGTAATGGCCTGGACCATCTCACGATTTCGGTGACCGAGGTTGTACGTTCCCCCGTTGAGGTGGGCGTCGATCAGGCGCTTACCGGAGACGTCATAGATGAAGTACTCCTCACGCCGGTCAATAACCAGCGGGATGCCGGACTCTGACCAAAAACTGGTCTTGCCCGGATTCCAGTACTCCTTGCTCTTCTCGAGCACCTCGTCTTTCGAGGCGAAGGAGAAAAAGCCGTAGTCCAGCGCAGTGGCATCGGACATGGACCCTCCCAATCGGTCAGTAGACCAAATCATACCGATTATCCATACCAATACAAGACCAAATCGCAGCCAATTGGTTGCGACCGAAACTCCAATCCGTGTCGTTTCGGCGTGTCGACAGCACTTTGTCCGTAGGAAACTGCCTCGCTGATGAGCGTGGTGGAGCATCAAGCGCCACGTCACCAACTAATTGGTTTGGGAAAGTGCTTGATTCGGTCCACTCAGTCACGACATACTCGCCTCCAACATGTGATCGGGGTCACCAGATACCGAATCACTCGTTTGGTCCACTGTTAAGCGCGCATCCGCGAGCGAAAGGAACATCACTCGAATGAGTACTGCCCTCCCCGGCGATCACCAGCTGACCGCCAATGAGCACAACAAACTGAAGGCCGGCACTGTCGGGCTCTTCGGTGTGCTGTTCATGGCACTCGCCAATGCAGCGCCAATCACCGCAATGACCGGCAACGTGCCGATCGCCATCGCGTTCGGTAACGGCATCTATGCACCGGCCGGATTCGTCCTCGCGACGATCGTGTTGACGCTGTTCACCATCGGATTCATCTCGATGGCTCGCTACATCACCACGACTGGCGCGTTCTACGGCTTCATCAGCCACGGCCTCGGCCAGGTTTGGGGTATGGCGACCGGCTTCATGGCCACGATGTGTTACATCGTTTTCGAGGGTTCACTCATCGGAATCTTCGCCTACTTCGCGAGCCAAGCGATCGAAACGTGGACAGGTGCGGTCGTCAACTGGCTGCTCATCGCACTCGTTGGCATCATCTTGGTCGGCATCCTCGGCTACTTCGATATCTCGATCGCGGCCAAACTCCTCGGCTTCTTCCTTATCTGTGAGGTTGTGCTCCTGGCTGCTCTGGCTTTCTCTGTGCTGTTCAAGGGTGGCGGCCCTGATGGGCTGATGTCAGACATCGTCAATCCATTGAATGCGTTTAAGGGTCTGCCTGAAGGTGGCGGGCTCAACCCGGCTGTCATGGTTGGCGATCCCGCGGCACCAATCGCCGCCGGTGCTGCCGCACTTGGTGTGTTCTTCGCCTTCTGGTCATGGATCGGGTTCGAGACCACTGCCGTTTACGGTGAAGAGTCTCGCAATCCCCGCAAGATCGTGCCTCAGGCAACGTTGTTCGCCGTCATCTCCCTCGGACTCTTCTACTCATTCGTGTCATGGATGGTTATCGCAGGTAATGGTGCAAACCAGGCCATCACGAAGTCGTACACCAACGCCATCACGATGTTCACCGATCTTGCGGTGGCAAACCTTGGTGGCGAGTGGGTCCGTACGGTCTACCTCGTTCTGATCGTTTCCGGTTCGTTCGCATGTGCGTTGGCTTTCCACAACGCCGCATCGCGTTACCTCTACGCAATCGGCCGCGAGGTGCCGGCTCTGCGCAGTAACCTCGGAGCCACCCACGACACCCACGGCTCACCGCACATCTCATCCATCGTTCAGACGATCATCACCATCCTGCTAACGATCGGCTTCTACTTCCTGACGCCGAACGGTAGCGATGTACTTCAGGGTGGCTACATCTTCGAGTACGGCCTCTTGGCCCTTCTCGGAACTCTCGCCATCCTGCTGGTCATGGCGATTTGTTCGGTGGCGGTGATCTGGTACTTCTGGGTCAAGAAGGTGCACACCGGCAATATCTTCTCCACGCTGATCGCGCCCGCACTCGGGTTCCTCGGCATGATGTATGTCGTTTACCTGCTCCTGAGCAACATCACCTTCGCCGGTGGTGGCGCTGCTGGTTCGGCATTCTTCGTCGCGATTCCGTGGATCACGGTCGCCACCTTCGTGGCCGGTCTGTTGTTCGCACTGTGGATCAAGAACAGCCAGCCGGACGTGTACGCAGAAATCGGGCGCACCGTGCTCGAGGAAGCTCACGAGCGCGTCTAAGAACGGCTGACTAACTGATCTATACGATCTGCGGGGTGCGTTGCGTGGTCTCCACGTAACGCACCCCGCAGTCATGCTGGGCATTACCGTTGACCTATGAGCACCACAAAGGAGCGAACGTCACAATGACGGATACGCAGCCCATTGGCCGGTTCAGATTTATGGATGCACAGCGCGTGAACCTCGACGGTTTCGCAGTCGAAGATCAATCGCTTGGACTCATCGCCTTTAATGCAGCCGCCGACCCCGAACCATCACTTGTCCTTGACGCGGACGGCAACGTCGTGGAAATGGACGGACGAACTGCCGATGACTTCGACCTGATCGACGAGTTCATCGCCCGCCACGGACTAGATCTCAGCGTTGCACCCGAATCGATGGCACTTGATGACGTTGAGTTCGCCCGACGCATCGTCGACATCAATGTTCCGCGGGCCGAAATCATCCGACTCGCGGCAGGAGCAACCCCTGCGAAGTTAGCCCGCGTACTTTCACAACTGCGAGCAGCCGAACTCGTCATTGCCATGACGAAAATGCGAG
>Ga0194035_1001959_pt1 | contig 10412 bp, 2 predicted proteins | sample JunL2320m_MetaG_FD_148680 | JGI IMG/M metagenome (GOLD analysis project Ga0194035, IMG submission 148680) | Anoxic zone freshwater microbial communities from boreal shield lake in IISD Experimental Lakes Area, Ontario, Canada - Jun2016-L239-20m | ecosystem: Environmental > Aquatic > Freshwater >...
TGTGGTATTGGGCAGAGTATGCAGAAAGTTCAAAATTCAATCTAGGGTGGCCCGCTGCGATTAAATCGTGGTTAACTTCCATGCCTTTTTTTGCATTACCCACATGGCAATCGGCACACATTTTATTTCGGCTGGATAAATCCTTTGTGTTGGTTAACCCGTGTTCTTTTTCTTTTTCCTGTGAGCTAAGCTTCTTGAATTTTTCTGTAAAGTGAATCGAGATATAGCCTGAAGATGCACCATGGCAAGATTCGCAACCCACGCCTTCGGTAAGGGTGAAGCCCGGGCCTGCGTGCTCTGATTTCCCCTGATTCGAGGAATGGCAATTCAAGCAAAGTTGGGTTGCCCCTGCACTTCCTGCACCCGTGTTATAAAGGTTTTTTACGATTCTATCGGATCTTGGGTTGAATAACACTTCGTAGGCTTTGTGATGGGGATCAAAACCGGTCCAGGTGGTATATTCGCTAAAGGGAATACCTTTACCCAGATTTTGGTTATGGCAAGCTGCTGAGGCGCAAGAGGGCGCACCTAAAGGCGTAAAAGGTTCTTTTTCCGCAGCATTAACTGGTGCATCTGTGAAAAGACAAAACATTGTGCCCATGGTTAACAGGGCTAATTTTTTAAGTGCTTTGGCTTTTAAAAAGGAAATCATTGGAAGCCTGCATAGCGTTAAAACAACAACCGTCCCTAGTGATAAAAATACCACATGACTTCACATTTGTTCGCATATTTTAATCTAGTATTCTGATTCAGGGAAGATTTGACTGGAATTAGCGGAATAATCGAAACAGCACGGAAGTGCCGATCAGCGGTTAACTTCTTCAATTCTTTTTCTTTAATTCCAGAGCTTTAAGAAGTTCTTTGAATGCAGGAAGCTCTCTGATAGATTCAAAGTCGGGGGTTTTCTTTAGAAATTCGATATCGGATAACCCTGCAAGCACCGCTTGTTGCAGTATCATCACCGCTATTTTTCCCAAATCAATTGTCAGCTTCATTCGTTCCGCATCGGAAAGCTTTTCCTGATTTTTCACTGCTGGAATTGCGCGCGATGCAAGAGTTGCAGCTTTGATCATATCCGTAGGCCTGGGGTTGGGAAGTTTTTGTGTTGCTTCAATGGCTTCAAGAGCCGCACTCGGTTTGATTGCGAAAATTGCAATTTCCGCCCCGATCAATAAGCGATTTCTTAATTGATCAGGTGGCAGATTGGGGTTTTGTTTGGAAAGAGTGAGTGATTCATTGAAGAGAATGAAAGCTTCGGGGGCACGATTTTTTTGCGCAAGGAATATTGCAAGCTGATCGATCGATTGCGCAAGCTCTTCGGTTTCTCTTTCGCCCTTGGGGTTTGAGGCAAGAAGAGTTCTGCGAATTGCGATGAGCGATTTTAAATACTTCTCTGCATCGGGGGCCCTACCAGAGGTTTGCATGATGTTGGCAAGCGATACGGTAGGAAGCACTTGGGCCAGGGTTAAGGGAATTGAGATGTTTTTTGCAGCAACGATAATTTCGAGCGCTTTCGAAAACGAAGTTTCTGCCTTGGCAGTAAGATTGCGAGACAAAGCCCACATGCCTTGATTACCCAGGGTTTTTACAAGCTCGAGCCTGTAATCTTCAACATCGGGAAATTTTGCAACCAATGCGGTCTGCAATTCCCGCGCTTTCTCAAATTCCTTTTCCGCTTCTTCTGGTTTTTTGTTCGACACAAGATGGATGGCCCATTCATTAAGATTGCGCGAAAGCTCTAGGCTAAAGCCCGGGGTTTCTGGATGCTTGGCGACAAGTTTGGTCAGCAAGGCGCGCCCTTCCTCCCAAGGCTTTTCCGATTTCATTCCTTGATTACGATCCTTGAGGTAATTCCCAAGGTTGATCAAAGCCAAGGCTTGCTGAAAGGGGTAGTCGGTTTGTTCGGGAAACTCCAATGCTAGTTTCATGAATTCGCTTGCAGCGCCTTCAAATAATTCGATGGTTTCTTGTGGGATTTTAGCAACCTCGACCAACCCGGCTCTGGTTAGCCTGGCACGGGCGAGCTCTTGCCTAATCTCGATGGAATCAGGGTTTTTTGAAGCAAGGTCTTGTAGTTGCTGAAGCGATTGGGATGAGACTTTATCTGCATCTTTATTTTTCCCGAGGCTTTCCAGCAACACACTTTCATTTAACAAAGTGCGGGATAATTCCAGATTGTATTCGATGGAATCGGGAAATTCTTTGGTTAGTGCCCTTAGGTCTTCCAAGGCTTTAAGATAAAGAGGTTCAGCTTCTTTTAATCGGTTTTGCACCTGCAATTGGATGCCTCGATTATTCAAACCCGCTGCTAGATCTTTGCGGATATCAGGCACCCAGGGCACATCCTTGGCTAGCTTGTCGCGTATGCCCATGGATCGATCAAAGGCACTTTCGGAAGCCTTGGTGTTTCCGGATGATTGCAACAGGATGCCAAGGTTGTTCAAACTATTGGCAAGTTCTTGTCTGTAAAAAGGTGTTGCAGGAAAATCAGAAACCAACGAATCTTGAATTGTCAGCGCCTTCGTGTAGGCACTTTCTGCAAGTGGAATATCCGTATCCCGAAACAACTTGCCTTTTTGATTCCAAGCAGAGGCAAGATCCACCCGATAATCAGGGTTATCCGGGTATTGGGTGACAATCCCCTGAGCTATGGTTAGAGCTTTTTCAATTGTCGTTTTGCACTCTTCATAGCGACCAAGATCCTGCAGGGTTTGTGCAAGGCCCAAAAGCCCCTTCACCAAATTTTGCTTCTGAAGGGAATTAGATTTATCTTTAGCGACGATGTTTTCCAGCTTCTTAACAGTGGCAAAAAGAGATGCCATGGCTGGTTCTAGTTTGCCCTGCGAGCGCAGCAACTGCCCCAGATTAAATTCGCTGGCTGCCTGCTTGGAAAGTGTTTGCTGATTTTCTGGAAGTGTGGATCGCAGTTCGATTGCCTTACGGTACTCGGGTTCTGCTAGGTTAGGTTTTCCTTGCTGGTTGAACAATAGTCCAAGAGTTTGTTTGCTGTCTGCGAGGTCTGCAAGGAAACCTTGGTTGTCAGGTTTGATTTCGTAAAGCTTGGCAAGTTGTTCGATGGCTTGCTGCAAGTTTTTTTCAGCCTCCTTAAAGTTGCCCAGCATTTCTTCAATGGATCCTAGTTGCATCAAGGTGCGTGCAGTTTGCCAGCGGACTTGTACATCTTCAGAGCGATAATCAAGAAATCGGGAAAGGAAAGTTTTTGCTTCCTGCAAAAGCTCGCGTCTGATCCGTTCCATGCGCGGTTCGTGTGCCAGGCGGTTCTGCCCTACCTTGGTAAGCATCTGGTCAACGGCAGCAAGCGCATCTTGGAAGTTTCTTTCCGCTTGCAACTTTTGTTGCTCTGCGATGTTTCTTTCAGAAACAGCTTCTTCTTTTAGGCGTAAGTTTTCATCGGCTCTTATTTTTTCTCGGCCTGCAAGTATGTAACCACCTACTGAAACGCCCAAGACCATGAAAAATGTCATTAATATAAGGGCGCTTATTGCGGGTTTTCGCTTGGCCCATTTCCAGGCATATTCATAGAAGGGGGTGGGCCTGGCTAGAATCGGTTCGCCTACAAGGTATCTGCGTAGATCTTCTGCTAGGGCGCCTGCAGTCGCATACCTTTTCTTCGGGTCTTTTTCCAAGCACTTCAAACAAATGGTGCCGATATCCGCTGGAAGCTTGGTATTTAGCCTTACCGGGTGCACAGGTTCTTTGTGGATAACCTGCGTGATGGTATCCATCACGCTCTCGCCTCGGAAAGGCGGAATACCCGTGATAATATCGTAAAGAATTGCACCCAATCCGTAGATATCTGCAGCGGGCCCAATTTCTGCGGTTTTCCCCATGGCCTGCTCGGGTGCCATGTAACTCGGGGTGCCCATGATTGCCCCATCTCGGGTTTGAATGGAATCACCTTCCAAAGTTTTAGCCAAACCAAAGTCGGTAATCTTGGGAACAAATAAATCTAGCGGTATGGTTTCGAAATCCACATCTTCACCCGCTTGATCGGGGGGCGAAAGCAAGATATTCGCAGGTTTTAAATCCCGATGAACGATTCCCTTACGATGCGCAAAATCCATTCCCTCTGCGATTCCCCGCATCATGGTTGCTGCCTGCCTGGCGGTGGGGATATTGTTTTTAATGCGCGATGATAAAACTCCTCCAGAAACAAACTCCAACGAAAAGAATGGCAGATTATCTATTTCTCCAATTTCGTATATTTTGACGATGTTGGGATGGTCAAGCTTGGCGACAGCCTCAGCTTCGATGCGGAAGCGTGCGATTTCTATCTTGCTGGCGCGCCCCGCTGATAAAATCATTTTCAATGCAACAAGTCTTTTTAATCCCGTTTGCTTGGCTTTATAGACAACGCCCATGGCGCCCCGGCCTAACTCTCCTACGATTTCATAGCCTTCCGGCGCCTTTGCAACGATTTTTCTAATCGTGGATTTGCTCTTCGTCACTGGGTTGGTTTGTGATCCGCTCACAATTTTCGGGTTTTGGTGAACCCCGGTTTTTTCTAAATCAGAATTACTCAAGGCATTTGTCGGGATATCAAAATTTGGTTGTTTCTGAATGCGGGTATCAATACCAGGCACCATGTCCAATGTGGCAAAAGTTGCGCTTGGGTCTGTAACAACTTTATTCGTCAAACCATCAAAATTTGGCTGTTTCTGAATGCGGGTATCAATACCAGGCACCATGTCCAATGTGTCATTTGGATTATTTATTGCTTCGGTTTTTTGAACATTCACGGTTTTGGTGTTGTTTGCAGCATCAGGTTTTGATTGCGTGGGCGAAATTGATTCGGGCTTTAAAAGTTGAGAATCGAGAAAGGTGCCTTGCAAATCTTGTGTAGCTAAAAGTTTGGAATTGGGTTCTTCATCAATGGAATTTGACACTAGGGTGTTATCAATCGATTCGGGCTTTAAAAGTTGAGAATCGAGAAAGGTGCCTTGCAAATCTTGTGTAGCTAAAAGTTTGGAATTGGGTTCTTCATCAACGGAATTTGGCACTAGGGTGTTATCAATCGATTCGGGCTTTAAAAGTTGAGAATCGAGAAAGGTGCCTTGCAAATCTTGAGTAGCTAAAAGATTGGAATTGGGTTCTTCATCAACGGAATTTGGCACTAGGGTGTTATCAATCGATTCGGGTTTCACAAATGCCCGATTTTCAGAAGGAGAAACAAGATGGCTATCTAAAAGGGTGCCCGAGTTATCGGGAGATATGATTTCAGAAAGTTTTTCACCACAAGTGGGGCATTCGGTAACTAAGGTTGCATCACTATCGGTTTTTGGAAAAGTATGGCCATTTGTGCATGTTAACATGGTGTTGTTGGAATGAATCCAATCCCCAAAATAAGATAAGCATTGCGATTAATTATCATCCATTGTATTAAAACATTTTGGTAGGTAATTCCTGCCATTATAAAGGAAAAAACCGTGATTCTTATACCTATTGAAACTTTGGATGGATAAAATGAATCATCTTTACCGATACTAACAAGAATTATATGCCGATTTCAAATGCCTCTTGAGTTAAAATAGACAATTTGGTACGATTAGGACTATTATTCGAGACAATTGCTTGTGAAAATATTGCGTGCTTTTAACATCTGGGCCAATTCTAATAGGGTGCCTTCGAAAGCGGGCAAGTTGGATCGCTATTTGCTTTCTCGAATGCTTCAATTGGAAACCCTTGAACGCCGTATTACCCCAGCAACTTACACGGTTGTTAATAATCTTGATTCAGGAACTGGTTCACTTCGGCAAGCTATCCTCGATGCCAATGCAAATGCTGGCAATGATCAAATCATCTTTAACTTAACTGGTACCAGCCCTTATACCATTACACTTGGGTCTGCATTACCTACCATCGTTAGTGCCAGCACCGCTATTGTTACTGGTGGCACCGCAGGCACAGTTACGATTACCGGCCTTGGCGCTTCCTCGCTTACTATCAGCGGAAGTGATCCAACAAATGCCAATAACGCAACCCGTAACTTTAGTATTTTCAGCATCGCTTCTGGTGGCGATTTATCAATTTCTGGTGTGACTATTTCCGGGGCCCAAACCTCTAGTCAGGGTGGCGCTTTTAATAACTCTGGCACCCTCAACATCGCCAATTCCACCATCTCGGGCAATACTGCGGGCACCGGCGGCGGCGGCATCTTCAACTCTGGCACCCTCAACATCGCCAATTCCATTATTAATAGTACCAGCGAGGGCGATTACGCCGGAACCGGTACTATAATCCTTATCGGGTCTTCCACTAATGCAAACAACCTTGTCACCCAATCAGGGCTTTCGTGGGCGACAACGGTTACCAGTGCACAACTTAATCTTGGCCCACTGCAAAACAATGGCGGCCCTACCTTCACCATGGCTTTGGGTGCGGGCAGTGCTGCCATCGGCGCTGGTAATGCAACCATAAGTAATGCCGCGCCTATCCTTGGCAAAGATCAGTGCGGCTACACCCGATCTTCCACCACACCCAGCATCGGCGCATTTGAATATAATGAGATTGGGCCTGCCCCCACCATAACTAGTATTTCCCCAACTACCGGTTCTACTGCTGGTGGCATCGCCATCACCATTTAGGAACTTCCGCCATGCTTTTAAATACTTTCCGCAGTCTCTTTACCAACGCACAAAATAGAAAAGCACGCAGAGCTTCTGGCTTACCTCGGCTCGAACTCTTTAGGTTTGAGGATCGAATTGTTCCTACAGTTGTCGCTTCTATGTCTGGCACGGATTTAGTGATTACTACTAATGCTGGTGAAGATATTGTTAGCATTGTAGCTGCAGCTGGTGGCGTAATTACCATTAATGCAACTTCTGTGGGTGGCACTGCTATTCAAGTGACCGGAACCGTTACTGGTACTATTGGTGGTACTGCAGGTGCAAGTACAATAACATTAACCACACCTGGTAATTTAACTGGTATTAATTTGGTTGGCGATGCAACAGGCAATCAAGATTTTACCATTACTGGTATATCTGGCTCGGCCAACTATAACTCAGCTTTTGGTCTTTCTGTCAATATGGGTGCTAATGCTGTTGGCCTAGACACCCTTAATTTTACTACTAGTACAGTAACTCTTGGTACTGGTAACTTGGCTACTTCTAATATTGATGCAATTAACATTGCAGCAGCAGCAGATATCACTGCTTTTTCGGGTACGGTTAGCATTTCTGCTACCACCATCAGTACCGCTGGCGATGTTACCACGAATTCGGGTTTAACCACCTACACTGGTGCAGTTACCCTCACCGGCGCTATTGCAAATGCATCCACCACTGGTGGTGTAACTTTCTCCAGCACTGTTAACGGCGCATTTGATATTACTACCACCGCTTCCGGAGCAGCCCCAGTTACCTTTACTGGTATCGTTGGTGGAACCACCCCAGTTGGCGCAATTTCTGTTACAACTGTAAACGGTGCCATTAGTGCAGCCGCTATAACTGCAACTTCCCTTGCCATCTCCGCAGGTGCAGGCAATGTTAGCGTTGGCGCATTAACTACCACTGGTGCAGTTTCCATTACTTCCACAGGTACCATTGGCTTGACTGGAGCAGTTTCTGCAGCATCCGTTGCTACAGTTGGTGCAGGCGCAGTAACCCTTGGTGGTTCTGTTACCACTAGTGGTGCAATTAGCTTTGCAGGCGCAGTAGGCAGCTCTTCCCCAATCAGCGTTACTTCTATCGCAGACAGCGTTACCTTTGGTAGCACTGTATCTTCCTCAACCGGTGGTGTATCTATTACTGCTGCAACTGCTGGCAAAACAATTTCCCTTGCTAACTCTGTTACTGCAGGATCGAATTCCAACCTCCTCCTTACCGGCGATGTATTGTCGAACAGTGCTTCTGCAGCAACTCTTAATACTAGTGGTAATGGCAACATTACAATCACTGGCAAAGTTGATGCTCTAACTGCTGGCAATGATCTGACCCTTAGTGCAGGTTCTGGCACTGTTACTTTAACTGGTAATATTGGGTCCAGCGCAACAGCTTTTGGCGATTTGATTGCAAATGGTACTGGCATCTTCTTGGCATCTGGTACTGTAGTTGCCAATAATATTAATATTGGCCAGACTGCAGGTTTTGGTACATCTATCACCTTCGCTAAGGCTGTTACTGCAACCGGAGCCACCAGTGCTGATGGTGTTGTAGTTAATGCAGCCGGTGCTGCCACTGTAACCTTCTCTGATGCAATTACCGTTTCGGGAACTGCTTCTACTAGTGATGCTGACATAATTATTTCCTCCGCAACTGGTGCAATCAGTGTTGTTGGTGCAATCACTGGTTTAGATTCCGTAACGGTTTCTTCCACTTCGGGTTCAATTACCCTGAGCGGTGCAATTACTACTTCCGGAACTCTTACTTCTGCTGGTGGTGGCGATATTACTATCGGATCAGGTACCTCAGGCAATGTTCTTCTTTCGGGTGCAATCAGCACCACCGGTACTGGCGACATCGAACTTGATAACGATGGCACCGGCACCCTTACCATCAATGGTAATGTTTCCACTGCTGCTACATCAGCAACCAATGGCGACATCTTCATCGGTGCAGATAATTCTGGTGCAGCAACTGGTGCTGGCACAGTAGTTACTATCAATGGCACTGTTACCACCACTGGTACAACTGCTGGCGATATTTACATCGGGGTTAATGGTGCTTCCGTAGCAGTGAATAAAGCTGTTTCCGCAGGCGCAACGGGCAACGTGGTATTCATCACGACCTTGGCAACTGATGCAATCACCATTGCAAGTGGTGCAAACATCACCGCAGGCGATTCTGTTTTCGATGGCTTCGTAACTGCTGCTGGTATTATAAATCTTGGTGCTAATATCACCGCGGGTACCGCTAGCGTTACTCAAACATCGGGTATATCTTTAGATAATTTAGTCAACCTGACTGGTGCAGTTTCCTTGAAGACTCAGGGAACTGGCGCTAATGCTGATATTAACTTGGCTAGTGTTAACGGTAATCAGAACCTGACCTTGGAAGCTACGAGTTCTATCACCCTGACCAGCGTTGGCCAAGCCACTGCGTTGAACACAGTTACTGTGACCACTTCTGGTGGGGTACAAACTGAGTTATTAACCGCTACCAATGTTGTGCTTACGGATACTGTAGGCACGATTGCTTTTGGTATTAATGGTGCAAACCCTGCAACAACCATATCTGCCTTGACGACCTTTGCTAAGGCTTACAATGTAACCTTTGCTGGCACCACGAGTCTAGCTGGCACACCTGTGTTCTTGAACACCGGCAATGTAACCTTCGCTGGTACCACTAATTTGACCACTGGCGCAACCATCATTGGTAATGCTGCTACCACTGTTAACTTGGCTGGCACTATCGTTTCAAGCGAAGCCTTCAACATCGGGGCTTTACCTTTAACTACTACTATTGCTGATGGCACCCAGTTGACCCTCAACTCCACCACGGCTGCAAGCACCATTGCAAACCCTATTACGCTTACTGGCTCAGCTACCCTTAGCCTGCTAGGCGTTGGCACCCTGACTTTGTCAGGTGATTCTAGCACCGGAATAACGACTAATGATAACATCAGCGTGATCAACGGTACCTTGAATGTTACCGGCAAGATTGGCGCTGCAAGTACTTCCACTGTGAATGGGGGCACCATCTCCGGTGCTGGTGGCGAGATTGGTATTCTTAATGTTAACACGGGCACCGTTGCTCCTGGTGGCACTTTGAAAACCGCTGCTGTTACCTTGAATGCTGCTACCAACTACAGCGCTGCTGTGTTGACCGCAGTCACTGCTTCCAGATTGGAAACTTTTTCTCCCATCAACCTTGGTGGTTCAGTTCTTTCCTTGTCTAGCGTGGCTGCTGGCCTTGCTGTTGGTAATACCTTTACCATCATCAACAACACCCATGCTTCCAATGCAATCACTGGAACTTTTGCTAACCAAGCTGAAGGTTCAAGTATTTCTGCAAAGGATACTGCTGGTAACACCGTTTCCTTCACCGTTAGCTACAAGGGCGGCACTAACGCCAATGATGTTACTTTGAAGGTAGCCAATGTTTTTGGCACCGCCACCCAAGCAACACTTACTACCCCCGCAGCAGGTGCACCTAGTGGTTCAGCATTCACCACCCAACCAATCATCACCATAAAGGATGCAGCAGGTAATACTGTAACCAATAGCACCGCTTCGGTTACCATGACCGTAAGCAGTGGCGCAACCACGGTAGGAACTACCACCATCAATGCAGTTGCAGGCATTGCAACTTTCACCAATGTTGGTATCAGCGGCACTGCTGGAACCCCTTACACCCTTACCTTTACTTCTACTGGTTTGACTTCTGCAACCCAGAGCATCACACCTACTTTCTCTTCAACCTTTACCGTTTCGACAACCGCAAATTCAGGAC
>Ga0194035_1001960_pt1 | contig 10407 bp, 7 predicted proteins | sample JunL2320m_MetaG_FD_148680 | JGI IMG/M metagenome (GOLD analysis project Ga0194035, IMG submission 148680) | Anoxic zone freshwater microbial communities from boreal shield lake in IISD Experimental Lakes Area, Ontario, Canada - Jun2016-L239-20m | ecosystem: Environmental > Aquatic > Freshwater >...
GGCGACGTGTTTCAGGTGGTGTTGTCGCAGCGCTTCGATATCGATCTTCAGGCCGATCCGTTCGACGTGTATCGCGTGCTTCGCCAGATCAACCCGAGTCCGTATATGTACTTCTTGCGTCATCCGGAGATGACCTTGGTGGGCTCGTCGCCCGAGCCGATGGTTCAGTTGTTGCAGGGCAAGGTCGTGTCTCGTCCTATTGCCGGCACACGTCGGCGAGGCCGCGACGAAGAACACGATCGGCGCATGGCTGGCGAGTTGCGCGAGAACCCGAAAGAGATCGCCGAGCACATCATGCTGGTCGACCTGGCCCGAAACGATGTGGGTCGCGTCTCCAAGTTCGGCACAGTGCATGTCGACGAACTGATGACCCTCGAGAAGTACAGCCACGTGATGCACCTCACCTCTGAGGTGTCTGGTTCGCTGGTGGCCGGCAAGTCGCCCATCGATGTGTTGCGCGCAACACTGCCTGCGGGCACGGTCAGCGGCGCCCCCAAGGTTCGTGCGATGGAGATCATCGATTCGCTCGAGCCAGTGAAGCGTGGGCCATACGCCGGTGTCGTGGGCTACATCGACTTCAGCGGCAACCTCGATACCGCGCTGGCCATTCGCACAATGTTCGTCAGTTCGCACGGGGCTCATCTGCAGGCGGGCGCAGGCATCGTTGCCGACTCGATTCCCGAAGAAGAAGACCTCGAGTGCGCGAACAAGGCATCTGCGTTCTTGGCCGCTATCCCTGCTGCTCGTCGCATGACCGCACGGCGGCGCGAACAAGGAACAGTCGCCTAAGTCTGAGCACAAGGCGACGACAATGAGTGATCGCGCGCCACACTAAACACGTGACTGCCTTTTGGACTGAAGTACATCGTGATGTCGTGCACGTATCGGGCGACGATTCGCTCACCTATTTGCAGAGCCAGATCAGCCAAGACATACGCGGCCTCGCGGTCGGCGCATCGGCCTACAGCTTTGTCTTGCAGCCCGTCGGCAAAATCGATGCGCTCATTCGTATCGCCCGCGTGGCCGATCAAGAGTTCGTGATCGACACAGACCATGGCTACGGCGAGCCGTTGATGGCGCGTCTCAATCGGTTCAAAATCCGCGTCAAGGTAGATATCGCTGCGGTGCAGTGGCGCTGCATCTCGGTGCGTCACGCAACCGAGAGCGTCGCTCACGGTGTGCCTGCGTGGGGTGCGACCGATGCATACGATCTCATCGGACCCGACCCGCAAGCGCCCGCAGGCGTGCGTGAGGGTTCGTTGGCCGAGCTTGAGCTTGCCCGCATCGGTGCCGGGTGGCCAGCGATGGGCAGCGAGATCACCGATGCCACCATCCCAGCCGAGACCGGCGTTGTGGCCCAGGCCGTGAACTTCACCAAGGGTTGCTATCCCGGCCAAGAGCTCGTCGAGCGCATGGATAGCCGCGGATCGCAGGCGCCTCGGTTCGTGCGGCGCATGCAGAGTTCAACGCCGCTCAATGTCGGCGACGAGGTCACTCACGCAGCAGCGGTGGTTGGCCGCATCACGAGCTCGGCCCAGCAGCCCGATTCAGGGGAATGGATGGCGCTCGCGTCGATTGCTCGCTCGGTGCAGCCAAGCGATGTAGTGCAGGTGCTCGGCCACGATGTGACGGTGCTGGCTGCCCGATCCTCAGAGGGTTAGCGCAAGCTCGCTGCGCAGTGCGGCGATCTCGGGATGATCGCGCAGGCGCACAAACTCGGGAAGCTGATCGATTGCCTCGGCGAGATTGTCGAGGTTGGTGCCGCTTGCAAAGGCGGCCTGCAACCATTTCACGGCGAGCTCATTGTCGTTGAGTGCGGCAGCGCATTGCGCCACAACCACTGCGGGCATCGTGCCCGGCGAGCGCCGGTACAGGTCGGCTGCGTATCGAGCAGCGAGATCGAACTGACCGAGCCGCACGAGCGCGGTAGCCAACACGTATTCGCTGTAGGCGTTACCGGTGGGCAATGGCTGTGGCAACAACCCGACGAGCGCGGCGAGCTCTTCGGGACTCGCAGCATCTGGCGCCATCCAGTTTGCGCTCTGGCGTGCCGTGAAGTCGTCGGTGAGTAAACGCGAGGCTTCGTCGAGTTTGCCCACGCGTGCGAGCTCGGCGGCGCGGAACCACGGCGACACGTTCATGCCCGGAGGAAAGGTGCCTGGTTTGCCAGTGGTCCACGCATCGCGTTCGGCGCTGATGGCCCATCGCTGCCAACTGCCGTGCTGATCGAGCGCAGTCTGCGTTTTGCGATGTTGCAGCATTTGTAGCTGGGTGAGCAGCGGGAAGATCAAAAAGAACGGTCCGATTGGATGGTCGCCGAGAGCGAGCACAACGACTGCGCCCGAGGTGACCGCAATGCTGAAGTAGATCATCGCTATTCGAGCGCGGCCGGGAATGATGGCGTCGAGGCCGCTCATCACAATGTTGCCGCCATCAAGCGGCAAGATTGGCAAGAGGTTCACGAGGCCAATGATGGGTCCGGCCCACCAGACCGCCAACGTTGGTGCGGTGCTGCGGATGTAGTCGACATCGAACGGGCTGGTGCCCAATGCCGCGAGCACGATGACGCCCAACAGAATCTGCACCCCTGGGCCGGCCATAGAGATGCCGGCGCGCTCCCAACGCTTGAGCGCCCGAGTGGGTTGAAACGATGCGTAACCCGCCAAGAAGTCGAGTGCAATGCTGGCTTCGGCGCCGGTGGCACGAGCCGCGAATGCGTGACCGAGTTCGTGGATGAGGGTGAAGATTCCAACGCATGCGGCAAGCCATAGGCCCACCTCGCCCGGATTCAAAAAGACAAACAACCCCAGCAGCATCACGAAGCCGGGACGGATGTCGACGGGGAAACCGAAGATGCGCAGGCTTGGAGCGGTGCTCATCCTGCGAGCCTACGACTCAAGCCTCGGTATTCGAGCGCGCAGGTCAGTTCTGGGGCTCCGTGGGTGGTAATCCGCTGCGTATCTCCCGTGTTCGTAGCTCGATCTTCTACACTTCATCCCCGTGTCGTATGTCTACGCTTTCTCCCACAAACATCGCCGTCCCCCCATGGAGTACAAAGACCTCCTCGGCGGAAAGGGCGCCAACCTCGCTGAGATGACCAGTGTGTTGAAACTGCCGGTGCCGCCGGGTTTCACCATCAGCACCGACGCCTGTCGTGCGTACATGCACGGTGGGTGGCCGAAGAGCCTCGATGCCGAGATCGCCACGCAAGTGGCCAAGCTCGAAGCAACGATGAAGCGCAATCTCGGCGATGCCGACGATCCGTTGCTCGTGAGTGTTCGCTCGGGCGCCAAATTCTCAATGCCGGGCATGATGGACACCGTCTTGAACCTTGGTCTCAACGACAAGAGCGTCAAGGGTCTGGCCCGCGTAACAAGCGACGAGCGTTTCGCGTACGACAGCTACCGTCGCTTCATCGCGATGTACGGCCGCATCGTGCTCAACGTGTCGGGCGAGCCGTTCGAGCACGAACTTGAAGCCGCGAAGAAGTCGGCCGGCGTGAAGACCGATGCCGAGATTCCAGCCGCTGCGCTCAAGGCGCTGTGCCAGTCGTATAAGGCCATTGTGAAAGAGGCCACCGGCAAGGCGTTCCCACAAGATCCCGTGAAGCAGTTGCGTGGCGCGGTTGAGGCCGTGTTCACGAGCTGGAATGGTGCTCGCGCCATTGCCTACCGTGTTCGTGAGCGCATCAGCCACGAACTCGGCACCGCAGTAAACGTGCAGGTCATGGTGTTCGGTAACCGGGACCAGAACAGCGGAACCGGCGTTGGCTTCACCCGCAACGCAGCCACTGGCGAGAACAAGCCATACGGCGATTTCCTCATCAACGCCCAAGGCGAAGATGTGGTTGCCGGTATTCGCAACACTGAAGACCTCGATCACATGAAGGGTCACTTCCCAGTACTTCATGCCGAGTTGATGACCATCTTCGAGCGTCTCGAGCGTCACTACACCGACATGTGCGACACCGAGTTCACCATCGAGCAGGGCAAGTTGTGGATGCTGCAGACCCGAGTCGGCAAGCGCACCGGTGCTGCTGCGCTGAAGATGGCCGTCGACATGACCAAGGGCACTGGCAAGGGCGATCAGCGCTGGAAGATCAGCCGCACCGAGGCCATCACCCGCGTCGCTGCCGAGCATCTCGATCAGGTGTTGCATCCTCAGTTCGCTCACAAGGGCAAGGCGTTGGCCAAGGGTCTCGCTGCGTCACCGGGTGCTGCTGTGGGCAGGGTCTACTTCACCGCCGACGATGCAGTGAAGGCCGACGAGCGGGGCGAAAAGGTCATCCTCGTTCGTAGCGAAACCAGCCCCGAAGACGTGCACGGCATGATGATCAGCCAAGGCATCCTCACCGCTCGCGGAGGCCTGGTGAGTCACGCAGCCGTTGTGGCACGCGGTTGGGGTACGCCTGCAATCGTGGGTGCCGACGCCATCAAGATCGATGGCAAGAAGTTCTCCGTCGGCGCTGTTGTTGTCAAAGAAGGCGATGTCATCAGCCTCGACGGCACCACCGGCGAAGTGATTGTTGGCGCAATGGAGTTGGCGGCCGCCGAGCCACCAGCCGAGTTCAACACCATCCTTGAGTGGGCCGATGTGGTTCGCAAGGGCAAGCTTGGCGTTCGCGCCAACGCCGACACAGGCGAAGACGCCACCAACGCGCGTAACCTCGGCGCTGAGGGCATCGGCCTGTGCCGTACCGAGCACATGTTCTTGGCCGCCGACCGTTTGCCAGTGGTTCGCGAGATGATTCTCGCCGACACTCCCGAAGAGGAACTCGCTGCATTGGCCGACCTCGGCCGCGTGCAGCAGATCGACTTCGAAGAGATTCTGTTGGCCATGGATGGTCTTCCAGTAACGGTTCGCTTGCTCGATCCGCCGCTGCACGAGTTCTTGCCGTCGGTCGAAGAGCTGCGCATTAAGGCCGCCACCACTGGTCTTAATAAGCGTGAGAAGGCCGAACTCAAGGCCGCCGAAGAGTGGGCCGAGCACAACCCAATGATCGGCACACGCGGTGTGCGCCTCGGCGTTGTGAAGCCAGGTCTGTATGCCATGCAAGTGCGTGCGCTAATGGCCGCTGCTGCATCGTTGCGGGCACAGGGCCACAACCCAATCGTCGAGGTCATGATTCCGCTTACGGTTACCCGTGAAGAGCTTGCATTGGCTCGTAGCTGGGTGCAGACCGAAATCGACCTTGCCGTCAAGGGCATGAAGAACAAGCCCAACGTCACCATCGGCACGATGATCGAGACGCCGCGTGCAGCAATTCGTGCCGACGAGATCGCCGAAGAAGCCGACTTCTTCAGCTTCGGCACCAACGACCTCACCCAGATGGCGTTCGGCTTTAGCCGCGACGACGTCGAGAGTCGAATGATGCCGGCATATCTCGAGCAGGGTCTGCTCAAGCGCAACCCATTCGAGACCATCGATCAAGGTGGCGTGGGCGAGCTCGTGCGCATGGGCGTCGAGCGCGGTCGCAGCACCAAGAAGGGCCTCAAAATTGGCGTGTGCGGCGAGCACGGCGGCGATCCAGAGAGCATCACGCTGTTCTACAACGCCGGTCTCGACTACGTGAGCTGCAGCCCATTCCGCGTGCCGATCGCTCGTCTTGCCGCAGCGCAAGCTGTGATCAACGCTGCGGGCTCAAACTCGAAGAACGACACCAAGTAATTCCTCGCTTCGAGGGCTTGTGAAAACGCAACGTGAATCCGTGAAGTTCGTCATGATTCGCGGCGGTGGTATCTGATGCTGCACTCTGCATTTGGTGCTTTGACCGCCGACGAATCAGCGACGCGCTTTGCCAACATCGCGGTTCCGATGTGGGCCTGGGCGGCAACGCTCGCGGTGATCGCGGCCATGTTGCTGTTCGACATCTTGGTGCTCCATCGCGAGCCCAAGGTGTTGGCCACACGGCGCGCCGCTCTCGAGACCTTGATGTGGGTCGTAGTGGGCGTGTCATTTGGCGTTGTCGTTCTCGTGGCCTTCGGTGGTCGCGCGGGCAGTGAGTACTTCAGCGGTTACCTCATTGAATACAGCTTGTCCATCGACAACGTGTTCGTGTGGGCGCTCATCTTCACCTACTTCGCTGTGCCCGCGATCTATCAACACCGCGTGTTGTTTTGGGGCATCTTCGGAGCCTTGGTGCTGCGGGCCGTGTTTATCTTTACGGGCGTGGCGTTAATCCGCCGGTTCGAATGGGTGCTGTACATCTTTGGTGCGTTCCTGCTCTACACGGCGTTCAAGTTGTTGCGTAACGGGCCCGACGAGATGGACCCCGAAGAGAACGCGGTCTATCGAGCGATTAAGAAATTGGTCCCCACAACTCCCAATCTTCACGGGCAGCACCTGTTTACCCATGTAGACGGGCGCAAGGTGGCGACCCCACTGTTCGCCGTGTTGGTGTTGGTCGAGACCACCGATGTGCTCTTCGCTGTCGACTCAGTGCCGGCGGTGCTTGCGGTGAGTCGCGAGCAGTTCATCGTGTTCACCTCAAACGCCTTCGCGATCTTGGGGTTGCGTGCGCTGTACTTCTTGCTCGCCGATCTGCACGCCCGGTTCACCTATCTGCAGCAGGGCTTGGCGGTGATCTTGGCGTTCGTCGGTATCAAGATGATCATCGCGCACTGGTACGAAATTCCTGGGGGAGTGTCGTTGGGGGTGATTGCGCTGGTGCTTGCCGTATCAGTGTTTGCATCGTTGCGCTTCGGTGGTGCTGGGGCTGTGGCAGATCAGATCGAGCTCATCGGCACCGAAGAGCCGCCGCCACCGCAAGAGCGCTAACGCCCACGGTCCCGGCGCCGGGTATCCTCGGCGCAATGGCAATCGTGGACGAAGACATCGAGCGGCTGCGCAGCACCGTTTCTATCGTCGACATCGTTCAGGCCTACGTTGCATTGCGCAAGGTGGGCCGCAACTGGAGCGGCTTGTGTCCGTTTCATGCCGAGAAGAGCGCTTCGTTCACCGTGCGCGAAGAGATGGGCCGCTACCACTGCTTCGGCTGTGGTGCTTCGGGCGACGTGTTCAAGTTCGTGCAAGAGATTGAGCACACCGATTTTGTCGGCGCGGTCGAGCAGTTGGCCACCAAGGTCGGAATCCAATTGCAGTACACCACCGGCGGCGAGAGCAAAGAGCGTCTGCGTCGCAAGAAGCTCATTGAGGCAATGGAGCAAGCGGTCGAGTGGTATCACCAACGACTGCTCACCTCGCCCGATGCGCGTGAAGCTCGCGAGTACCTGCGCCGTCGTAGTTTGTCGGGCGATATTGCCCGCACGTTTCGTCTCGGTTGGGCGCCCGACGATTGGGATGTGATGAGCAACAACATCGGTGTTGCGGGCGATCTGCTCAACGACACCGGGCTTGCATTCACCAACAAGCGTGGCCGTTTACAAGATTCGTTTCGTGGTCGTGTGCTGTTCCCCATTTTCGCTGACAACGGCGACCCGGTTGCTTTCGGCGGCCGAATTCTGCCGGGCTCAGAAGATCCAGCGAAGTACAAGAACTCTCCCGAGACAGCGATCTACGCGAAGAGCCGCACGCTCTACGGACTCAATTGGGCCAAGGCCGACATCGTGGCGCACGACCAGGTCATTGTGTGTGAGGGCTATACCGATGTCATTGGCTTTCACCGCGCCGGTGTGAAGCGTGCTGTGGCTACCTGTGGCACGGCGCTCACCGAGCAGCACGTGCAGATTCTGAAGCGGTTCGCGAGCCGTGTAGTGCTGGCGTTCGACGCCGACAAAGCAGGCCAAGGTGCAGCCGAGCGTTTCTACGAGTGGGAGCAGAAGTATCAAGTGCAAGTGGCGGTGGCTCGGTTCCCCGACGGACAAGATCCCGGCGACCTGAGCCTCAGCGACCCCGAGGCACTGGTGGCAGCTGTGAACTCTGCGCTGCCGTTCTTGGGTTTCCGATTGCAGCGCGTGATGGCTGGCAAGTCGGTGCAGTCGCCCGAGGCGAAGGCCCGTCTCGCCGAGCAGGCAATGGCTGTGGTGAACGAGCACCCCGATCTGAACGTGCGCAAGCTCTATGCAGGCCAGGTGGCCAGCCATACCGGGCTGCCAGTGATCGACCTCGTGCGTGTTGCCGAGCAACCCAAGCGCAAGCCCACGCTCAATGTTGCGCCTGCTCGCACCGTAGGGGCTGCTGAGAACGGCGAATTCGTGGCGGTGTCGTTGCTGTTGCAGAGGTGGGACGGCATCGCTCCGTGGCTCACTGAAGAACTCTTCGCCGCCGATGTGCACCGGCGTGCGTTTGCGGCGGTTGCCGCCGCGGAGGGCGTGCTCGACGCCGCGCTTGAGCTGGCCGACCCGGAGGCACGCGAAATCCTCGAGCGAGCAGCGGTTGCCGACCTCGATGCCGATCCGGAAATTGAGGCATTCAACCTGATTGCGGCCGCTGTGCGACGTAAGCTGGGCACTCGTTTGCGAATCACTGACCACGATGAGATTCGCGCAGATAGCGAAGCCCGTAAGCAGCTCGACAATCTGTCGGTTCGGGGCCTCGAACAGGACGCGGCGGTCGCGTTGCTAAGGTGGCTCGAGCTGCGCACAGAGGAACACGGAACACTTTGAACGAAGTAACACCAGAAACCGAATCTGACTTGGTGCAGCCACCGTTCGCCGGTGTCGATGTACTCAAGTGGGATGCGCTGGTTTCTAGTGCTGCCACTGTGGGTGTAGTTCATGCCGATGATGTCACCGAGGTGTTGCTCGATATCGAGCTCACCCCAACCATTCTTGAGCAACTCACCGAAGCGCTTGCCGATCGCGGCATCGACATCGACAACACGGTCGATGACCCCATCGATGAAACCGTGCCGCAAGGCATGGTGCGCCCTGTTATTGCTGAGGTCCCCGAAGATCCAGCTGCCGAGCTCGTTGGCCGCCGCCGTCGCCGTGCGGTGCGCATGGGCGAGAAGTACGAGACCGGCCCTACCGGCGACACCGTGCGTATGTATCTCAAAGAGATCGGCCGCGTTGGTCTGCTCAATGCCGACGACGAACGGCGCATGGCTCAAGACATCGAGGCAGGCAACTTCGCTGCCGTCGAGATCGACGAGCGCGATGCCGAACTCGAACCCGCCGATCGTCGCCGTCTCATGCGAGCAGTGCAGGCCGGTCAACAGGCCAAGAGCGATCTCATTCAGGCCAACCTGCGCCTCGTGGTCAGCATTGCTAAGCGTTACAGCGGTCGCGGCATGTTGTTCCTCGACCTCATTCAAGAGGGCAACCTCGGCCTCATGCGAGCCGTCGACAAGTTCGACTACTCAAAGGGTTTCAAGTTCAGTACCTATGCCACGTGGTGGATCCGTCAGGCCATCACCCGCTCTATTGCCGACCAAGCGCGCACCATTCGTATTCCGGTACACATGGTCGAGAGCATGAACCGCGTGCTGCGCATGCAGCGCCAGATGCATCAGGAACTCGAGCGCGAGCCAACGCTCGAAGAGCTCGGCGTGCGTTGCGAAATGTCGGTAGAGCGTGTCCGCGACATCCTGCGTATCTCGCAAGATCCGCTATCGCTCGACACTCCAGTGGGTGAAGAAGAAGACTCGAACCTGGCCGACTTCATCCAAGACGGCTCAGTCATTGCGCCCGACGACGCTGCTGCGAAGAAGATGCTCAGCGCAGCCGTGAACGAGGCACTCGACGAGTTGTCCGAGCGTGAGCAAGAGATCGTGCGTATGCGTTTTGGTCTCGACGATGGTCAGGCCCGCACGCTCGAAGAAGTAGGCAAAGAGTTCGGCGTCACCCGCGAACGCGTACGTCAGATCGAAGCTAAAACGCTTGCCAAGTTGCGCCATCCGTTGCGCAGCCAGCGACTCAAGGAATTTCTCGACCCCGAGTGATCGGTGTGCGGCGCATCACAGATTTCGATCGTGATGAAGCCCTCAAGTTCCGAGGAATTCTTAGGCCGTGGTGCTAATCTCAGCATGCCTTTCCGAGGTAGCTCAGTTGGCAGAGCAGCTGACTGTTAATCAGCGGGTCGCAGGTTCGAGCCCTGCCCTCGGAGCAAAACGGGGCCCGTGCTCGCGGGCCCCGTTTGTATTTCTCGGCACTGTTGCGAAAGCGATGCTGGGGTACGGGGTGGTAGCTCAGTGGTTAGAGCAGGGGACTCATAATCCCTTGGTCGTGGGTTCGATACCCACCCGCCCCACTACCAGCATGTGTGCGATGCTGCCCGCCGCGAACTTGCGGCGCTGACGCCCGTGAGGGGCGTGTACGCCGCCACTTCCGATGGCGACCGTCGCTCAAATGAATCACAAGCCGAGCGAGCGTCGCCAGGCGCTGAACGACTCGATCGGTCCTGCGGTCGGGCGGCGAAGCCACGGCCACGGGTGCAGCTCGGCGGGCTGCAGGTGTTCGGCGCGCCGTCGGAAGCCGGGCACCGGTGCGAAGGTCACGGCGAGTTGTC
>Ga0194035_1001961_pt1 | contig 10405 bp, 10 predicted proteins | sample JunL2320m_MetaG_FD_148680 | JGI IMG/M metagenome (GOLD analysis project Ga0194035, IMG submission 148680) | Anoxic zone freshwater microbial communities from boreal shield lake in IISD Experimental Lakes Area, Ontario, Canada - Jun2016-L239-20m | ecosystem: Environmental > Aquatic > Freshwater >...
CTCCGCGCTGGCTTTCGCGTCAGGGATCCGCCCCGGCGTCGACTTCTACCAGAGGTTTCTAGTGGCTAAGCAGAGCGATACCAAGCCGTCACGACGGCGCGACAAGAAAAGTGTTCCCGGCTCAAACCGGCGCAAGTCCTGCCCGTACTGCAAAGACAAGATCGAGCAGGTCGACTACAAGGACATCACCACACTGCGTCGCTTTATCTCCGAGCGCGGCAAGATCCGCTCGCGTCGCATTACCGGCGCCTGCCGCCGCCATCAGGCTCAAGTTGCGCGCTGCGTCAAACGCGCCCGCGAACTAGCCCTTCTCCACTACGTGGCTACCGATCGTCCCGAAGAGCGCGAACAGCGTGGCGGTCGTGGCGGTCGTGACCGCGATCGAGATCGTTGATCATGCCTCAGGCAATCCTCCTTATGGACGTAGAAGCGCTCGGCGTACGCGGCGAGGTCGTCGACGTATCTCCTGGCTACCTGCGTAATTTCCTGATCCCCCGCAAGCTGGCTCAACCAGCGACGAAGGGCTCGCTCGAAGCAGCTAAAAGCCGCATCGAGAAGGCCGAGCGCGCCAAGCGTGACGCCGTAGGTCGCGCCCAAGAGAATGCGGCCCTTTTGACTCGCACAGTTCTCACCATGCCGGAGAAGGCTGGCGAAGACGGGCGACTCTTCGGTTCTGTCACGGCCCAAGACATCGCCGATGCAATCCGCTCGGCACGCGGAATTAGAATCGACAAGCAGAAGGTGCAGCTCGAGGCGCCGATCAAAACCATCGGCACTCACATGGTCGTGGTCGAGGTCTCTGACGGCGTGATGGCCACAGTCAAGACGATGGTCGTCGAGCAGAAGTAATCCTGCTCTCAGGCCCCCCGCCAGCGCTTTGTTTGCGCGAAAAAACTCCCGCAGAGCGGGATATGAACGTGAACTTCACCGTCGTCGGCGCTATCTTCGCTAGCGAGGTGGCACCCGCTCATCGACACTCCCCGCTTGGCGCCTGCGTTGGTGTAGGCCTCACCATAAGCTCCGACCTCAGGTTGGCCTGATGGCCACTGCCGATCGCCTCGAGAACGGGCCGCCCAACAACCTTGACGCCGAGCAAGGAGTGCTCGGCGCGATCCTTCTGTCGGAGCGCGTGATGTACCAGCTCGTTATCGATGACGGGCTAAAGCCCGAGGACTTCTACCGCGAACAGCACCGCGTCACCTTCGCCGGAATGCTCGCACTCTACGACTCAAGCACGCCGATCGACTCGCTAACCCTCGTCGACCACCTGCGTCAGTCGGGCCAGCTTGAGAGCGCCGGCGGAGCGGCAGCAATCGATGCTCTGGCTGGAGGCGTGCCGGGGGTTGGAAACCTGCGCCACTACGCGCAGATCGTAAAAGAGAACTCGCTACTTCGGCGTCTGCTTACGACGACCTACGAGATCCAGGCAAGCGTCGCCGCACATGACGCACCTCCGCGCGAACTCGTGGAGCACGCCGAACAGGCGATGCTAGAAGTCGCCCACGACGATCGGCAGAAGGATTTCCTTAGCGTCGGCGACCTCCTCCACACCGAGATCGACAAACTTCACGCGCTGTCGCGCGAGGGCCACCCGGTGACAGGGACGCCAACCGGCTTTAAGGCCCTTGATGACATCACTGGCGGCTTCCAGCCGGGCAACCTAATCATCATCGCCGCTCGCCCATCGATGGGAAAGAGCGCGCTCGTGACAAACATGGCGGAGAATGCGGCGCTGGAAAACCGCGCCGTGGCACTGTTTTCGCTGGAGATGTCTGAGGCAGAGCTCGCTCAGCGCTTCATCGCATCCCAAGCCAAGATCAAAGGTGAGAATCTGCGCAAGGGCAGCGTCCCCGAGACACAGTGGCCGCGGATCCTAGAAGCCAGTGGCCGTCTCGCGCAATCGCCGCTCTTCATCGACGACACCAGCGATCTTGGAATCCTCGAGATCCGTGCTAAAGCGCGACGCCTGCACAGCAGAACACCCGGCGGACTCTCAATGATCATCATCGACTACCTGCAGCTGATGCGGGCCGACGGCAGGATCGAGAACCGTGTTGAACAAGTAGGCCAGATAAGCCGTGGCCTCAAGATCCTTGCACGCGAACTCGAGTGTCCAGTCGTCGCGCTCTCCCAGCTCAATCGCGGCGTCGAGGCTCGAACCGACAAACGGCCGCTGCTATCTGACTTGCGTGAGTCTGGCTCGATCGAGCAGGACGCCGACCTCGTGATGTTCATCTACCGCGACGAGTACTACGCAAAGGACGACTCCGAGTTTCCTGGAGAGGCAGAGCTGATCATCGCCAAGCACCGCAACGGACCGCTAGGTACGGTCAGGCTCGCTTTCCAGAAGGACTACCCTCGTTTCGTCACCTTGAGTACTCAGGAGCCCTTCGAGTGAGCGATCCACCGTGCTCCTTAGGAATCTGCGATGGCAGCGGCATCGTTGTTGACGAAGCCGCGGGCGAGGCTCGTAGCTGCGCCTGCCGCCCCCAGCTGATCGCCCGTGCGCGTGCCCGCTCACTGTCGGCTGTTATTCCACGCCGCTTTCAAGGAGTTGGCTTCGACCGTGCACCAGTCATCGACATCAACCCGCAGATCGTGCGTGAAGTCAGGCGCTACGTAGACAAGCTCCAGACCAACCTAGACTCCGGCAGAGGACTGTGGTTTATGGGCGATGTCGGCACCGGCAAGACGACCCTAGCGATGCTGGTCTCCAAGGCGGCATTAGACGCCGGGCGCTCTGTGGCGATCTACTCGCTGCCTCGACTCCTAGCCGAGATCCGCACCACGTTCGACGACAGCTCCGACCGCTCCTACCTCTCGCTTCTAGACAAGCTCTCATCTGTCGATCTCCTACACATCGATGACGTCGGGGCTGAGAAATCCAGCGACTGGGTCCTTGAGCAGCTCTACTCACTAGTCAACGCTCGGTATGAAGATGAGCGTTCAATCGTCCTGACGACAAACCTCGACCCGGCTGAGCTAGCCAAGCAAATAACCACACGGACCGTCTCACGCCTAATGGAGATCTGCGGCGATCCACTCCCTCTGTTCGGAGTTGACCACCGCCAACCCGGGGTCAACGAACCGCTGCCATCGGCGCCGCCGTCCGAGCCTTCGCACCCTTTAGCCTGATGACCACGCCTATCCAATCGGGCCGTTGCGGCCGGCTTGCGTAGAATCGCTGGCGTGACTTCTATCTGCATTGTTGGCGCCCAGTGGGGCGATGAGGGCAAAGGCAAGGTCGTTGACCTCCTCGCCGAGCGAGCCGACGCCGTGATCCGCTTTCAAGGCGGCAACAATGCCGGCCATACGATCGTGCGCGAGGGCGAGGAGGCGTGGAAGCTACATCTCATCCCGTCCGGCATTCTCTACCCAGGCAAACTCTGCATGATCGGCAATGGAGTCGTCGTCGACCCTGCCGTGCTGATCTCTGAGATGGATGGCCTGCGTGCGCGTGGGGTGGATATGTCAGGCCTTCGGGTCTCGGCCAACGCCCACCTGATCATGCCGTACCACCTGCTGCTTGACACTGCCGGAGAGGCGCGCCTTGGCGATCAGCAGATCGGGACGACTCGACGTGGCATTGGGCCCTGCTACGCCGACAAGGCTGGGCGGCTCGGCATTCGCATGCAGGATCTGCTCGACGAGAAGATCCTGCGAACAAAGATCACCGCAGCGATGGAGCCCAAGCGACTCCTTCTGCGCCCATACGCCAAGGATCCGACGCTCGATCTCCACGCAATGGTCGAGCAGTACGTGACCTACGGCCACCGCCTAGAGCAGTACATCGCCGACACGGCGCGCATGGTTTGGGACCTGCTCGACGACGACCGCCAAGTGATCTTCGAGGGCGCGCAAGGAGCGCTGCTAGATATCGATCACGGAACCTATCCCTTCGTGACCTCATCCAACCCGATAGCGGGCGCGGCATGTATTGGGGCGGGTGTCGGGCCCAAGGACATCAACGAGGTCTGGGGCATCACTAAGGCCTACACAACACGGGTCGGCTCCGGCCCCTTCCCGACCGAGATCGAAGGGCCTCTCGGAGAAGAGCTGCGTGCATCTGGAGGCGAGTACGGAACGACCACTGGGCGCGCTCGGCGAATCGGCTGGCTTGACCTAGTGGCACTGCGCTACGCCGCGCGGATCAACGGCCTCACGGCGTTGGCAGTGACCAAGCTTGACGTTCTCTCAGGCCAGCAGACGCTCAGTGTCTGTACGAGCTATGTAGGTAGCGAAGGAGCTCGGTTCGATCACTTTCCATACCACCAGTCAGTCCTCCATCACGCCCGCGGCGAGTACGTCGAGCTTCCCGGCTGGTCCCAAGACATCAGCGACTGCCGCCGAGAAGAGGATCTACCGCCAGCCGCTCGTGACTACCTCGCATTCCTCGCCGATGGGATCGGTGTTCCTATCGTCCTGATCGGCGTTGGCCCAGGTCGCGAGCAGGTCATCTGGTGCGACCAAGCCGCAAGCGCCTCCTCCTAGTAGGCCGCCCCCACAATTAGGGTTAGCTAGCCATACAGCTAGCGCCAGCGCTCGAGCAACTCGTCGTCGCCGACCTCGCGGAAGACCCGAGCCGGCACCCCCATCACAGCAGTGCGTGCCAGCACATCCTTAGTCACGACAGCGCCAGCCGCCACGAATGCCTCTTCTCCAACCTCGACACCGGGAACTAACACAGCGCCAGCGCCAACCCTGCAAGCGCGGCGCAGGATCGCGCCTTTGAGCGGCTGCCCGGGAGCATGGCGAGCCATAAAGTCATCGTTGCTGGTGATCGCCCCGGGGCCGATAAAAACGTCATCTTCAATCCGCGAGAACGCTGTCACATAAACGTCGGTCTGGATCCGAACGCGGTCGCCGACGATTACGTCGTTGTCAATCGCGCTACCACGTCCAATCACACTGCCGCGACCAACTGTCGTGCGTTCGCGTACGTAGGCTTGGTCGCCGATGATCGTCGTATCTCCGATCTCGCTGGCGGCGAATATAACTGCTGCGGTACAGATTGTGACGCCAGCGCCGATGACTAAACCCTCGTCAACGGCCGTCGCCGCGTTCGCTGATTGTGCGGCGAGTTGTGGTCGCTTTCCGAGCACGACATTGTCGCCAATTAGGCAGCCGGGACCGATCTTGGTGCCAGCATGAATTACTACGTTGGCGCCAACCACTGTGTCATCGGGAAGCGCGACATCGTCAGCTATAACGAGTCCGGGCGCCCGTTCTGGGGATAGGCTCATGCCGCGATCCTTTCAGGTCACGTAAACTGAGGCCGTCTCCGGCTGCTCGGCCGGGGTTGTCTTGGGTCTGGGAGGCGCATTGACGCTCCGTGCAGTAGTCCTTGGTCTCGGCATGATTGGTCGCCACCACGCGCGTATTTTGCAGTCACTCGACGGTGTCGACTTCGTCGGTGGCGCTGACCCTACGGGTGACCGCTACGGTGCGCTAGGCGACCCTAGCCTGCTCTATGCGTCTGTCGAAGAGCTGCTTGAAGCGACCCGGCCCCAGATCGCGGTCGTCGCTCTACCTACAGAAGAACACGTCGCAGCCAGCCAACAGCTAGCTGCTGCTGGCATCCACGCCCTGATCGAGAAGCCCCTGGCGGCTACCGCCGCCCAAGCCCAGGTGATCATCGACCTCTTCACCACCGCTGGCCTTCACGCCGTCGTCGGCCACGTCGAACGCTTTAATCCTGCTTTGATGGAGATGCGACAGCGACTCGACAGCGGTCAGATCGGAACTCCGTTCTTGATCGCCACACAACGAATTGGTCCCTTCCCCGATCGAATCCGCGACGTCGGTGTGGTTAAAGATCTTGCAACTCACGATCTCGACCTCGTCGGCTGGCTCGGCGGTGCGGCGATCGATCGCGTTGCCGCCCAAACCACCAATCGCACCGGAAGGCCGCACGAGGATGTCGTACTAGTTACCGGCCAGCTGCAGTCGGGGCTACCGTTTAACTGCATTGTCGACTGGCTCTCCCCAACTAAAATCAGATCAGTGCGCGTCTTGGGAGATCGCGGCATGCTGATTGCCGACACCGTCCGTAGCGACCTAACCTTCTACGAAAATGCGACCGTCAGCTCCGACTGGGAGAGCTCGGCGGCGCTGCGGGGCGTCTCCGAAGGCGACGTCATTCGCTACGCCCTTTCTCGACGCGAGCCGCTGCTGGCAGAGCTCGAAGCCTTCCGCGACCTTGTGCTCGGTGATGGCGATGCGGCCGTCGTTGGCCTTCAAGCCGGACTAGCGGCCGTACAAGCCGCCGAGGCGGTTTTGCGCAGTGCCGAGAGTGCGTCAACGGAGATCGTGTACGCATGAAGGTCGTCGTCATTGCGTTGGGCAAGATCGGCCTGCCACTCGCGGTCCATATAGCTAAAGCTGGCCATCAAGTGATCGGCTGCGACATCAACGAAACCGTCGTGGCTCAGGTCAACGCTGGCCAGCCTCCCTTCCCAGGCGAGACAGGTCTCGAGCAGGCGCTACAAGATGTAATCGCTAACGGCAGCCTGCGCGCCCACGACGACACCGTGGCCGCCCTCAAAGAGGGACCCGACCTAGCGATCCTCGTACCTCCGCTGATCCTCGATGCCAACCACCAGCCAGAGTGGACGCTGCTCGACCGAGCCTTCGAGGCAGTCGGGCGCGGCCTGCGTGCGGGAACTACCGTTAGCGTCGAGACCACGGTGCCGGTCGGGACCACACGTGAGCGTTTAGCGCCCGCCCTAGCCGCCGCCAGCGGCCTGCGCTCAGAGCGCGACTTCTTCTGCGTCTTTAGTCCCGAGCGCGTCTTCAGCGGGCGCATCTTCGCTGACCTGGCCACCTATCCCAAGCTCGTAGGTGGTCTCAGTGCCGAAGGAGAGGCTCGCGGAGTTGATGCCTACCGCTCCTTCATCACTGCCGAGGTTCGAGCGATGGGGTCTGCCGAGGCAGCCGAGATGACAAAGCTGGCAGAGACGACCTACCGCGACGTCAACATCGCGCTGGCAAATGAGTTCGCAATCTTTGCCGCTGCGCGAGGGATTGACGTCAACCGCGTAATAGGTGCCGCCAACAGCCAACCGTTTAGCCATATCCACCAACCTGGCATTGCTGTCGGCGGTCACTGCATCCCGGTCTACCCCCACCTCTATCTCAATCAGGACCCGGCCGCCAAACTGCCGCGCTTGGCTCGTGAGGTAAACGAGACCATGCCAGCCTATGCAGTCCAACAGCTCGCCCAAACGATTGGGGATCTCGAGGGCCGCAAGGTGCTGATTCTAGGAATCGCCTTCCGCGGCGGCGTCAAGGAGACCGCCTACTCCGGGGCCTTCGGCCTGCGTGAAGCTCTAGCTGCCAGCGGAGCAGTGGTCGTAGCCAGCGACCCCCTCTATACCGACGCCGAACTGTTAGAGCTTGGATTTACCCCGTGGCACCAAGAGCCAATCGACGCCGCCGTAGTCCAGGCCGACCACGGCGAATACCAGCAGCTAAAGCCGAGTGACCTTCCGGGAGTGCGTGGCATCGTTGACGGCCGCCGAGTGGTTGATAGCGCGCCGTTTGTGGCTGCAGGAATCTCGTTTAGAACAATCGGCTAGAAGCCGAGATGCTCGATATTGCGCTGACGACTCGCACAGCGGCGTGACCGTCGCCGTATAACTCAGGGTGCTCGCTTGGCAGCGGGCGTTCGAGCGCCGCCAGTGCGGCATCTTTGTCGAGATCAACTAGGACATTCCAGCCCGTCTCGACGGTCTCTACCCATTCAGTGCGATCGCGCATTGTGATGGTAGGCACGGCGGCGAAGTAGGCCTCTTTCTGGGCTCCACCGGAGTCAGTCAGGACAGCGCGCGCGTTGCAAAGCAGGGTCGTAAAGTCGAGGTAGCCAAGTGGGGGGGTGATCTCAACAGTTGGCGCTGACTCCAGCGCGCCCAGCAGGCCTGCCTGCTCAAGACGTGCCCGCGTACGCGGGTGCAGCGGCAGCACGACGGGCAACTCGATCGCCGTCAGCAAGTCAACCAGCAGCGCAAGGCGCTGCGGATCGTCGACGTTGGCTGCACGGTGGGCGGTGGCCAAGACATAGCCCCCAGGCTCCACACCCCACCCTGCGAGCGCCTGAGTGCGCTCACGGGCCCGTGGTGCCATCAAGCGTGCAATGTCGGCCATAACGTCTCCAACGAGCTCTACGGTGCCTAAAACGCCCTCACGTGCGAGGTTGTCGACCGCCACCTGCGAGGGACACAGTAAGAGGGTCGAGAGGTGGTCGGTAACAACGCGGTTGACCTCTTCGGCCATTGTGCGGTCAAAGCTGCGCATTCCTGCTTCAACGTGGACCACCGCAATCCCAGCCTGCGCGGCCGCCAGAGCGCCTGCGAGCGTCGAGTTGGTATCGCCATAGACGAGCACTAGATCAGGCGTGATCTCGCCCACGACAAGCTCTAAGGCTGCCAGCTGTCGCGACGTCTGAGACGTATTGGTCCCGCCAGCTATCCCCAGTTCGCGATCGGGCCGTGGCAGGCCTAACTCACGGATGAATATCTCAGATAGCTCGTCGTCGTAGTGTTGGCCGGTGTGGACCAGAATCTCGCTGTGTTCGGCACGCAAGAGCTGTGAAACGGCCGCAGCCTTAATAAACTGCGGGCGGTTGCCGATGACGGTCAGGATGCGCACCGTTAGCTGAACTCTTCTGCGAGTCGGCTCTCAATGTATGCACGCAACTTGACGCGGACATCAGCTGTGACCTCACCCGGACTAAGTAGAACTTCCTCAACCGCCACTACCGGCTGGGCCTCGCGCAGAGTGGAGGCGAGAAAAGCCTCGTCGGAAGCGATGACGTCTTTGTGCGTGCAGGGGGCTTGGACTGCGTCGGTCAACTCAATCACCACTGCCCGCGTAATCGAGGCGAGCACGTGGTCCTCGAGAGGAGGCGTGCTCACAACGCCGTCCTTTACCCAAAAAAACGAGGAGGTTGGCGCCTCAAGAATGCGTCCGTGCGGCGTGCGCAACAACGCCTCGTCAAAGCCTCTCTCCTTCGCTAGCCGCGAGGTCAACATGTTGGCGCCGTAGGAGAGTGACTTGATGTTGTCGAGAACCCTCGTGGGCGAGTAGGTCACGTAGCCGAGGCGGACTTGGTCAGCGACCAGTGGAGCGGGCTCAACAATTGCTAGGCGGTGTCCGCCCCGCGTCTGAACCAAGCGCAGAACGCCATCGCTAGGGCCAGCAGCGGCTAACAGTGCGGTAACGTCAGCTCGTACGGCTGCGACGTCAAACTCCAAGCGTATGTTGGACGCAGAGAGCTCCATACGCTCTAAATGCTCGGCAAGAGCGAATGGCCTGCCAGCGTAGAGACGCAGTACCTCAAAGACACCATCACCGCGCAGCAAACCCTCATCGGATACAGGGATCAACGCCTGCTCGGGCGGGCCGATCACGCCATCAAGACTTGTCAGCATCATCGGCTGCGCAAGGGTTCGTTGATCATTAATGGGCCGTGGAGGAATCGAACCTCCAACCTTGGGATTAAGAGTCCCCTGCTCTGCCAATTGAGCTAACGGCCCGGGGCGGCGGCCAATGCTAGATGATCGCCTAAGCAGCTGCTATCAAGCTGCCACGGTCGTGATCACTAAGGCTCAGCCGCCGGTCGTTGTCGGTACTGTCGCCGTGCCCGCCGAAGCGCTCGCTTGAACCCCTTGTGTCCTGGCCTCATCTAAGCGTTTAATGAGCGCTGCCCGCTGATCAACAGGCGTCAGTTCGATCGCCTTTTCTCGCGCAAGCTCTGCCTTACGCGTCTGCCCAGCCGCGTAAGCGAACACTGCGAGCTGGTAGAAGGTATTGGCACTCGGGCGCGCATCAGCGACGATCTCGGCCGCTGTCGTGGCTTGTGCTGGGTTATTGAGACCAGCTGGGCCAAAGGCCTGAACCATCAGGCTCGCGAGGTTAGCGTCGGGCTTTGGGGGATTAAGAGCAAGGTAGGACGTCCATGCGGCAGCGACCGTCGCCAGTTGAGCCTGGCCCTTGGCGGTGAACTGACCGGTGTTCTGGTCGTAGTTATCTCCCTGCCCAGCTATCTGGTAGCGCACGCGGGAGAGCTCGGCCCATGCCGTGGCGTTCTGAGGGTTGAGCTTGACCTGCTTCTCGTAAGCCTGCTCCCGCTTTGTGAATGCGTCACTGGCGCCTCCGTTTGAGCCGCCATCGCCACTACTAATCCCGATCGCGTCGAGCAGCCCACCTGAAACGGCGCCTCCGATACCAAATAAGAGCAGTCCACCGACCATCAGAACGGCCAGGCCGATATAGATCACCTGCACGGTGCGGCGGCGGCCGCGGCCTCTAAGGTCGAAGAGCATCAGTCGTCTCTATCCGGTTCAGTTGGTGGGTTGGTGAGTTTAGGATCGGGTTCGTCGATTGCGGCATCTGCGCTGACCGCCAC
>Ga0194035_1001966_pt1 | contig 10393 bp, 8 predicted proteins | sample JunL2320m_MetaG_FD_148680 | JGI IMG/M metagenome (GOLD analysis project Ga0194035, IMG submission 148680) | Anoxic zone freshwater microbial communities from boreal shield lake in IISD Experimental Lakes Area, Ontario, Canada - Jun2016-L239-20m | ecosystem: Environmental > Aquatic > Freshwater >...
ATGTTCGCCTTCTTCTTGACCTCGGCCGTCGAGGCGGCGATGTCCCACATGTGGCTGATGGACGTGGTGAACATCGCCTTCTTGATTGCTTCCATGCACTTCTGGTGGCCGATCGTGGGGGTCGACCTCATTCCGCACTGGCCCATGACCCACGGAATGAAGATGATCAGCCTGCTGATCGGCGTACCCATCGAGTCCTTCCTCGCCCTTGCCCTGTTGTCCACCACCCGATCGGTGGCCTCGATGTACTCGGTGTCCGGCACCCATGCTGGTGCAGGCATCCTTTGGGTCGGGGCGGAGATGTTCACATTCCTGGCCCTCATCCCCGTCTTCATCCAGTGGATTCGGTTCGAAGGTCGCAAGACGGCCCGGATCGATGCGGAGCTCGACGCCTCCTACGAAGCGGCGGGTTCAGCCCTCACACCGATCCGAACGGATGAGCGGCGCGCTGGCATCGACACTTGAGGATCAGTGCGACGGTGTGAAGGTGTAGGTGAACGGAACGACCTTGGGTGCATCGGTGAAGGCGTTCTTGCCCTTGATGGTGACACCCACCAGGACGGCTGAGGAGCCCACCTCGACGGTCATGGTTCCGATGGCTGCGAAGGTGAGCACCTTGGCTGCAGGCTGGACCCCGCTGAGGAGTGGGCTCGGTGAGGAGGAGCTGGTGACCTGGACCCAGCACGGACCGGACATGGCCACGACCACAGTGAACTTCTCGGTGGCCACGGTGTAGGAGGCGCTGGACGGCGTAGACCCATCTGGTTGGACCGGAAAGGTCTGATGTGCCACTGGCGGAGCGGGGCGGGAGCCCGTTCCGATGGACCCGCCGCCGGTGGCGGACTCGGAACCAGCGGGTACGACCCGGAGGATGTGGGCGTTGGCCAAGGCACGTGGATTGGTGGCCATCAGGACGAACCCGACAGCCACTACCAGCACCAGGGAAGCCACGGTCCACGTGAGGACCTTGAGGAAGGTGGGAGCACGCAGGCGCCTCCTGGCTCGCGCTACGGAGCGCCGACCCTGGCGCAGGTCCTCCCGAGGGACAACGGGGAAGGTCCCGGTAGGAGGTCCGGTCGATACCGAGGAGGTGTAGCTGCTCGATGATCCCGACCCCGGGGTGAGCCGACCGCTGACCTTGGGCACCTCACCAGTTTCAGTGAAGGCACGCAGGTGATCGGGTCCGCCAGAGTTGGCCGTGACGGCACCGGCGACGGGCACCGTGGTGCCAGTCGGCCCCTCGCCGGCCCCGCCTGTGCCCCACGTTGCCACGTACTGTTCGGCAAGGGCATCGCCATCGAGTTCGAGCAATGTGGCGTAACGACGGAGGGTGGATACGGCCATGGCCTGGTCCAGAAAGGGGGTGGTGTTCCCGACCTCCAATGCCTCGAGCTGGGTGATCGGCCGCCCCAAGCGGTCGTGGACGGTCAACAGGTCGAGGCCTCGCTGCTCCCGTGCCGATCGCAACTGGGAACCGACTGGCTCGGCCTGCTCGTCGGATCCTGTGTCCGCTCCGGCGCCCGCTCGCCCGCCGCCACTGCGGGTCGTGCTGCCTCGTGGCCGCATCACGTGTGGTCTCCTGACATATCCCTATGGCAATCCTACCTTCCGCACCACCAGAACCGGATGACGCATCTCGGGGGATCTCATAGGGTGCATTGAAAAGTTGTGTCCGCAACTAGTATGGGATCAGAGGGAGGCTGCATCCGGTGCAGATCTAGATGGCCCCCTCAAGACCGTAGGAGTGGCCATGCCGGCAGTGACCGTAGGCGATGTATTGACGCTTCCCCGGGTGGGACGTCCCGATCCGACCAGCACTGCACCGCGGGCGGTGCTGGGTGTGGCGACGGCCCCAGGTGGGTTCGAAGGCGAGGGATTCCCGGTGCGGCGGGCCTTTGCCGGGGTGGACCGGGCCTATCTCGACCCGTTCATCCACATGGATCAGATGGGAGAGGTCGAGTACGGACCGGGCGAACCCAAGGGGACGTCGTGGCATCCCCACCGCGGGTTCGAGACGGTGACCTACATGATCGACGGTACCTTCCGGCACCAGGATTCGATCGGGGGCGGCGGCCTGATCACCGATGGCGATACGCAGTGGATGACCGCCGGGTCGGGCATCCTCCATATCGAGGCACCACCTCACGAGATGGTGGTGGCTGGCGGGCTCTTCCATGGAGTGCAGCTCTGGGTCAACCTCCCGAGTGCGGACAAGATGATCGAGCCCCACTATCAGGACATCGCCAGGCACAACGTGCTCCTGCTCACCACGCCCGACGGAGGAGCGCTGCTGCGATTGATCGCCGGGTCCCTCGATGGCCACGCCGGCCCAGGGTCGACCCATTCCCCGATGACCATGGTGCACGCCACGGTGGCCGCGGGCGCGTCGGTGACGATCCCGTGGGACCCGCGGTTCAATGCGCTGGTCTACGTGCTGTCCGGTGACGGCACCGTGGGGGAAGACGGCCGACCGGTGAGGTCGGGACAGATCGCCGTCTACGGTCCTGGCGATTCGCTCACCTTCGGCGCCTCAGTCACACCGTCCGATCGCACCCCCGAACTCGACATCCTGGTCCTCGGTGGCCGACCGATCGGTGAGCCGGTGGTGGCCCATGGGCCGTTCGTCATGAACACCAAACAGGAGATCATTCAGGCCTTCGACGACTTCCAGGCCGGGAAGATGGGTCGGGTGCCCGATCACTACTCGGGATTCTGACGGCTAGGTCATCGTCTGAATTAATCGTCGGAGTTGATCGTCTGAACTGATCGTCTGAGCGAATCGTCTGACCGATGCAGCCCTAGGGCCTCGGACTCGGGGCCGGCGGACGATTGGTGGATCAGGCCGGACAGGCCCGGGGATCCCAGGACTCGAGGGGGGAGACCGGTGGGGTCGGGGGCTGAAATGCCCCGTGGGCTGGCACGGTGGTGGTAGTGGTCGATGCGGCGGACGAGGTTGGAGGATTAGACGAGGCAGACGAGGCCGGAGCGTCTGTCTTGGCGGTAGCCAGCGGGGCTGGCGGATTGACGGTGAACTGAGTCCCGGTCACCACCGTGACTTGCGCACCGTTTGTGGTCGGGCCGAGGGCGGTGATCACCGCACCAGACATGGATCGAGCCACGGCCTGGGCGGCGGCATGAGCTTCGGGGGTCTTCTTGGCGAAGTACACGACCGTCTCGGCGTGGGTCGCCACCGGAGGCGTATCGCCGACGCCGACCATGTTGAACCCGAGCGCGCCGAGCGCCGTGCTCGTGGTGGTGGCCTGATTGGCCGTGCCACTCCCATTGAGGATCGATACGGTGACCGAGGAGGGGACCGGCAGGGGCTTCCCGGTCATCGTTCCGGTCTTGGCATCGAGACCAAGGAACTGCTCGATTACCTTGTCGTCTTCGACGTTGGAGGGGAACTCGATGTCGCCGTAGTAGGCGCCCTTGTACCGGTAGGAGCCGAATTGGTCCACCTGCACGGGCAAAGTGAGCTGCGGCGCTTTACTGGCGTTGATCGAGCGGAAGTCGAGGATCATATTGACCATGTCGGAAGGGGAGAACGATTTGTCGACCTGGAGTTGAGGTGCCACGGAACTGACGAGCCGACCGTCAGTAATGGGGTCGGACAGTCCGTTCTTGGCCACAGCCGTAGCCAGGACCCTTAGGAACTCGTGGCTCCGTCGGATCCGAGCCAGATCGCTCGAGTTCTCGAACGGCCAGTAGGAGGGATACGGGGTGGTCCAACTGGCTGGCTTGTACTGGAGGTGGCGGGCTCGGACCACCTGCAGGGCATGCAACCCGTCGAGTTTGACGCACCCCGGAGCCAATACCTTTAGTCCGGAGTAGGCGTCGTACACGGGCTGGGGGAAGTACATGCTCACACCGCCCAGCGCATCGACCACGTTGGCGAAGGTCTCGAAGTTCAGGACTACGTAGTGGTGAATAGGGATGCCGAGGTTGTGGTTGATGGCGGACACCAGCTGGCTGGGTCCCTCGAAGAGTGCGGCGTCGATCTTGTTGGCCCCCGTGGTGCGGGCATTGGGAACGAACAGGTCGCGAGGGATGGAGAGGATGGCCAGGGACCGCTTTGCCGGATTCAGGTGGAGCACCATCACTACGTCGCTGTTGACGCCGGTGACGCCCTGGGAGCACAGCCCGTAGGCGGCGTTCTGAACCTTGAGGGCGCAGCGGTCGGTGGAGCCGACCAGGAGGATGTTTTGGGTCCCGGCACTGGCCCCGCTGGAAGGAACACCCAACAGGCCCTTTACATCGAGCCTGCGGATCTCGTGGTTCAGATACCAGCCGTATCCGGCTGTCCCCCCCACCAGGAGGACCAGGACGACGCCGATGGAGCCCAGGACCCACCACAGCCCCCGATGGCGTCCCCGGTTCGGTCGGGAGGACTTGTGACTGTGGCGGCCTGAGCTATTGGCCTGATCCACCTGTTCACCGAGGGAGAGGAGGCCAGATTCGTCGAAGGTCGACGACGACTCGGCTCGGCCGATACGACCTGATGAGGGTGCGGCAGGGTCGTGCCCGGGACCCACTGGACCGCTAGAAGCCATGGCCCTACAGGTTAGTGAGGCAAGAGCCCGGATTGGTGTCAGCAGGCATGGAGAACCACGCGTGCGACAACTGCCGCCTCATGCCTGGGGTGGCGTCCCTTGGGAGACCTCGAAGTCGGACTTGCGGAGCCGGAGCGTCTCCAACCAGAAGCGGACAGTCCAACTAGGCCAATTGTTGGTGATCCGTCCGGACGCGTCCTTGTACCAGCTGGTGCAGTGGCCGGCCCACGCCGTGCGGGCCACCAGCCGCTGGGTGCGACGGTCGTCGCGGTGGTACGCAGCGTCTCTCACTGAGATGGCCGGGGTCACTGGCCCACCCATCGCCTCTACCTGGAGGGTCAGCGCCTGGAATACCAGGTTGAGCTGGCGCTCCACCATGAACAGGATCGAGTTGTGCCCGAGGTTGGTGTTCGGCCCGTAGAGGACGTAGCAGTTGGGGAAGCCAGCAACCGCGGATCCCATATACGCGTGTGACCCGTCGACCCATGCATCAGCCAGTTGTTGCCCACCGACTCCGGTCACGGGGATATGGGACAGGAAGTTGGTGGTGGCGAATCCGGTGGCGAAGATCAGTACCTCCGCACTGTGGCGGATGCCGTCGGCGGTGACCACCGCCTTGGGCTCGACCGCCACGACTGGGGACGTCACCACCTCGACGTCGGGCCGCAGGAGAGTTGGATACCAGTCGTTGGAGATGAGGATCCGCTTGCACCCGATCGGATAGTCGGGAACCACCGCTACCTCGGGCAGACGCTCGCCCACCACATCAGCGCGCAGCCCGGTGGCGAACATCGTCTGGAGTTTCTTCCCGGCCCAACTGTCCTCACGGAGCCACAGCCAACGGATCTCCAGCGTCCCGTAGATCCACCACCGATAGGCGGTACGGAGCGGGACGATCCGAGCCAGCAACCTGCGAGTACTGGCCCGATAGGGGTGGTCCTTCTTCGGGCCGACGTAGTTCGGGCTCCGCTGGAAGATGGTGGTGGAGCTGGCCACCGCAGCTACTGGTGGGACGAACTGGATGGCGCTTGCCCCGGTGCCGATCACGGCGACCTGGCGACCGGCGAGGTCGATGGAGTGGTCCCAACGGGCCGAGTGCCACGTGGCACCGGCAAACGTGTCGATCCCCTCGATCTCCGGCACGTAAGGACGGTTCAGCTGCCCGCAGGCGAATACTACGGAGTCAGCCTCGAGCACATCGTGGCCGTGGGGCGAGTGCAGGCCCAGCTGCCAGGTGCCGGTCGCCTCATCGAACCGGGCCTCGGTCACGGTGGTGGCGAATCGGAGGTGTGGGCCGAGGTGGTAGCGCTCCACGAGATCCTCGGCGTAGGAGAGGATCTCGGGCTGCTCGGCAAACCGCCGACTCCAGTCGGTCTTGGGCGCGAAGGAGAACGAGTACAGGTGGGAAGGGACGTCGCACGCCGCACCCGGGTAGACGTTGTCCCGCCAGGTGCCTCCCACACCGTCGGACTGTTCGATGATGGTGAAATTACGGACGCCGGAACGCACCAGTTGGATAGCGGTAGCCAGGCCGGAGAGCCCTCCCCCCACGATGACTACCCGGGGTTCGCCACGCCCCTCGACCCGGGCGCGACGCACCGCTCGCTCAAACGTCGTCCGGCCGATATCGAGTGCCATGCTTCCCCTCCGCCCCTTGGCTTCGCGTCAGTCCAAGGAGCACTCTGACGTTACCGGCGGTGGGCCGTGTCTAGCGACTACTACGCACTCACGCTGTCGGCTCGGTGCCGCCCGGCCACTACGAGGCCACCACGAGGCGACCGCGAGGCCACCACGAGGCGAGCGGCTTGCCAGCGGGTGCCCAATTCACCAGACTCAACTGTGTGACCGGCCCGCCTAACGACCCGATCGAGGAGACCCCCGACAACCGCTCCTCGTGGACGAGGCAGCCGCGACTGGCCAAGGCCCGGGCGGCATTCACCCGGGGACTGCGCACCCTGCTGGCTCCCGACGGACTTCCCACTGGAGCGGCAGTGGAGCTCGAAGCGGCCTTCGGTGACATCGGGCGCGAGGTCCTGGCCGCTGGCCCGGGCCGCATGGGGAGGGTGCGGGCGCAAGTGGCGGCGGTGCCACCACGGATGCTCGATTGGATGTCCACCCAGGTCATCGAGCATCCGGCCGTCCTCTACGACATCACTGGGGTAGAAGAGCTGTGTGCCCGCCAGAACCGCTCCATCGGTGCAGCCGTGGGCGCGCTGCAACTGGCCCTGCTGGCTGCAGCATCGGCCTCCACCTTCGAGGGCGGTCCGATCCTGGCTGTGGCCATAGATGGTGTGGTGGGCCAGGTGGCCGCCGTGGTCCACGGGGTGTGCGACTGGTACAACACCGGCTCGTACGTACATCGGAGGCTCGAGCACCTGGGGATCACGGCCGATGTCGCGGAGGTGCGTCGGCTCACTAACGCCGCCCTGATGTCGAGAGGCAAGACGGTCGACGAGCAGAAGTTGCGCGGTGCGACCGAGGCACGGCTCATCCGCCGTTGGGCTGGCCACGGCATCGTGGATGCGCTTCCGTTCGGATCGTCTCTAGGCAAGGCATCGGTTAAGGCGGCCCACCGCATCGACCACTCAGACCTCGTGGCGCTGCTGGCCGTGCTGCGCTCAGGCGCCTGACTGGCGAGTAGATCCCGAGTCGGCGGCCCAAGGTCCTCGGTCAGCGCCGAACTGGGCTCAGAGGACCTTGGCCAGGAACGACTTGGTGCGCTGGTGCTGGGGATCGGTCAGTACCTGCGCAGGGTCTCCCTGTTCCACGACGACCCCACCGTCCATGAACACCACAGTGTCCGCCACCTCGCGGGCGAATCCGATCTCGTGGGTGACCACGATCATCGTCATGCCGTCGGCGGCCAGGGCCCGCATGACGTCGAGAACGTCGCCCACCAGTTCGGGAACGAGGGCGGACGTCGGCTCGTCGAAGAGCATCAGCTTGGGGTCCATGGCCAGCGCCCGGGCGATGGCCACCCGCTGCTGCTGGCCGCCGGAGAGCTGGTTCGGGTACGAATCGAAAGGATTCCGTCATAGGAGTGCCCCGAGTGCCCCGAGTGCCCGCCACCGCGCCTCGTGCGGCACCGTTGCTCAGCTAGTGGCGCCGTTGATTGAAGCCGTCGGTATGGCTCCAGCCTGGACGCCCCACTTGGCCAGGATCTGGCCGTAGACCCCATCGGCAATCAGGGCATCGACGGCAGCCTTCACCGGGGCGGCCATGCCGTTGCCCTTGGGGAGGGCGAGCCCGTAGGGGGCCAGAGCGAACGGCGAGCCTGAGGTTTCAAACACCCCGTTCGAGGTGGTGACGATATATCCGGCGAGCTGGGAGTCGGCGAAGCCGACGTCGGCCCGCCCGCTGGAGACGGCCAAGTTGGCCTGGCTCTGGTTGTTGAACGTCAGTACGGTCACCTTGCCCTTGCCGCCAGCCACGCACTTGGCCCCTTGCGCTTTGGCGTCGGAATCCTCGGTCGTGCCCGCTTCGACGGCCACCGAGTGCCCGCACAGTGACACGATGCCGCCGAACGTCGTTGCGCTGCCCTTTTTCACGTAGAACGCCTCGCCCGCGCTGAAGTAGTCCACGAAGTCGACGACCTTTTGGCGGGCCAACGTGTCGGTGAACGACGAAGCGCCCATGCCGTACTTGTTTGCTACGAGTCCGGGGATGATCGTGTCGAATGTGGCATTGACCAGCTTGGCCTTCAATCCCATGGTCTGGGCTATGGCGTTGGAGAGATCGGCGTCCATGCCCACGATGCTCTTGCCGTCGGAACCGATGAGCTCATCGGGCGGGTAGGAGGCATCGAGTGCCACAGTGATGGCACCCGCCGACTTGATGGCGGAGGGAACGGTGGCGGCGATGGCCGGATTGGCCACCTGCGGCGGGATGACGGTGGTGGGGAGGGGCACGGTGGTGGCGGAGACTCCCGTGGTCGAAGAACTAGAGGAGTTGGACGAACAGGCCGAGCCGACCACGGCCAGCGTCCCGAGCGCCACGGCGGCGGCGATCGTCTTCAGGTAACGAGGGAAGTCGGGCACTGGAGGACCATCCTGTTCGCGGGCTGGGTGATGGTGCACATGAAGGACTCAGTCAAATTGTGCCACGACGAGGCCCCAAACTGTGGCGTAGTTGGGGATCAGCCAGAGAAGGTCACCGGTTCCCGGGCCCCGTCCAGCACTTGGGGAGGGCTGCCCGAGGACATGGTCGTCGGCCGTGGAGGCGAAGTCGACCGCAATGGCCGTCTTGGCGCTGAACGGTAGGACTACGCCCCGCAGGCGGACCATGAGCCCGTGCATCACGACCAAGGCCATCACGACCAGCGCCAGCAGTACACCCGGTGGTTAGGTTGTGCCGATGACCAGTCCCGGCCCGTCGGCCCTCGGCAGAAGTGTGGTGGTGCTCCCTGGGGATACAGCCCCGGGTCCGTGGGCTGAAGCTCCTCGGGTGGCGGTCGGCCCGGAAGCCCTGGCACGGCCCGAGGCCGTGGTGGACATCCTCCACACAGCCTGGCTCCACCGGACGCCGTTGGTCATCGAACTCGGTGTGGATCCCGACGAGCTCAGGCAGCCCGAGTACCACCGCGGGCCGGTCTACGCCCTGGCGCCGGGGTTCACCTTCTGGCGCGAGAGGCTCCAGTTTTTGGTGTGGGCCAATACCTATGACGCTCGGGACGGGGATCCGGTGTGGTGGCACGGGCGCAAGGCGGCCCGGCGCTTTGCCGATGAGGGTGTGATCGAGGACGGACCAGCCGACATCGTGGACCACGAGGGGACGCCGCTATGGGTGGACGGGGGTCCGCCTGACCCACCCCCGACTGAAGACGGGGTGGCCGTAATCCACCGGTGGAGTGCGGAGGCTGGTCGGCTCACCCGCAGCGTGGCATTCCATGCGGATGCCGACCTGGCCCCGGATCAGGCCGCCGCCGTCGACCATCAAGCGGGGCCGGTCCGAGTGATCGCCCCGGCCGGATCGGGCAAGACCCGGGTGCTCACCGAGCGGCTGCGGGTGGTGATCCGACGTGGCGCATTGCCTGGGACGGTGACCGCACTGGCTTACAACACCCGAGCAGCCGAAGAGATGCGCACCCGGGCAGCGGACGTGATCGCCCCTGCTGGGCCGCACGTTCGCACGCTCAACAGCCTGGCCTTGTGGATCTGCAACACCCTTGGGCCCAATGGGGCGCAGCGGGTGATCGATGAAATGGGCGTGCGCGACCTGGTCGGCGAGCTCTTCGAGGTCAAGCGGCAGGCCAACACAGACACCACCGCTCCGTTCCTGGCCGCACTCTCGTTGGTCCGACTTGGCTTGGTCTCCCCAACGGCAGCCGAGGAGGCCTACCCTGACGCCTCCGGGTTGGCCGACGGATTCGACACCTACCGGGCCACACTGGTCGACCGAGGCCAGGTCGACTTCGACGAGCAGATCTACCGGGCCATCGAGATCCTGGTGAACGACCCAGGTGCCCGGGTGGCCGCTCAGACTCGTTGCCGCCGCATGCTGGTCGACGAGTTCCAGGACCTGACCCCAGCCCACCTGCTACTGATCCGCCTGTTGGTGGCCCCGGGATTCGACTGTTTCGGGGTGGGCGACGATGACCAGGTCATCTACGGCTACACAGGCGCCACACCCGAGTTCCTCATCGACTTCGCCCGGTACTTTCCTGGGGCGGCAGACCATCCACTCGAGGTGAACTACCGGTGCCCGCCGACGGTGGTGGATGCGGCCCGCCACCTGCTCACCTACAACCGGAAGCGGGTGACTAAGACCATTCGCAGCCCCGAACTCCGTAGCGATCCCCCGGGGCTGACTGGTGGGCCGTTGGCCGGCCACGGACCGGTGGTGGT
>Ga0194035_1001971_pt1 | contig 10381 bp, 7 predicted proteins | sample JunL2320m_MetaG_FD_148680 | JGI IMG/M metagenome (GOLD analysis project Ga0194035, IMG submission 148680) | Anoxic zone freshwater microbial communities from boreal shield lake in IISD Experimental Lakes Area, Ontario, Canada - Jun2016-L239-20m | ecosystem: Environmental > Aquatic > Freshwater >...
TCCTGGCGGCGACAAGGCGATCGCGATGCTCAACGATCAACTCAACGGCACGACTGAGCAAGCCAAGTTGATGCAGGCGCTCGGTGGCGATCTCAGCGTCGGACTGCTCGGGATCGACCTGAGTGGTGGCACGACGCCCTCCGCTGATGCAGTGATCGTTGCGACGGCCGCCGATACTGCTGCCTTGACGAGCGAATTAGCTAAGGCTGGCTTCACCAAGGGCCCCGATCTCAACGGCGAGCCCGTCTGGGAGCGTGGTGCCTTTGCGATTACGATCAACGGCTCGACGGCGATCGGTGCCACCTCGCGTGGCACGTTGCAGACGGCACTCGGCGTCGAAGCTGGGACATCGCCTGCGCTCGCGGACGACCCGGCGTTCCAGGCTACGCTCGCCAAGCTTCCCACCGATTCGATCGCGGTCGCCTACCTCGCACCGGCTCGCATTGCTGGTCTCGCCCAGCTGGCCACTTCATTGCTGCCCAAGTCGAGCGCGAAGGGCATGCCCGATCCCACTCAGGCACTGACGCAACTGTCGGCGACGTTGAAGGACGTCCGTGGCCTTGGGCTCGCATTGCACGTCGAGAGCAGTGGTCTGCGCGTAGTGGCTGCCGGCGATGCTGACGAGGCCGCGCTAGCCAAGCTCGGTGCGCGCATCCCCACGGCCTACGCCCCGACAATCACCAACCAGATTCCCGCAGACGCTACGGGATTTGTCGCCTTCCGCGACCTCGGCCCATCGCTACTCGCCGTGCTCGACGTTGCCGCTGCACAATCGCCTGAGGTTGCCAAGCAGATCGTCTCGCTCGAAAAGCTGACGGGCATCTCTGTTCGTGCAGATCTGATCCCGGCTCTGACCGGCGAGCACGCACTCGTTGCGCTCGGTGGAGACACGCCGTCTGGTGCCCTGCTGCTCGCGCCGCAGGATCCGACAGCCGCTGCCACGACGCTCACGAAGGCTCTCGCCAGCGCCAAGCAACTTGGTGCAGGACGTGCCGAAGAGGGTCTGACCAAGAGCGCCGTTGACGCGACGAAGATCGCCGTCACGGTCCAGCCGGGCGGCTCGGTTGTTGCGGTCGGCACGGCGCCGCAGCTCGCCGCCGCACCGAACGCATCGATTACGGGTAGTACTGCCTACCAGGCAATGATCGGTCAGGCGGGTCTCCCTGCGAACGTGACCGGACTCGCCTACGTCAATGCCGCTCAGCTTCAGGCAATGGCTGCCGCAAAGGGTGCGAAGACCGTACCGGCCGTTGGCGCGATCAACGGCATTGTCGCCTGGGGAACACCCGGCGCGGCGACGTTGTTCATCTCGATCGGCTAACGGGCACTTCACACGCACCCCGAAACGCGCCGAAAGTGCGACGCTCCGGGGAGACGCGCGTTAGCATCTGCATGATAATCCGCCGCATCTTCACGATTCGGCTGTTAAGGAGCGCAACGTGGCGCAAGAACATTCGATGCTGTTTACCTCGGAGTCCGTCACCGAGGGACACCCTGACAAGATTGCCGACCAGATCTCCGACACGGTGCTGGACGCCGTGCTCGAGCAGGATCCGCTGTCGCGCGTCGCCTGCGAAACGCTCATCACCACCGGCGTCGTTATCGTTGCCGGCGAGATCACCACGAACGCACGCATCGACATCCCCGACCTCGTACGCGGCACGGTGCGCGACATCGGCTACGACGACGCGCTCAAGGGCTTCGATTGCAATACCTGCAGCGTGATGGTCACGCTCGACCGCCAGTCGCCTGATATCGCACAGGGCGTCGACGGCAGCAACGCCGACGAGGTTGGCGCAGGCGATCAGGGCATGATGTTCGGCTACGCCTGCACCGAGACACCCGAGTTGATGCCGCTCCCGATTACGCTCGCGCACCAGCTTGCCCGTCGCCTCGCCGCTGTCCGCAAGGACGGCACGCTTGACTATCTGCGCCCCGACGGCAAGACGCAGGTGACGGTCCAGTACGCCGAGGACGGTGGCCATCTGCGCCCCGTCGGCATCGAGCGCGTGCTGATCTCCACCCAGCACTCCGAGAGTGTTGAGCAGGCTCAGATCAAGGCCGATCTGGCCAAGCACGTCGTGCAGGGTCTCCTGCCCGCCGACATCTGTGATCCGTCGTTGTTCAGCGCCGACTCCGATCTGCTACTCGTCAATCCGACCGGACGTTTCGTGATCGGTGGACCGATGGGTGACGCCGGCCTAACCGGCCGCAAGATCATCGTCGACACCTACGGTGGCATGGCCCGCCACGGTGGTGGCGCGTTCTCCGGCAAGGACCCCTCGAAGGTCGACCGCTCGGCAGCCTACGCAGCCCGTTGGGTTGCCAAGAACGTCGTCGCTGCCGGACTTGCTGCTCGTTGTGAAGTTCAGGTTGCCTACGCGATTGGCGTTGCGCACCCCGTTTCGGTCATGGTCGAGACGTTTGGCACGGCCACAGTCGATGAGGACAAGATCGTCGAGGCAGTCAAAAAGGTGTTCGACCTGCGGCCCGCCGCGATCCTTGAGCACCTCGACCTGCGCCGCCCGGTCTATCGTCCCAGTGCTGCCTATGGCCACTTCGGACGAGACGAATTTACGTGGGAACGCACCGATCGGGTCGACGAGCTCCTCGCTGCGCTCTAGCGCAGTCGTTGTCATCCCGCTCGTTACGACGCGCGGACTGAAGGGGCCACTGACGTACGCCGGTGCGCTACCGGCTGGCGCCGTTGTGGAGATTCCGCTCGGCCGCCGTCAGGAACGCGGTGTCGTGGTGCGCGAAGCCACCGACGACGACATTCCCGCGGGCATTACGCTCAAGCCAGTGGTGGATACGGGTGGGCGTGTGCCGCCCGAGCTGGTCGAGCTTGCACTGCGGATTGCCGATCGCTACGCGACACCGCCGGCACGTGCGCTCAAGCTGGTGCTACCGCCTGCCGGCAGTGCGCCGCCTCCCGATCCCTGGCTGGCGGCTGCACCCGATGCCGTCGTCAAGGGTGTCCGCCAGGCCGCGATCTTGGCAGCCGTGACCGATGCGCCTGGCCCACTCAGCGACATCGCTGCTCGTTCTGGTTCCACGCCCGGCGCGGTCCGCAAGTTGTTGGCCGATGGGCGGCTGGTCGAGATCGATGCGCCCAAGCCGGAGCTCGAGTCGTCGCTCGAACCAAACGCAGACCAGGTCGCAGCGATTCTGCGGCTCGAGCAGGCGGTTGATGGCAGCGGCGAAAGCAGCCGCGAGCTGCTGCTGCACGGCGTGACTGGCTCGGGCAAGACCGAGGTGTTTCTGCGTGCAGCCGCTCACGCGCTTTCGCAGGGGCGAGGCGTGATCATCCTCGTGCCCGAGATCTCGTTGGCGCCACAGACCGCCGCGCGGGTGCGTCGCCGCTTTGGCAGCCTGGTCGAGGTGCTGCACTCGGGCCTCGCGCAGGGCGAGCGCGCACGTGTCTGGCAACGACTCGAGGCGGGCGAGGCGCGGGTGCTCGTCGGTGCGCGTTCGGCGATCCTCGCACCGATGCGCGACCTCGGTCTAATCGTCGTCGACGAGGAACACGAGATCGCCTACAAGCAGGAATCCGACCCGCGTTACGACGCTCGTACCGTCGCACTGATGCGCGCACGCGCAGCCAACGCCGCCGTGGTCTTTGCCTCGGCCACGCCGCGGCCCGAGGCCTGGCGTGCGCTCGAACACGTCAAGCTGCCAACCCGCGTGGGTGGCAAGTTGCCTCCCGTCGAAATCGTCGACCTCTCGCGCGATGGTCACTACCCAATTTCTCGCACGCTCGCGAGCGCCCTCGGCGAGATCGAGCGAGACGGTGGGCGCGCGATGATCCTACTCAATCGCCGTGGCGCTGCGCTCGCACTGCACTGTCGCGCCTGTGGCCGCGGCTTTGGCTGTCCCTCGTGTGACGTGTCGCTGGTCTTGCATCAACACCCGCCGCGACTGGTCTGCCATCACTGCGCCTACAGCGAGCCGTCGCCAACTCGCTGCCCCGGCTGTGGCGCGGTTGATATCACACGGATTGGTGCCGGCACCGAGCGACTCGAGAGCGAGATCGCCGAGCGCTTCGCTGGACTGACAGTGCTGCGACTCGATGGCGATGTCGCTGCGCGGGTCGGTGCGCTCGAAGAGGTCTTAACCGCGTTTGCCTCGACCGATCGCGCTGTGCTCGTTGGTACGCAGATCGTGGCCAAGGGTCATGACTTTCCGGATGTCCGCCTGGCTGCCGTGATCGACGCCGACCTTGGTCTCGCCATGCCCGACTTCCGCGCCGAGGAGCGCTCGTTCGCACTGCTTGCTCAACTCGCAGGTCGTGCCGGTCGTGAGGGTTCGGGTGGTCGCGTCATTCTGCAAACCTGGGATCCGGCACAGCGTGTGGTTCGGTTGGCGTCGAGACATGCGGTCGATGAGTTTCTCGATGGCGAGCTCGCGCGGCGCGAGGCGCTGCGCTATCCGCCGTTTAGTCGCCTGGTTCGCGTCGTGGTCGATGCTCCTGTGGCTGACGCGCCGATGGTGTTCCTCGACGGGCTCGCCGACGCCTTGGCCGTGATGGTGCCCGACGATGACGTGCTCGGACCCGCTCCACTGATTCGGCTTCGCGACCGGTATCGTGCGCATCTGCTGTTGCGAACGCAGCGCGCGGAACACGCCGCACGGGCCATCCATGCGGTCCTGGCAGATCGGCACGCGTCGCTACGGACGGCAGATGCTCGTGTCGTTGTCGACGTCGATCCACAGTCCGTGTAGATGTCACAAAGGGGTCAGACCCTTTTGTGACATCGGGCTGTTCCCGACCGTCGTGCAAGTCCCGTCGACGTCACAAAGGGGTCAGACCCTTTTGTGACATCGGGCTGGTCCCGACGGTTGTGCAGGTCCCGTCGATGTTACAAAGGGGTCAGACCCTTTTGTGACATCGGGCTGGTCCCGACGGTTGTGCAGGTCCCGTCGATGTCATAAAAGGGTCTGACCCCTTTGTGACATCGGAGTTCAGTTCAGCGGTTCTCGTTTGCTCGTGGGTGGTGTGGGGTGTGCGAGTCCGAGTGGGCGAAGGAATCTGACCCGGTGTGGCACACTCTGCAGGTACCAAGGAGGCAATTGTGGTCGACGATCTAGTCAATGATGCAAAAGAACGGATGACGAAGTCCGTCGATGCGACGCGTCACGAGTTTCAGACTGTGCGCACCGGTCGTGCGGCACCGCAGCTGCTCGAGCGCATCGTCGTCGAGTACTACGGCACGCCAACGCCGCTCAACCAGCTGGCCGGCGTGCAATCGCCCGATCCACGCTCGCTCTTGATTGCGCCCTACGACGTCAACGCCCTCAAGGACATTGAGAAGGCGATCCTCGAGAGCGACTTGGGTATCAACCCGAGTAACGATGGCAAAGTCATCCGCCTCTCGATTCCGCAGCTGACGGAGGAGCGCCGCAAGGAGCTCGTCAAGGTCGTCCGTGGACTCGCAGAGGAGGGCAAAATTGCCGTCCGTAATATCCGTCGCGATGTGATGGCCGATCTGCACGCCCTTGAGGCAGAGGTTGGCAAAGACGATATTCACCGTGCCGAAGAGCGTGTACAGAAGCTCACGGATGAGCACGTCGGACAGATCGATGCTGCGTTGAAGCAGCGCGAAGCCGACGTGATGGAAGTCTGAGTCCGCCGCGCGTCACCTGTAGCCGGTACGATTCGCCTGCAGGTTCGTACCTGCGTCTTTAGCGCCGTGGCCATTCTCGATCGCATCCGCAGTATCCGCCGCCCCGAGACGGGTCATCTCGTGCCGTCCACGGCAACCTCGGTGGCGATCATCATGGACGGCAACGCGCGCTGGGCTAAGTTGCGCGGCCTACCAACACTGAGCGGTCACCATGCCGGCGTGCGTGCGTTGCGGCGCACCGTCGAGGCCGCGCCCGACCTCGGCATTCGTTCGCTCGTGGTCTACGCCTTCTCGACCGAGAATTGGACGCGGCCCGAAGACGAGGTCAGCGGTCTGATGGATCTGTTCGCGCGCACGATTGAGCGCGAGTTTATGGACCTCCATCGGCAGGGTGTGCGGATTCGCTTTATCGGTCGCCGTGACCGCGTCTCGCAACGGATTCGTACGTTGATGGACGACATGGAGATCCGCACGAAGGACAACGAACGACTCGATCTGTTCGTCGCCTTCGACTACGGCGGGCGCGCCGAGATTGTCGACGCCTGTCGCCGCATCGTCGAGGACGGTCTCCGTCCCGACGAGATCGATGAGAACGCAATTCGCGTGCGTCTCGCCGCCTCCGAGCTGCCGGATCCTGATCTCGTGATCCGCACCTCCGGCGAGCAGCGCGTCTCGAACTTTCTGCTCTGGCACGCCGCCTACGCGGAGTACGCCTTCCCCGACACGCTCTGGCCCGACTTTGGTCCCGAGGCGCTCCAGCAGGCCGTCAGCGAGTACGCGACGCGCGGCCGCCGGTTCGGCGGTCGATGACGCTCGTGCGGTCGGTAGAGGTCCAGGGTGGGTAACTTGACGAGTCGCGTGCTGGTTGCCGCGATCCTGCTGCCCCTGGCGCTGCTTGTGCTCTGGCTCGGTAGTTGGTGGTTGGTCGGTTTTGGTGTCGTCGTCGCCGTGTTGGCGCTGCACGAGTTGTGGACGATGGCGCGCGAGCAACGCCCGGTCATGATGGCGGGCTACGTTGGTGCCGTCGCAGTTGTCTTGGCTGCCGAATTTCATGGTGTGGTGGGGATGCTGCTGGTGCTCGCCCCGATCGTGTTGTTGACCTTCATCCTGGCGGCCGCCTCGCCGCACGAGGATTACTCGTCGTTGACGAGCATGGCCGTCACCGTCTTCGGTGTCGTCTGGATCGGCATCGGCCTCGGCGCGGTTGTCGTCTTGCGCGATTCGTCGTTCACCCTCGTGCTGGCGGTTCTGCTCGGCACGTGGGGCTCGGATATCGGTGCCTACGCGATTGGCCGCATGATCGGTCGTCGTAAGCTGGCGCCAGCTATCTCGCCGGGCAAGTCTGTCGAAGGCTTCGTCGCGGGGATCATCGTGGGCACGGCGATTGTGTGGTGGGTGCTTTACGGTCAAGACATCGTTGGCACGGTCGACGCCTTGATCCTCGGTTTTGTCGTCGCGGTCGTCGGACCGTTTGGAGACCTGTTGGAGTCGTTCGTCAAGCGCGATCTCGGCGTCAAGGACTCAGGAACCCTCCTGGCAGGCCACGGCGGTGTGCTCGACCGGATCGACGCGATGTTGATCACCGCTCCCGTGGCGCTGTGTGCGCTGTGGGCGATTACGTACCTCTAGCGGCGATGCGCTTGGCCCTGGATCGCCCCGGAGTGACACCGCTCACGCGTTTGTGTGACCCGTCTGCCTAAACGACTGGCACCATGTGACGAGATGAAACGTCTCGCCATCCTTGGAGCAACCGGTTCGATTGGCATGCAGGCTCTTGAGGTTGCAGCAGCCCATGAGGACCTGCTGGTCGTCGCGTTGGCTGCCGGGTCTGACGTCGCGGGTCTCGTGGCGGCGGCGCGGGCGACGGGTGCCGAACACGTGGCGCTCGCCGATCCTGACGCCGCGGCGAAAGCTGCGGCCGAGCTAGGTCGACCCGTCCAGAGTGGACCAGGCGCACTTGCCGCGCTCGTCACGGAGAGTGGTGCCGACGTCGTTCTCAATGCCGTTGTGGGTGCCGCGGGACTCGAGGCGAGCCTGACCACGCTCAATGCGGGTCTTGATCTCGCGCTCGCGAACAAGGAGAGTCTCGTGGCGGGCGGCGAACTCGTGCTCGCAGCGGCCCGTCGAGGCGGCGGACTGATCCTGCCGGTCGACTCCGAGCATTCCGCACTGCAGCAGTGCCTTGGCGATCTGCCACGCGAGCAGGTTTTGTCGCTCGTAATCACCGCCTCTGGTGGCCCGTTTCGTGGACGGACCCGTGCCGAGCTGGCGGATATCACCGTCGAGCAGGCGCTCGCTCACCCGACCTGGACGATGGGCGCGAAGATCACGATCGATTCGGCCACGTTGATGAACAAGGGCCTCGAGGTAATCGAGGCCCACATGCTGTTCGACCTGCCGTACTCGGCGATCGAGGTCGTTGTGCATCCACAGTCGATCGTTCACGGCATGGCTCGCCTGCGCGACGGTGCGCTGATTGCACATCTTGGTCACCCCGACATGCGCGTGCCGATCTCGTACGCCCTCACCTACCCGCGTCGCGAAGTGGTTCCGGCACGTCCGCTCGACTGGCAGGAGGCCTTCTCACTCGACTTTGAGCCGCCCGATCTCGAGACCTTCGGCTGTCTGCGCTTGGCAATTGAGGCAGGGGAGGCTGGTGGCACAGCGCCAGCAGTACTCAACGCTGCGAATGAGAGTGCAGTGGCAGCTTTTCTGACAGGCGAGATCGGATTCCTCGAGATTGAAGCTCTCGTGGCGCATGCGCTCGATGTTGTTGCGCCCGTGTCGCTCGATTCGTTCGAGACCGTAGTGGCCGCCGATGCTGCTGCACGCGCGGCGGTCGCAAGCCGGCTTGCGGAGGCTCGCGGATGAGTTGGGCCTACGTCATCCTCGGCCTGCTCTTTCTGATCCTGATCCACGAGCTCGGTCATTTCGTGGTGGCACGCCTCGTTGGTGCTAAGGCGACGCGCTTCCTCGTTGGCTTTCCGCCCGTCGCGATCTCCTTTACGCGCGGCGAGACCGAATATGGTCTCGGTGCGATTCCGCTCGGTGGCTACGTACGGATTGTCGGCATGAATCGCCCACAGTCCGAGGACGTGATCGTCTGCCAGGACGCGCTTGAGGAGATCCAGTTGCGGCGCCCCGAGGGTCAACGCGACATCTTTGGCCCGGCGGTCGCACAGTTGAAGGGCGCGATCGTGCTCGACTCGGACGGCCCGGCCACGGCCGATCGCGCGCTGCGTGCGCTCGATGCCGATCAGGATCTCTTGCACCCGAAGACGTACAAGGAGACCAAGAAGAACCTGACGCGTCTCCGCGACGATCTCGATCAGCGTGCGTATTGGCGCCTCGCCGTCTGGCGACGCATCGCGATCATCCTGGCCGGCCCCGGGGCCAACGTGATCGCCGCGATTGCGATTTTCACCGTCTTCTTCTGGCACGGCATTCCACTCGAGAAGCCAACGACGAACGTCGCTAACGTCTCCGGCAAGCCTGCCGCCGCCGCCGGCCTGCAGTCGGGCGATCGGATTCTCTCGGTCAACGGCACGAACGTCAGCGGTGATTGGCAGAAGGTCTCCGAGCAGGTGCAGGGCACGAAGGGTGGCCCGATCACGTTGACTGTGCGTCGTGGTGACACCACGAAGACGCTCACGCCCGTCCGTCCCGAGTCGGTCGACGGTCGCTGGCTCTTGGGCTTTACGTTCCAACAGGTTTCGGACGGAGTCCAGCGCGAGCCGTTGCTGTCCGCGGTCGGTAGTGCGTTTCGTTGGTCATGGATTGTCACCCGCGAGTCACTCGTGGGGTTGACCAAGATCTTCACGACAGAGGACGGACACAATCAGGTCTCGAGCATCGTCGGGATCACGGCGGCCTCGCAACAGAGCGTCAAGCAGGGCAGTTTCCTCTGGACGCTCGGCGTTGTCTCGCTGGCGCTCGCGATCTTTAACCTGCTGCCGTTTCTGCCGCTCGACGGCGGGCACGTCGTCGTGGCACTCGCCGAGAAGCTGCGTCGAGGTAAGCCACTCTCGCGCGTCGTGATCGAGCGGGTCAGCATCGTTGGCATCGCTCTCGTCTTGATGCTGTTCGTGATTGGCCTCAACAACGACATCAGCCGGTTCACCGGTCCGTAGGGCAGGAGTAGACTTTCCGAGATGGCAAGCGAACGACAGATCAACGTAGGTGGCGTCCTGATTGGCGGTGGCGCCCAGGTTGCCGTGCAGTCGATGACAACGACGAAGACGTTTGATGCTGACGCGACGCTCGCACAGATCGCGCGCCTGACGGATGCCGGTGTCGATATCGTCCGCGTCGCTGTGCCGGGCCTGCCCGACGTCGATGCCCTGCCGCGCATCATCGCCGAGAGCGCGGTGCCGATCATTGCCGACATTCACTTCAACGCCTCGTTGGCGCTGCGGGCAATGGACGCTGGTGTCGCTGCGGTGCGGATCAACCCCGGCAACATTGGCGGTGCCGACAAGGTGCGCGAAGTGGTTGCCAAGGCGCAAGAGACGTCGACGCCGCTGCGGATTGGTGCCAACTCTGGCTCGCTGCCCGAGCACCTCAAGTGGACGGCGACCGCCGATCCGATCGGCGCGCTGGTCCAGGCGGCGATGGAGGAGGTCGAGCTGCTCGAAGAGCTCGAATTCCACGATTTCAAGATTTCCGTCAAGTCGACCTCGGTGCCAGTCATGATCGGCGCCTATCGCGCGCTCTCGCAACGGGTGCCCTATCCGCTGCACCTCGGTGTGACGGAGGCC
>Ga0194035_1001972_pt1 | contig 10379 bp, 8 predicted proteins | sample JunL2320m_MetaG_FD_148680 | JGI IMG/M metagenome (GOLD analysis project Ga0194035, IMG submission 148680) | Anoxic zone freshwater microbial communities from boreal shield lake in IISD Experimental Lakes Area, Ontario, Canada - Jun2016-L239-20m | ecosystem: Environmental > Aquatic > Freshwater >...
GGTGATCAAACGCGATCATCTCGGCGAATGTCGACGGCACCTCGGCCAAGGCGAGCCCCGTGTGAAACGACAGTGCCGTTTGACGCTCAGCGGCGAGGGTGAAGTGCATCCCGTGCCCGAGCTCGTGCGCCAGGGTCATCACGTCGTCCATGCGGTCGGTGAAGTTCATCAGCATGAATGGCTGGGCATCCTGAGCCACAGACGCGCAGAACGCGCCACCGCGCTTGCCAGTGCGCGGCTCCGCGTCAATGCGCTGCTCGGCGAAGAAGCCATCGGCAATGTCTCCGATGCGCGGGGAGAACGCGCGGAATGATGAGTCGATGATTGTGCGGGCCTCAGGCCACAGCACCTCACGGGCCTCGCCCAATGGGGCGTACTGGTCGGCGAGGTGCAGGCGGTCGAGCCCCAGCAGGCGGGCCTTTACCCGAAACCAGCGGTGTGCGAGCCCGTAGTGGCCCTCGACGGTGCTCATCATGGTCTCGATGGCGGGTCCCGGTACCTCATTGCGCAGGTGCGTGGGGTCCATGGGATCGTCGTAGTTGCGAAGGCGGTCCATTGCCAGACGGTCACCCACCAGGGTGTCGTAGCAGTGGGCGAGGGTGGGCGTGTTGGGGCCCAGGGTGGCGTACAGGGTGTCCAGCGCACGCATGCGAAGGTCCCGATTGGGGTTGCGTACGCATGCCAGCAGGCGGTCGATGGTGTGGGGCTCTGTGCCGTCGCCCGAGTCGAAATCGGTCTCGAGCGTGGAGGTGATGCGACCGAACAGGCTCTGCCACGCGCTGGCGGCAGCGGGGCTGCGCTCACCCAGCATGCGCTCCTCGGGCTCGCTCAGCATGTGCCGCTTGAAACGGCGCTCGGCCAGCAGGTGGTGGCGGTCGCCAGCGACCTCAGGGGCGTTCGCCAGCTCATCGGCCAGCGCGTCGTCGAGCTCGAGCCATTCCAGTTCGAAGAACCGCAGCGCATTGGCGGCCTCCACCATTGAGCGGTCCATCAGGGCGTCGAGGTCCTGGTTCTCGGGGTCCGACACATCCACCGACTCGCGCAGGGAGGTATACGAGTGCAGGCGGCCGAGTTCATTCTCGATGCGGCACAACTCGGCAAGCGCGTCGGCGAGCGTTGCGCCATCGAATGCGGCAATCTGCCCGCGGTAACGCGATTCGAATGCTCGGCAGTCGTCAATCGCAGCGGCAAGTCGCGTGCGGCAGTCGTCGGCGGAAGTGGCAAGAGGGGAGAGGTCCCAGTGGACGCCCTCGGCACGCGGAGCGGAATCAGTCGTCGTCATGCGAACGACGTTACCGCAGCACCGCAGCCAGCAGACGGTCAGCGGTATCGGCCGGCAGGGGCGGATCGCCAGTCGCCCCTGCATGGTGTGGGCTTGTGGGGCGGTGGTAGTCGGAGCCCCCCGACGCGATGAGGTCCCACCGGCGCGCCAGGGCGCCGAACCGTGCGAACTGATCGGGGGTGTGCTCGGGGCGGTGCACCTCAATCCCGATCAGCCCGGCTCGGGCGAGTCGGCCGACAAATGGATCGAGGTGGGCGTCGTTGAGCTTCAGGGTCTCGGGGTGCGCCAGTACCGGTGCACCGCCAGACTCAAGAACCAGACGCACACCCTCCTCCGCATCAAGGCCGTCAGAGCCCGGGTATGCCGGCCCCCCGTCGGCGAGGTACAGGTCAAAGGCTTCTTTGCGGGTGCTCACGTGGCCGGCGCGGACGAGCGCCTCGGCGATGTGGGGACGCCCGAGGGGCGCACCGGCTGCGCCATCCAGCACGTCCTGCCAGTCGAGCGGCACGCCGAGGCCACGGAGGCGCTCCACCATTTCCTCCGCGCGCTCAGTGCGGGTTGCGGCGAAGCCGGCGATCATCCCGACAAGGGGCATGGGGGCGGGGTCGGTGAAGTATCCGAGCAGATGCATGCTGCCGTGGGGCACCCTGATGGAGAGCTCGATGCCCGGAATCACCCGGACGCCCGTCGCGCGTCCGCGCGCCAAAGCCTCGTCCACTCCGGCAAGGGTGTCGTGGTCGGTGACGGCCAGCACAGCCACTTCGCGCGCTGCCGCGATGTCCACCAATTCGGCTGGCGGGTGTGATCCATCGGACCGATTGGTGTGGGCATGGAGGTCGGTGACCACGTCCATCGAGGGTACCATCGGCCCCATGGCGCGCATCAGGCGATCGGGCGGCGACACATCCTCCACGGTGTTCTCTACCGAGGGTGGCCGAATGCAGCCCGCTGCAACTCCCAGGTCATCGGCGGGTGCGTCAGACGGCATCGTGCGGGTGTCCCGTACCAAAGCCGGGCGTAAGGGCAAGACCGTCACCCTCGTGACCGGTATTCCGCCTGCCGACTTGGCGGACGTCGGCAAGGAGCTTCGGCGATTCGTGGGTTCCGGGGGGTCTGTCAAAGAGGGCGTCGTCGAGATCCAGGGGGATCACCGCGATCGCATCGCCGACCATCTCCGCACCCGGTTTCAGGTGAAGGTGGCTGGCGGGTAGATGTCGTGTCCGCTGGGGTCTGAGTACCAGCAGGGGAGAGGGCTTCCCGTTTGGACGACGACCCGTTCTTCGCTGAGTCGATACCCCGAGCGTTTCCGGTTGAGGTCATCATGGCGCGCGTGATGGCACCCGATACCAACTAGCGGGTGCGGGGTGGGCATGGGTCTTATAACGCAGCAGAGAGGCACGTCTGTGCCGGGCGCGTGAGCCGGCGCCCCGTCAGGGGTCTAGGATTATTCATACCCTGAAGTCGCTTTCATCCGCAGTGTGGTTTCCACTGCTTGATTCCAGAGAAGGCCGTCTCCCTATGAACCTCCGTCCCGCCATCGGTTGTGTGTGCAGTGCTCTTGTGTTGTGCGTCGGGGTTCAGGCTCTGAGTGCTTCGCCTCCACCAGCGGTGAGTTGGGCCACCCAGGCCGGTGGCACGGGGGGTGCCCAGAGCTCCGCCATTTCCGCCCTACCTGATGGCTCATCCATCGTGACCGGGTACTTCACGGGCACCGCAACCTTCGGAAGCACCACACTTCCCAGTAGTGGGAATACCTGTGGCACTGCGCCGTACACCCACCCATGCAACGAGATGTTCACCGCAAAGATGAACGCAGATGGCACTTGGGGGTGGGCCAACGCGGTCGGCGGTAATGGGAATAACCTCGGCGCGGCCGTTTCCGCCCTGCCTGACGGCTCATCCATCGTGACCGGATATCTCCAGGGCACAGCGACCTTTGGAATTACCACCCTCACGAGAAGTCCGGATAGTTACCAAGATGTCTTCGTCGCAAAGATGAACACAGATGGCACCTGGGCCTGGGCCACAAGTGCTGGCGGAGTGGGCGATGGATCCTCTGGCTCGGGTATCTCCGCCCTGCCTGATGGCTCCTCCCTCGTGTTCGGGTCCTTCAGTGGCACCGCAACATTTGGAAGCACCACCCTTGCCAGCGGGGGGAGCAGCGTGTTCATCGCAAAGATGAACGCAGACGGCACCTGGGGCTGGGCTACCAAGGCGCACGGGACTGGGCTGCTCGACGCCTCGGCTATCTCCGCCCTACCTGATGGCTCTTCAATCGTGACCGGGTTCTTCGGTGACACCGCAACCTTTGGACGCACCACCCTCACCGGTGAGGACAAATATGACGTGTTCGTCGCAAAGATGAACGCAGATGGCACGTGGGCCTGGGCCAATAAGGCCGGTGGTGAGGGGTATGGGGCCTACGGTGCGGGTATCTCCACCCTGCCTGATGGCTCATCCATCGTCACGGGCTCCTTTCAGGGCACCGTCGCCTTTGGGCGCACCACCCTCACCACGAACGGCCGTTATTTCGATGACCTATTCGTCGCAAAGATGAATGCAAATGGCACGTGGGCCTGGGCAACCCAGGCGAAGGGCGGTAATTCCGGTAGTGATGGTGGCAGCGGCATCGCCACGCTGCCTGATGGCTCATCCATTGTGACTGGCCGCTTCGATGACACCGCAACCTTTGGAACCACCACCCTCACCAGCGCGGGAAGCAACAATGAAATATTCACCGCAAAGGTGAATGCAGATGGCACTTGGGCTTGGGCCACCCAGTCTGGTGGCACGGGGGATGACGTGGGCTACGGCGTCTCCACCCTGCCTGATGGCTCTTTCGTCACGACCGGGCAGTTCCAGAACACCGCAAGCTTTGGGAATACCACCCTCACCAGCGCGGGGAGCAATGACGTATTCGTCGCCCGCTACCTGACGACCCCGCAGGCCACTGCTGCCATCACGGGCAAGACCCGTTGCGTGGCAACCACGTGTGTCACCACCGGATCTGTTCCGCCGCGCGCCACACGCATTACCCAGCGGGCAACCACACGCCCTGCGGGCCGCACTGCCCCGGGCAAATGCACCATCCGGCGCGCCAGCACCAGACGCACCTACTCATGCACCGTGCATGTGACCGCTGGTACCTGGGTCATCACCACTACGTCCCGTCGGCAGTCAATGGCGCTTGCACACTTCAGCAAGCGTGTGCGGGTGGCACGGCAGACGGCACCCGACACCGAGTAGCGGGCGTGCAGCGGCCGACACGAGGGCCCGCACCCATGACGAGGTAGGGACCGATTGACCGTAGGGATTCTGCGGTAATCCCACGACGGGGTGCATTCGCACGACGACGCGGATCGTGAGGAGGCGGTTGGAGTGGCCAGCGCACGTACCGGGCCCGAGTCCTCCAACGTCGGCTCCACTGGCGCCGCACGCGCAGCCCACGCTCAATGCGTGCTTGAACCACTCCGATCAGACGGTTGCGTTCGGGGCCTCTGGGGGCGGAGAGTCTCGCATTTGCCCGCGCTGTTCTTACGCGTCAGGCGCTCCTGATGGCGAGCCGATGTCCCGTGGCGCGCTTGAACACCTGCGCCTCCTGCTCGGCGGACCAGATGGCCACATCCACATCACCCTGCGCCCGCACGTGCAAGGTCACCAGATCGCCTGAGCGCTCGCAGTCGATGCCCTCAATCGCCCGCTCGCGGCCAACCTCAAGTTGCTCCGCAATGCGCAGGAGCGCCGCGAGCCGGAGGATGCGGTCCTCATCGCCACGCTTCAGCACACGCGAGAGGTTCCCGGGGGACTGCATGGACTTGCGGTGTCCGCGCACCAGTTGGGCGATGATCACCAACTCCCGGTGGAGGAACCCCGCGAGCCCTGCGTGCAACACCAGGTAGTGACCGTGCTTATGGTGGTCGTTGTAGTCCACGAGGGTTCCGACGTCGTGGAGGATGCCGGCGGCGTGGAGCCACTCCCGCTCGCGCGGGTCGCCGTCGTGGAGCCCGAGCCGGCCGAGGCCGTCAAACATCTCAAGTGCGAGGCGGGCCACCTGCTCCGCATGGGGACGGTCGTACCCATATACCTGCGCGAGGTCACGAACGCTCGTTGCACGCACGTCTTGGATGATGGGTGGATCGTCAGGGGCGAGGAACTCCTCCCAGAACACACCCCAGCGCAAACCCTGGGCGCAGATCTCGATGCGGTCGACGCCCGCGGCGTGCATGAGGGCGTCCACCACCACGGCGCCCGCCAGCATGATGTCGGCGCGGTCGGCCTTGAGCCCGGCGATCCGCCTGCGCTCCGGTGCCGGCAGGGTGACCATCCGGTCGATCAGGTCGCGCAGCGCGTCCCCGGTGAGCTGGTACCCATGCACCTCTCCAAGCGGATAATCGGACGCTTTCTGCGCCATGGCGGCCAACGTGCGAAGCGCCCCGCCCATGGCCACGATGCGACCGCCGTCGGTGATCCACGGGTCGCGCCGGAAGACATCGAGCGCATGGCGGCGAAGCCGCAGCACGTCGTCGCGCGTGGCCACTGGCCCCGGCATGAACGCATCAGTCATCCGCACAGCCCCGAGCGGCTGGCTCACCGATTCGGTGAGCAGACGACCTCTCACCCGGCCCACCTGGATGCTGCCACCGCCGAGTTCGGCGATGAGGCCATCACACAGCGTGGTGCCATTGATCGCCCCGATGTAGCCGTATCTGGCTTCCTCATCGCCGGAGATGACCCGTGCGGGAAGCCCTCCGTCGGTGATGGCGGCGAGCACCTCCGCACCATTCGGGGCATCGCGGATGGCGCTGGTGGCGACCGCGCGCACCTCGTCGATATTCGAGTTCCGGCAGAAGCCGGCGAACAGGCGCGCCACGCGAGACGCGCGCGCGATGGCGGCATCCGAGATTGGCGCCCCGGGTGGGGTCCCCTCAGTAAGACGCACGACTTCCCGGATCTCGTCCACCAGGCGGAACGGGCCGTCGGGCAGCGTGTACTCAAAGACCACAAGGCGGAAGGTGTTTGATCCGAGATCCGCCACGGCCAACCGGACGTCCTTGCTGATGGTGCCGGTCGGGCGCGATACCCTAGGTCCCATGAGCACCGGCCCACTCAGACCGCCTGGAGTCGGCGAGTCGGGTGAGGCACTGGCCCCGATCGCCCCGCTTCGTCTTGCATGGCCAGGGAAGTTCGATCGCACGGACGATGTGGAGGAGGCCTGGGGACTGGCGCTCTCGGCACGACCGACAGCCGATCGAAGGACCCTCGAGCGCGCCGACGCGTTCGGCCGCGCCCGGCATGCAGACCAGACCCGACGTGGAAGCGATACGCCGTACTGGGTGCACCCGGTGCGAGTGGCGATGACCCTCATGCAGTGGGGCGTGACTGACCGGGACATTCTCGTCGCGGCGCTGCTTCACGACACCGTGGAGGACACACTCACGACACCCGCAGACATCAGGGCGCGCTTCGGACTGCGCCCGGCAGACCTCGTGACCTGGCTCACCGCGCCCGAAGGGAAAATGCGCGAAGCAACCCGGGACTACTACCGGCGTCTCCTCGAGCAAGGCCCCTCCGATTCTCACCTCCTCAAGATCGCAGATCGCTCGGACAACCTCCGCAGCATTCAGGCGCTCGTGATGCGCACCGGCAATGCGCATCGGGGATGGGCGGGCCGGTACCTCGAGCGGACGCGTTGGCAGGTGCTGCCGCTGACCGCCGCCGCGCCCTCGGCGGCGCGCGTTGGTCTGGTCACCGCAATGGCCGATCTGGCGCCGCTGGTTGATCCATTCGCCGGCCCCCCGGAGGCCGATCGGGGCTTCACCGAGCCATAACGTGACGGACACGGGGTCGCCACCCTTGGGGCGTTTGATGCACCGCAGATGAGGTGGGTCAGGCACTGCGAACTCAAGGAGGAGACCATGGGCACCGTCATCGAGTTGAGGAGCGGGGAGGTCGTCGATTCAGAACGGATCAACGAAATTCTTAGCCGGATGGAGTGGAGGCTCGATGAGCCCTGCACCGTGCCGGGCTGCTCCCACGGTGGGGTGTGCTGCGGAGATCACGGCGAGATTGTCGTCGCGATGGCCGCGTAGGCCTCCCAGAGGCGCGATTGCGTTACGGACCGGGGCAGGGCTCCGCCCGAGACACGTAACGCAGTCGTGATAAGTCGGGCCCGGTGGTTGGGGAACCACCGGGCCCGACGTCGTTTTCAGTCGCTCACGCGGATCTCGCGCAGGAACGGTGATTCGGCCAAGGGGGCAATGCCTAGGCGGCCGGATGCAAGATCCACCAGCGCGTCGCCGGCGACCTCGCGTCGCCATCCACGGCCCAGCGCCTCGTCGGAGCCATCTCCTCCGGTGAGCACTGCGACGAGGAACGATTCGACGTCATCGCGTGTGGCAACAAGGGTGGGGGCAAGGTCAACCGCCGCCGCGCGTGCCCCGAGCAGCACTTGGGCGAGCGGCACGAGCGTGTCGAGTCGCGCTTGCACCGCGGCAGGCGGCGGCGGGCCGAGCGTAATGGGGGCATCTTCTCCCGACATCTCCATCGCCTCAATCAGACCAGCAGCCTCGCGCTCCTTGAGCGCCGCGGGCACCCCGCGCTCGGCGAGCAGCTTGGCGGGGGTGGACGGGCGTCGCCGGGCCACCTCAATAAGGGTGCGGTCGGGAATGAGCCAGCCCACCGGGCGGTCGCGCCGCCGGGCCTCCTCCTCGCGCCATGCCGCAGCCCGCCGGAGCGCGGCACGCTCTGGAGGCGTGAGGCGTCCCTGACCCTTCACCTTGCGCCAGGCGAGCCACGGGTCCTGAGCGATACGGGCATCGGGTCCGAAGCGGCGCTCGTGCTCCTCGCGCACCCATTCGGCGCGTCCCATTTCGGTGGCGCGCTTCATGAGCTCGTCAACCATTGCGAACAGATGGGCAACGTCTGCGGCCGCGTATTCGAGCTGGGCATCAGTAAGTGGCCGGCGCGACCAGTCGGAGTAGCCCTCTGTCTTCGCCACCTTCACCCCGAGAACACGGCTGAGAAGCGCACCGAGGCTCTGACCTGACCCGAGCCCCACGAACCCGCCGATGAGCTGGGAGTCGAGGAGGTTGGTGGGGCGGGCATTGAACCCCAGCGCAAACAGGATGAGGTCGGCGCTCGGCGCGTGCATGATGATCTCGACGGACGGATCCCCGAGCACGTCGGCAATGGGCTGCAGGGATGCACCCTCGATTGGATCGATGAGCGCGATCTCATCGCCAACCGCAACTTGCGCGAGGCAGGGAATGGGCGCATACGTGCGTTCCCACAGGAATTCGACGTCAAGGGCCATACGGCCGGCCGCGCGCGCGCGAACGGCGAGGGCCGAAACGTCATCAGTTGCTGTGTACGTGTGTGTCGTGGTCGTCATCAGGGCTAAGGTTAGAGGTCGTGCAAGTTTCCGGGCTTACGAAGGCATTTGGCCCCCGCACGCTGTTTTCCGGCGCCTCCTTCAGGATTGGCCCCGGCGATCGTCTGGCGATCGTTGGACGGAACGGCGCGGGGAAAACGACCCTGCTCCGGATTCTCGCGGGGTTGGAGGTGGCCGACAGCGGATCGGTGTCGATTCCGCGGGGTGAGCGGGTCGCGCTGCATGATCAGCGGCCCGATGCCACATCGGCAGGCACGGTGCGCGAGTACGTGGAACAGGGGCTCGCCCACGCCCGCGATGCTGAGGATCGCCTCGCGTCTATCGAAGCGCGTATGGGTGCGGGGGATCATGGCCCCGAGACCATGGCTGAGTACGAGCGGGCCCATTCCGACCTGGACGCCGCCGGTGGATATCACTGGCGCGCATGGGTGGAGCGGGTCACGCGCGGCCTCGGCCTCTCGGACGATCAGCTTGATCGTCCACTTACGAGCCTGTCCGGTGGGGAGCTGACGCGCGCATCACTTGCGAGGGCAATTGCGGGGCGTCCCCAGGTGCTGCTGCTCGACGAGCCAACCAACCACCTCGACCTCGAGGCGATGGAGTGGCTGGAGCGGGCGATCACCGAACTGGCCGCCGCAGTGGTGATCGTGTCGCATGATCGCTGGTTTCTTGAGTCGACGGCAACGGCCGTGCTGGATCTGTCGCGCGAGAAGGCCCGTCTGTGGCCAATGGGGTATTCGGCATTCCGGCGCGCCCGCGCTGAGGATGATGCGCAGTTGGCGGTGCAGGCCGAGCGCCGCGACGAGGAGATCGCGCGCCTTGAGCGGTTCGTCACCCGTTGGCGCGCTGGCACCCGGGCACGCCAGGCGAAGTCGCGTGCCAAGCGGCTGGAGCGCACCGAGCGCATCGAGCCGCCAAGCCGCGAGCGGTCGCTCTCGTTTGGGTTCCCAAAGACCGAGCGCCCCGGGCGTGTGGTGATGGAGGCTGACGGGCTACGGGTGGACATCGCCGATCGTGTGCTTGTGGACGACGCCGGGTTCACCATTGAGCGGGGGCAGCGTGTGGCTGTGGTGGGGCCGAACGGGGCGGGGAAGACAACGACCATCGAAACCCTGCTCGGGCGACGCGAGGCGGCGGCAGGCCGGGTGAGCATCGGGCACAAGGTTATTCCCTCCTACTTCAGCCAGCACGCGCGTGAGTACGTGGAGACGCGCACGATCGTGGAGACGGTGAAGGCCGGGACGTCGCTCACTGAGACCGAGGCCCGGCGCCTGCTCGGGCGGTTTCTGTTTCGCGGCGAGCTGGCCGACCGCACCATTGAGGGGCTGTCGGGTGGGGAGCGCCGACGCCTGAGCCTGGTGCAGTTGGTGGCCGAGGGCGGAAACCTTCTGGTGCTGGACGAGCCCACAAACCATCTCGACGTCGAGAGCCGCGAGGCCCTGGAGGACGCCCTGGGCGCCTACGACGGCACGATCATCATGATCTCGCACGATCGGGCGCTCATCGACGCGGTGGCGACACACACCCTGTCGCTGGAGCAGGGCACTGTGGTGATGCGCTCCGGTGGATATGCCGACCTCATTGCCATGCGCGAGGAGGATGCCGAGGAAGCAGCCATGTCCCCCCCGACGCCCGTGCAGAAAGAGGTCGCGCCGAAGCCCGTCAGAAAGGGCGGTAATGGTCGGATCTCGCGCGAGGTCTCAAAGA
>Ga0194035_1001973_pt1 | contig 10379 bp, 9 predicted proteins | sample JunL2320m_MetaG_FD_148680 | JGI IMG/M metagenome (GOLD analysis project Ga0194035, IMG submission 148680) | Anoxic zone freshwater microbial communities from boreal shield lake in IISD Experimental Lakes Area, Ontario, Canada - Jun2016-L239-20m | ecosystem: Environmental > Aquatic > Freshwater >...
CGGACGACCCCGACCATCGCTATCGCCTTGGTGTCTGCAAGTACGGCGACTGCGACATCGTCTCGTCGTGGGCGCAGGGCGATCGCGAGGGCGTGCAAGACCTCGAGCGCATGATGGGCCCGCCGTCGAGTAACCGCGAGGCATACCGGGCCGGCTCGCCGGTGCATCGCCTCGCCAACATAGAGGTCCCACTCCTGATCGCACACGGCCTCGAAGACATCCGCGTCAACCCGGCTCAGTCCGAAGAACTCGTCGCCGAGCTACGGCGCCTTGGCGGCAAGACGTTCGAGTACATCACCTATCCCACCGAGGGCCACGGCCTCTTGCGCCACGACCCCCAGCTGCACTTCTACCGTCGCCTCGAGCGCTTCTTCGACTGGTATTTGATGTAGCGCAATCAGGGTCCGCTCGTGATCCAGGGAGGACATCACAACCGCGCGGATGTCATGTCCTCCCTGCAGTGGCGTGGTGAGGTACCGGTGCGTATGGGTGGGGGAGGACATGACATCCGCGCGGTTGTGATGTCCTCCCCCGCATACGAGCGGACCCTGATGGCCTTTTCTTAGTCCTCGAGCGCAGCACCTTCGCGCAGCAGGCGCGTCTCCGGCTCTTCGCCGTCCAGGAAGAAGCGCTGCTCGTAGGCGAGCGCGCCCGTCTGCTCGCGATACCAGCGCACGCGCAGGGGGATCTTGGCGAGGTGGAAGATGCCGAGCTGTGGGCAGCGGCGGTCCGACTCGTCTGCGAGTTCCTTGATGCGCTCGTCGCTTTCGTCCGTGTCCAGCCAGAGGTCGAAGTTGACCTGCTCGAACTTTGGCTGGAGGTGGAGGTCGAAAAAGAAGCCGCGAATATCGATCAGAGAACGGATCCCGGTGCGCAGGTTCGAGTACGCAAAGCCCTGGTCGCGCGCGACGACGGTGATCGTGATCGACGTGCACATCGTCAGCCCAGCGAGCTGGTAGTGGACGGGAGTCCAGCCACGCGACTGGCCGATCAGGTCTGGCGGGTCGCCGATATCGAAGCCCTTCGGCTCGTCCGCCATGATCGAGTGCTGGCCCTCCATGAACGCCTCGACCAGCATCTGGTCGTGAGACTGGGTGGTGACGTCGGTGATGCCGATGTAGGCCGGAAACTGCTCGTCGCTCATAGTGCCTCCTCTGTGATGGAGAAAGCCTAGGCGAAGTTTGAGAAGGCGACCAATGCCCGGGGCATTAGTGTGAAATTACGGGAAGGCTAGTTATGGTCGCGTGGAAACGTGTAGTCCCACGTCTTGGAGAAGCAGCGCTCGTCGTTTTCTGAGACGTCGAGCAGGCGTGTATGGCTTGGGTAGTTCTTCGGTCGGCGGTTACTTGAAGGTGTACCTCTTGCTGTTGACGGTGCCGCTAACGGAGCCTTGCTTTGGTGTTACGGTGACAAGCCACTTGCCTTTTTTGAGTTTTACGGTGCAGGAGCGCCGTGCGAGTTTCTTCTTGCCCTTCTTGATCGTGACGTTCTTGCAGACGCCGCTTTTCGTCACATGACCGCGTGTTGCGGTGAGCGTGTAGGTCACGCCGGCGACCGGGGTGATCACGGCGGTAACAGTCTTCGCTTTCGCCGATGACGACCACTTGACAGCCGGCTTTGCTGGCTTGGAGCCCGGAGTGGGTGTGTCTGGCGCGGACGCTGTGGTCATCGGCGTGACCCTGTTTGACGGTGCCGACGGCGCTGTCTGCCACGTCGCAAGTTTGGCTTTCGTGGTGAACGTGTAAACAGTTCCGTTGGTTAGGCCGCTAATCACGCACGAAGATTGAAGGAAGCTGATGGTGCAGTACCTGGAAGCGTCCTGAACCGCACTCACGGTGTACGACGATGGTGCACCGTTGGCTGCTGACAGCGGGTTGGCCGTAACTGTGATGGTCGCCCGGCCGGCGCCCGCTACAGCCGCGGGCGCCGCAGGCCGGGCTGGCGGAGCCGGGTACGAAGAGGGAAAGATCATCGTGAAATCGTTCGAACCGTTGTTGGCGGTGGAGATGTTGCCGGCCGAATCAACCGTAATCCCGTATGGGCTGGTGCCAGTGGAGGCAAGAATGGTTGACACACCATCGGGTGTGATCTTCGTCACATTATCCGAGCTGGAGTTTGCGGTGTAGATGTTGCCGGCTGAATCAACCGTAATCCCGTACGGGCCGGTGCCGCCAGCCAGGGTGAGAATGCTTGGTGTGCCGTTAGGTGTGATCTTCGTCACATTATTCGAGTTCTGGTTCGCGGTGTAGATGTTGCCGGCTGAATCAACCGTAATCCCGTTCGGGCCGGTGCCACCAGCCAGGGTGAGGAGGCTTGGTGTGCCGTTGGGTGTGATCTTCGTCACATTATTCGAGCCGGCGTTGGTGGTGTAGATGTTGCCGGCTGAATCAACCGTAATCCCGTTCGGGCCGGTGCCGCCAGCCAGGGTGAGGAGGCTTGGTGTGCCGTCGGGTGTGATCTTCGTCACATTGTCCGAGCCGGCGTTGGTGGTGTAGATGTTGCCGGCCGAATCAACCGTAATCCCGTCCGGGTAGGTGCCGCCAGCCAGGGTGAGGATGCTTGGTGTGCCGTTGGGTGTGATCTTCGTCACATTATTCGAGGTGACGTTGGTGGTGTAGATGTTGCCGGCCGAATCAACCGTAATCCCACGCGGGTAGGTGCCGCCAGCCAGGGTGAGGAGGCTTGTTGTGCCGTTGGGTGTGATCTTCGTCACATTATTCGAGCCGGCGTTGGCGGTGTAGATGTTGCCGGCCGAATCAACCGTAATCCCGTACGGGTTGGTGCCAACAGCCAGAGTGCCTGGTGTGCTGTTGGGTGTGATCTTCGTCACATTATTCGTGGTGAAGTTCGCGGTGTAGATGTTGCCGGCCGAGTCAACCGTGATCCCGTACGGGCCGGTGCCGCCAGCCAGGGTGAGGGGGCTTGGTGTGCCATCGGGTGTGATCTTCGTCACATTATTCGAGTTGAAGTTGGTGGTGTAGATGTTGCCGGCTGAATCAACCGTAATCTTGCGCGGGCCGGTGCCAGTGGAGGCAAGAATGGTTGACACACCACCGGGTGTGATCTTCGTCACATTATTCGTGCCAGTGTTGGCGGTGTAGATGTTGTCGGCCGAATCAACCGTAATCCCGCGCGGGCCGCTTCCGCCAGCTAGGGTCAGGAGGCTTGGTGTGCCGTTGGGCGTGATCTTCGTCACATCGTTCGAGCCAGTGTTGGCGGTGTAGATGTTGTCGGCCGAATCAACCGTGATCCCCTCCGGGTTGGTGCCAGTGGAGGCAAGAATGGTTGACACACCACCGGGTGTGATCTTCGTCACATCGTTCGAGGTGAAGTTGGTGGTGTAGATGTTGCCGGCTGAATCAACCGTGATCCCCTCCGGGTTGGTGCCAGTGGAGGCAAGAATGGTTGACACACCACCGGGTGTGATCTTCGTCACATTATTCGAGGTGTAGTTGGTGGTGTAGATGTTGCCGGCTGAATCAACCGTAATCCCGCGCGGATTGGTGCCAAGAGCCAAGGTGAGGATGCTTGACACACCACCGGGTGTGATCTTCGTCACATTATTCGAGTTGTAGTTGGCGGTGTAGATGTTGCCAGCCGAATCAACCGTGATCCCCAGTGGGCCGCTTCCGCCAGCCAGGCCACTAAAAATCGATGCCGACGCGTGAGCGGAACCGGTGAATACTGCCGCGCAAAGCAGCACAGCGCTGACCACGACAATCACGACCGCAAAGCGCCTCGACGACGAATCAATAACCAAACTCATCATGGTAAATACCAAACTTTCTGACCATAAACGCTTGGTGGAGCCCGAATGTCAATGGCGCATTACGACAAAAACGCCCCAGTTCGGCGACACTAGCACGTTCCTCACCGTGGGACAACATTGTCGTCAACGACAACGCGCTGTCTGACTCTCTGTCTAGATATGGTCGCGTGGGAACACGTAATCCCACGTGCGATCAAGCAGCTGAGCGCCGTTTTCCTGCACCGTCAACGTGCACGAGACGACATAGTCCGTCGCGGTGCAACGCATCTCGCTGTGGGCGACGATGGCAACGGTCAGCTCGCCGTCCTCGTAGAGGCTCGTGTTCTCGACGATCACTTCGGCCGACAGCGGATCGTTGTCCTTGATCCGCATCGTCGTGATCGACGAGTCCTCCCAGACGAGGCCGTTCTCGTACTTCCACGCGCCACCGATGTCCCAGTCGAAGACCGTCTCGGTGATGCCCGTGGCCGGGTCGTACGTGCGGGTGCGGCTGCCGCCGGAGCCCGGGCGCAGCATCTCAATGTCGGGGATCGCGGGCTCGAAGGGCGGGTCGAGCGGGCGCATGATCGCGTCGGCCGGGCTGGCGGGGCGCTCGGGCAAGAGCAGAACTGAGGCGCCAGTGCGAATGCCGAGCGTGACCGGCACGGGCGACGGCCAGGCCCACGGCCAGTAGCACGGCGAGATCGCGATGCGCACGCGGTTGCCCGGCTGGAAGCGGTGTGCAATCGAATCGAGCGGGACGTCGATCGCCATCTCCTCACCTGGCACGACGGCCTCGGGCCGGTCGTTACCGTTGCGGTGACAGAGATTGAGATGCCCGCGCGTGACGAGCAGCGACGAGCCATCGGGTGCGACCTCGCTGAGCCGCACCGACACCATCGCGGTTGGCTGGTCGGCGGTGATCGCTAGGCGCGCGGTGGCATGGCCCAGGATTGCGAAGGACGCGTCGAGCGGATCGGAGGTGAAGCACAGGCTGAGTGCCTCCTCGCCACGCTGATCAAGTGGGAGGTCGTCGGATTTGCCATCGGCCGTCCACGAGCCGCCGTCGAGGCCAACGGTCTGCACGCTCTCGATCGGGAAGACCTGGCTCTGGCCGGGATCGCCACCGAGGGTGCCATGGCCGAGACCGAGCTCGCGCGTCTCGAGGCGCGGCGATGGCCACGTCTCCTCGACGATCCAACGGCCGGGCCGATCGACCAAGCGGGGTGCCGGCTCAACGGGATCTTGCTCATATGCGATCAGCATCGCGTCGCCATCGATGCCACTGTCGATGTCCTTGAGCCAGCGGTCAAACCAGCGCGTCTGCTCGGCGAGGATGCCGACGCGCGGCGACGGCGGGCCGTGGATTGGGTCGTTGTGACCCCACGGACCAATAATCGCCTTACGCGGACCCTTAGCGCCGGCGAGCACGCGGAAGGCCGAGTCGGTGTAGCCGTCGGTCCAGCCAGCCACGCAGAGGATCGGCGTGTCGATCTTGTCGAAGTCCTCGCAGGCCGAGCCATGGCGCCAGTAATCGTCGCGGCGCTGATGGGCCATCCAGTGCGCGATCCACGGCTCGAGCTCCAGGCGTTCGAGCCACGCCTCGCGCCAGCCCTCGCCGTAGATCGACGGCACCGGCGGCCGGGCCTGCCAGCCGTGCATGCAGACGCTCCAGTGCAGCATGCACATCGCGTCGATCAGGCCGCCGCGGTAGTGGACGTCGTCGGTGTAGCGATCGTCGGTCGAGTAGCCCGAGACGACGGCCTTCAGCGCGGGCGGGCGGCGGGCTGCGATCTGGAGACCGTTGAAGCCCGTCCATGAGTACCCCGTCATGCCGACAGCGCCGGTGCACCACGGCTGAGCGGCGATCCACGCGATCGCGTCGACGCCATCCTGCGTCTCCCGCTCGGTGTACTCGTCGGGGCAGAGGCCGGTCGACTCGCCCGTGCCGCGGATGTCGATGCGGATGCCGGCGTAGCCCTCGCCGGCAAACCAGCGCATCTCCTGCTCGTCGCTCGCGACCGTGCCGTCGGTCAGGCGGTAGGGGCCATATTCGATGACGGCCGGCACCGGATTCGTGTCGGCATCGACGGGTAGCCAGATTTTCGCGTGCAGTCGCGTGCCATCGGGCATGGGGATCCAGACCGGGGTACGGACCTCGATCTCGTGGGGGAAGTCGGTGCGGAGCTGGGCGTCAGTCATGCGCTAGGCCTGCACGAGTACTCGGCCGGCTTCGACCTTGACGGGGTAGACCGCGACGCGCATGCTCGCGTCCTCGGGGCACTGCCCGGAGGTGGCATCAAACTCCCAGCCGTGCCACGGGCAGACGACGACCGTGCGGTCGACGAGCTCGTAGTGGCCACCGGCCTCGCCTTCGATGCGCTGCTCGAGCGTGCCGAGGCAGAGCTTTGCCCCAGAGTGAGGGCAACGATTACGAATCGCGACGAGTCCGTTGGTGCGGGGATCACGCAGGACGCCGATCTCACGACCGCCGATCCGGGCGATCGTCGGAGTGCCTTCGACCACGTCGCTCTCGGCCGCGATGTCGTGCCATTCGCTCACTTGGCGACGGGCAGGTTGAGTCGATTGCCGTAGAACTTGACGGCGTTGTCGTGCATCACGCCTTGACGCCACGACTCGGGCAGGCGGCGCTCGAAATAGCCAGGTTCGTCGCCGTCCCAGTGCGGATAGTCCGAGGCGTAACAGAGAATGTCGGGCGCGCCAACGGCCGCCAGCATCTGCATTAGCAGCTCATCGTTGCCATTGGTGTGCTCGAGCGGCTGGGTGGCGAATCGAATGCTTTCCTGCATGATCTCGCTTGGCAGGCGATCGACCCACGGGGTGTCATCGCGCAGGCCACGCCAGTTCGTGTCGAGGCGCCACATCATCCCCGGCAGCCAGGCGACGCCGCCTTCGATCAGCAAGACCTTGAGGTCGGGCACGCGCTTAAACGTGCCGTGGGCGATCAGCGAAACGAGGTGCGCCATGATCGAGCAGGCCGAGCCGATCGTGTGCCACTCGATATAGAAGGTTGGCGTGCCAGCACCACTTGCCTGATGTGCGGCGCCCATGCCCTCCATGCCGGAGTGCACGGCAACGGCGAGGCCGTGGGCGGCGGCCGCTTCGAGGATTGGGAGGTAGCGCGGGTCGCCGTAGGGGCGCTCGCTGCCGCCCGACAGCAGCACCTGGACGAAGCGTGGGTCGGCAGCGCAGCGCTCGATCTCGGCGACGGCGGCGACGGGGTCTTGGCTCGGCACGATGATCGAGCCGCGGAAGCGGTCGTCGGCAGGGAACCAGATCTCGCGAAACCAGTCGTTGTGCGCACGAGCGACGGTTGCCGCGCGGTAGGGGTTCGCCATCAGGCCGACGCTGAGTGCATCGTCGGCGGTCAGGATGCCGATCTCGGCGCCCTGGTCGTCGAGGACTTCCTTGGCGACGGTCTGCGGGTTGCCACCGGGGACGCCGGTTTCGTCGACCGCCAGGTCGGTGCGAAACCACGTCGAGGGGTTCGGCCACGGGTAGTCGGGGAGGCCGAGGGTAAAGCTCGCGTTGCGAAACCAATCGCGCTCGGCAGGTTCGACGAATTGGAGGATCTGCTCCACGTCGGTGATCTGAACATGCACGTCGCAATCAATCATCGAGCCCGCCCTCTCCATCCGCTCGATCTGGCGATCGAACATCTCCTGACTGTACAGTCAGGGCGATTCTACTGGTTTCGTTGCTCCATGTCACGGACCCAGCGCGCGTGGTTCTGCTTGGCCCACTCCCGATCGATGCTGCCGGTGACGATGCCGCGGGTCGCCGCACGCGTCGCAGGGCTAATCAGCGCTAGGTAGAGGTGCCCGCAGGTCAGCACGATAATCAGTAGCGTGGCGAGGTCGTGCACGTCCACGCTGCCGGCAAAACGGTACGTCGTGTTCTGCTCGCCGAGCCAAAGCAGCAAGCCGGTGATGGTGAGCACGATCATCAATCCGCTCGTGACAGCCGTAAACAGCTTTTGCCCGGCGTTGAGCCAGCCCTGTTCTGGTGCACCCTTGTGATCGAACAGGCGCTTCGTACCGCCACGCAACCAGAGCCGATCGTTCTCGTCGAAGGTGTCGACTTCGCGCACAACCTGTCCGATTGCTCGCGGGCGCAGGATGATGATCACGAAAAGGCCGACGCCGAGCGCGATCGCCGAGACGAGGTGCCAATACTTGGCGGAGGGGCGGTTCATCACCTCGGCGAGTGCGGGCGAGTAGAGGCAGGCACCCGTCCAGAGCATCGCGAAGAACGTGATCGCGACGACGAGGTGCGCCAACAACTGGGGCCATGAGAAGCGGCGGATCAGCCGAGGCTGCTCTGTGCTCGGGCTAGTGGGAGACATCTTTGCCGACCCAAGCGTCGGCGTCGTAGCCGCGCGTCTCCCAAAAACCAAGAGTCGGCTCGTTCTCGAACGTAATCTTGCTGAGCCACTTGACGCCCTTGTACCCATACATCTGTGGGATCACGAGCCGCATCGGTGCGCCATGGGCACGCTCGAGTGGCTTGCCGTCCATCTCGGTCGCGAGCATCACGCTCGGCAGCTTGAACTGCTTGAGCGTCAGCTGGTCAAAGTACGGCTCTTCGAGTGATTGGAAGTTGACGTTCTGAGCTTCAGCACGTGGCTTGACCAGGTCGAGGATCGTCTGCGCCGTGATGCCGCGCCAGTGGACCTTGTCAACGGACCAACCGGTCACACAATGGAAATCGGTCACCTGCATCGCCATGTCAGTCGCCTGGACGTCATTCCAGGTCAGCGTGACGGGGTTTTCGACGTTGCCGTCGATCGTCAGCGAATAGGTCGCAGCGTCGAAGGTCGGCATCGGGTCTTGGACGTTGTAGATGCGCCAGCCACCGGTCGGCACGATTGCGGCGACACCAAGGTTGTCGCCAAGGCTGGCGAGCGACGAACCAACGCCACCACCAAAGCGCGAGAACAGGGCAATGCCACCAACGCCTGCGGCAACGGTGCCAAGAAACGCTGCGCGGCCAAGCGGAATTCTGCTGCGGGGCGTCGGCGTGGGGTGTTCGGGTGGTTGTTCCATTGCTCTCATCATCTAGTACGCAGCGCGCTATGTGTTAGCCGTCTGCGATGTGCATGCGGGCGCGGCGGTGATTGGTGGTCGGCTGGTCGAGAGTCTGCACCACAAGAACCACGTGTTTACGTCGCTTCCGGAAGCGATCGCGCATGCGCGATCACACGTGGAGCGAGCAAGAGTGCACTGACGCGCCGGTTTCCCGACGCGTCAGTGCGGTCGTGCTACGCGAGGGCCTTGGCCTTCAGCGCGTCGAACTCAGCCTGTGTGATCGCACCCGAGTCGAGCAGCTTCTTGGCCTGCTCGATCTGCCCGGTTGCGCCACCAGCGACGGTCTTGACGTGATCGTCGAAGTCCTTCTGCGCAGCCTTGACAGCCGCGTTCTGGCGCTCTGCCATCGAATGACCGTTGAGGATCAGGTAGATCAGGATGCCGATCGGACCCGTGACGATCATGAAGACCAACCAGAGAGCCTTCTTGCCACCGGTGATGTCGTGGCGGCGGAACAGGTCACTGAAGACCGTGATCAGCAGCCAGAACCAGATCACGAAGCCCAGGATCAGAAGCAACGACCAAAGCATATGCAAGAGCGGATAATCTTCCACGAATTCTCCTAGTAAGGGTGTTCGCGCTTCAGCATAGCGAGCGGGCGATGCACACCTGTAGCGTGCCTAGCGGCAGGTTTAGGCGTAGTTGTCTGCCAACTGAAACGATGTCGTGAACCGGTCTAGATCAACTCAGCACCGGTCAGATAGCGCGGCTCGGCAAAGACGCGTTGCACGATCGGCTCGAAGAACGCCGCCGGCAGACTCTTGAAAGTGGGGTCGAAGCAGTTCTGGTCGTACTGCTCGCAAAATTCGGCAGACGCGTCGTACCACTCGTTGTCCTTGAAACGATCGCGAGCGTTGCGGTCGCCGCCCGAATGGTGCGCGTAGTAATACATCTGAAAGACGCCGTGGTGCTTGGCGATCCAGACCAGCTCGGGGCGGACGTAGGGGCGGAGGATCGCGCCCATCATCTCGCCGTGCGTGAGTGGAGCGAGCTCGTCGCCGAGGTCGTGGAGCAGCGCCATCGCGACGTACTCCTCGTCCTTACCGTCGGTGTAGGCGCGGGTCGCGGACTGCAGCGAATGCTCGTAGCGGGTTACCTGATAGCCCGAAAACGAGACCTTCAACTCCTCAAGGGCAATCATCAGGCGTCCCGGCATGCCAGCCATGTGCTCTTCGCCGGCGCGATCGAGGAGTGCGTAGTCCTCGGCGGTGCCGTCTTCCATCCGGGTGAATGCGACTGTCTCCATGGTGCCTCCCTCGAGCTGAGAGAAGCCTAGCGGTCGCGGTATTTGCACGCAGATTCGGCTCCGGCGGCACCTCGGGTAAGGGACCCGAGGTGCCGCCGGAGCCGGCCGTGCGTTAGCTCATGTTGTGCTGGAGGACCATTGGCAGCGTCACCGGGGTGCCCCGGAAACAGCCGATCGAGTACGGGTACTCGTTGTTGAGTACGTAGTGGTAGATCTTCTGCATCTTGCCGTCGAACATGACCGTGCTGGTCATGCCGTGGCATTCGTCGAGCTGCGT
>Ga0194035_1001980_pt1 | contig 10363 bp, 11 predicted proteins | sample JunL2320m_MetaG_FD_148680 | JGI IMG/M metagenome (GOLD analysis project Ga0194035, IMG submission 148680) | Anoxic zone freshwater microbial communities from boreal shield lake in IISD Experimental Lakes Area, Ontario, Canada - Jun2016-L239-20m | ecosystem: Environmental > Aquatic > Freshwater >...
ATTCGTCATCGGGCGCTTACAGCGCAGTACATCTGCCTATTGAGATGTTGGCCCATGCGGCAGGTATCAAATTGCGTCACATCCCTTATTCCGGCGGGGGTCCTGCGCTGACCGCAGTACTAGGTAATGTGGTGGCGACTACCGCAGGCGCACCAGCTGTTTTAGCGCCTCAAATTAAAGCTGGTGAACTACGTGCTTTGGTCACCACGGGAACCGTCCGTCATTCGCTATTGCCCGAGACCCCCACCGCCATCGAATTGGGTTACAAAGATGTCGAATTTTATTTGTGGGTAGGTCTGTTCGCTTCCATAAAAACAGAAGAAGCCATGTTGACGCAACTGCGACGCGATGTGGCGCGCGCCGCTGGAGATAGCGAATTTGTAGCGCACATGTCGCGTTTGGGTGCACCTTTAGACGTTCGTGATGCCCCTGCCTTCCAAGCATTTCTAGAGAAAGACTCACAGCGTATCGCCGCCGCCATACGTCGCATTGGTCGTGTGGAATAAGCAAGTATTGAGGCGCCCTTTATGCATGCATTGCAATTGCCAGATGGAATACGCTCTAGGATTGTCTCTGGCGTAAACGGTTTAAATATGCATTTTTTAGAAGCCGGTTTTAATCAACCGTCTTCTACGCATACAAAGCCTTGTGTACTTTTACTGCATGGCTTTCCTGAGTTGGCCTACAGTTGGCGAAAGGTTATGCCGTCTTTAGCTGCTGAGGGCTATCACGTGATCGCTCCTGACCAACGAGGCTATGGCGAGACTACAGGATGGGACGCTGACTACAACACCTCCCTCGCACCCTACGGCCCTCTTAATTTGGTAACAGATCAATTGGCTCTTCTGCGTTCATTGGGTATTCAAAAAGTGCACGCAGTCATTGGACATGATTTTGGATCTAGGGTTGCGGGATGGTGCGCACTTACTAGACCCGATGTATTTGGGTCGGTGGTGATGATGAGTGCTCCTTTTACTGGCGCACCAGAGCTGCCAGTGGGTGTGGATGGTTCTATTACCGTACGTGAGAGTCCATTTGAATGCGTCCATAAAGTAGTGGCGCAACTATCGGATTTGGACAAACCAAGAAAGCATTACCAGTGGTACTACTCTGGGCCTGAGGCCAACGCTGATATGCAATATGCTAAGCAAGGGTTACACAATTTTTTACGGGCGTACTACCACTCTAAAAGTGCCGACTGGATTGGAAACAAACCCCACCCATTACCTAGCTTGAGCGCAGAATCCCTGGCACTGCTTCCGACTTATTACGTTATGGACGCAGACCAAGACATGGCACAAACGTCAGCGCATTACATGCCCGATGCGCAGCATATTGCGCATTGCAAATGGCTAACCGAAGAAGAGCTATCGGTCTACGCACAAAGCTATCAGCGAACCGGTTTCCAAGGTGGGCTGCATTGGTACCGTTGTGGCACAGAGGCATCTTGCCAACCTGCTTTAAATCTTTTTTCAGGCAAGACTATTGACGTACCGTCTGGATTCATTTCTGGTCAAAGCGATTGGGGAACTTATCAATTTCCTGGAGCATTTGAAAAAATGCAAAACCAGACTTGCACGCGCATGACGATGTGCGAACTCGTTCCTTATGCAGGACATTGGGTGCAGCAAGAACAATCTGCGGCCGTGAGCACGCTATTGATTAAATTTCTAAAAAACTTCTCTTCAAATCAAGCCATAAGATGCTGAGTTTTTATCTTTCAAGAGATTTAAACTCTATAAATAAATAAGGATGAATAAATTGAGTAAAGATTCCAACACAAATAATGAAGTGCAAAAAACTTTTGGCCCTTGGGGCGCAATTGCATTAATTGTTGGCATCGTCATCGGTGCGGGTATTTTTAAAACACCCTCTATGGTTGCTGGAGTTACTGGAGATGTTGGCTGGTTAATAGTTATTTGGTTGGTGGGAGCGCTAGTTTCCTTATTAGGAGCGCTTTGCTATGCCGAACTGTGTACTTCTTATCCACATGCAGGGGGTGATTATCATTTTTTGTATCGCGCATTTGGTCGTCATGTTTCTTTTTTATATGCATGGTCTCGTGCATCCATCATCAACCCTGGCTCAATAGCGCTTTTAGCCTTTGTTTTTGGTGATTATTTTTCACAGGTATGGTCTTTCGGGCCATTGTCTAATTCGATATGGGCATTTTCAATTGTGTTGATCCTAACTTTAGTCAACGTACTAGGTGTTAACGCTTCGGTGCGGCTACAGATGTTTTTGACAGTATTTGAAGTGCTGGGATTGGTTGCAGTTGTAGTAGCAGGTGTTTTTTTACCAACGAATGAAAGCGTTCAATCCACTACTTTATTTAGTAATTCTCCGCCTTTAACAATGATCGGCCTTGCGTTAGTTTTTGTATTACTCACTTTTGGAGGGTGGAATGAATCTGCTTATGTTTCAGCCGAGCTAAAAGGCGGTAGCAAAGCCATGGTGCGCGTAATTGTCTTGAGCATGACCATACTCACCGCAATATATCTACTAGTTAATATCGCATTGATATCTGGTCTTGGCATTAAAGGCTTGGCAGAAAGTAAAACTGCAGCCTCTGATCTGATAGGCATGGCATTTGGCCCAGAGGCTCAAAAAGCTTTAGGTTTGTTTGTTGCAATTGCGGCTTTAACAAGTATTAATGCAACCATGATCGTTGGAGCTCGATCAAGTTTTGCTATTGGTAGAGACTGGCAAACTTTAAGCACTTTGGGATACTGGCAAAGTCAAAAAGGCAGCCCCACACATGCCTATCTTTTTCAGACGTTCATTAGTCTTTTATTGATTGCATTTGGTACGCACGAGTCAGATGGTTTTTCTGCCATGGTGGAGTTCACTGCGCCTGTATTTTGGGGATTTCTTTGCTTGGTGGGCCTATCTTTATTTAGGCTTAGATTGCGAGAACCACTAAAGCCAAGGACTTTTACTGTGCCACTCTACCCAGTTACACCTGCAATTTTCTGTTTGGCTTGTGCTTACCTAACTTACTCTAGTATTAGTTATGCAATTAGCCAAAATGCAGTTCATATATCACTTCTTGTATTGATTAGTGGTGGATTTTTCTTAGTCATAATCCATTTTCGAGAAAAATATCACACCAAAAAGACTATTGGCTTTAACAGTGAACGTGCTTGAGTCTTATAGAGCTAATTACGCTTACCATTTAGTTCGACTGCTGCGCTCAATACTTTTTGCTGAGCCTTCATATTAGGCCCATCAACAGTACCGCTCACTTTCACATAACTTTGGTCTGGGCGTTCATAATCAAAGGTAAAAGAAGCGCCGCGCAAATGACCATTGGTTACGTTAAATGTTTTACCGCCTAGCCTAAGACTTCCTTCAAATTTTTGATTTTTTTGATTAAGTTCGAGTAAGCCCTTTTGTCCTGAAATTCGAATGTCCCATCGGCCCTCAATTCTGGCCGGAACAATCCAAAAAAAACCTTGCCCCCGGTCTACCTCGATCACTTCATCAGCATCCCAATCACCCATACTGAATGAATTCGAAACTACGCGGGTACCAGCTTTCATTTTTTGCAATATGGGTTTTAACTTAATATTGAGATCAGGCAACAAGTAAAGAGTGACCACTGTGGCTGTTGAAAAGTCTTCCTCAAAGATATCGCCTCGAATAATGCGTACCCTATCTTGCACACCAGCACGCTCAACATTACGTTGCGCATAAGCCGCCATATCGGGGTTGTATTCAATACCAACAGATTTGGCACCAAACTTTAAAGCTGCAGCAATAGCAATCTTTCCGTCACCTGCTCCTAGATCGTAGACAAGGTCTTTGTCTGTGACCTTGGCTGTAGCCAACATCTTGTCTACCAATTGGTCAGGTGTAGGGACCCAAATTACGTCTTTTCCTGTCTGACCTATGTCTGGCTTGTATTTTTCGTCACCCAACGATTGCGATATAGATGTCAAGCTAAAACAAAAGAAAGGTAAAAACAAATAAATTTGTGATTTTGAAATTAATTTCAATTTTTTCTCCTTAGTAAATTACGCATCACGCGAGATCGTAAAAGTTTAAATGGCTATATATTACTAATTTCTTCTTCCTGAACGGACTGTGACAACTATGAGGCCAGTGCTTAAATCCAACACGGCATCTGAAACGTAAGCACCTTGCAAAATTGCATCGCTTTTCGACTTGATACTGTCGCGCACTGAGTGTGCCAATTTGGCGTCACTAGGGGTACCTTTATGTTTGGGTACAGCATCTGAGTTCTCAATACTGTTTACAACTGAACTAATGAATCGTTCCGATTCAATTGTATTTTTAATGAACTCGAAGACTTGTTGCTTGGCCTTGATAGTCGCTGCTTTAAGCGCCTCGTCCCTCTCTGTTTGGTACAGACTGGCAACTTGCGCAGTGGCAGTCGAAGTTAAGAAATCAAACTTTCCGTCTACTGTATAGAAAAGCTTAATGTTATAGGCATCTTTTTCAGAGCCACCTAAAAAAGTGGTGGCCACCTTATTTAGACTTACCGCATCTCTCTTTGTATGGGTGCAGGCAACAATCAATACAAGGAAAAGAGCCTGTAAGTATTTCACGACTGATGGATTTACCTTTGCGGCGCTACTGGCAAGACAATCACAGGTATGGGTGGCGCAGGACTTGGTTGTGGTGTTTGAGGCACTACGCGCTCTCTAGGCTTAGGCGTAGAAATAACAACAGTATCAGATTTTTTATCATTTGAATTTCTGGAACTAGAACGCGCAGAGTTGTCAGACGATGTTGCTTGCACCAAAATAAATCCATCCGAGGCGTAAGCAAGACTAGTTATAAAAATCCCAAAAAAACTGAGTAATCTAATAATTTTCATAGAAGCTCCTGAAAAGGCTCGAACAGTTTGCTAAGCCATATTGCCAAATGAGATAAACCTTATGTCTTGGCAGAACCAAAGCCAGCACCAGATTTTTTATACTCTTCTCGTGGAGGACTAAAAATATCAAGCACTAACGCTGACGAATCATTAGTAGTGATGCCATGCATAACACCTCCAGGAGTTTGCCAGAAATCACCAGCAACGCAATCAATGGCTTCACCATCCTGAATGCGCGTGCATTTTCCTTCGAGTAAAACCCCCCATTGCTCTTGAGGATGCGCATGCACTGTTCCCTGTGAATTTGGTTCAATTCGCACTACGGAGAGCATGACATTTTCCCCCGGAAATATAGTCGCCTCAATACCTGGCGCCAAGTTACGAATGATTCCGCGGTTGTCGCCGTTTAAGTTGTAAACCCAAGATGCTTTACTCATGACAATAGTCTCCTTTTTAATGCGTAAGTTTCCTCGCACTTCAAATGGTAATCAAAACAATAAAGACTGCCTAGGAGGCGGCTTCAATATTGGCATCAACTGCAGAGCCTATATTGCTCCTTTTGACAGTTTCTGATTGAGGGGTAAACCCTGTTTAGGAATAGGATCCAATCGCATATCAGTACCATATGGAGAATTTAATTGCCTGGGTGCTAGGGCATGAAATTCAAACCCATTAATATTCGTTAATTAAAACTACTTTCATGGAGCGCTTATATGGACAAAGTAACACATCAATTTTTCGCCTCAATGGACGTTAAAGAGGAGTTCGAAAATCTTTTTAATGAGGTCTATGACAAAGAGCATATCCCTGAATTACTTAAAGTTCCCGGTGTGGCATGGGTTACTCGTTTAAAACTTGCACCCGGTGAAATGATGATTGCCGGTCATTCCAAGTCTCTTAATACAGATGGGATTGCCAAATATTTAGCTATTTATGGTCTTACCGACCCAAAAGCCATTTCATCAAAAGAATGGGCTTTGGCAGTAGAAAAAGGCCGTTGGCCCATTGAAGTTCGTGCTCATACTTTGAATCGTTCTCATATACTAAGAAAAGTAATTTAATTACCAAGACTGAGCTTGCTTCCCTAGTAATATGGCGCATGTTCACTAAATATATGTCAGCATGAAAGTCAGTTTCAAACTCAATGGCCTAGCTGTTTCAACCGAGGTAGAGCCAAGAACGTTGCTGGTGGATTTAATCCGTGACAGCTTTCACCTAACGGGTACGCATGTCGGGTGCGATACAACCCAGTGTGGTGCTTGCACAGTTCATGTCAATGGACAAGCTGTCAAATCTTGTACTGTGCTGGCCGTTCAAGCGCAAGATTGCGAGGTGCTGACCATCGAAGGTTTAGGCGCTGAAAAACTCCATCCAATGCAAGTTGCTTTTTCACAATGTCACGCTTTGCAGTGCGGGTTTTGTACGCCCGGCATGATCATGGCGAGTGTTTCGTTACTCCAACACAATCCAAGCCCCACCTTAGATCAAATTGCCGATGGATTGGAGGGCAATATTTGTCGCTGTACCGGCTATTTCAATATTGTCAAGGCAGTTGATCAAGCCGCTAAAGAAATGCAAAAACAAGCCGCAAAAGTATGAATCTTATGAATACCTTGTTACGTCAGGAAGACCACCGATTGATCACTGGGTCTGGGCAATTTAGTTCAGACTTTCATGCCGAGAATCTGTTGCACGCAAGTGTGATTCGTTCTGTCCACTCACATGCAAAATTAATATCGTGTTCTTACGACGATGTTTTGAAAGCCCCCGGGGTAGTTGCAGTGCTAACTGCTGACGACGTGGCGGCCGCAGGGTTCGATGCCTTACCTAACGTAGTTGATGTAAAAAATGCACAAGGAGAGCCGCAAAAAGTTGTGCCTATGCCCATACTGGCAAAGGACAAAGTTTTCTTTGTGGGCCAACCTATTGCGATGGTGATTGCAACTTCTGCTGCCTTAGCACAAGACGCTGCTGAATTGGCTCAAATTGACTACCAACCCCTAGAGAGTATTTCAAGCTTCGAGCAATCTGCCAAATCTAATCAATTACAGTTGCATGAAGGGGTTGCAGAAAATTTGTCGGTCCGCTTTGAAAGTGGCGATCGTGAATCTACGCTCAAAGCCTTTGAGGGTGCCAAATTTGTCAGTGATTTAATTATAAAAAGTCAACGTCTTATTGGTTCACCCATGGAGCCAAGAGCGGTAGTGGCTAGTTATCAGGAACAAGAGGATTGCACGCATGTTTATACGCCTTCGCAAGGCGCGGGGGGCATATTGAAGTTTTTAAACTTGGTGACTAAATGGCCCGTTGATAACTTCAAAATTCATACTAAAGATGTGGGCGGTTCTTTTGGATTGCGTGGCAATGTGTATTCTGAGCATGCTTTAGTTATTTTGGCGTCTAAAAAATTCAAGAAACCTGTGAAATGGGTTGGCTCGCGTTCTGAAATATTTCTCAGTGACTGGCATGGTCGCGCAATTGACCTCAAAGGTTTTATCGCTTTAGATGATCAAGGTTATATACAAGCGATTCGCTTTGAAGATCAGGTCGATCTTGGCGCCTTTAATTGTTACTTCAGCACCCATATAGGAACGCGTAATTTATCCATCACCATGGGTGGGCCCTATCAAGTCCCCCACCTGTATATGCAGTCAGACTTGCGCTATACCAATACGGTCCCAGTGTCAGCCTATAGAGGCGCTGGTCGTCCCGACATCGCCTACGCCATCGAGAGGCTACTTGACCATGCAGCGCATCAACATGGATTTGATATTGTTGAAATTAGAAAAAAGAACTTTGTACCTGTAAACGCCTTTCCCTATAAAACCGCGATGGGTACCATCTATGACTGCGGTGAATTTGAGAACGTGATGGATCGGGCCTTAACTCTTTTTGACCGAAGCACAGTAGAAGAAAAAAAGAAATCTGCACTCGCGCGAGGCCATCTTTACGGGTGGGGTTTGGCCTACTACTTGGAGGCATCTGCGCCTAGCTCTGCAGCCATGGACCAAATCAAAGGTGCATTGGGTGCGGATGGCAAATTGCATGTATTGGGTTTGACGGGTGCATCAGGACAAGGTCATGAAACCTCTTTTGCAAGCATCATTAAAACAGAATTGGGCTTGCCATCTGATTGCGTCGATTACAAGGCGGACGTTGACGATAACAATTTAGTAGGCAACTCTACAGGTGGCTCTAGAACGCTCTATGGTGCTGGCAGTGCCGTTAAAAGCATGTGCCAAAAATTAAAAGATATCATTATTCAAAAACTAGCTGAGCAGTGGGCATGCGAACCTTCTCAAGTAGGTTTTGAAAAAAATAGCTTTGTACATGTGTCCTCCAATCAGCGCGCCGAATTAGCCAACTTGTTCAAAACTTGGGCTTCACAAGCGCTCACAATTGAAGCTACTGGTGAAACCATTTCAGGTTCAACATTTCCAAATGGATGCCACATTGCTGAGGTTGAAATCAATATTCAGACTGGCGAGTCTGAGGTTGTTCGCTATATTGCAATAGACGATGTTGGCAACGTAATTTCCCCTCTCCTAGTGGAAGGGCAGGTGCATGGCGGCGTGATTCAAGGATGGGGACAAGCGTTTGGCGAGCGCGCTATTTACGACCACGAAACTGGCCAGTTGCTGACGGGCTCGTATATGGACTACGCGATGCCACGTGCAGGGTCTATCAAGCACTTGCATTCAGAGAATTATTGCGTTCCGACCAAACTCAATTTACTAGGCGCTAAAGGAGTGGGCGAATCAGGTTGTTCTGGCTCATTGCCTGCTTTGTCGAATGCGGTAATAGATGCATTACGCCAAAAAGGAATCCAACAAATGGATATGCCATTTACATCCGATCGAATTTGGAATGCGCTTAACCCTTCGTTCATTCACCACTGAATTTTTCTTGGCAGCCGCTCTGGCTCTTTCTAAGGCTTGTCATGCACAACAGACATAATTTATTTTTATCTTTTGTTAATTGGAGCGAGGTTAGGCTTCCTGACCAGCGTCAAATCGAAAGCCTACTTTCTTGAAGTGATCAAGCGCCCCAGGTGCCGCAGATTCAATTTTTGCGGCTGCGTTGGCAGAGAACGCAATGTCGTTCATGTCGTGCACCCCGCCCGTAATAAGCACCTGCAAAATACCCTCCACCGTGCCGATATTGCGAAACGCGCGACATACACCTGGCGGAATTGAAATCGTGTCAAACATATCTAGTTCGAGGCGGTTTTCACCGTTGTCATTCCATGTGACTTCAAACTTGCCGCCAAGCACGGTAAACGTCTCGTAGGTTTCGCGGTGCGAATGCAACCCCGGCCCCTGACCGGGCGGGCAGATTGCGAGCGTCATCGTCATGCCGCCGGCGCCGATGATGGGCGCCGCGCTGTTGATGGGTGTCTTCGCGGTACCTTCGAGTCCGATCACCGACAACAGCTTGCGTGCATACACCACGTCGCGCGCATCCTGCGGCACGACATCCCCCTGCTGAATGGCGAGTGGCTTCAAGGCCTGAAAGCGCGCTACACGCTGTTCCATCTGCGTTTGCGATATGGCGAATGTTTTCATGGTTTATCTCCGATTGAAATACGAGCGAATGGGCGAATTATGGTGTAGTCGATTTCAGGGTTTGCCTGTGCAATCTCGGTAGACGGTGACATTACACAAGATGTATCCTAGCTGGGACCATATTGTCATTCTTGAGATGGATTGGAAAACATGAGTGATTCAACAGACTGCCTATTCTGTGAGGTTCAAACGATAGACAGAAAACGCATCATTGCAGAGAACGACCTTGCGTATGCAACAAGAGATGCGTTTCCTGTTACCGAAGGTCACACCCTATTCATACCGAAACGACACACGGTTGATTACTTCGGTCTAGCGCCTGCAGAGGTATTAGCAATCCATCAGTTAATAGAAGCGCAGAGGAAATTTTTACTTGATTCAGATTCAACTATCGGTGGTTTTAACATCGGCATGAACTGCGGTGAAATTGCAGGACAATCTGTTTGGCATTGTCACGTTCACTTGATACCAAGACGCAAGGGCGATGTTGAATATCCAAAAGGTGGAGTTCGTCATGTCATTCCGTACAAAGGCAACTATGAGGATCTGCGGTGAACCTAGAACCGTTCTATATCTTAATTGCACTCATCATGGTGTTTTTCTTTTACAGAAGGAATTTGCTATACCTACTGCAAGATAAAAAAGAAACACTTCAGATGTTGATAATATTTGCGTTAGTTGCATGTCTTGTTTATTTTATTTGTGACTATGTGCTTGATGTGATGCCCAATAACATCAGATAAAAAAGAAAGCATCTCTGCTGGTTTGAAGATCCAGCAACTGCACAACTACATAGCGGGTTGAAAACCTTTTCGATTGACGTTAGGATCTACGTCGTCTAACTAAGGCCACCTTTGCTTTCACTAAACGGACAGCTTTGTTCAATACCAAGTAAAAGCGGCTTGCTGTGCGCCTATGTCAAAGGACAAGGCAAGCCCTTGCTCCTGGTCCATAC
>Ga0194035_1001985_pt1 | contig 10357 bp, 7 predicted proteins | sample JunL2320m_MetaG_FD_148680 | JGI IMG/M metagenome (GOLD analysis project Ga0194035, IMG submission 148680) | Anoxic zone freshwater microbial communities from boreal shield lake in IISD Experimental Lakes Area, Ontario, Canada - Jun2016-L239-20m | ecosystem: Environmental > Aquatic > Freshwater >...
CTGCTCACCCGCCTGATCGAGCTCGCACTCGAGCGCTTTACAGCTGAGTCGTCGCTGCTGCGCTAAGCGCCGCTGGGTGCGCCAACGACACGAATGTCGTTGATGCGTAAAACGTAGGCCCCACGCTCTGCCGGCAACCCACTAATCCAGACCAGCACGGTCGTAACTGGTGCCCGGTGGCGAATCCTCAGTACCGCGCGTGATCGATGGAGCGTGACCGGTTCGGTCAGGGTGATCCATCCGCGCGGCGCCGTGGTCGGTTCGGTCCCGCGGACGGCGTAGAGCGCAATCGTCGCACCAACCGGTGCGGTGCGCAGTACGAGTTGAGTCACCCGGCTTGGCATGACAAGGCGCAGCGCAAGGCCGACACCCCCTTTGTTGCCGAGCGTGCTCTTCTTGTAGATCTCCGTCGACCACCCGGTACTGAGCGAGCGGTCGATGGCGAAGTGTGCGTCCTGATTATTCTCTTGACGATCACCCGCAGGGTCGAGCGGCGTGATGCCCACGATCCGGATCGGCCTCGGCACATGACTTGCACCCGTTGGCACGGTTGCGGTCGTTTGCTGTTCTGTCGTCGTCCCACCCTCGACGGTGTCTGTGTTGATCACGGTCGTGACAGGGCCGGGTAGACCAGTTATCACTGCGCTCTGGTTCGCATCGCGCCGATCCACAACTGCAACGGCAGCAACAACAGCGAGGACCACCACCCCAACCGCAAGTACACCGACGAGCACCTTGAGCCCCCGATTGCTGCGCTCGCTCTGCTCACGCACCGGCGTCTCGACCGGCACAAACGGCTCCCACCCAGTGGCGCCTGCCAGCGGCTGCTGTCCGTCACCGATTCGGCGCAGGGCATCGCGAGCACTCGCTGCGGCCGGCGGATTAATTGAGGCCATGCTTTGTAGCAGCCCGGCAAAACGCGGAGTCAACCCGGGGAACTCGAGCAGGTTCGCATCGTCCGGAATCGTGAGCACCTCGCGCAGGATCGCCGCGAGTGCGCGCACGTCATCGTCCGGCTGGTCGGCTGGACGCGCCAGACCACCGGTGGCGAGGTCCTCCAGACGCGGCGGCCCTGTCTCGTCAAGGACCAGCGCATCGAGACTGACCGTCCCCTGTACGAGGCCACGCTCGTGCAACGTCGCAAGCGCATCGGCGATTGCCGCACCAAGCGCGGCCGCATCGGCGCCCGTCAGCTGACCCCGGTCGGCCAAGCGCAGACGAGCCGTCTGCCCCGCACGCGCCGGCGTTACGAGATACCGCGTGACGCCATCGATGCCGTGATCCAAGATCACGGGCAAGGATGGATGACGCACGGCTACGAGTGCTGCGAGCGTGGCATCGACCTGCGGATGCTCATCGAGCAGTGTCACGACGACCGCTCCACCGCTGACGGCATCGCGCCCACGCCACACCATGCGCCCCGGCGCCGGGGCCTCTGGGACCTCCAACGTGTAGCGGCGTGCGATGACCCGACTGCTCACACGGCGCAGCGTACTGCACCGCGCTGGCACCGGCCGTCCCCCACGCCTGCCAAACTGCCGCCAGATGGTTCTCTCTGACCGTGGAATCCGCGCCGCGATTGCGGCAGGGCGTATTGCGCTCGATCCGTTCGACGAGGCGTTGATTCAGCCTGCGAGCGTCGACGTTCGCTGCGATCGACGCTTTCGCGTCTTCCGCAACAGTCGCTACGGCCACATCGACGTCAAGCAAGAGCAGGCGGAACTGACCGAACTGATCGAGATCACCGACGGTGGGCCGTTCATTCTGCACCCGGGCGAATTCGTGCTCGGTGCCACACTCGAGCGCGTCACCTTGGGCGACGACATCGTCTCGCGCCTCGAGGGTAAGAGCTCGCTTGGCCGCCTCGGTCTGCAGGTCCATTCGACCGCTGGCTTTATCGATCCCGGCTTCGACGGACACGTCACGCTCGAGCTCGCGAACGTCGCGAATCTCCCGATCACGCTCTATCCCGAGATGAAGATCGGCCAGTTGTCGTTCCTCAATCTCGACGGTCCCGCCGAGCATCCGTACGGCTCGGGAGCACTCGGTTCGAAGTACCAGGGCCAAGTTGGTCCGACACCAAGTGCGTACTGGAAAAACTTCCAGTAACCACGTCCGGTCCCATTGATATCTTCGCGCTACCGCGGAAGGGAGGTGGTCCGTTCTTGAGTAGCAACTGTACGGCAAGTGGAGGTCGGCGCACGTAAGGGCGCGTCCCTGGACCGACAGGGAATCGTCTAGCCAACGTTGGGGCAGCGGCGCGATGCCGCGGCGCACCTTACGTATGACCAGCGTTTGACCGGAAGGGCCGGGTGGGCAACCACCCGGCCCTTCTTCGTTGCCGCCTACACTCCGCGGTATGCGACGTCTCGAGCCGCTCCTAGTGCTGCTCGGTTACGCGGTCGTCTCGGTCGTGCTCGTTGGACGGTTCGTGATCCGAGCACCGCACGACGCCGTCGTCGGAAGTTTCGGCGCCGACCAAGGGTTCTTCGCCTGGTCGCTGGTGCACTGGGTTGAGGTGCTGGCCGGCAACCAGTCGCCCTTTCTGACCGATCGCATTGACGCGCCGATGGGGTTCAACCTCGCCTGGGCGACGACGATCCCCGGGCCCGCGTTGCTCTTCGCCCCCCTGACCGCGCTCGCTGGTCCGCTCGTCACCTATAACACGCTCGCAATTGCTGCCCCTGCCCTGGCTGCCTGGACGGCCTACCTGCTCTGCCGTCACGTGACTCAGGACTCGCTTGCCGCGATTGTAGGCGGCTGGATCTTTGGCTTCTCCTCGTACGTTCTGGGGGAGACCCTCAACCATCTCGACCTCGCCTTGGTCGCCGCCCTGCCGCTGATTGTGCTGGTCGTCATTCGCCTCGTCGAGCAGTCGATTCGTCCCAGGCGTGGTGCCTTGGCGCTCGCGGGGCTGATCGCGATGCAGTTTTTGATCTTCACCGAGATTGCTGCGACCGCCACGGTCGTCGGTGGGATCGCCCTCCTCGCCGCCCTTGCGATCGGTCCGAGTGAGCTCCGCGGGCGGATCGTGCGGGCACTGCCCTGGGTTGCGGCCGGTTACGCCCTCGCAATCGCAATCATCTCGCCACTCCTGATTGCTGCGTTTCTGCACCCCAACCCAATCGACGACCGGATTCGTCCCGACCTCTACCCCCTTGATCTAAAGAATCTCGTCGTGCCAACGATCATCACCTGGGTTGGCGGTGCGCGCTTCCAGGCCGACTCGTTGCAGTTTGTTGGCAACCTCACCGAACAGTTGGCCTACCTGGGCCCTGTCCTTGTCCTCGTTGCGCTGGGCGGCATCTGGCGCTGGCGTCATGAGCGGTTCGTCTGGGTGATTGTCGTCGCAACCATGGCCGCGATCGTGCTGTCCTTTGGTGCACATCTCACGATCAGTGGCGACCCCGGCTGGACCATGCCCTGGCAGGTCTTTACCCATCTGCCTTTGATTCGACTCGCCTTGCCAACGCGCATCGTCGTCTACGCCTGGCTCGGCATCGCGCTGCTTGGCTCGCTCTTTGTGGCGCGGCGGCGCGGCGACCGCCTGCACTGGTTCGCCGCGCGCCTTGGCCTCCTCGTGATCGCCCTCGTCTGCCTCTTGCCGGTGCCACGCGCCGACCTCTGGCGCACAGAGCTCCAGACGCCTACTGGTATCCAAAGTGGCGCTGCGACGGCAGCGATTCCAAACGATGCCGTCGTGTTGATCCTGCCCTACTCCTTTCGCGGCAACGGCATGTACTGGCAATCGATTGCCAAGATGCGCTACCGCATGGCAGGCGGCTACAGCGCGGCGGCGATACCGCTGGCCTACACGCAATTTCCGGTCGTCTTCGGGTTCTACAACGATCAGCTCCCTTCTAATCCACGCCAAGAACTACTCCGGTATCTCGCCTTCACGGGTACCTCATGGGTCCTCGTCGACGCCCGAGCACCGGGCCCGTGGGCGCAATTCTTGCGGGAAGCAGGAGGCGTGCGGTCCGAGGTCGGAGGCATTGTGCGGTATCGCTTCGACCCGGCGATCGTGCGGGCGCAGGTCCATGGCGCCTGACACGAGTTGCCGGAAACCGGTAACGTTCCGCCGTGTCCGAAAACGAACCGACAGAGGTCGCGCTCGCGACAATCCGTGGCGAACAGGCCCGCGTCGTCTTGCTCGACCAGGTGCTCTCGCAGTCGCCGCCTGATCAGGTGATGGAGCACGCCACGGAACTCGGCATCGATCTCGGTGGGCGGCGCAGTGTGCTCGTCGTGGGTACGGTCTCGGCGGCCGTCTTGGAGCGCCTCCGTGACGCCGCGCTCTTGGTTGGCGTTCGGAGCGGCACGATTGTCGCGATCGTCAGTGGCCGCGTCCCTCGTGGTGCTGAGACGGCAGGCCTCGGTCGCCCGGGGCTTGGCGTGACCGGTATCCGAACCTCATGCGGTGAGGCCGAGCGGGCACTCGAAGTCGCCCGTCGGCTCGGGTTGCGTGGCGTCGTCCCGTTCGCCGACGTGCTGCCGGAGGCACTGATCGGGCAAGATCGAGAGACGCTCCGCGAATTGGTCGAGCTCACACTCGAGCCTCTGCATAGCAATCGCCAGAGTGGGCCGCAATACGTCGAGACGGCCACGACCTGGCTCCAGGAGGGTCTCAGCGTTGCGGCTACCGCACGAGCACTCGACGTCCACGAGCGAACCGTGCGCTACCGCCTGGCCCGGATCGCAAAGCTGACGTCACTCGATCTCCAGCACGCTGACGATCGTTTTCGACTCGAGCTCGCCCTGCGTGGCTCGCGCCTGCTGGACGCTGTCTCCGACTAGGACCAGACCATTTCGTCGGTATCGCCCCACTCAGCGGGCAGCGGTGTGCCTGTGGCGCGATGGAGCGCGAGCTTGAGCGTGCCAAGTCCCAATACCGCACACTTGACGCGCATCGCCGATAGCGGGATCGCCAGTTCGTCCAGGATGGCCTGCGAGGGCAGGGCGGCCGCCTCTTCGACGGTCAGCCCCTGCACGAGTTCGGTCAACATCGAGGTGGCCGCCTGGGAGACGGCACAGCCGTGGCCCGAAAAGCGCATCTCCTCAATCGTCCCGTCGGTCAGTTTGACCTGCACGACGACCTGGTCTCCACAGAGTGGGTTCTGCCCCTCGGCCTCCGCATCACATTCAGCCATCGGGCCGTGGTGGCGTGGATGCTGGTAGTGGTCCATCAGGTTCTCGCGGTAGAGATCGTCCATTGTCAGACTCCCATCACTCGGCGGACGTCGAGCAATCCGTCGACGAGCCGATCGATCTCGGCCTCGGTAGTGGTCAGGTAGAACGAGGCGCGCACGGTCGCCGCCACGCCGAGGCGTTCGATCAAGGGTTGAGTGCAGTGGTGTCCGGCTCGCACACAGACAGCATGCCGATCGAGGATCTCCGCAATGTCGTGCGGGTGTACGTCGTCGAGCAAGAAGGAGACGACGCCCCCTCGTGCTGCCGCAGTCTGAGGCCCAATAATCCGCAGGCTCGGCACCTCAGCAAGACGTCCAAGCGCGTACTCCGTGATCGCGTGCTCGTGAGCGTCAATCGCCTCGAGACCGACAGCGTGCAGGTAGTCGATTGCCGCGTGGAGTCCGACGGCCTCGGCATAGGCGGGGGTGCCGGCCTCGAACTTCCAAGGCAGGCTATTCCACGAGGTGCGCTCGAGCTTGACCGAGCGGATCATCTCGCCACCCGTCAGGAACGGCTGCAGATCGGCAAGCAACGATTCGCGGCCCCAGAGTGCACCAATGCCTGTTGGCCCGAGCGTCTTGTGCCCCGAGAAGGCAAGGAAATCCACATCGAGCGCCTGCACATCAACGGGCCGGTTTGGCACCGTCTGCGCCGCATCGAGCACGACCACGGCGCCCTGCGCATGCGCCCAGGCGACGAGTTCGGCCACGGGTGGGCGCACCCCGAGCGTGTTCGACTGGTGGGTCACCGCGACGAGCTTGACGTTGCCCTCACGCGCGATCGCATCGAGCGCGTCGAGCTGGAGGTTGCCTTCGTCGTCGATATCGAGAAACCGCAACGTGGCCCCGGTCTGCTCGGCCAGCACCTGCCAGGGCACGAGATTGGCGTGGTGTTCGAGCACCGTCGACACAATCACGTCCCCCGGACCACAGTTCTGCGCGCCATACGTCTTGGCGACGAGGTTGAGCGCCTCGGTCGTATTGCGGGTAAAGATCACCTCGCGACGAGACGGTGCGTTCAGCAGCGCGGCAACGGCATCGCGCGCCGCTTCGAAGGCATCCGTGCTCTCCACGCCAAGCGTATAAACGCCACGATGCACGTTGGCGTTCGACGTGGAATAGAAGCGCGTCATGGCGTCGAGCATCTGCTGCGGCTTTTGCGACGTCGAGGCCGAGTCGAGGTAGGCCAGTGGCTGTCCGTGCAGTTCCCGCGCGAGAATCGGAAAATCCGCGCGGATGCGCATTAGATCGGTCGGAGTGAGGGGGGAAACCGTCACGAGTTAGGGCAGTCTAACGCAGCAGCTTTTTCCTGTGCGCCCGATCACAATACGGGCGCAACGGATTCTTAATATTGATCAGCGATCGTTCCCTCAATGCACGCCACACCAGACTTGACCGTCAGATATCGGTTGCTCAATCGTCGTCTACAATGGGCGTCGTATTTCGGTGCCCTCCACGCCCGAAACGAAACTCCATGATGCGCCGCTTTGCCTCTCTCCTCATCACCCTCACGGCCTTCGCGCTGACCCCTGCGATCGCCACTGCTGCGCCATCGCAAGACTACGTCGTGATCCTCGAAGACAGCGCGAACGTGACCGCCAAGGTCCATTCTGAGGAGGCACGACAGAACGACGTCAGCAAGGTCTTCCGTCACGGCATCGATGGGTTCGTCGCGAGTCTCGACCCAACCGACGTGCGCCGCCTGCGCAACGACCCCCAGGTCTTGGTCGTCGAGCGCGACCGTCAGCTCTACGCCCTCGATGCGACGAGCGTTGCGGACGTGCCCGCCGGAGCCAAGATCGGCTCCGTGATTCCGAATCGCTACATCGTCACCGTCGCAGCGACCGAGCAGCCCGCCGTGTTTGCGCACAGCGTTGGCGCCACGCCGCTCGCGATCTTTACCCACGCCCTCAATGGCTTTACGGCTGTCCTCACGCCAACGCAGGTCGCGTCGCTTGCCCACGACCCGGCGGTCGAGCGGATCGAGCCGGACCGCGTCATCGGTATCAACACCACGCAGAACCCAGCGACTTGGGGTCTCGACCGCATCGATCAGCGCAACCTGCCGCTCGATTCCAGCTACACCTATGCGGCCACGGGCGCAGGTGTGAAGGCCTACATCATCGACACCGGCATCCTCGGTAGCCACACCGATTTTGGTGGTCGTGTCGTTGGCGGCTACACAGCAATCAGCGACGGGAACGGCACGACCGACTGCAACGGCCACGGTACCCACGTCTCGGGCACGGTTGGTGGTGCCACGTACGGCGTTGCCAAGGGCGTCACCCTCGTGCCGGTCCGCGTGCTGTCCTGCGCCGGTTCTGGCTCGACGTCAGGTGTGATTGCCGGCATCGACTGGGTGACGGCCGACCACGTTGCCGGCACGCCGGCCGTGGCCAACATGAGCCTCGGTGGATCCAACTCAGTTGATCTCGATGCGGCAGTCGCGCGGAGCGTTTCCGACGGTGTCACGTACGCCGTCGCCGCTGGCAACTCCAATACGGATGCCTGCACCTCGTCTCCCGCCAGCGCTCCAACGGCGATTACGGTCGCGGCGTCGACGAGCACCGATGCCCGCGCGTCCTTCTCCAACTTCGGCACCTGCGTCGACATCTTCGCGCCCGGTCAAAACATCACCTCGGACTGGTACACCTCAACGGCCGCCACCAACACAATCTCAGGCACCTCGATGGCGACACCACACGTTGCTGGTGCCGCCGCCCTGCTGCTTAGCGCCGACCCGACCGCAACCCCCGCGACGATCACAGCGCGCCTGCTCGCAAATGCCACACCGTCTGTTGTCACCGACCCTCAGGCTGGGTCCCCCAACCTGCTGTTGGCGTCCCGAACGTTCACTCCCGTACCGGTGACCGCTCCGAGCGCACCGCGTACCCTGGTCGCTACGCCGGGTAACACCCGCATGACGTTGACCTTCGACGTTCCTGCCGACACCGGCGGTGCCGCGATCACCGACTACGTGATCCAGCGGGCCTCTGGCGGCGGAGCCTGGACGACCTTCGCGGATGGCGTCTCGAGTGCCACCACTGCGACGGTCACCGGCCTGACAAACGGCACGACGTACTCCTTCCGCGTAGCAGCCGTCAACAGTGCTGGCACCGGTGCGTACACCACGGCCATTACGGCTGCGCCCGCACCTGCCACGACGAACGACGCCTTTGTCGATGCCACGCTGATCAGTGGTGCCAGCGGCTCGCTGGCCGGCTCAACCGTCAACGCTTCGCGCGAGACCAACGAACCGACGCACGGTGGCTACGGTGGCTCGGCTTCGATCTGGTACCGCTGGACGGCACCAACCAACGGCACCCTCGGCCTCACGACCCAGGGCAGCTCGTTCGACACGCTGCTCGGCGCCTACACCGGCACGAGCGTCGCCAATCTGACGACGCTCGCCACGAATGACGACTCTGGTGGAGGCCTCTGGAGCGCGGTCACGGTCAATGTCACTGCTGGCACGACAATCAAGATCGCTATCGACGGCTACGGCGGCCTTCGTGGTATGACCGTCTTGGGCTGGACATTCACCCAAGTTGCGGCGCCGACTGCGCCCGACGCTCCCACAGGAGTCACAGTCTCGGCCGGCAACGGTCGGGTCAGTGTTGGTTGGCTCGCGCCCGTTTCAAATGGTCGTAGCGCAATCACGGGCTATACAGCAACTGCTAATCCTGGCGGGGCAAAGTGCTCGACAGCTGGCACTCGGGCCTGCACGATCGGCTCGCTCCGTAACGGCACCGCCTACACCGTCACCGTCACCGCAACCAACGTGATTGGTACGAGCCCCGCTTCAGCACCATCCACAGCCGTCACCCCCGGCACGCCAACCCGTTCGTCCCGGGCTGCCTCATGGGGTCTTGACCGCATCGACCAGCGCGACCTACCACTCGACGGCAACATGGACCTACAGGCCGCCAATGCGTCGGCTGGTGGCGGCTCGGGCGTTACTGCGTATGTGATCGATACCGGCGTGCGTTCCGACCATGCCCAGTTTGGTGGCCGTGTCGAGAGTGGCTTCGTCAGCGTCGATCAAGGCACGAATGACGGCAACGGCACCGAGGACTGCAACGGCCACGGCACGCACGTCTCGGGCACGATCGGTGGCGCTGACTACGGCGTCGCGCCATCCGTCAGCATCGTCCCGGTCCGCGTGCTGGATTGTTATGGCTCGGGCTACCTTTCCGATGTCATCGCCGGCCTCAACTGGGTCGTCGCGAACCACGCTCCAGACCAGCTGGCCGTGGCCAACATGAGTCTTGGTGGTGGCTACTCTGAGGCTCTCAATACCGCCGTGCAGTCCGTCATCGACGACGGCGTGACAATGGTCGTGGCCGCCGGCAACGACGGTGGGGATGCCTGTGGCAATTCGCCGGCGTCCGTACCTGCAGCAATCACGGTCGGCGCTACCGACTCCAGCGACCAGCGCGCCGATTTCTCTGACTACGGTTCCTGCGTCGATCTCTTCGCTCCCGGCGTCGACATCACGTCGTCGTGGCTCGACTCGTCGACCGCCACCGCGACGCTCTCGGGCACCTCGATGGCTTCGCCGCACGTCGCCGGTGCCGTCGCGCTCACCCTTGCCAGCACCCGCAGCACCTCAGTCGGCACGATCTCCACGAGCGTTGTGAACAGCGCCTCGAATAATCGTGTTGGCAATGCCGGCGACCGCTCGCCGAATCGGCTGCTCTACATCGGTAGCGCACGCGACGGCAGTGCCCCATCGACTCCTGCGCCGCCCGCCGCAACCCCAACGACGAGCCGTCCCGCCAATGCGAACAGCATCGTCTCCGCGCAGCTCGCTACGACGCCCCGCGTCGCCACCGCGACCCGCATCGGCAAAGCAATGGTTCTGACTCTGCCAACCACCAAGGGCGCCGTCTACAAGATCTACCGCGACGGCAAGCTCGTGCTGACGACCCGCTCGTCGCACCCCCGCGTTCTGGTCGGCAAGGGCAAGCGCATCGTGTTCCAGGTTCGGACCGTCATGCCGACAGGGCTGTCGCCGTTTTCGAACAAGGTGATTGTGATCGGTATGCGCATCATCGTTAAGCCCCGCTAAGGCCTGCTTCCTACCCCGCCCCGGGTACGCTTCCGGCGATGAGTGCACCGCTACGAATCCTCCGCTGGGCCGATCTCGGTCCCGACGATCGTGACGC
>Ga0194035_1001988_pt1 | contig 10353 bp, 9 predicted proteins | sample JunL2320m_MetaG_FD_148680 | JGI IMG/M metagenome (GOLD analysis project Ga0194035, IMG submission 148680) | Anoxic zone freshwater microbial communities from boreal shield lake in IISD Experimental Lakes Area, Ontario, Canada - Jun2016-L239-20m | ecosystem: Environmental > Aquatic > Freshwater >...
CTGCAGGGCCTGGCGGGTCTGGAGGCTCGGGTGGCGCAGGTGGTGGCGGTGGTGGTGCCGGAGGCGGCGCTGGCGGGCCTTCCATCTCGGTATTCCACACCGGTTCGGGCACGCTTGTTGTGACTGGTGGTAGCCAAACCCGCTCCGCAGCAGGCTCTGGGGGGTCTGGTGGTGCCGGTGGCACCGCGGCGAACTCGGGTGCCACGGGTGCTTCAGGTTCCACCGGTCTGTTGTTGCGAGTCTGGAATAACTCGGTCACGACCGCCTAATTCCTCAGGTCAGTATTTGGATTGTGACGCTGGCGGACCCCAAGGGGTCCGCCAGTTCGCGTCCGGAGTCCGAGCGTGAGGAGCCGAGCGGCTGGAATCTGAAAAAGTGATTTGTGTCACATTTGTGTTACGGAATGTTACAAAACTGCAAATAGTTCGTAATAATGTCTCCGGGTCGTCATATGACTTCCTAAACCGACATAGAACTGAAAGGCAGTTTCATGAACTCCCAAGCACACTCCGCAGATTCCACTTGCATCACCAACTCAACGACTACCTCTGTTGCACCGCGGCAGGGTCGATGGTCCATCGGTAGTCGCTCCGGTGAATCAAGTAGTCAGCAGGCGCCAGCAGTTCGTTCCTCGCGCCGTACCCGGCGGGTGGGCATTCTCGCTGGTGCCGCATTGATCACCATCATGGCCACGGGTTGTTTCCCAACCGGCCCCGTCGAGACCTGGGTCAAGGACCTCAATGGCGATGGATCCATCTCCGCAACCGAGGTTGATGCCCAGAAGCAGGTCATTGTCCAGGAGTACGTTGCCGCTGCCGAGGCTCAGCAGCGTGTAATTCAGAATCATCCATTCTTGGTTTGTGTGCGACACCACGAGTCAGATAGCGGCGCTTACCCGTTCATCAATGGCTACGCGGCTGAGAACCCAGGCAGCACTGCCTCGGGCGCCTATCAGTTCTTGAGCAGTTCATGGCGCACGCTCTCTGCCCGTGCTGGTCACCCTGGCTATGCAACAGCAGCGCAGGCGCCTTGGCAGGTACAAGATGCCGTTGCGCTCTACACCTTGAACAGCGGCGGTCGCTCAGCTTGGAATGGCAGCGGCTGCTAACCAGCCCCTCGCTCTGTTATGCGTGTGACCCTCTATAGGGGGTCACACGCATGACAGAGCACGTTTTGGGAGGGTGCGCGCTGGTTTGTATCGAGCGCTGGTTTAGCTAGAGCGCTGAAGTTCCGAGCAGCGAACCAATTGCAAAGGTCAGAGCTAGCGCAACAGCGCCACCAACTCCCACTCGGAGTGCACCTCGACCTTGGTTCGCGCCACCGAGGCGTGCTGCAAGGGCGCCAAGTGCGAGCAGGCCAAGAAGCGTTGCAACGGCAATTGCAATGCCTCTGATTCCAGCAGGGGCAAGGGCTGCCACGGCCAGCGGGAGCGCTGCGCCTACAGCGAAGCTGAAGAACGAAGAGACTGCTGCTTCGAGTGGTTTGGCACGAGTCATGTCTGTTTGGCCAAGTTCGTCACGTAGGTGAGCCTCAAGCGGGTCAATCTCCATAAGCTGCTGAGCCACCGATGACGCAAGCTCGGGAGTCAGACCTCGTGCCTCATAGATCCCGGTGAGCTCGGCAAGTTCGCCCTCTGGGTCTTCTTCAATCTCGATCGCTTCCATCGAGCGTTCAACCTGTTCAACGTCACGCTGGGAACTGACCGATACGTACTCTCCGAGCGCCATCGATGCTGCCCCTGCCGTCAGGCCAGCAATACCAGCGAAGAGGATTTGAGTTTCGTCTGCACCCGCACTCGCCACACCAAGTAACAGCGCGCCGGTAGACAGAATCCCGTCATTGGCACCAAGCACCGACGCCCGCAACCAACTTGTGCGACTGCTCTTATGCAACTCTTGATGTCGGCGCGCAGGTCCGTGATGAGGGGGCATGAACCCAAACTTAGTGCCCCAATGTGAAACGATTCTCGCGTGGAGTCCAATGCTGATGCGCGCAGTGGCCAAGAGCCCGAGGTGATCACTGCCTTTGTGCTTGGCGGTGGCGGCAAGTTGGGCACTGCCGAGGTGGGAATGCTTGAGGCGCTAGCCGAGCAGCGAATTATTCCCGACCTAGTACTTGGCACCTCGATCGGGGCAATCAACGGCGCTGCGGTGGCCTCCGATCCAACGATCGAGGGAGTGGCAAGACTTCGAACCTTATGGACTTCCATGGAGGCCAGCGGCGTGTTTGGCGGCACGGTAGTTGAACGCCTGCGTCATATGGCCAGTGCACGCACCAGCCTGCACTCGAACAGAGCGCTACGAACCCTTCTCGAACAAACACTGCATGAGCAGCGGATCGAGCAACTGCCCGTCCGGTTTGAATGCCTGGCTGCTTGCATTGAGACAGCGGGGGAGCATTGGTTTACTTCGGGCCCCGTTGTTGATGCAGTTCTTGCCTCGAGTGCTGTCCCTGGACTTCTGCCCCCGGTTCAGGTCGGGGATCGACATTATCTCGATGGAGGAATTGTTGACTCGATTCCGGTTCAGCGAGCTGTCGAACTTGGCGCGAGCCGAATCTTTGTGCTGCAAGTAGGTCGTATCGAGCAGCCACTTACTGTTCCCAAACGACCACATGAGGTTGCCGTAGTGGCTTTCGAGATCGCAAGAAGACGAAGCTTTTCCGTTGCCATGGCAAAGCTTCCCGAAGGCGTTGAGGTGCATGTGCTGCCTACAGGCGGCACGGGGCCCCGTCCAAGCGATTTACGGCAGTTTCGGTATCGCGACTTTTCGGATGTTGATGACCGAATGGTCAGTGCCAAGAGCGCGAGTCTGCAGTATCTCAAGCTTCACGAACTCAGCGGCGGGGCTCCTCGGTGACTGCAGGATTGCCACCTCGAGTTGTGCGGCGAGTGGTTCTGGCTCCGGCAATGATTGCGCTAACAGCGTTCTTGTTGGCGGTTACCCCGCTTGTGTTGCTGGTACTTGCATTTCTGGTGCGCTTTTTGCCTGGCCGTTGGCGAGCATTGCGCATGTTTTGGTTTCTGCTCGTCTATCTACTGCGAGAGAGCCTTGGAATTTTTGGCCTTCTCTCGCTGTGGGTGATGAGCGGCTTTGGCTGGAAGCTACGTTCCGAACTGTTCTCTCGCGCCCATATCCGTCTGACTGGCTGGTACTTGCGGGGCCTCGTCGGGTCGGCCGCGAAGGTGTTGCGTCTCTCGCTCGTCACCGAATCTGTTCCCGATGACCTCGCTCTTGGACCTACCCGTGCTGCGGCCTTGCAGCATCGTGACGGGGTAACTCCCGTCCGACCTGTGCTGGTCTTTAGTCGACATGCTGGTGCCGGCGACTCGTTCATCTTGGCGCACTTATTGATTAATACCTATGGCCGGCGACCGCGGATTGTGCTCAAGGATTTGTTGCAGTTGGATCCATGCATCGACATTGTGTTGAACCGCCTACCAAATCGATTTATCAGCCCGAACCCACCGCCGGGTTCTGGCGTGATTGAGTCGATTGAGAGCTTGGCTGCTGGTCTTGAACCTGATAGTGCGTTACTGCTGTTTCCCGAGGGTGGAAACTTCAGCGAACGCCGCCGGAGTCGAGCTATTGAACGTCTACATCAGCAGGGCTTTGCTCAGGCAGCGCAAACAGCCGCTGGGCTGACACACGTGTTGCCACCGCGACCCGCGGGTACCTTTGCTGCGATCGACGCTTCGCCCGACGCCGACGTTTTATTCGTGGCGCATACAGGCTTGGAGCAGCTCTCCACCTTGGGAGACTTGTGGTCGGGTCTTCCCATGGATCGAGAGGTGCGACTGACCTGGTGGACTGTTCGCCATGAGGAGATTCCAGTTGATACTCCTGAACGCATCTTGTGGCTGTACGAATGGTGGGAGCGGATTGATGATTGGATTGAGGAGCGGCGAGACCCAGCCCATCCGAGCAAGCCGCGTCTTGCTCCGGGCGAACTTGTAGTGGTCAAGCAGTCAGTCAGCCCAGCGGAATCAGCATCTGGCGCTAGCGAATAGGCCAGCAGATCTGCGCCAAGCACTAGTTTGTGGCCGTGTCAGATACTCATCTTCCCGCTGTGTCGGATCCAGTTTCAACAGAGTTGCTCAATGCCTCATGGGCTGAGTCTGGGCTCACCCCTGCCGAGGTTGACCAACGTGTAGACGCGGGGCAAATCAACAAGTTGCCCCATGCCCCGGATCGCACCGTCGGGCAGATTGTGCGCGCAAATGTGATCAACCCAGTCAACGGGATCGTCGGATTCATGTTGGTGTTGATTGTCATTGCCGACGGCATTGGCCCCGACATGTTGTTCGGTGGGGTGATTATTACCAACTCAGTCATTGGCATCATCCAAGAATTGCGGGCCCGCTCGGCGCTCAATCGTCTTGCCGTTTTGACTGCCCCTCAGGCAGTCCTGATGCGAAACGGTGAGCAGTTCGAGTCAGGTGTAGAAGAGGTGGTGCTTGATGACTTGCTGATTCTTGCCCCGGGCGCTCAGGTTGTAGTTGATGGCGAAGTAGTTGAGTCCACAGGGATGGAACTCAACGAGTCACTGCTCACCGGCGAGTCAGACCCGGAACACAAAGCTGTTGGAGACCAAGTTCTTTCCGGTAGTTTCGTGTCTTCTGGCTCTGGCAAGTATCGGGCGCTCAAGATCGGTGCCGATTCGTATGCGGCCAGTTTGGCTCAGGAGGCTCGCAAGTTTTCTCTTGTTAACTCCGAACTTCGCTCCGGAGTGAACAAGATTCTCAAGGTCTTAATGCTCGCGATTCCTCCGATTGCGATTCTGTTGTTCTGGCGACTCATGCAGACCAATGGTGATGACTGGCGCGTGGCGCTTTCGGGCGTGGTGGCCGCCTCTGTTGCAATGGTTCCAGACGGTTTGGTGCTGCTCACTAGCATTGCGTTCATGGCGGGTGTGATTTCGCTGTCGAAGAAAAACGCGCTCCTGCGCGAGTTGGCCTCGGTTGAACTTCTCGCTCGAGTCGACACCTTGTGCCTAGACAAGACCGGAACGATTACCACCGGCAACATTGTGGTTGCAGAGCTGCTGTACCTGGGTCAGGAATCTGGCTCCAAAAATGACCCGCAAGCACAGGCAAGCCCTGAGCGTCTGTTGGCGGCCGTTGGAGCGAGCGATCCCGACCCCAATGCAACCCAGCAAGCCATCGCAAAGGCTTATCCCGAAGCTCCAAGCTGGGAGCTCACGGGCACCGTCCCGTTCTCCTCGGCTCGCAAGTGGTCGGCGGCGCAGTTCTCCATGAGCACCGCAGGCCATACGGGAGCCGAAACCCTGGCTGTCTACATGGGAGCACCTGAGTTTTTGTTGGGTGATACGGAGCCAGCAATCTCGGCGCAAGTTGCCGAGCAGGCCGAATTGGGCCGTCGGGTGATTCTGCTTTCTACTGCGGCGCAGCTCACGGCCGAGGACCTTCCCTCTGACTTGACCCCACGAGCTCTCGTGTTACTCGAGGACGAAGTCCGCAGCGATGCTCATGAGACCCTGCAGTATTTTGTTGAGCAGGGCGTCACGCTCAAGGTTATCTCTGGGGACCACCCAGGAACTGTGGCCGCAGTAGCGCGGCGAGCGGGAGTACCAGATGCTGGTAGTGGTATCGACGCCCGAGACCTACCCGAGGACGAACAAGCACTTGCTGAGTTTGTATCTCAGCACACGGTGTTTGGTCGCGTCACCCCGAGGCAAAAACGGGTAATGGTCAAGGCGTTGCAGTCGCAGCAACATGTGGTGGCCATGACGGGCGATGGGGTCAACGATGTGCTGGCACTCAAAGATGCCGATATGGGAATCGCGATGGGCTCGGGCTCTGGGGCGAGCCGCTCCGTAGCTCAACTGGTGCTGATGGATGACAAGTTCTCCTCTCTGCCGAGCGTGCTAGCCGAGGGCCGACGAGTCATGAACAGTGTGGAGCGAGCCTCGAACCTGTTTATCTACGGAACTGTGTATGCCGTTCTGATCTCGCTGACGGTGTGTGTGGCTGGTGTGAATTTCCCGTTCCTACCGAGGCACCTGACCTTGGTGCGAGCCCTGAGCGTGGGAATCCCCGGTGTGTTCTTGGCCTTAGCTCCGGATCATCGTCGATCTCGGCCAGGATTTTTGCATCGGGTCGTCCGCTTTGCCGTACCTGCCGGCCTCATAGCCGGCACTGCCGCCCTCATCGTGTACTTCACGGCGCTGCACACAGCGGGGTCAAACCTGACGGAGTCTCGCACCGCGGCCACGGTGACGCTGCTTGGAGTCGGCTTAGCCATTCTGGTTCGGCTCACTGGGAGTCTTCCCACTTGGCGGTGGGCGCTGATTGCGGCGATGGGAGCGGGCGTTGTTCTGGCCCTGACTCTTCCCCCCACGCAAGCGTTCTTTGACCTGGAGTACCCGCCGCAGCCCGTCTGGCAGGTGCTCTTTGTTGTTGTGATCGTGGCCGGGATCGTCATGCAATTTGTTCCCGTGGCAGGTGACACAGGCGAGGCGCCCTTGCCCGCGAACACTGGTGCCTGACCTGCGGTAAGTTTTGTTGTCGTATCCGATACACAACATCACCCGAGAGGATTGAAGATGGCCTTTGAACTACCGCCACTTCCCTATGCCAAGGATGCCTTGGCACCACATATTTCAGAAGAGACTCTGGAGTATCACTATGGAAAGCACCATCAGACCTATGTAACCAACCTGAACAAAATGGTTGAGGGAACTGATTTCGAAAACTCCTCGATTGAAGAGGTCATCATGGGCTCAGAGGCAGCCGTGTTTAACAACTCGGCGCAAATCTGGAACCACACGTTCTACTGGAGCTCCATGGCCCCCGATGGCGGCGGCGCTCCCACCGGAGAGGTTGCCGAGGCAATCAACTCAGCATTCGGTTCCTATGACACTTTTGTCGAGAAGTTCAAAGAGGCGGCAACGACTCAGTTCGGCTCTGGCTGGGCTTGGCTCGTTGACGCAGGCTCTGGACTTGAAATCATGAAGACTGCCAATGCAGATCTTCCGATGAAGCACAACGCCAAGGCACTGCTGACCATTGATGTGTGGGAACACGCCTACTACATCGATTTCCGCAACGCCCGACCGAACTACATCGGTACGTTCGTAGACAGCTTGATCAACTGGGATTTTGTTGCTGCCAACATGGCTGCGTAATTGAGTTGATTGCCTAGACCTTGAGCAGTCGCTGAACCCCCAGGGGTTGAGCGACCGCTCGGGCGTCAGGCATTCGCATTGTTCACACGTTCAGAAATTCCGAAGCCTGGGTGCACCAACTGCTCCCGCTCAGGTTTCGTTTGAACCGAGCAGTTCTTGATTCTGTAGGTGCAGATGTCGGCTGTTAGCGAGTCGCCTCCATCAATCTGGGATGGGAAACACCGCTTTTTGGTGGCCGGTGTGTTTTGCCTTGTGACCGTGGTGGCCTTCGAGGCCATGGCGATTAGCACCGTCATGCCAATCGTCGAGGATGACCTTGGTGATATTTGGCTGTACGGGTGGGTGTTCTCGGCGTTCTACCTTGGCACGCTCGTCGGTGTGGTAGCGGGCGGCCACTGGGCCGATCGAACGCGACCAGTAGTCCCGATGATGTTTGGTATCGCACTCTTTGTGGTTGGGTTGCTCATCGGAGGTTTAGCCCCAGCGATGCCAGTCTTGGTTTTTGGGCGCCTGCTACAGGGGGTTGGTGCGGGCATCGTCTCGGCGGTGTCGTATGTGTGCGTTGGTCGCGGGTTTCCAGCCGAAATACACCCCGCTGTGTTCGCCGTGATGTCGACAGCTTGGGTAGTTCCCTCGCTGATCTCCCCCCTGCTGGCTTCGCTCATTGCCCACAGCTTTGGGTGGCGTTGGGTATTCCTCGGTCTTATTCCCATCACCCTGGTGGTGGCGGTGGTCGGAGGGTTTGCCGTGGGGAGGATTGGACCGTCTCCACCCAATGAGAGGAATCAGTCCCAAACCCCGACGAGCCAAGTACTGATTCTTGCCATTGGTTCGGCGCTTCTGTTTGCCGGACTCGCCATGCATATGATCTGGATTGGGCTGATTGTTGCAGCGGTCGGGGTCGTGATTGCTCGACAGGCCTTTATTCGGCTGACGCCCCCCGGGACGCTCGCTGCGCGACCTCGACTTCCAGCGGCCGTGCTCATTCGTGGCGTCCTTGCCTTCGGGTTTTTTGCTGCCGACACGTATATTTCACTTTCGCTGACCTCAGTCCGAGGAGAGTCAACTATCTATGCGGGGGTGGTGCTGATTGCCTCCACTGCTACGTGGACAGCGGGATCTTGGCTGCAGGTTCACTACGCTAAGAGTCTAGGAACGGGTCGCCTCGTGGGAATCGGCGGTCTGGTCCAGGCCGTAGGTGCGCTGGTCCTTGCAGTTGCTCTTTGGTCGGTCATTCCCGTGTGGTTCTGGATTCTCGGGTCAGCACTTATGGGGCTCGGCATGGGCATGGCCTATACGGTTCTCTCGGTGGTTGCGCTAGACGAGGCCGAAGTGGGCTCCGAAGGAGCGGCCTCCTCTGCATTGCAGATGTCCGAGATTCTTGGTGTTGCACTCGGAACGGGCCTAGGTGGAGTCCTGGTCAGCATGGGCGACCGAATGAGCCTTGACCCTTGGGTTGCACTCGCAGCGGTGTTTGCCATGTCGGCCCTGATGGGTGCGGCAGTTCTGGCTTTATCGCCCAGACTGTCTCGTCCCGTGGCCGTGCCTGGAGTGGTGAACTAGGTCGCAGGCGGGAATTCAGAAACCTGAATCAAGTTCTTGTACAGAGCGTCGAAGATCCCGAGCAGATCCTTTGCTCGATAGCCCAAATCGTGTACCGGTTTGCGATAGCCCACGGCCTCATTCAACACGGTGCGCTGGGGAACGAACGGATGCCACACCGACTGCTTTCCCATCAGACGGTTGAGCGACTCCTCTTGACGATTGGCCTCGACCGAGGCAGCGGGGGATCGGTTCACAATGACCCCGCCAATATCTAGGTCGGGATTCAGTTCCGCCCAGACCTCGTCGACTACTTCAAGAACTGCCTCAGCACCGCGAATCGATAGTGCCGAGAGTTCAACGACCAAAAACACCAAATCAGCAGCAGCTAGTCCGGAACGGGTGATCGGGCCAAGCGATGGCGCACAGTCAATCAGCACAAATCGATAGTTGCTCGCAAGTGGAGCAACTGCCCGGCGAAGTCGCAGCGCAGACTCGGAGTCGGTTGCGTCACCTTCGCGATCGATCAGGTTCCGACTCGAGGGCAGAACATCGATTCCAGCGCCCCATCCAGAGGTGACCGTTGCGGCTGCAGCAACGGCAGGGTCCCCAGTTCGGAGCACATCGCCAACCGACAGGTACTCGTTACTGGCCTCAACTCCTAGCGCCCATCCAGCGCTTCCCTGCGGGTCAAGGTCAATGACCAAGCAGGGGTCACCCGCGCGCTGTGCCGCTGCAGCAAGGCCCAAAGTGATCGTGGTCTTTCCCACGCCACCCTTCTGATTCAAGATGGCTGACACGGTTCCCAAGGCCCATATCGTGCCACGTTGATACCCGAAGCTGAAAGAGTGGCGACCTGGACTGGGCTGACTTTGTTGCTCCCGGCTGCAATCCTGTCAGCATGAATTCTTCTGATAGCCCCGCCGACCCCCAAATCAACGCGGCCACTTCGCGACGTGGCCCGGTTGCCGGATCGAGAGCAGGGGATGCGTACTTGGTTCAACCGGATGCAGGTGCGAGCCACGGAGTATTGGTGTTGCACTCTTGGTGGGGCCTCACCCCGGGAGTGAAACAGGTCGTTGAACGGCTAGCGGATCAGGGTTACACCGTGTTAGCCCCCGACCTTCTTGGTGGTGTGGTTCCGCGTGATTCCCAAGAAGCGCAAGTGTTGTTGACTGAGTCCGATCCGAATGCAACCGCAGCGCTGATTATGTCGAGCTTGATTGCGTTGCGGGCGAATACCGCAGACCCACAACAAGCAGTTTCTGTTGTCGGGTATTCCATGGGTGCATCTTGGGCGCTGTGGTTGGCTACTCGGCTGCCGGCCGATGTTGATGCTGTGGTGGCCTATTACGGGTCGCAAAACATTGACTTTGATGACTTGGCCGCACCGGTGCTCGGGCATTTTGCACAGAGCGATCCGCTGGTGAGCGAGGACGATCTTGTTGAGATGCATTCGCGCTTGCTGCTGTCAGAGAAATCCGTAGACCTGTACCGCTATGAGGGAACGAGTCACTGGTTTGCCGAGAGTGGAGTGGATGGCCACTTCGATGAGGCCGCAGCAGTCCTTGCCTGGCAGCGAACCATTGAGTTCCTTGCCCAGCACGCAAGCTCGTAACCACCAGCAACTGTGGTGTTCTGTTATGCGCCTGACCCCCCATAGGG
>Ga0194035_1001991_pt1 | contig 10342 bp, 8 predicted proteins | sample JunL2320m_MetaG_FD_148680 | JGI IMG/M metagenome (GOLD analysis project Ga0194035, IMG submission 148680) | Anoxic zone freshwater microbial communities from boreal shield lake in IISD Experimental Lakes Area, Ontario, Canada - Jun2016-L239-20m | ecosystem: Environmental > Aquatic > Freshwater >...
GGATATGCCAGCGGCACAGAACCCGGATGTCAGGTGCGTGAATTCAAGGAGATGGTGCGCAGCCTCCACGCCGCCGGAATCGAGGTGATTCTCGATGTGGTTTTTAATCATACCGCTGAAGGGAACGAGTGCGGATCAACATTTTCATTCAAGGGATTAGAAAACAGCGTCTACTACATGCTCGGTGATGGGGGCAGCAGTTACCGAAACTATTCCGGATGCGGAAACACAATTAATGGAAATCATCCGATTGTGCGAGAAATGATTTTTCTATGCCTCAGGCACTGGGTTCACAATTACCACATCGATGGATTTCGATTTGATCTGGCAAGTATTCTGAGTCGCGATCGCAACGGCGAGATTCTCCCGAATCCCCCTATTGTTGAAGTCATTACTGAAGATCCAATGCTGGCCGACACAAAAATTATCGCTGAAGCATGGGATGCCGCTGGCGCATATCAGGTTGGATCGTTTGGCACGATGCGCTGGGCGGAGTGGAACGGTCGATATCGGGACGATGTGCGGCGATTCTGGAGAGGCGACCACGGAATGCGGCAGCATCTCGCAACGCGATTGGCTGGGTCAAGCGATCTCTATAGTGACAATGGACGCCGACCCTACCACAGCATTAATTTCCTTACTTCGCACGACGGTTTCACGATGAATGATCTCGTCTCTTTTCGCGAAAAACATAACGAAGCCAACGGTGAAGGAAATCGTGATGGCGACAATAATAATTTGTCAGACAATTATGGCGTCGAAGGATCGACAACCAATCTCGATATTGCGCATCTTCGCACCCGTCAAATTCGCAATATGCTTGCAACGTTGATGGTGAGTCAGGGAGTGCCAATGCTGCTGTATGGCGACGAATGCCGCCGCACACAGCAAGGCAACAATAATGCGTACTGTCAGGACAATGAACTATCTTGGTTTGATTGGTCTTTGATCGAGAACAATGCGGATCTTTTTCGATTCACGCGAGAAATAATACGATTTAGGCTCGGTAACCCGACTATTCGCCGCCGGTCCTTTTTTCTGGGAAATATTTCTGGAGTCGATGGCCTTCCCGATGTGGAATGGTTTTTACCCGATGGCAGCCAGGTTGACTGGCAGGCGAGTGCACCAAGTCTAACCTGTTTTGCTTCTGCTTTGACACCGGCGATTCACACTGAAGATCGCAACAATGTTTCTGAGCATTCACTCGAAGGTGTTTCGCGTCACGTGCTCTTTATGATGCACGCAGATTCGCAACCGCAGGAGTTTATGATTCCACGAGTGCCGCAAATTTCCGAACTGCCATGGCGATTGTTTGTCGATACATCCCAGTCGAGTCCACACGACATCTACCCTGATCAAACAGGCCGCATTGTATTGGCTGATGAAAAACTTTTAATGCCTGAGAAGTCAATGATGATTTTGGTCGCGGATGCGATTCCAACGACAAGCGATGATGAGAAGTCCCTTTTTGTAGAGAATAACAAAGCAGTTTCAGATGATCCCTCAGAAACTGTAATGAAAGCCTCTCGAAGCCGTGGAACAGTGTCTAGAAGACGATCAAAGTAATCTATCCGCGTTGTTTGCGTAGATCACACAATTCACACCGTGAATTCATAAAGACATTTTTACGAATGTGCGTTCATTGATCGATTCGCGTACCGTTCTAGGATGCCGGGGTACCCTGGACACTTGCGCAGGGCGTGTGAAACGCTATCACGAGAGGCCCGGTGATTCTTTTGCGAAGTATTGTTGGATCACGTATTCTCAGGCTCTGAAACAGAGAGAACTCTTTCATCTATGGTCACACTATGCAATACAAACGCCTCAATGCTCCAACATTGTTTTTGCTGTTAATCGTTTTTGGATATTCGCGTGCTTCTCTTGTTCACACCAAGGCGGATGACGGTGTGTTTAAAAAATCGAACCTCGCTGCGTGGTGCATCGTGCCGTTTGATGCCAAGCAGCGTTCTCCGGAAGCACGTGCCGAAATGGTCGCCAAGATGGGAATTCAAAAGATTGCTTATGACTGGCGGCAGGAGCATGTCGCGGAATTTGAAAGAGAGATACTGGCCTATCAGAAGTATGGCATTGAGTTTTTTGCCTTTTGGGGAATGCACGACGACGCATTCCGGCTTTTTGAGAAATACAAACTGCATCCACAATTCTGGGTCATGTTGAGTGCCCAAGGTGACTCACAGGACGAAAAAATTAAAACATCTGCAGAAGCCTTGCTCCCAATTGTGAAAAAAGTGAAATCAATTGGATGCAAAGTCGGCATTTATAATCACGGTGGTTGGGGGGGCGAACCGGAGAATATGATTGCGGTATGCGAATACCTGAAAACAAATCACAGCAGTGACAACGTCGGCATTGTCTACAATCTCCATCACGGTCATGGTCATCTCGGCCGATTATCGAAAGTTATTGAGTCGATGAAGCCGCATCTTCTGTGCCTCAATCTCAATGGCATGGATACCGACGGCGAAGCAAAGGGGCGAAAAATTCTCCCACTCGGCATTGGCACCGAGGACGCGAAAGTACTTCAAATCCTTAGTTCGAGTGGCTATAACGGCCCGATTGGCATTTTGAATCACACCGATGAAGACGCCGAAGGTCGTCTGCTCGATAACCTCGATGGACTGCGCTGGCTCCTGTCGAAGGAAAACGGCGCATCTGCCTCCGAGAGCGTAAACTATCGCACTTGGAACGAATCCAAAACGAAACTGCCCTCCACTCCAACTCCCGCATACGGAGTTCCATCGCTGAGCGACGAGTTTGGAAAGGCTCTCTCGGGCGGTCTTCTTCTCGAGGGAAAAGAGGAATACCACACGTTGCCTTTCACGCTCAACTGTCGTGTAAAGCTCAACAGCAAAAACACATTTAACATTCTCGCTGCCTGTAATACAAAGTCTGCGAGCACGCATTGGGAACTTTACACGCACGCCGGACGCGGAACGCTGGCCCTGTATCTGCCTGGACGTGGAGGCGATTACGATTCGATGGTCAACATCTGTGATAATCAGTGGCACAGTCTCGTTACGAGCGTGGATGATAGGCTTGTCACCATGTGGATCGACGGGAAAAATGTCTTTGAGAAACCCACCGGTCCTGCAGCGACAATACGTCACGCGAATGTGGAGTCCTTGGCATTTGGTCGTCTCGTCGAAGGCACTTTGGGTTGTGACGGGCTTCTTGACGACGTCCGGCTCTCGCGTGGAGTCATGAAACCGAGCCCTGAAAATGCTCCTTGTCTGCGCTTGGAGAACACGCTTTTTCTGTCAGATTTTAATGATCTCAGCAGCGCAGTACCTGTTGTCAAATAAAGTATTGAAATGATCTGTTCCCAGCGAATTCTAAACGAGAAAACTTTTCATGTCCGGAATCGAAGACAAAATGAAAAGTTGTTTGATTCAGTACCGGCGGTATTAATTCCCATTCTCTTTTTTTATGCATTACCGTGAAGAAGACCCTGAATCTCGATTCCTTTATTATGAGAATGAATTTGTATGCCTGATCCATTGAGCGATTCAATATTGACGCCTCAAGAAGTGCTGATCGTGATTGGAGATGCGACCGAAACCGTCGATACCCTCTATCCGTATTACCGGCTTCAGGAATCGGGATTTAAACCAGTGGTTATCGGTCCCGAACGGCGCGTTTTTCAAATGGTGCTTCACGAGGTGCGGCCCGGTTGGACGATCACGCGAGAATGGGAGGGGTATCAAATTGCAGCTGAATTGGCTTTTTGTGATGTCAATCCGGAAAACTATTGCGGTATTTTTTTCTCAGGTGGGCGAGCCCCGGAATACATCCGCTACGACAAAGATCTTGTGCGTATTACGCGACATTTTTTTGACGCTCACAAGCCGGTGGCAAGTGTCTGTCACGGTGTTGAAATTCCAGCGTATGCCGGATGCGTCAAAGGGCGACGCATGGCGACAGTAGCCAAGTGTCGGTTTGATCTTGAGGTTGCTGGTGGAATATTTGTCGATGCTCCCTGTGTCATCGACGGTACACTTGTCAGCGGCCGCACGTTTCACGATCACGGCCATTATGTCGGCCCATGGATCAGGCTTCTTGAGGAGGCTCGCACGAAACGTTGTCACGGGGAATGAACCCTCAGTGGCACTGTTGTGGAGCGCGAATAAAAATTCAAAAAGAATTTATGATGTGAATGAGCGGTAGGCCGTTTCGAACGCGTCTTGGTAGTTTTGAAAAGAACAATGCCGATTCAAAAAACACGATCCATCAATCGAAGATCGTTCTTCCACAACTGTGGAATCGCGGCGGGTTGTGCGGCGATTGTTCGTGCGGGTGATCCACGCGATCGAATTCGAGCCGCTGAAATCGGCTCTGCGGCGACCGACAAGAATAGCCGTCCGGGGATTGGTGCGATTGGAGTTCGCTATCAAGGGAGCGTTATTGCCGACAAGGCTCGGGAGTATGGTGATATTGTGGCGATTGCCGATGTCGATCGGCATGTACGAGAACAGGCTCGCGCAAGCTTCGGTAGCACGCCAGAAATTTATGAGGATTATCGAAAACTTCTCGATAACAAAAAAGTTGAGATTGTCCTGATTGCCACGCCAGATCATTGGCACACAAAAATGCTGATCGATGCCCTTGGTGCGGGGAAACATGTCTACTGTGAGAAGCCGCTGACGCTGACGATCGACGAGGGAAAGCAGATTCTCCGTGCCGTAAAGCAATCTGGAAGGGTCGTACAAGTTGGTTCGTGGCAGCGAAGTGATCACCGATTTCGATTGGCAGTTGAAATGGTTCGTCAGGGACGTATTGGGACGCTTGAAAAGGTTGATGTGGTACTTGGGAAAAATGTTGTTGGAGGCCCTTTTGCATCCGTCCCGATCCCGAGTCAACTCAACTGGGATCTCTGGCAAGGACAGACGCCAAGTGTTCCCTATATCCCAGAGCGCAGTCACTACACGTTTCGCTGGTGGCAAGAATATTCCGGCGGTCAGTTAACCGACTGGGGAGCTCACAATATTGACATCGCACAGTGGGCAATTCATTCCAATCCTATTTCTGTGGAGGGTACAGCAGCGTACCCCTCGACACCGAATGGGTATAACGTTCCAGTCGATTTCTCCGTTCGTTACCGTTATGCAAACGGTGTTCTTATGACCGTGAGTGACACGGGCCGTAGCGGGATTATGTTTACCGGTTCAACGGGGCGCATTTTCGTCAACCGCGAGGTGCTCACCGGAAAAGCAGTTGAGGAACTCTCCGAAATTCCTTTACCGACCGACTCCTATACGCTTTACGATTTTGACAATCGTTCTCGCCCGCAACGCGCGGGAAAACTTGACTCGATCAAGAATCACATGGGAAACTTTTTTGACTGTCTTGCGAACGGTCGCACGCCGATTTCCGATTGTGAGAGCCAACATCGCAGTGCAAGTACCTGTCACTTAGGTACTCTTGCGCTGCGTTTGGGACGTGCAATTTCGTGGGATCCGATAGCAGAAACTTTTCCTGGTGACGCCGAGGCAACCGCAATGCTCTCGCGCGTGCAGCGAACGGGATTTGAAACAGGCGCCTGATTGACTTTTTCTCTGACGCTTCGCGCGATCCTAAGGGCATCCGTGCTGTTCTCCATAAAGAATTACGTTTTCCAAAACTGTTCCAAAACAGATATTCATACTTCAAGGAATTCCTATGAAAACTCGAGTTGCCCTTCTGGGGGCAGGCTTTATCTCCGAGATTCATCTCGAAAGCTATCGGCGGTTTGTACCGAACGCAGAAGTTGTAGCCGTCTATTCCCATTCCGCCGAGCGGGCGAAGGTTTTTGCAGAAAAACATAATGTACCGGCGTGGTACGACGACATTACCAGGGCAATAAACGAATCTGCCTGCGCAATTGTGGATGTGTGCCTGCCGAACTTTCGACATGCTCCGGTAGTGATCGAGGCTGCAAGAGCTGGAAAACATGTGATCGTTGAAAAACCGCTTGCGATCACGCTTGAAGAAGCCGACGAGATGATTGCCGTCTGCAAAGAACATGGTCGAAAACTGATGTATGCCGAAGAACTATGCTTTGCACCAAAGTACGAACGGGTTCGAAAACTTGCCGACGAGAAGGCATTTGGTCGGATCTACATGCTGAAGCAGGCAGAGAAGCACTCGGGGCCGCATAGTGATTGGTTCTACGATGTCGATCGCTCCGGTGGAGGCGTGTTAATGGATATGGGGTGCCATGCGCTGGCGTGGTTTCGCTGGATGCTGGGAAACGCCAAGCCGGTGAGCGTGCAGGCTCACTTGTCGACAGTGCTGCACGGCGGCCGAACTCGTGGCGAAGATAATTCCGTTGTGATTGTTGAGTTTGAAGGAGGCGCCATCGGCGTTGCCGAAAATAGCTGGGCGAAACTCGGCGGCATGGAAGACAACGCCGAAGTCTACGGCACAGAAGGAGTATGCTACGCCGATCTTTTTCGAGGAAATGCGGCACTTACATACAGCCAGAAAGGCTACGGGTACGCGATGGAAAAAGCTGGGAGTACCCAAGGTTGGACGTTCACGATGTTCGAAGAAGCTTTTAATCAGGGCTATCCACAGGAACTTGCTCACTTTGTGGAGTGCGTTCGCGAAGACACGCCACCGCTTGTGACTGGAGAGGATGGACGAGTGGTTCTTGAGATGATCTACGCGGCGTATCAATCTGCCGGTACCGGTTCTAAAGTGCTGCTTCCCTGTCAACCAAAAGTCGCAAAACCGATTGATCTATGGCGATTGAATTAATTGAGCAGGAGTGGTGAAGAATCATCTGCCCGATTCAAAAAAAGTATCTGGATTGTGACTCTGATAAAAAATGAATTTTCACAATGGAGTTTTTATGTGCCTCATATTTCGGACAGTTTTGTTAGGAGTTGTTTTTCTGTTGGCGAGGATGCCTGTCTACGGGGCACCAGATGTTCCGCCGACGGTTCTTTGGCAGGAAGCGATTGAGTATTCACGTCCAACCGATGAATCGTTGCAGATCAACATTGCTCGACCCAAGCAGGGCGACGGTCCTTTTCCTGCGGTTTTGTGTATTCATGGTGGAGGTTTTCGTGCAGGAAAACGGGAAAGCTACGATCCTCTCTGTATCAAACTCGCCGAGCGTGGATACGTTGCCGCAACAATGACGTATCGCCTGGCTCCTAAACATCAATTTCCGGCCGCTGTGCACGACACGAAAGCCGCCGTGCGGTGGCTGCGGGCCAATGCCGCAACCTACAAAATCGATCCAACGCGCATCGGTACAACGGGGAGTTCTGCCGGCGGACATTTGGCACAGTTTCTTGCAGTCACCGCCAACGTCCCGCAATTTGAAGGAACAGGTGGAAATCAAAATCAATCAAGTTCGGTATCGTGTGTTGTAAACGTGTATGGACCGAGTGATTTTACGAAATCCTACGGGCATAGCGTTGACGCTCACGAAGTACTTCCGCTGTGGTTTGGAGGCAATCTCGAAACAAAACGAGATCTTCACATTCAAGGGAGTCCACTTTTTTGGGTTACGCCGAATGCTTCTCCGACGCTCTGTATTCACGGTACGCTCGATGCCTATGTGGCTCACGAACAGGCCGTGTGGCTCGTTGATAAGCTGCAAGCGGCGGCGGTTGATGCTGAGCTTCTGACACTCGAGGGAGCCGGTCACGGATTCAAGGGCGCCGACGCTGAAATGGCAGAAAAAGCTCTGTTTGAGTATTTTGATGCCTCATTAAAAAAAGATCTCACTCACAATAAATAGGAAATAACTGTCGCGGCATTTGGCGGTGAGAAGTTTGTGTTGTGGCTGATGCAATGTTAGTGCATATGCGGTATAGTTTTCTTTCGGGTTGGCAATCACCGTTGTTGGCACCCTGAAAGGGTTCTTCCATTTTTTGTGTTATCAGGAGTTTTTCATGAGTCCGCATCGTCTTCTCAAATCAATGAACTTCTTACAATTGTGCGGTCTGTGTGCGCTCGCAGGATTTCTTTTCAGTGGGTGCTCGCCGACTCCTGCTCCAAAACAAAATACTGTCGTTGAGAAGGGGCATGCAGACAACGATGATCATGCAGATCACGATGATCATGCTCACGAACATCCGACAACCTACGATGCCGCTGTTAGCGAATTGGAAAAACTCCGCATGCAGGTTAAGACGCATCTAGCAGATGGAGACAAAGAAAAAGCGGACGGGCCAGTTCACGCAATAGGTCATCTTATGGGAGATCTCAAAGACTTGGCCGCAAAGGAAAATCTTGATGAAACATCGAGAGATTCGATTGACAAAGCGTCCGAAGAATTAATGGACTGTTTTGAACAGATCGATGCGGCTCTTCATGGTGGTGAGGGGAAAACATACGACGAGGTTTCAGCTCGGATTGATGCGGCCATGACAGTGCTTATGAAGAAGGGCAGTCTTGACATCAAGACTTCTGAAAAATCTGACGATGCTCCAGAGCCAGCAGAGAAATCGGCACAGGAGTGAGCATGAGCCGCCTGGCGAGAGGTGATTGCGAATGTGATGCGCCCCTTGGGGCATTTTTCGCAGTTGTGCTCGTGCTTCTCATGAGCACCATGTATGGCTGTGGCTCGAATCAGGATCACGCCGTAGAACAACTGCGAGAAAAGTTTCTTCTTCCAGGAGAACCAGTGTCCGCGCAGTCGATCCAAGAGGCTCTAGAAAGTCTCAGTACGGCAGATCCTTCCGGTGGTGCGATTGTTGTCGTTGGCAGGATTTTTGCGAAAGAACTCGATCCATTCGAGAAGGGTCAGGCCTCGTTTATCCTCTCAGAAATTCCAGTGAGCGATCATGGTGGAGCCGATCACGATGCTGAGAGTTGTCCATTTTGCAAACGGCGCATGGCCAAAAGTCCTTTGGCTTCAGTACGATTTGTTGACGAGAATGGAGGCACGCTGCCATTTGATGCCCGCAGAATTTTTGGAATCAAAAAAGGGCAAGTTGTGGTCATAAAAGGACGTGCCACAAGTGAAATAAGCGTCGGCACACCTCTTTTAAGTCTTCAGGCTGACGGACTCTTCGTCCGCAATGAGTAAGCGCGGGAGCGTCATTCGCTCTTCATGACTGTCGTGAGAGTCAGAGTGTGAGCATTTCTTCTCCATGGTCATCGTACTCATGGGGATCCCGATATTTTGAGAACAGAATCAAGAAACTGGTACGACTCTTCGCGAATCGATTGTGGAAAATCGTGTCCGCAGTCTGGATAACGAACCTGAAGCCGATTTGGTTGATTGAAAAGTTTGTAGACCTCTCCTGCCACGGGGATAGCCTTACGAACTCCAGCAACAGAAAAGTTGTTGTCACCAATTGGGGAGCAGGAAAAAAAGCCGCGAGGAGCAATCGACGCGACTAATTCGTAAAAGTCAAACGGTAATTGATCGGCATCGAGGCAGTAGAGTTCCTTCAATCGAGGTAGGTATCGTTCCCCTGCCCATCCATCGAGTTTTCCGTTGTAGTAATCGTGCATTGGCGTCCATCCACAACTTGTGACAACAGCTTTGATTCGCTCGTCAAATACGCCAACAAAAATCGCGTTGTGGCCTCCGAGTGAATGCCCAATTGCAGCAATGCAATCAGGATCCACGTTGACATGCTCGCGAAGAAGATCGACGCATCGCATGTGGTTCCAGATTCCCTTCATCGATCCAGAAGCATGCCTGTCAGTTGAAAAATCATGTCTGTATTCTCCAAGCGAAGGATAATCTGGGGCCAGCACGATGTAGCCGCGATGAGCGAGTTCTAGGCCATAGTGTAGGTTTGGAAGACCGCCTAACCCTGCCACTTCATCCTTGCCAAGAGTGCCATTGGTTTGATGCAGTGCAAGAATCGCAGGTGCTCGTTTGTTCGCTTGGCGTATGTTTTTATGAATTAGAAGCCAAGCGGGAATGAAATCTCCTTCATCGCTGTCAATCATGAGTTTCATGCATTGAACGTCTGGAGTATCGCGACGCATTTCTTCGTCAACGGTGTACCGAACGGCTCCCAGACCAGTGCGATCGGGAAGCAATCCGGTGCACGCCTGGAAGCCGACGAGAATATCCTTTCGACGAAGACTCCATTCTTCATTCGATGCGACGGGGTGGTCTTTGCCAGCGTCATCGGTAAAGCTCATCACGTGCGAGTGGAGCGTTGAACGAGGCTGCATGTTCTCTTCTGAATAGATGGAAACCTGATGTGAAAGACACGCTGTAAGAGTTGTTAATACGATCGTTAAAAAGATATAAATCCGTGAACTGCATTGGAAAGCGATCCATAGGCATACCATCGGCAGAAATCCTTTGGACAATGGCTGGGGCAATGATTGAGCAGGCGAACAAAAGCAGATAGTTTACAAG